>Ga0209300_1000256_pt1 | contig 31583 bp, 26 predicted proteins | sample Shrwel_input2_RT_FD_187535 | JGI IMG/M metagenome (GOLD analysis project Ga0209300, IMG submission 187535) | Subsurface microbial communities from deep shales in Ohio, USA - Utica-3 well 1 S input2 RT (SPAdes) (version 2) ... | reverse complement strand
ATGCGTAACTGGGTGAGCCCGCGCTGATGGCACTGACTGAAGACGTAAAACAGCAGATACAGAAAGCCTATCGGGATGTGCTTGCCGGCAAGGAAATCCGCGCTCGCTACGGTCAGCGGCTGATGATCGCCGAGATCGCCAAATACATGGGCGATATCGATGAAAACGATGGCCAGCGAACGTCACCGCCGGCCACCTGTGTGGTGGAGGCGGGTACCGGTACCGGCAAAACCCTCGCCTATCTGATTGCCGCCATCCCTGTGGCGAAAGCACTGGGTAAAACCCTGGTGATCTCTACCGCCACGGTCGCCCTGCAGGATCAGATTGTCTTGAAAGACCTTCCCGATCTTCGCAAACACAGCAAGCTGGATTTCAGCTGGACCCTGGCAAAAGGGCGGGGCCGTTATCTTTGCATGTCCCGGCTGGAGGCGCGCCTGCATGACGAAGGCCATGGTGACAGCGATACCATGCCCCTGTTCCTGCTGGACAAGCCCCAGGACGATGAGGCGGCCAGCCAGGTAACGTTTGAACGCATGCTGGCCAGTTACGGGGCCCGTGAATGGGACGGCGACCGTGATCACTGGCCGGAACAGATTCCGGACGAAACCTGGCGCCAGGTAACCACCGACCACCGCCAGTGCACCAACCGCCACTGCGCCTACTTTGACAGTTGTGCCTTCTTTGATGCCCGTAAGGAACTCGATGACGCCGATGTGGTTGTGGCCAACCACGATCTGGTGCTGGCCGACCTGGCACTGGGTGGCGGCGCCATCCTGCCTGAGCCGGAAAACGCCTTGTTCATTTTCGACGAGGCCCACCACCTGCCGGATAAAGCGCTGAACCATTTTGCCGCTTCGGTACCCCTGAACAGTACCCGCCAGTGGCTCAAACAGCTGTCGCAGGCTTTGGTGAAAATGCAGCCCTGGCTGCCGGCGGGGTCTCAGGCGGCCAAAGCCGTGGATAAAATCAGTACCTCGGGGCGAGACCTGGATCTGGAACTGACCAGGGTTTACGAAGAAGTTGAGCAGAACACCGGTTGGGAATTCAACGAAGAACGCCGAAGCGCACAATGGCGCTATCCCGAGGGCGAGTTGCCCGAAGCTCTGGCAGCTCTGGCGGCGGACACCCGGATTGTCACTGCTGGCCTGGTGCGCCAGTTGGGAGTGCTGGTGGATGAACTGCAAACCGCCTTTGATGAACGCAAAGATCCCGAACTGGACCGGGATACCGCTGAATCCTGGTATCCGGTAATCGGCGCCTTTCACAGCCGGGCTGAAGAACAGTTACGCCTGTGGGCGGCCTGGTGCGAGGGTGTCAACGTGCCGACCGATGAGGACAAGGCAAAAGAAGGTGCCAGCAACAAGCGCTACGGCCCGCCACCGGCCCGGTGGGCGGTTAGACAGCGGTGGGATCATGCCGAGGATATCACCCTGTACAGTTCACCGGTGCTGGCGGACAACCTGCTGTATTCACGCCTCTGGTCACGTGCCTATGGCGCAGTACTCACCAGTGCCACGCTGACCGCCCTGGGCCGTTTTGACCGGCTGCGCGCCCGCGCGGGTCTGCCCGAGGCCAGCCGTTACATGGTGGTGCCCAGCTCCTTCCGCTATGCCGAGATGGCGACGGTGGAGGTCCCTTTCATGTCGGCCATGCCCACTGACGATGGTTTCGCCGATGCGGTGATCAAACGCCTGCCGGATCTCTGGGCCGGCGGCAAAGCCACTCTGGTATTGTTTACCTCACGTCGGCAAATGCAGCAGGTGCGGGATGCCCTGGCACCGGAACATCCGGAGCTGATTCTCACCCAGGACGACATGACCAGAAGCGAAGTCTTGCGTCAGCACTGTAGTCGTGTGGATGAAGGCAAACCCAGTGTCTTGTTCGGTGTGGCCAGTTTCGCTGAGGGTATCGACCTGCCGGGTAAGTATCTGCACCATGTGGTGATTACCCGATTGCCATTTTCGGTACCGGACGACCCCATCGAGGCGAGCCTGGCTGAGTGGGTGACCCAGAGAGGCGGCAATCCGTTCATGGAAATCACTGTGCCGGATGCTTCAATCAAGCTGGTGCAGGCTGTGGGACGCCTGCTGCGCACCGAAGAGGACACCGGCCGGGTCACCATTCTGGATCGTCGCATTATTGCCCGCCGCTATGGGCAGCTGCTATTGGATGCCTTGCCACCATTCCGGCGGATCATAGAGCAGTAAGTGCGCAAAACGGTATTTGGTCTACACTGATGACAGTGTGCTAATGTATACCCGAAAAGAATGAAAAAATGGGTTTTTATGCGTATTATCTGCCCGTAGACTGATTCACGGAGCGACATATCCCAATGAAATTACAACAACTTCGTTATATCTGGGAAGTGGCCCACCACGACCTTAACGTATCCGCAACCGCCCAGAGCCTGTTTACCTCACAGCCCGGTATCTCCAAGCAGATCCGCCTGCTGGAGGATGAACTCGGGCTGGAAGTGTTCGCCCGCAGCGGCAAGCACCTTACCCGCGTGACCCCCGGTGGTGAGATCATCATTCAGGAAGCCGGTGAAATCCTGCGCAGGGTAGAGGGCATCAAGAAGATCGCCCAGGAATTCAGCAACCAGCGTAAAGGCGATCTCAGCCTTGCCACTACGCACACTCAGGCCCGTTATGCGCTGCCGCCGGTGATCAGTGGCTTCATTGAAGAGTACCCGGATGTGTCGCTGCATATGCACCAGGGCACGCCCATGCAGATCTCTGAAATGGCAGCCAGTGGCGCAGCGGACTTCGCCATCGCCACCGAGGGCATGGATCTGTTCAACGATCTGATCATGATGCCCTGCTACAAGTGGAACCGAAGCGTGATCGTGCCTAGGGATCATCCGTTGGCACAGGGCCAGGAACTGGATCTGGAAGAGCTGGCTGAATTCCCGCTGGTTACGTATGTGTTCGGTTTCACCGGCCGCTCCAAGCTGGACGAAGCCTTCCAGTCGAAAGGGCTGACCCCGAAAGTGGTGTTCACAGCGGCGGATGCCGACGTTATCAAGACGTATGTCCGGCTCGGGCTGGGTGTGGGCATTATCGCCAGTATGGCGTTTGACCCGGAAGTGGATCCGGATCTGGTGGCGCTGGATGCCAGCAAACTGTTCCGGCCTTCCATTACCCGGATCGGTTTCCGTAAGGGCACCTTCCTGCGGGGGTACATGTATGACTTCATGCAGCGCTTCGCACCGCACCTGACCAAAGAAAGGGTGGACGAAGCCGTGGCCCATCAGGGCAGCCGGACCGAGATCCAGGAGCTGTTCAAGGATGTTGATTTGCCGACGTATTGAGCTGGCAGTCCGGTAGGAAAAGCGTCGAAAGCCTCGAAATAAAAAGCCCGCTGTCAGTGATGATGGCGGGCTTTTTTATTTCAGATCAGCCGGATTTGCTGATCAGATTGTCGGCATGCAGGCCGCACTCTTTGTGGGTGGCTTCTTCCCACCACCAGCGTCCTTCACGTTCATGTTGGCCGGGCAGTACCGGACGGGTGCAGGGCTGGCAGCCGATGCTGACAAAGCCTTTCTCGTGAAGCTCGTTGTAGGGCGCCTCGGACATGCGGATGTAATCCCAGACATCTTTGGAGCTCCAGTCGGCCAGCGGATTGAACTTGACCAGGGTTTTGTCGTCGCTGGAGAAGGCGGAGTCTGCCTGTACTACCGGTACATCATTACGGGTGCCCGGGCTCTGGTCCTTGCGCTGCCCGGTAATCCAGGCGTCCACAGTGGCCAGTTTGCGCTTCAGAGGATTGACTTTACGAATGCCGCAACACTCGGAATGGCCGTCTTCGTAGAAGCTGAACAGGCCCTTCTTGTTGACCATCTCCTGCACTTCAGCAGAGTCAGGAAACAGGACTTCAATATCGATGCCGTAATGCTTGCGCACCCGCTCGACGAACTCATAGGTCTCCGGGTGCAGGCGGCCGGTATCCAGGGTGAACACCTGGAGGTTGTCGGTGAGCTTGTGTGCCATTTCGATCAATACCACATCTTCGGCGCCGCTGAAGGAAATGGCAATGTTGTCGTATCGGGCCAGGGCTTCCTTGAGGATGGCTCTCGGGCTCTGGCCTTCCAGTTCTGAGCGCAGAGATTCGATGTCTGTCATGGTAATCCAGTGTTGTGTGCAATGTATGCCAAGGCTAACACCAAATCCCTCATAGCTTGAAGGAATGAGGATCTATATCTTTATGCACTTACGGTTTTTGATCGTGGCGGATTTCAATGCATTCCGTCGCAGTTTTTCATATCATACCTGCCATAAACGAGGGATGCGGATAGTGTCCCGTATTTTTCATCAGTTTTCAGGAGACCGTTGTGGAACTCGCATGTCTTGACCTTGAGGGTGTATTGATCCCGGAAATCTGGATCGCTTTTGCAGAAAAAACCGGTATTGAAGAGCTCAAGGCAACCACCCGGGATATTCCTGATTACGACGTGCTGATGCAGCAGCGCCTGCGTTTGCTGGACCAGCACGGCTATGGTCTGCCGGAAATCGAGGAAGTGATCAGCACGCTGGACCCGCTGCCCGGTGCCCGGGAATTCCTGGACTGGTTGCGTGAGCGCTTCCAGGTGGTGATTCTTTCCGACACCTTTTATGAATTTGCTATGCCGTTGATGAAAAAGCTTGGCTACCCGGCGCTGCTGTGCCACAAGCTGGAAGTGGCCGAGAATGGTCAGATAACCAACTACCTGCTGCGCCAGCGTGACCCCAAGCGCCAGTCTGTGCGCGCATTCCAGTTGTTGAACTATCGGGTCATCGCTGCCGGTGATTCCTACAACGACACCACCATGCTGGCTCAGGCAGAAGCGGGCATTCTGTTCCACGCTCCGCAGAACGTCATCGACGAGTTCCCGCAGTTCCCGGCTGTTCAGGAATTTGATGATCTAAAACAGGAATTCCTGAAGGCCAGCGCGGTTCATAGCGCTTAATCGGTTTGAAGCTCTGACTCGCCCCCCCGGAAAGGGTCAGAGCTTCAGGTTTTCCAGGAACTGCATCAGCGGCTGTACCTTGGCCAGGGTTTCCTGATACTCCGCTTCCGGTTCGGAATCGACAACGATACCGCCGCCGCCCCAGCATCGAATCGTCCCGTCGGCTTCGCACAATAGCGTGCGGATAGCGATATTGCTGTCCAGCCGGCCATCAAGCCCGTAATAGAAGACCGAGCCACAGTAGGGCCCGCGCCAGTGAGGCTCAAGTTCCCGGATGATTTCCATCGCCCGTATCTTCGGTGCGCCGGTAATGGAGCCGCCGGGGAAGGCATCAATCAGCGCTTTTATCGGTGTTGTGCCGGCTTTGAGTGAGCTGCGGATGTGACTGACCAGATGGTGCACATTGCGGTAGGACTCCAGCGCAAAGAGTTGCTCAACGGTAACCGAGCCCGGCGCGGCATTCAGACCAAGGTCATTGCGCAGAAGGTCCACGATCATGAGGTTTTCTGCCCGGTCTTTCTCTGATGCCAGTAGTTCATTTGCCAGCGCGGCATCCTGTTCGGGGGACTTGCCCCTGGGGCGGGTGCCTTTGATGGGGCTGGTTCGTACGGTGCTTTGCCTTATGTCCAGAAAACGTTCAGGCGATACCGACATCACTGCGGCTCCACCAACACGGAGAAAAGCACTGTAAGGGGTCGGGTTGGCGCGGCTCAGGGCCTGAAAAGCCTGCCATGGGTCGCCCTGGTAACGCCCTGAGAACTCCTGAGACAGGTTGGCCTGGTAACAGTCACCGGCCTGAATGTAGTCTCTGATTGCCTGCACACCGGCGCGGAAGTTTTCCGGGGTCTGGCGTGGCGCGAAGCCGGCCAGCATCTGCCAGTTATTATCTGCCGGGGGCTCGGTGTTAAGCCAGTCGTTCAAGGTATGACGGAGGTTTTGCGGGCAGCGGGGATGAATCCAGAGCCAGTGCTCACCGGTCTCCCGATCATGGCTGGCTGTCCAGAGATAGAAGCCGGCGGAAATCATTGGAAAAGGGCAGTGGGGCGTCAGGTTGGCCAGGCGCTTTTCCCGGGCGTAGCCCAGTTCATAGCTAAGTATGCCCAGCCAGCCGCCGGGCAGGGCAGGCATGCTGTCAGATTCTTCCAGCCGGTATTCGGAGCGAAGGTCTTCCATGCGTTCTGCCAACTGCTGACTATTCAGATACGAATTGTCAGCCGGTAGGGTTATCTGGCTGAGCGCCATTGCGCTGAATCCGCTCAGGTTGCCCCGGGCGCCGTCGGAACCGTCACTTCCAAGGTAAGCAAAATCGCCCATCCTGGAGGCATGAGACAACAGTCTCTGGTAACTTGCTGTATTCAGTTGTGTCAGGCAGAAACCCACGCAGTAACCTTTAGAAATAGTTGAAACCATGAAAGCGCGCATTATAACGGATAAGCGCACTGAACTTTTTTCAAATTCAGGGGCCTTATGGGCATGATAAGAAAATCATTGAGCGCCCGGATTAATCGCTGGATTAATCGCCGCCTGCCTCGCTCTGACAGCCAGTCGTTTGGCCAGAAAAATGTGTTTATCCTGCCTACCGGTGCCGGCATGGTGTTTGGTCTGCTGCTGGTGATCATGCTGATCACTGCTATCAATTACCAGAACAGTCTGATTTACCTTCTGGTATTTCTGCTTGGTGGCTTGTTTGTTGGTGCCATGCACCAGACCCACCGCAACCTGTCAGGGCTGACGTTATCACTGATCGTTGCCGGCGAAGGCGAGGCCGGTGGGGATGTGCCCTTTCGTTTCCGCATTGCCAGCGACCGGAACGACAGCCTGGCGATGATATTATCGACAGAGACTGCACGCCTGGATGGCATTCATGTTCCGGCCGGAGAGACCCGGGATGTCTCGCTGGCTATCCCGGCAACCCGGCGAGGTTATCTGCGCCCGGACCGGATACGCATTGAAACCCGTTTTCCTTTTGGTTTGCTCAAAGCCTGGTCCTGGCTGAGGCCGGCTTCAGCGGGTGTCGTGTTTCCCCGGTCAGTGCAGGCACCTGAGCTGGGCAGCACAGTGGAAGACCCGAACGAAAGTGCCAGCGCCGCTCGCATTGCCGGGCAGGATGTCGCGGATTTAAGACCCTGGCGCGAGGGTGATATGAGTCCCCGCGTGATGTGGAAGCGTTATGCCCGGAGCGGTCAGATGGTGGTTGCAGACTGGGAAGCGCAAGGTGGAAGCCCTCACTGGCTGGATTATTCAGCGTTTCCCGGTGCCGACAAGGAGCTTCGCTTGAGCTATCTGGCCTGGCTGGTACGGGATCGTGCGGCACGGGGCGCGCGTTTTGGCCTGAGTCTGCCGGGCGAGACCATTGAGCCGGATTCCGGCAATCATCACGCCCAGCGTTGCCTTCGCGCACTGGCCGTCTGGGGGCTGGAAAAGCCCCGGGACGCTGATGCCAGAACTCACGGCACGCGTTCGGATATTGACCAGCCGGTCTCCGGGAGCATGGCATGAAGCTGCCTTTGTTCCATCGGGAGTCTGCCAGAGCCGACAAGCAGAATCCGGTATTGCCGGGATCGGCACTGGCCTGGTTGCTGGCGAGTTTTGTGATTCTGCTGGTGCCTCAATGGGACCGGTTGCCGGTCTGGCTTCTGGCGGCCTGCGCGACACTGGCGGGCTGGCGCTGGTTGGCACAAATCGGGCGGGTGAAGTTACCCGGGCGCTGGTTGCGAACGGGCATCATGCTGGTGTTGATGGCGATCTATATCGCGACGGTGCGCGGGCACTTCTCGGTGGATACTGCTTCCTCGTTCTTTGTGTTGACGGTTGGCCTTAAATGGCTGGAAACGCGGAAGGTCCGCGATTTCTATGTGGTGTTCTTTATTCTGGTTTACCTGGCCACGGTCAATTTCCTGTTCCGTCAGGATATTCTCTGGGCGATGGTCAACTTCTCCGCAATCGCTTTGTTACTGGTGGGGCTGCAAAACCTGAATGCGCCGGATTTACCCGGAGCCGCCCGCAAGAGCTGGAAGCGGCTCGGGCTGCTGGCCCTGAAAATGCTGCCGGTAGTGGTGCTGTTGTTTGTGTTTTTCCCACGCATGGCGCCCCTGTGGAGTGTGCCAATGGTTTCGGGTCAGGCGCGGACTGGATTGTCGGAAACCATGCGGCCGGGGGATATCTCGAACCTGGCCCAGGACAGTTCGCGAGCTTTCCGGGTAAGCTTTGGCAGTGAACCACCCGCCTTTCGGGACCGATACTGGCGAGGGCTGATTCTCGATTATCTGGATGATGAAACCTGGCGGCGCAGCGAACAGGAGACGTTTTCCCGGCCGGCACGTATTGCACTGGATGGCGGTATCGGCGAACTGGAAGCCGGGCAATACGACGTGCTGCTTGAGCCAACAGACCGTAAATGGGCGTTCGCTCTGGAGAATTCCTCAGCGGTCTCTGACAACATCATCAAAACCCAACAGGACGTGTTCGAATTCCGCCGGCCAGCGGACACATCGGTACGCTACCGGATGGCCCTTAATGCTCAGGATACTCAGAGCGCCAACCAGCTATCGGAATTCCAGCGTCGCCGGTATCTCCAGCTGCCGCGGCGGGGCAATCCGGAGGCCCGTGAACTTGCCTCTGAGCTGGCTCAGTCCGGCTCCGCTGAAGCCGTTGTCCGGCAACTGTTGCAACGATTCCGTGAGCAGGAATATTACTACACCCTTAGGCCGCCACAGATGCCAGACAATGGCATTGACGCGCTCCTTTTTGAAGAGAAGCGGGGGTTCTGCGCTCATTATGCCGGGGCAGCCACCTTTGTGTTCCGGGCCGCCGGCATTCCGGCCAGAGTTGTCGCCGGATATCAGGGGGGTGAGCCCGGTGCCGGAGGGGACTATCTGATTGTTCGTCAGTACGATGCCCACGCCTGGGTGGAAGTCTGGTTTGAAGACCGTGGCTGGGTTCGGGTGGATCCTACGGCCGCCATTGCCCCCGAGCGTATTGAATCAGGTCTTCGGGATGCCATGGCGGACGAAGGCTCGTTTCTGGAAGACGAGTTTATGTCTCCGCAGAAGTATGGCGACCTGGCTGTACTGCAGTGGGCGTCTTTACAGCTGGACCGGGTCAACTATCAGTGGCAGCGCTGGGTAGTGGGCTACCAGGGGCAGAGTCAGATGGATCTGATGTCGCGCTTGCCTGGTGGCATCGGTCTTAAAGAGCTTGGTTACCTCACGGCCGGGATTGTCGGCGTGGCGTTGCTGATAGCCGGGCTGGTGTCCGGCCTGAAACTGCGGGGTGGGCAGAAACAGGATGGCTTCCGGCGGGTGGTCAGTGCCTGGCATCGATTCTGTGAACAGGCCGGGGTGCCGGTCCGCACTGGCGAGACGCCGGACCTGTTGGCCGAGCGGCTTGCTCAGGCAGTGCCGGAAACCGCGGACAACGCCCGGAATTTTGCCCGTTTGGTCAACAGACATTACTATAGCCGGCCAACCGGTGCGGAAACGGATCAGGAGATCCGTTATCTGAAACGATTACTGAAGTTCATGAAACGCCAACGGCGGCAAGCCCGCTCATCATCAAAACGGGTACAGACCAATGACTGATATCGCCAGCAACATGCCCTGGTTGGAAAAAGCCTGGTCTGCGGTCCAGCATCGGCTCGCGGCAGACCGACTGCCTCATGCCTTGTTGATTAACGGTGAATGCGGCGTTGGTAAACGGGCATGGGCCGAGGCAGTGGCTGAGCTGCTGTTGTGCGAGTCACCGACAGAAATGGAGCCCGGGGCACCCAGGGCCTGCGGACATTGCAAGCAATGCGAACTGATGGCTGCAGGCAGCCACCCGGATCTGCGGATCTATGCCCCGGAAAAATCAAAAATGGTCCGTGTGGATCAGATTCGGGCGCTGTCTTCGTTTGCGGTTGCTTCGCCCCAGGTTGCCCATCATAAAGTGGCAATTGTCGACCGGGCAGATCAGCTCAATATCAACGCCGCCAACGCCTTGCTGAAAACCCTGGAAGAGCCACTTGCCGATGTCACCCTGTTATTGCTGCAGGAAAGCGGTCGGCCGGTATTGCCGACCATCCGGTCCCGGTGCCAGTCACTGGCGATTCCGGTACCTTCGTCGGACCAGGCTCAGGAGTGGTTAGCAGGACAGGTGACGCAGCTCCCGGAAGAAAGTCGTCCCGGAGCGGAGGTCCTGGCAAAGAGCCTCATGCTTGCTGGGAACGCGCCGAGGCTGGCGCTGGAATACGCGACGGGAGAGTTTCCGGGGTTGCGGGACAAGGCGTTTGATGCGTTCCGGCAGTTCATGAAAGGCCGGATGACCGTTGGCGAAGCGGCGAAGCAATTCAAGGCCATTGGCCTGGAAAACACGCTGTGGTTGTTTGAATCCTGGGCGGCGGACCTGGCTCGCTGCAGCGCTGGCGGAGCACCAAACGATCCCGAAGCATCCGATATGCTGATGTTTCTTGCCCGCAGCAACCCGGCCTGGCGTGCCCATGAGCTTCTTGAACAGGTGCGGGAAAGCCGGGAGGCATCGGTATACAATGCCAGTGTAGAGCTGGAGGCCAGCCGGCTGTTGATGGCCTGGCGGGATCTGATGCCACGCAAGCGAACGAGTCAGGCAGCCGCCGGTTAAGCGTTCATCGGTGACAGCTGCTATTATTGTAAAATATCCAGTAAATCAAGGTGTTTGATATGGGGCCCGGATTCGGAGCACGTAGCGGTATTCTTACCCTGACCATCAAGGATAAGGCGGTTCTGTATGCGGCCTATATGCCGTTCATTCGCCAGGGTGGTCTGTTTATTCCCACCCAGAAACAGTACCAACTGGGCGATGAGGTATTTTTGCTGCTCAACCTGATGGATGAACCGGAGAAAATCCCCGTAGCCGGAAAAGTCATCTGGATTACACCAAAGGGCGCCCAGGGCAACCGGGCAGCGGGTATTGGAGTGCAGTTTAATGGTGATGATGAAACCGCCCGCACCAAGATTGAATCCTACCTGGCCGGCTCCCTGAGTTCTGATCGCCCCACCCATACGATGTAGGATTTACCGCTCATGACCGATGCCATGCTGTCTGCCGGCCCGGACTCACTTCCGGCTGGTGGGCGGGAGATGCGTTGGCCCCTGCGTGCCATTACTCTGGCCGGCATCCGTTGGCCTGCCCGGTTGCCCCGCCAGGATACGCCCCCTGTGCTCATGCTTCACGGCTGGCTGGATAATGCCATGAGTTTCTCGAAACTCGGGCCCGAACTTTCCCGGCACACTGATGTCTATGCGATTGATATGGCCGGCCATGGTTATTCCGGGCACCGTCCGGAAGGCTATGGTTACTGGTTGATGGATTATGTGGCGGACCTGGCCGAGCTGGTGGAGAGCCATTTTACGGCCAACCAGGAAGCAGAGGTCGATCTGGTGGGCCACTCCCTTGGGGGGATTGTCTGTGCCCTGTATGCCGCTGCCTTTCCCGAGCGGGTACGCCGTTTGGTATTAATCGACAGCCTTGGCGCTTTAAGTCGTCCGGCGGAAGAGACTATTCCGCAGTTGCGAAAGTCGATTCGTAAACAGCTGAGTGGCTCAACCTCGCCGGTCATTTATCCGGATGTTGCCACTGCAGCAAAAATTCGCGAGCGTGGTTTCAGTCCACTCAGCGAACAGGCGGCACTGTCCCTGGTGCCCAGAAGTATGCGCCGCCATGGCAACGGTCTGGTCTGGCGTACAGACCCCAGACTTCGTCACCCTTCGGCACTGATGATGACCGAGGAGCAGGTACAGGCCTCGTTGGCGGCGGTGCGGACACCGTCCCTGTTTGTAAAGGGAGTCGAGGGGCTTCTGGCTGAACGAAAAAATCTGTCCGGGCGGGAACATCTGATTCCCGGACTCAAGACTGCGGAGGTGCCCGGTGGGCATCATTGTCATCTCGATGGTGATCCAGAGCCTGTGGTTGCCGCAATTGAAAGGTTTTTATTTGATGTTTAACCGCGCCTTGAAGCGATACTGGCCTTATCTGCTGACACTCTGGGTTACGGCTGTTGCCGTGCCAGCGTTTGCCAGTCCGGTGGCTCAGCCGCCGGAACCTTTTCCCCGGTCGTCATTGCAGTCGACAGAAACGATAGAATCGTCTGGACATTTAGTGCTGTTCAGCCCGGTCAGGGAAATACGCAGTGAAATACGTTCGGAAGCCATGGCTCGTCTGCCGGTAACCGGAACAGCCCAGTTGTTTGAGCTAAGCCGGACGACCAACAGGGAGAAGGCCCGGGATCATTATTTGCGGGCCCTGAAAGATCGGGGCGCCAACATTTTATTCCAGTGTTCCGGGGTGGATTGTGGCCGCAGTAATGTCTGGGCCAACCAGATCTTTCAGGAATCCAATCTGCTGGGGGATGATTCAGAGCAGGATTATCTGGTGGCAGGGGCCATGGACAGTACCGGCCAGCGTTGGCTTACGCTGGTTTATACTGTTACTCGGGGCAATTTGCGCGACTATATTTGGGTTGAGCACCTGGCGGTTGAAGCCGGCGTCAAGATTCCGAAATTTTCTGATTTGCCAGATCGGTTCCAGGGTCCTTTGATCGTGCCGTGGGAGGGTGGGATCACCTTTAATTTCGACCTGCCGACGGGGGAAAGACGCCGGGTACAGCAATGGGCCTCGGAAGAGGGTGCCGAGGTGATTCTGGCGGGGTTCAGCGTGCCGGAAGACGATGAAAATTTTGAGCAGGCAAAACAACGGGCCGCCAAAGCCGTGGACTCTCTGGCGGACGTGCTGATCAAAACCGGCATCAATCGTGAACGGATTCGCAAGCTGCCGATTGGGCCCGGCGTGCAGGTGCCCGGACCGGACCGACAGGGTAACCGTATTGAAATCCTGGTGATGCAGAGGTAGAGCCATGTCCGGAGAGCGAAAGAATCAGGATAACGAAGAGCACGCCGGCAAGCCGGGCAATGGCATGCAGGCCGTGCTCGATAGCTCCGATATCTCGGCTGCAGAGTCTCCAGCCAATACCATTGATCAGGCCGGAAAAAACGGGAAAGGCAAAACGGTCGCCTTGACGCTGGGTAGTGGTGGTGCCCGTGGTTATGCCCATATCGGTGCCATTGAGGTTCTGCACGAGCGGGGCTACCGGATTATCGCTATTTCCGGTTGCTCAATGGGTGCGGTGATCGGAGGTATGTATGCCGCCGGCAAGATGCAGGAATACAAAGACTGGGTAACTGGCCTGGGCCAGTTTGATGTACTGAAATTGCTGGATGTCACCTTCAGTTCGGTGGGAGCCATCCGGGGCGAAAAAGTGTTTTCGGTGGTGCGGGATATCCTGGGCGATATCCGTATCGAGGATCTTCCTCTGGCTTATACCGCGGTTGCGACCGATTTGCTGGCCCACAAGGAAATCTGGTTCCAGGAGGGCCCGCTCGACCGCGCCATCCGTGCTTCCATCGCCATTCCCGGGCTGGTGACGCCGCTGGTCATGGGTAGTCGGGTGCTGGTGGACGGTGCGTTGCTCAATCCTTTGCCCATTATTCCGACCATTTCAGCGCATGCTGATCTTGTGGTTGCAGTGAATCTGGCCGGTGAGGATGAGCAGATACGACGCCCGCCGGATGCACCGTTTGAGGACGATGGTCATCCAGTGGCAGAGGTGGAGGAATGGATGGATGCCGTCCGTGATAAAGCTTCACACTGGTTTGATTGGGATACTCTGAAGGCCCTGGCGGCTCGTAAACCCGGTGGTGGTGATACACCCGAAGAAAAGATCACCCGGGAAGTGGCAAAAAAAGCCGAAGAAAAGCAGAAGCTGAAGGCTGCGAACAAACCAACCGAGGGTGATCACGAAACCATCGATTGGGACAAGCTGGGCATTGGTAAATTTGATGCAATGAACCTGGCTATAGAAACCATGCAGAGTGCGCTGGTGCAGTATAAAATTGCAGGGTACCCGCCGGACCTGCTGGTTAACGTGCCGAAAAACGCCAGTCGCAGTTACGACTACCATAAAGCACCGGAATTGATTCAACTGGGCCGTGAGCGAATGGCAGCAGCGCTGGATCGCTACGAAACCAGGCATAGCAGTTCAGGCCCCATGTCGCTGTAAGCAGACCAGCGGGGAGTGCTGCAGGTTGGCGGACAAACAGCGTATAATGCCGCGCACCATTTCTTATTGTCAGGAACCCCGTTGTGACCAGCCCTGTTGAAGAACTGCACACCATCCGCGATCTGCTTCGCTTTGCCGCATCCCGGTTTGCTGCCTCGCCGCTGTATTTTGGCCATGGCACCGACAACGTCTGGGACGAGGCCGTACATCTGGTGTTGCGCAGCGTGCATTTACCGCTGGAAAACAACAACATTTTCCTGGATGCGCGGCTGACCCACGCTGAACGGGAAACCATTGTTGAACGTATAGAAAGACGGGTCAGTGAGCGTATTCCCATTGCCTATCTGCTGGGCGAAGGCTGGTTCATGGGCATGCCGTTTCATATTGATGAGCGTGTTCTGGTACCCCGGTCGCCTCTGGGCGAGCTACTGGAGAACGGCTTGCAGCCCTGGATTGGCGGTACGGCGGTTGAACGTATCCTGGACCTGTGTACCGGCAGCGGTTGTATCGGCATTGGTGCGGCCACGGTGTTCGACGAAGCGGAAGTTGATCTTTCCGATGTCTCGAAAGATGCTCTGGAAGTTGCTGATTCGAATATTGAAATGCATGGCCTGGAAGGGCGGGTGAAAACCGTGTGTTCGGATGTCTTCAACAGTATTGATGGCCGTTATGATGTCATCCTGAGCAATCCGCCGTATGTCGACGCGGAAGATCTGGCCGACATGCCCGAAGAGTACCATCATGAACCGGCGCTGGGCCTGGCTGCCGGAAATGACGGCCTTGATATTGCCCATCGGATTATCGCCGGGGCTGCCGATCACCTGACCGAAGACGGCCTGTTGATTGTTGAAGTAGGGAATTCCTGGGGTGCGATGGATGACGCCTACCCGGATCTTCCGCTGACCTGGCTGGAGTTTGATAACGGCGGCGACGGGGTCTTTTTGGTCACGGCCCGTGATCTGCGCGAATGGCAGGCTCGAAAGAGTTAAAGTCTGATATTTAAAAACCTTTTTAAAGTGCTGAAATATGTCAGGAAATACGTTTGGTAAATTGTTCGCTGTAACCACCTTTGGCGAAAGCCATGGGGCGGCACTGGGCTGTATTATTGATGGTTGCCCTCCGGGGCTGGAGCTGTCTGAGGAGGACATGCAGCGGGATCTGGACCGCCGTAAGCCCGGCACCTCCCGCCATACCACCCAGCGCCGTGAAGCGGATGAAGTGCGAATTCTGTCCGGTGTTTTCGAAGGCAAGACCACCGGCACGCCCATTGGTCTGATTATTGAAAACACGGACCAGCGTTCCAAAGACTATTCAAAAATCTCCGAGCAGTTCCGGCCGGCCCACGCTGACTACACCTACATGCACAAATATGGCGTGCGTGATTACCGTGGCGGTGGCCGTTCATCAGCCCGGGAAACAGCCATGCGGGTGGCTGCCGGTGCCGTGGCCCGGAAGTTCCTGGAACAGCGTCTGGGCATCCGGATTCGGGGGTATCTGTCCCAGCTTGGCCCGATCAAAGCGGAGAAACTCGATTGGGAACAGGTACACGAAAACCCGTTCTTTTGCCCGGATGCCGACAAGGTAGCGGAAATGGAAGCCTACATGGACGCTCTCCGTAAAGAAGGCGATTCCATTGGTGCGCGGATTAATGTGGTGGCCGATGGCGTGCCGCCCGGGCTGGGCGAGCCGGTCTTTGATCGCCTGGATGCCGATCTGGCCCACGCACTAATGAGCATCAACGCGGTGAAGGGCGTGGAAGTGGGTGCCGGTTTCGGTTGTATCGAGCAGAAGGGCACCGAGCACCGGGACGAGATGACACCGGAAGGCTTCCTGTCCAATAACGCCGGCGGCGTTTTGGGCGGCATTTCCTCGGGCCAGCCGATTGTCGCCAGCATTGCACTGAAGCCGACATCCAGCCTGCGCATTCCGGGGCAAAGTATTGATGTTAATGGCAATCCGGTAGAAGTGATCACCACCGGCCGCCATGATCCCTGCGTGGGTATTCGTGCCACGCCCATTGCCGAAGCCATGATGGCCATTACCCTGATGGATCATTACCTGCGCCATCGTGCCCAGAATGGCGATGTTGAAGTGAATACCCCGGTTCTCGGCCAGCTCTGATAGCGCGGAGGAGGCAACATCTACTGGCGGCTGTCCAACCTTTACTTCTGGTTCTTTGCCCTCCTCGGAGGGCTTTTGCCTTACTGGTCCCTCTATCTGGAGGGCCAGGGCTTTTCCTACCTTCAAATCGCCACGCTCATGGCGACCATTCAGCTTACCAAGGTGGTTGCCCCGAGTGTCTGGGGCTGGCTGGGCGACCGTAGCGGTCAGCGTGTTCGACTGGTGCGTTTTGGTGCCATCACCGGTTCACTGTTCTTTGCTGGCGTATTTCTGGAACCGGGCTTCTGGGGCCTGTTGCTGGTCATGCTGGCGTTCACTTTTTTCTGGAACGCCATCCTGCCGCTGTACGAAGTCATTACCCTTCGCAGCCTTGGCAAACGCAAAGACAAATACGGCAAGGTTCGGCTGTGGGGCTCGGTGGGCTTTATCGGCGCCGTGGCGCTGGTGGGCGGTTTGCTGGAAATCGTGCCGATTCGGCATCTGCCCTGGCTTTTGTTGCCAGTGTTTGCCGGAATTGCCCTGTCGGCGTTCCTGGTACCGTCGGAAAAAGGCGAACGCAAGCCTCCTGCCCCCAAAGGCAGCCTGAAAGCCATCATTACCCACCCGGCAGTGGTGGCTTTCTTCTTGATGAATTTCCTGCTGCAGGTCTCCCACGGCGCCTACTACACCTTCTTCAGTATCCATCTCGAACAACACGGCTACGGCAAACTGTCGATTGGTCTGTTGTGGTCGCTGGGCGTCATTGCGGAAATCGGATTGTTTCTGATCATGCACCGGCTGTCGTTTCGTTTCACCGTGCGGCAGATTGCTCTTGGAGCATTGACCCTGACCATGATTCGGTGGGCCCTGATTGCCGAATTAACGGCGGTTCTGCCGGTACTGCTGTTTGCCCAGTTACTGCATGCGGCTTCCTATGGCGCGTTGCATGCGGTTTCCGTGCAATACATTCAGGGCTTTTTCGGCAAGCATCATCACGGGCAGGGCCAGGCGCTATACAGTGGCCTGACCTTCGGCGCCGGCGGAGCACTCGGGGCCTGGCTGTCGGGTTTCCTGGTGGACGGCTTCAGCACCTCCGCGGCCTTCTGGGGCGGAGCGATTGCCATGGCTATCGCCCTTGTAATCACCTGGCGCGGTCTGCAACCGCCGCCGACTGAAGTGCCCGAGAACTGATCAGTCTTTAATTTCTTCTTCTTCCACAATCTGAAGCAATGCCCGGGCGCTGTTACTCAACTGTCGCCCGGACATCGCCACGGCGCCCAGAACCCGCGTAACCGGGTGACCAACATCCAGCACCCTCAGACTGCTGTCGAGCATACTCACCGGCAGCACACTCCAGCCCAGCCCGACACTGGTCATCATCTTGATGGTTTCCAGGTAATTGGTGGGCATCAACGGCTTCAGCGGTAAATTCGCTTCCAGAAAGAGCCGGCTGACCACCCGATAGGTGGCCGTGCTGGTATCCGGCAGTAAAGCCGGGTGCTCGGCAAGATCCGCCAGTCGTGGCGATTCCAGCCCAGCCAGCGGATGCTCCGCCCCGACCACAAACGCCATCGGGTCCGGCCACTGGGTCGGAATCCGGAATTTCGGGTTCATGCTGTCGCTGAGGGTGACAAACGCGAGTTCAGCACTGCGCTTATTCATCTGCTGGTAGGCGGCATCCGATTCCATGAACTGCAGATCGAGTGTGACCTGCGGATATTCCCGGCGAAAGCGCCGGAGCCAGTTTGGCAGGTGGTGCAGGCCAATGTGGTGGCTGGCAATCACCTGAAGCTCGCCTTCAACGGTATCGGCATCCGGCGATAGCGCCAGGCGGGCATTGTGAATCTCATCGAGAATTCGCCGTGCATGGGGCAGCAGCCTGGAGCCGGCGTCAGTGAGCCGGATTTCCCGGTTGCTGCGGTCAATCAGGCGGGTGCCGAGCTGGTTTTCCAGGGCGGCCAGGCGTTTGCTGATGGCCGGCTGTGTCAGGTGCAGGGTTTCTGCAGCTTCCGAGAAAGAGCCCTGGTCGACGACCGTCAGGAAGGCTTTTAGTGAGTTTGCGTCCATTTTTGGTGGTGCCCTCGGGTTTCTGGCCGGCTGGCATTTGTGGAGGTCGCTGTCAGTGGATACCCCTCCCAAAAGACGCTACGAGCACTTCCATGTGCGCTTAACTCGGGCCGTCCATGGCCCTCGATACTTTTGGGAGGGGTATCCACTGACCGCTCTTGAACATTTTTCGGGCCTATAACGGAATCGGGACGAAATAGGGCGTTTTGCACGTGGTTGGAATAGCAAGGTGGTGGGAGGCTTCTCACAAAAGTTTTGAGGGCCATGGATGGCCCGAAACAAGCGCCCATGGATGGCTTGAGCGTCTTTTGGGAGAAGCCTCCCACCACCTTGCGACCACCACCCAAGCAAAATTTATTAAAGAGACTATCTCGGATAACCAGAAGGAATGCAATGAATGAAAAACATGAATTGAGGTTATTCGGGCGGTAGGAGTAAGATGGCTGCAGAGTGAAAGTAATCAGAAACCCCCAGAAAGTGAGAGAGACATCATGGCGGGCAAGACGTTATACGACAAATTGTGGGACGACCATCTCGTTAAACAGCGGGACGACGGCTCTGCATTGATCTACATCGACCGGCATTTGCTGCACGAAGTAACCTCGCCCCAGGCCTTCGAAGGCCTTCGGCTGGCTGGCCGGAAGCCGTGGCGGATTGATGCCAACATCGCCACACCGGACCACAACGTACCGACCACCGATCGCGAGAAAGGCATCGACGGCATTGTTGATCCTGTTTCCCGTATTCAGGTGGAAACGCTGGACAAGAACTGCGATGAGTTTGGCATCCTCGAATTCAAGATCAAGGACCAGCGCCAGGGCATCGTGCACGTTATCGGCCCAGAGCAGGGCGCTACCTTGCCGGGTATGAGCATTGTCTGCGGTGATTCCCACACCTCCACCCACGGCGCCTTCGGCTGCCTCGCTCATGGCATCGGCACCTCCGAAGTCGAGCATGTGCTGGCCACGCAGTGCCTGGTTCAGCAGAAAATGAAGAACATGCTGGTGAAGGTGAACGGTAAGCTGGGTCAGGGCGTTACTGGTAAAGATGTCGTCCTCGCCATTATTGCCAGAATCGGCACCGCTGGCGGAACCGGTTATGCCATCGAATTTGGCGGTGAAGCCATTCGCGGCCTGAGCATGGAAGCGCGGATGAGCATCTGCAACATGTCCATCGAGGCTGGCGCCCGTGTTGGCATGGTGGCGGTGGATGACAACACCATCAACTACGTTGAAGGCCGTCCGTTCGCGCCAAAAGGTGAAACCTGGGACAAGGCCGTCGAGTACTGGCGCACGTTGCACAGCGATGACGATGCCGAGTTCGACAAAGTCGTGGAACTGGACGGCGCTGCCATCCGCCCGCAGGTGAGCTGGGGTACGTCTCCAGAGATGGTGACCGGTGTAGATGGCGCCGTGCCGGATCCTGAGCAAGAAGCAGATCCGATCAAGCGCGAAGGCATTGTTCGTGCCCTGAAATACATGGGCCTGGCGCCGAATCAGAAGATTACCGACATCCAGCTGGATCGCGTGTTCATCGGCTCCTGCACCAACAGCCGGATCGAAGATCTGCGGGAAGCCGCCGCTGTGGTGAAAGGCCGCAAGGTGTCGCCATCGCTCAAACAGGCCATGGTGGTTCCCGGTTCCGGCCTGGTGAAGACTCAGGCGGAAGAGGAAGGTCTGGACAAGGTCTTCCTTGAAGCCGGTCTGGAATGGCGTGACCCGGGTTGCTCCATGTGTCTGGCCATGAACGCCGACAAACTGGGGCAGGGCGAGCATTGTGCATCCACCTCCAACCGCAACTTTGAAGGCCGTCAGGGCTTTGGTGGGCGCACCCACCTGGTGAGCCCGGCGATGGCGGCGGCAGCGGCGATTAGCGGGCACTTCGTTGATGTCCGCGAGATGATGAACTGATCCACAGGAGAGACACCATGCGAGCGTTGAAGCAACACAAGGGCGTAGTCGCCCCCATGGACCGGTCCAATGTGGATACGGACATGATCATTCCCAAGCAGTTTCTGAAGTCGATCAAGCGTACCGGCTTCGGCCCGAACCTGTTTGACGAGCTGCGTTATCTGGACGAAGGCAAGCCGGATCAGGACTGCTCCCAGCGCCCGATCAACCCGGATTTCGTGCTGAACCAGGACCGGTACAAAAACGCCAGCGTGCTGCTGGCCCGGGCCAACTTTGGCTGTGGTTCGTCCCGTGAACACGCGCCCTGGGCGCTGGACGATTTTGGTTTTCGGGTGATTATTGCCCCGAGTTTTGCCGACATCTTCTACAACAACTGCTTTAAGAATGGCTTGTTACCCATTGTTCTTCCTGAAGATGTGGTTGACCAGTTGTTCCAGGAAGCTGAAGAAAATGAAGGTTACGAACTGACTGTCGATCTGGAAGCCAAGACGGTCACCACACCTTCGGGAGAATCGTTCAGCTTCGACGTGGACGATTTTCGCCGGCATTGCCTGCTCAATGGTCTTGATGACATCGGCGTTACCCTTGAGGATGCCGAGCTGATTCGTGACTATGAGGAAAAGCGCAGGCAGACCGCGCCCTGGCTGTTCAATTCCGGAAACTGAATAACAAGGAAATAACTATGACCCGTAATGTACTGTTGCTGCCGGGTGACGGCATCGGCCCTGAAATTGTGGCCGAAGCAGAAAAAGTTCTGAGAAAGGTTAACGAAGACTTCAACCTGGACCTGCACTTTGAGTCGGCTCTCGTTGGCGGCGCAGCGCTTGATGAATGCGACGATCCGCTGCCGGATGAAACGCTGGACAAGGCCCGTAAGGCCGACGCGATTCTGCTCGGTGCGGTAGGCGGCCCGAAGTGGGACGACCGCCCGATGGCGCAGCGCCCGGAGAAAGGCCTGTTGGGCCTGCGTTCCAACCTGGAGTTGTTCGCCAATCTGCGCCCGGCGATTCTGTACCCGCAACTGGCTTCCGCTTCTTCGCTCAAGCCGGAAGTGGTTTCAGGCCTGGATATCATGATCGTCCGTGAACTGACCGGCGGCATCTACTTCGGTCAGCCTCGTGGTATCCGCAATCTCGAGCATGGCGAGCGCCAGGGTTATAACACTTACGCCTACACCGAATCGGAAATTCGTCGTATTGGTCGGGTGGCCTTTGAAACTGCCCAGCAACGTGGCAAGAGACTGTGTTCCGTGGACAAGGCCAACGTTCTGGAAGTCACTGTTATGTGGCGGGAAATCATGGAAGACCTGAAGCGCGAATACCCGGATGTGGAGCTCACCCACATGTACGTGGATAACGCCGCCATGCAGCTGGTTCGGGCGCCCAAACAGTTCGACGTGATTGTGACTGGCAACATGTTTGGTGATATTCTTTCTGACGAAGCGGCAATGCTTACCGGCTCTATCGGCATGTTGCCGTCCGCGTCACTGAACTCTGACAAGCAGGGCATGTATGAGCCTTGCCATGGTTCAGCGCCGGATATTGCCGGCCAGGGTATTGCCAATCCGCTGGCGACAATTCTCAGTGTGGCCATGATGTTGCGCTACAGTCTTGAGGCGGAAGACGCCGCGAAAGCCATTGAAGCGGCGGTCAGTAAAGTGTTGGATCAGGGCCTGCGTACTGCGGATATCATGTCCGAGGGCGGGCAGAAGGTTTCCACCCAGGATATGGGCGAAGCCGTTCTGAATGCGCTATAACTGATAACTGATCCGGTCAGACAAAGACCCGACAGCGGCAGGATGCAGCTGCTGCGGGATCATCCATCCTGTCCCTGCCAGCGATAACGGTAGCGGGCGGGCATAAGAGAGGTTCAAAGGTCGCACATGAAGCGAGTTGGACTTGTAGGTTGGCGTGGCATGGTGGGCTCGGTCCTCATGCAGCGCATGCGTGAAGAAAACGATTTCGCTGATATCGAGCCAGTCTTTTTCACCACTTCCCAGGCTGGCAAACCGGCCCCGGATGTAGACAAAGAAGGCGTCCCGCCTCTGCAGGACGCATTCGATATCGATATTCTGAAAACCATGGATGTTATCGTCACCTGTCAGGGTGGTGATTACACCGGCGAGGTTTACCAGAAGCTGCGTGATGCTGGCTGGGACGGCTATTGGGTAGATGCGGCATCCACCCTGCGCATGGTTGATCATTCGGTGATCGTTCTGGATCCCGTGAACCGTAACGTGATTGATGAAGCCCTGGATAAGGGTGTGAAGGATTACGTGGGCGGTAACTGCACCGTCAGCCTGATGATGCTGGCCCTTGGCGGTCTGCTGGAGCAGGATCTGATCGAGTGGGTGTCCCCGATGACCTATCAGGCGGCTTCAGGTTCCGGTGCCAAGCACATGCGTGAGCTGCTGGACCAGATGGGTGCACTGAACGGCGCGGTGAAACCCGAGCTGGAAGACACGTCTTCTGCCATTCTGGAAATCGATCGCAAGGTTACCGAGACCATGCGTTCCGGTGATTTCCCCACGGCCAACTTTGAAGTGCCGTTGGCGGGCAGCCTGATTCCGTTTATCGACAAGCAGCTCGATAACGGAATGAGCAAGGAAGAGTGGAAAGCGGGCGTTGAGACCAACAAGATTCTGGGTCGCAGCGATAACCCGATCCCCATTGATGGCATCTGCGTGCGTATCGGCGCTATGCGTTCTCACAGTCAGGCTCTGACCATCAAGCTTAAAAAGGATATTCCGGTTTCCGAAATCGAGAGCATCCTGGCCAAAGCGAATGACTGGGTAAAGGTGATTCCGAACGAAAAGGAAGCCACCATACAGGAGCTGACACCGGCAAAAGTAACCGGCACGCTCAGTGTCCCGATTGGCCGTATCCGCAAGCTGACCATGGGGCCGGAGTACATCTCCGCGTTTACCGTTGGCGATCAGCTGCTGTGGGGCGCTGCTGAGCCGCTGCGTCGCATGTTGCGGATTCTGCAGGAGCGGTAACAGCGGGCAAAGGAACCTTTGGGTTATCCAGAGGCTCCTGAATGCCAACTGTGTCCGGTTTTTGAAAGCCGATCAGGGGCGGGTGCTGATTTCAGTGCCCGCCCCTGTTATTTTTCAGTATGGTTAGACAGTTCCGGCTGATATATCTCAAAACAGTGCAAGGATTGCAGCTGATTGATTGATAAAAGGGATGTTATCAACAATACTTGCCTGATCTAACAATATAGAACCTCGTCCGATTCTGTTGATATTCAGCAGTGAAGAATAACGGAGACTGGAAAGGATAAAGCATGAAGGTACGCAAGCTTGCGGTTGCCCTGGCGCTGGCGGGAGGGCTTGGCTCCGGGATGGCGAATGCCCTGGGATTGGGCGAAATTGAACTCCAATCCTGGCTGAACGAGCCTCTGGACGCGGAAATCTCGCTTCGACAGAGTCAGGGGGTCAATCCTGCTGACGTGTTTGTCAACGTGGCACCGGAAGCGGCCTACCAGCGGGTCGGGCTCGAGCGCAACGAGTTTCTGAGGAAGCTCCGTTTTGAAGTGGTGACGGAGCCCGATGGCGGCCTCGCTATCAACGTATCTTCCCGTGAACCTCTCCGTGAACCCTATCTCAACTTCTTGCTGGAGCTTACCTGGCCCAGTGGCCGGTTAATGCGTGAATACGCGGTACTGGTGGATCCACCGGTCTACGCTGAAGAATCCGGTATCCAGGAGTCAGTATCCGCACCTGCAACATCGCGGACCGAACAGCGCCCCGAGCGCAGCGCCGAATCCCGTCGCCGGGAGGCTGAGGCGGAGCGTTCTCTTTCCCGGAGCTCTGGCTCGTCCTCACGGACTATGGGGCCAACCGGTCCTTCCGACACGCTTTGGTCCATCGCCCAACAGGTGCGTCCGGACAGCTCGGTTTCCATGCAGCAGGTAATGCTCGCCATTCAGGACGAGAACCCGAACGCGTTTATGGGTGGCAATATTAACCGCCTCAAACGCGGTGAGGTTCTGCGCGTGCCCTCTGTTGAGCAGATGCGTAGCCGAAGCCGGGGAGAAGCCAGTCGTGTTGTGGCTCAGCAGAATCAGGAGTTCCAGTCCCCGGAACCGGTTGATGCCACCGGTACTGCTGCGCAAACAGATGCAGGTCAGCCACCAGAGGAAGCCAGTGGCGACAGCGAGCTGAAACTCCTGGTTGCTGATGAAGAGGCAACGGAGTCCCGCGAGTCTGACGACGGCGGTTCTGCCGGCGGCGACGGTGACTTGCCGGGTGGACAGGACGCCGGTTCCGCTGTGGCCAGTGAAGAACTGGATTCTCTGCGCCGCGAAAACGAAGAACTCGATAGCCGCCTTGGTGACCTTCAGGACCAAGTGCAAACGCTGCAGCGTCTGCTTGAGCTTAAAGACAGCCAACTGGCTGACCTGCAGGGAATGGCGGCTAATGAGCAGGCAGTCGCGAATGGTGATGCCGAAGTAGCCGGGACTGAAGGGGGCGAAACCGAAGAGACTAATGCCCAGAGTGCGGATGGTGAAGCGGCGGTGGCAGAAGAGCCGCTTGCGGCGACTTCCGAGTCTCCGATTGACTCCGAATCCTCTGAAACATCGGAACAAGCGGCTGCAGAAAGCTCTGCGGAAGATTCCGGGTCCGCTCAGTCCGGAGCCGCCACTGCGGATTCTGATGATGCTGTGAGCGTGAATGACCAGCAAGAGTCGCAAGGGTCGGCGACTGATGAGGCCGACAACGACGCTCAGGCGGCCGATCAGGCTGAAAGCGCTCCGGCTCAGTCACCACAGCCAGCTCCGGCCCAGAAATCTTTCCCGGGCAATATCATTGACGCCATCATGACCAACCCGATGTACCAGATCGCTCTTGGGGGCGGACTGATATTACTGCTGCTGTTGCTCATGCTGGCAATGCGAAAAAGAGCCAGTAAGGAAAAAGAGTTCTTCGACCAGTTTGCCAATGAAGAGGCGGAAGAAAGCGGGGAAGACTCTTTTGATCTGAACTCCGGGAATGAGACGGAGACCCCTCCTGCTGCAGCGACAGGTGATGCTCTGGCCGAAGCCGACAATTACCTTGCCTACGGTCAGGATGAACAGGCCGCACAGACTCTGGAAACGGCCATTTCCCGTGAACCCAGCCGCACCGATCTGCGGGTGAAACTGCTGAGTGTCTATGCGGACAGTCAGGATCGGGATTCTTTCGAGAAGCAATACGGTGAACTGGCGGCGCTGGAAGATGAAGCCGCCACGGCCCGGGCCGATGACCTGCGTGCCCGCCTTGATGAGGCCGAAGCAGCGCCCAGCATTGATGATCTTGAGTCCCAGCTTCGTTCGGACACCACAGCAGATAATACTGTGAAGCATCCGGAGCAGACCGACAGCGACACGATGACCGAAGAATTCAAAGCGGACGAGTATGAGGCGTCTCTGGAAGACAGCCTTGAGAACGAGTTCGGAGACATCGAGTCGAACGTTTCGGAAGAGACCGACGCCAGCGCCGATGAACTGGATGATTTCGAGTTTTCACTGGAAGATCTTGAAGATCCGGATGAACCTCGTGCGCCTGAGCAGGAGACAACTACCGAAGAGCCGGACTTCTCATCGCTGGAATTTGAGCTGGAATCCGACGAAGAAACAGACACCGACACCGGAACCGTTGGTGATGCCGGTGAGGAATCTTCGGAAGAGCCGTCTCTGGATGAAGAGCTGGATCTTGCCGAAGACCTGTCCGATTTTGAGCTGGACGAGTCGCCGGAGTTGGAGGACATGTCCTCTGAATTTGAGGAAACCTCCTCGGAAAAACCGGAGCAGCCGGAAGAAGGACCTGCGGAAGACGATCTGTCACTCGCTTCTGAAGGGCTTGATGATTCGTTCCTGGATGAGCTGGATGCTGAGCTGGACAAGGTGTCCGGGAGTGAAGAACCTGTTGCTGAGCCTGAGCCTGAGCCTGAGCCTGAGCCTGAGCCTGAGCCTGAGCCCGACGCGGATGCAGGCGAGCTGAAAGATCTGGATATGGATCTATCCGACGAGGATCTGGCCATCATGGACGAGCTTTCCGATTCAGAAGATATTCCTTCGCTTAACGAAGAAGTAGAGGAAGCGGAAAGGTCCGATCAGTCGGTTGAGTCGCGCGAGCCAGAGGAAAACAAACCTTCCGCTCTGGATCTTGATGAAAGCGACCTGGGCGATGACGACGACTTCGATTTCCTTGCCGGTACTGACGAGGCCGCTACCAAGCTGGATCTTGCCCGGGCCTACGTGGAAATGGGCGATAGTGATGGCGCTCGCGATATACTGGAAGAAGTCGCGCTGGAAGGTAATGACGAACAGAAAGCGGAAGCTCAGGAGCTTCTTAAAAATCTTTCCTGATTCGTTATAATCTCCCCATCGAGGCAAAGCGCCGGCCCAAGTGCCGGCGCTTTGTGTTTCTGAATTTAATTTTCCGGACCGAAACTTGTTTCTTACCCCTCAGCCCCTGACGACAGATAACGCAATCGGAAATGGCCGGGTTGCCATCATATTCGAGTATGATGGTAAGGCGTTCCATGGCTGGCAGCTCCAGAAAAGTGGCGTGCGCTCAGTACAGGCCGAGCTGGCAAAAGCCGTAGGCAGAGTCGCCAATCATCCGGTGGAGCTTGTTTGTGCCGGTCGGACAGATGCCGGCGTACATGCCAGTTTTCAGGTGGCGCATTTCGACACACCTTCGGTACGCAATCTGCGCTCCTGGGTCATGGGCATTAACACGGCGTTGCCGGGAGACATTGCGGTGCATTGGGCCGGCAACGGGGTAGACGATTTTCATGCCCGGTTTTCCGCAATTTACCGGCGCTATCGCTATGTGATCTATAACCATCCGGTGCGCCCGGGCATTCAGAAGGGGCAGGTCAGCTGGACTTTCCGACCGCTGGATGCCGAGATAATGCACCGTGCGGCCCAGGCGCTGATCGGAGAACATGATTTTTCATCGTTTCAGGCTGCCGGTTGTCAGTCCCGCACACCGATTCGGTACATGGAGCGCATTTCAGTAACCCGTTGCGGGAATTTTGTCGTAATAGATGTTCAGGCCAATGCGTTTCTGCACCATATGGTCCGAAATATCGCCGGTGCGCTGATGGCCGTCGGATCCGGTGAGCAGTCAATCGACTGGGTCGCCAGGATCCTGGAAACCCGGGATCGTAAAAAGGCCGGCGTTACTGCGCCGCCCCATGGCTTGTACCTGGTCGATGTCGGCTATCCGGCGCAGTATGAAATGCCATTGGCTGAATGCGGGCCTGCATTTGTGGCGCCCTGGTTGGGCAATGAAGCCAACCGGCCAATTAAACCGACTCACATTCACCCGAAACGGAAGGTGGCGGAATCGTGATCACCCGGGTAAAGATTTGCGGTCTGACCCGCCCCGAAGACATTGATGCTGCCGTGGCTTGTGGTGCTGATGCTATCGGCCTGGTGTTCTATGAACCCAGCCCACGATCAGTCTCCATTGCCCGGGCCCGGCAACTGGTAGCGCGCGTTCCGGCGTTCGTGACGGTAACCGGATTGTTCGTGAACCCCGGGCCTGCTCTGGTCAATGACGTTCTGTCACAGGTGCCGCTGGATCTGTTGCAGTTCCACGGTGACGAATCCGCGGAATTCTGTGCGTCGTTTGGTCGTCGCTGGATAAAGGCTGTGAGGGTTCGCGAGGCCGGGCAGATAGAGTCGGCTTTTGAAGATTACCGTCAGGCCTCAGGGCTGCTTGTGGATGCCTGGGATCCCCGCCGGTACGGAGGCACCGGGCAATCCTTCAACTGGTCTCTGATACCGGCTGAGCGGCCGTTACCGCTGATATTGGCCGGTGGCCTGTCATCTGCTAACGTGGCCGGCGCTATCGAGGAAGTGCGCCCATGGGCCGTGGATGTCAGTGGCGGGGTGGAACACGAGAAGGGCAGGAAAGACGCCGCCAAACTAACTGAATTTTTCAACGAGGTACGCCGTGTCTGTAAAACTGACTAAAGAAATGTTGAAGGCGTTTCCGGATGCCCGGGGTCACTTCGGTGACTTTGGTGGCCGCTTTGTATCGGAAACCCTCATGGATTCGCTGATGACTCTTGAGAAAGAGTATCTGCGGCTAAAAGACGATCCGGAATTTCAGGCGACCTTCGACAAGGACCTGGCTGATTACGTAGGGCGGCCAAGCCCTCTGTATTTTGCCGAACGTCTGACCCGGGAAACCGGCGGTGCCCAGATCTGGCTGAAGCGCGAAGACCTGAATCACACCGGAGCCCACAAGGTTAACAACACCATCGGGCAGGCCTTGCTGGCCTCTTTCCTGGGCAAGAAGCGGATCATTGCTGAAACCGGTGCAGGCCAGCACGGCGTGGCCACTGCCACCGTGTGTGCCCGTCTGGGTCTGGAATGCCACGTATTTATGGGATCCTCGGACGTAAAGCGCCAGTCCCTGAATGTTTTCCGCATGAAACTGCTCGGAGCTACCGTTCATTCTGTCGAGAGTGGTACCAAAACACTCAAAGACGCCATGAACGACGCCATGCGAGACTGGGTGGCCAACGTTGACGATACCTTCTACATCATTGGTACGGTTGCCGGTCCCCACCCCTATCCGCTTCTGGTTCGCGATTTCCAGTCAGTCATCGGGCGTGAAACCCGCCAACAGGCGCTGGAGAAAACCGGTAAGCTTCCGGATGCCCTGGTAGCCTGTGTGGGCGGCGGCTCCAACGCCATTGGTATGTTCTACCCGTTCCTGTCAGACGAGAGTGTGGAGCTTTACGGTGTTGAGGCCGGCGGTCTTGGTATCGAAACCGGTCAGCATGCGGCGCCTTTGTGTGCCGGCCGGCCGGGCGTGCTGCATGGCAACCGTACTTACCTGATGGAAGATGAGAACGGCCAGATTGCAGGTACCCATTCTGTCAGTGCCGGCCTGGATTATCCCGGGGTAGGTCCTGAGCACTCCTGGTTGAAAGACATCGGTCGGGCCAACTATGTATCGGTCACAGACGATGAGGCGCTGGAAGCCTTCCGCACCCTGACACATGTCGAGGGAATCATGCCGGCACTGGAAACCGCCCACGCCGTTGCCTACGCTCTGAAGCTGGCCGCGCGAATGGACAAAGACCAGATGGTGGTTATCAATATCTCCGGTCGTGGTGATAAGGACATTCATACTGTCGCCGAGCTCGATGGCATCGGGATCTGAAGTTAGCAGGAGCAGGCATGAGCCGAATTGAAGGTGTACTGAAATCTCTTAAACAGCAGGGCCGCAAGGCGCTGATTCCTTATATAACGGCCGGCGATCCACATCCGGATCAAACGGTTGAGCTGATGCATACGCTGGTCGCTGCCGGGGCGGATATCATTGAGCTCGGTGTGCCGTTCTCTGATCCGATGGCTGATGGCCCGGTTATCCAGCTTGCCTGTGAGCGGGCGCTGAAACACGGAACCTCTTTGCGCCAGGTTATCGGGATGGTTCGGGAATTCCGTAAGACCGACCCGGAAACGCCGGTGGTGCTGATGGGTTACCTTAACCCGATGGTAGCCATGGGGTATCGGGAATTTGCCGATGCAGCAGCAGACGCAGGTATTGACGGCGTGTTGACTGTCGACCTGCCGCCAGAAGAGGCTGATGAAGTGGCGCCGTTGTTTGCTGAGCGCCATATGGATCCGATCTTCCTGCTGGCGCCGACCACCACCGATGCACGTATCCGGGCGATTGCTGAGCATTCCTCTGGTTATGTGTACTATGTTTCAATAAAGGGCGTAACCGGCTCTGCAACCATTGATGTTGATGAAGTAGCCCGAAAAGTAGCGCACGTGCACGAGATCACGGCGTTGCCGGTCGGTGTTGGCTTTGGTATCAGAGATGCAGAAACTGCCGCAGCCGTTGGCAAAGTATCCGATGGTGTAATTGTTGGCAGTGTTCTGGTGAATACAATAGCGGAATATCAGACAGATCCTGTAGCCCTGAATCAGGCGCTCACTGATCTGTTGCACCCGATGCGTGAAGCTCTGGACAACCTGGCAACCTGAGCAGACACCATCCAGGCTTCAAAGGACAGGATGAGAGCATGAGTAACTGGCTTGATAAGATTATGCCGAGCAAGATTCGCTCGGAATCACGGCAACGTACCGGTGTACCTGAAGGTTTGTGGAAGAAATGCCCCAAGTGTGGTGCATTCCTCTATAAGCCCGAGCTTGAGAAGAATCTGGATGTATGTCCGAAATGTAACCACCACCTTCGCGTTTCCGCGCGTCGGCGGTTGGATATTTTCCTGGATAAAGACGGTCGCGAAGAGATCGCCAATCATTTGGAACCCTACGACCGTCTGAAGTTCAAAGACAGCAAGCGTTATAAAGATCGGCTATCTGCTGCGCAAAAGGCCACGGGCGAAAAAGATGCGCTGGTGGTTATGCGTGGCACCACTATGGGCGTACCGCTGGTTGCCTGTTCTTTTGAGTTCAACTTCCTGGGCGGCTCGATGGGCCAGGTGGTTGGCGAGAAATTTGTTCAGGCCGCGAATGTGGCGCTGGAGCATCGCATCCCTCTTGTGTGCTTCTCGGCCAGTGGCGGCGCTCGTATGCAGGAAGCGATTCTGTCACTGATGCAGATGGCGAAAACCTCTGCCGTCCTTGAGCGCATGAAGCAGGAAGGTATTCCTTACGTCTCCGTTATGACGGATCCGGTATTTGGTGGTGTCTCTGCCAGCCTGGCGATGCTGGGTGACCTGAACATTGCCGAGCCTTACGCACTGATCGGCTTCGCCGGCCCCCGGGTGATCGAACAGACGGTTCGCGAAAAGCTTCCTGAAGGTTTCCAGCGTGCCGAGTTCCTGCTTGAGCATGGTGCTATTGATATGATTCTGCACCGTCATCACATGCGGGAGCGCGTGGCCCACTTGCTGGCCAAGTTCAACGCCCAGGAAAAGCCGGGTACTGAAGAGCCTATCGAGTTCGAAATTTCCGAGAAACCGGAAGCTGATGCACCCAAAGGCCAGTGAACCCTCGAAGGCGCCGGCAACCTGTCCTGCCGCCGGCGCCTCCGTTGCTGAATGGCTTCAGTTTCTTGAAGCCATTCACCCTACCGAAATCGACCTTGGGCTGGACCGTGTTCTGGTGGTGTTGCGCCGGCTGTTTCCCCGCAAGCCGAATGCCAGAATCATCACCGTTGCCGGTACCAACGGCAAAGGTACTACCGTAGCCACTCTTGAACGCATCCTGCTGGGTGCCGGCCGCAGTACGGGTGCCTATACATCACCACACCTGCAGAACTACAACGAACGTGTCAGGCTTGATGGTCAGGATGTCGATGATGCTGCACTGGTTCGTGCGTTTGAAAAAGTGGAAGCGGCGCGCCGCAACATCTCACTGACATATTTTGAGTTTGGCACTCTGGCGGCGTTTGTGGCCTTTGCTGAAGCCGGTGTCCAGGACTGGATTCTGGAGGTCGGGCTCGGAGGGCGGCTGGATGCCGTCAATGTGCTGGATGCCGATTTCGCCATCATTACCGCCATTGATA
>Ga0209300_1000255_pt1 | contig 31635 bp, 54 predicted proteins | sample Shrwel_input2_RT_FD_187535 | JGI IMG/M metagenome (GOLD analysis project Ga0209300, IMG submission 187535) | Subsurface microbial communities from deep shales in Ohio, USA - Utica-3 well 1 S input2 RT (SPAdes) (version 2) ... | reverse complement strand
AGTATGGAGTCCATGATTAATAATGTTTTATGCAAAAAGGCAGGTGAATAATGGCAACTTCAGCAGAATTACCAGTAAATACAGCTGATGGCTGGGTAGAAATAACTGCTGCCGACGGGGTTGGCGGATTAATGAGTAATGCCGGATTCTCTGCCAGATATGCAGAATCTGCAACAACTCCTGCTTCTGATTTTAAAGGTCACCCATTTGCAGCAGGAACAGGAATTTACAAACAAGATGAAACTGTAAAGGCTTATGTAAAAGCAGGGAGCGGAACTGCTTACATCACCTTTTCACCAGCCGTAACTGCATAAGGTAAGCTATGGATATTCTAGGCGGTCAGCGTTGGATTTTGGGTGGGGGCAGAAAGCTTGGGTCGTCATGGGTTGGAGAGTTAATAGCAACATCATCATTCATTGTAGCCCGCGAGCAGTCGATTGCTGTTAATGAGAAAGCGCGCATTGACTTGCAGATGAAAATATCCATTGATAATAGACCTTCTCCTATGGGGGTAGTTATCAATCTTCTCGATGACTCAACTTTCTACGGAATATCTAATCCGCAGTTTGAGTGTTCATTCTGGACAGACTTCGGTGATACCGGCGCAACGTTTAACAATATATCTTCTGAGTTAAACCGTAATGATGCGAATCAATCACCGGGGTGGGTCACTGGGCATGTTTATGCAGTAGACGACGAGTTTACGGCCGTTTCTATGTGTAAACACTTTGCTAGTGGCGCGTTAGGGTTCGCCGTCCATACTTTCACCGTATTAGACGCAGACACATTCTACGCAGGTACAAAAACAGTATGTTTAGACCCATCAAACGTTTTCTCTGATGCGCCTGCCGGGTCGCAGAAATTTATAACGTGGTCAGCTGCTAGGTCTGCAATGCTGTCGTTAGGTGATGATGCCAGATTGATGCTGGCTAAAGGCCAGTCACACGAGGTTAATTTTGATACCAGCTTTCGTATGAAAAAAGGGTGTCAATACACATCGTTCGGAACTGGTGCAGATCCGATAGTGACAGCAAATATAAAACCCAACGAGTCAGGTGTATTCCATGTTTTCTTGTCGGATTACAGGGCCTATGAGACAGATGGGTCAATTATTTTCGGATTAGATTTCCAAGGAAATTACGACCCTATAACAGGTATCGGAGAATCAAGACGATTGATTCCTGTTGAAATGATCGGCGCTAATAGCCTAACTGTTTGGAAGAATAAAATATCGGGTACGTCTATAGCGATATATCCGAAAGATGACGTTGGAAACAATAAGCTTATTGACCAAGTTTTGATTTGTGATAACCATATTTCCGATTGGCATGATTTGCCGATAATCGGCGCTATGCACAATTCAGTGATCATCGGGAACAGCATTAAGCAAAATCCTCTCGCTGTATCAGGCCCCGGCAATAAGCTGCAATATACTGACCTAATTGATGGGGATGGTGTCACACTGACGTATACGCTAGATAGATTGGCTATTTTTGGTGATGTGGCTAATTTAGCTGTTTTTGATTACGACACCATTAATGACACACTCACACCGCTCACGATAACGACCGACTTCACGTTTACGGAGGGTGTTGACGCATCACCGAGCAGCAGTAACGGCACTCACTCACTAACCCTGACATCAGCTATTGATATTGACCATCAATTATTTTACATGCTGAGACAGTGGGCTAGACATGGGCCTATACGATTGGCTGTGCCTGACAATGTCACTATCTGTAAAAATGAGTTAGAGAATTATGCAGGCTGGTCTTCTGATGGTGCTGTTCATCAGTCTTGCACCAGATGGAACTCTGACGGCACGTCTCTTGGCGGCGGCTTAATAACGATGAATAAAATGACGGGGGGGTGGGAGACGTTAGTTGTGCAACCCGCTAATACTAGCATCAGACAGTATCCGACAAACCCATTAGTAATAGAACAGAACGAATTTGTAGGAACAGATAACACAAAAACATTCATCGGTCTTGCTAGTACTAATATTCTGATACGAAATAATTTTGGCATTAAATCAGATGTGCAGAATACCTATGGCGCGTTCTCATCATTCGTGAGAGCAGCTAGATATACTGATGCAACGCTTACAGATGTAGATGCTAACGATATTCATCTTATCAACAACACTATTGCAAATCTAACATCAGCAGCAAACGGGGCTGTAGATACCGTTATATTAGAAGAGCCGGATGATGCTAACAACACACCGTTTGCTAATGTTAATGAGTTCAACAACTTATTACACATGCCAGACAGACCTACACCGCTACCGATAAACTATTCCCCGTTAGATGAAGGCAATTATTATCGTCCGAAAAGCGGCAGTCCAGCGATAGATGCAGGAACACCAAGCCGTTATGTTTTTGATGACTTTTTTGGTCTCCTTGTTGGGGAGACAGCAAGCATTGGCGCTGCTGACGGAGTAGATCCCGAAGCAACTCAGTATACCTATGATATCGCAGATGAATCAGCTGCAACTGGATTGCCTTCATTCCTGCGTGCAGCCAACAACTCAGCTGCGTACACAAGCTTTATTGAGTCGGGAGATAGGCCAGAGGGCGGGGCTGGCAATTTATGGCGAGTAAAAATAACGACAAATCCATCAAACGTGGCTTTTATTATTGATGAAATAGGTACGACATCAGGCGATGTAGAAGTGTTGACGCTAACAAAGGGTAACGACACATATGATGTGTCGAGTAGATTTGTAATACCAAGACCTGCTACTAGAATAAAAGAGTACGAGGATAGCACGCCTCCAGATTGGGTTCATGGCGGTGCTAGACCTGGTTCGACAGAGATTAGAATAAGATCTGCTATTGACGGCACAATGGAGTCTAATGCTGCTGTATCAGGAGGCCCAACCATTTTAGAGTGGGATGAGAATTGGTACTACACTAGAGTCAAACAAACAGCCTCTGGTACTGTAAGCGTTAAAGTCTGGCAATACGGAACTACCGAGCCTGCTAGCTATCAACTAAATTTTACTGACGAAAGCAATCGCATATCTGGCGAGCATGTCGGCATCGCTGGTTACAACTCATCAACTGTCATGTTTGCTTATATGTCCGTTGGCCTCGATGGTGAACCCGCCCCGATGTTGTAATTCAATTATATTCAATAGACAACCCGCTTCGGCGGGTTTTTTATTGCCTGGAGAGAACCGCTTGAAAAAGAAAATCATAGCCGGTGTTAGACGAATCACCATATATGTAGCGACTTAATTGAAGCTACAAAACCTTTAAACCATTCAATAATTAAATCTAAAAACACTGGTTCGGGGTTTAACATATCTATTTCGTCAAATTTTTTCATAATCACACCTTCTCTTGTTCTGGGTTGCGTAGTTGGTTGGCGTATTCAATAAGCCCATCTGAGTAAATGTCCGGCCCATCCAATACTCTTAGTCGGTGGTCATTAGCTACCGTCTCAACAGCCTCAGCCCTCATCTCCCTAACCACATCAGCACAAGAGGGCGGTATAAGCTCTTTAACCTTTGCCAGGTTACCTTCATCAGCAGCGATTGAGATTAGGCCGAGTTTGGCTTTGTATGCTTTTATTTGTTGATCTAGCTCAAGCACATTTTCTGTTGCTGACTCAGCCAGTTCCATTGCTGTCTTTAATTGTCTACGCAAAGAGTCAATTATCACTTCTTCTGTAAATTCACTCATAACTCACCTGCCTCTAGTTTTGTTAATGTTTCACATACGATGCCGTCAACTGATTTAACGTATGCAGCTAAATCAGATTCAGGGCAGTTTTTGACATTAGTTAATGCAGCCTTCAACCGCTCAATCGTTTCCATCATGTGCTTTTTGCTTATAGCCCAATCAACCATTGGTATAGGTCGTAGTCACCTTTCATTCCATGTTTAAGCAGCTCAATCGTTTCGGCTTGTTGTTTATAAGCCCTTTCAAATCCAGCCTCAAATATTTTTTCTTTTTCAGCCGTTACAAATAATTGTGGTCTTGCTTTGAAATAAGCTTCACAAGCTTCGTTTCTTGCCGACTCCATTTCAGCTACAAACATTTCGTATTTATCACCCATCATTCTTCTCCTATAACTGAATAGATCTAGTCGCACCATCTTTGAAAATGAACTTGTTCTTCGCTTAGAGGTCTAGTTTCATCAAAGTTGATTGATTTTTTAAGTTTAATTAATGTGCAATTGTCTCCGTCAGTAAGATCAAGGTTGTCCTCTAGCACTTCTCTTATAACTGACTCAAGGTTTTCCACTCTAATAATTGCGTTGTTATATTCAGTTTTTAATCTAGTAATAGCTGTCAATGCGGATGCCCAGCTATAATTGTTAGGCACTAAATTTGACGGGAGTCTATTTATAACGGACTCAATCTGTTCTTTTGTTGGTTTGGTCATGCTGTTAACTCTCAAAAGGCACAAAAGCCGTTTCAATTAAAACCACTTTTGCATTTGGAAAGGGTTTTAAACAATGCGTAATACGTTCTGCAACGGCTTTGTTTGTATTCCCTTGGATTGAATAATTACGATAAAGTATTGCTTTTTCAGCTTTACCTTCATCACACCAAACCCATATATTTTTTAATGTTTGAACTACCCCTTTCGGGGTTGTCACGTCGTAAGTTGTAAATAATTTTTTATTAATCACCTCACACCTCCAATTCATCTATAGACAGAAAGTCTCTATCTCGCTTTTGTCTTCAGCCCATTTTTTCTCGACTTCTTTTCTAAGTCTTCGGTAGGGATCGCGTAACGCACTAACCCTTTCTCCAGTCATGTCATAGGGCTTTTCTCTGTCGATGGTTAGTACACGGCCACCGACCAAGTGAATATGAAAGCCAATTCGCCGCCAACCTGCGTCAGTTATTTTTACAATGTCTTTCGTATCAATCTCGTAGCTTTCAACTCTTATTTTTGTCATATCAATCTCCATCTATAGTGGTTGTTTCCATTTTGGAAAGTACCCGTTAAAGAAAGCCGACCACTTTATGCATAGCAACACGCGACATTGATAAGCCCAGGTATTCAGCTCTGCATCCATCAAACTGTTCAGGTGACCACCAATCTTTTCGCTTCATGGTGTGTTCTAGTGAATCCATGCAGGCGTCAAAAAACTTGGTAGGGCACTCAATCCTGACCAGCTCACCGTTATCTAAAAGTAAATCTATGTATACCATCACTCATAATCCTCAACTCTGATATGGTATTTCATTCTGGGTTCTTATACGTACCGCATTTACGGCAAAGGTATGACGGCCTAAAGTCAGTGCTGTTTAGAGACATATATGGCAATTCCTCCCATTCATGCTCACACATTATTCGTTTTAAAAATCGTTTTATCTTATATTTGGTTCTCACACTATTTCCCCATTGTTAAGTAGTACACTGCTTGTGCAGCGGCCTATGGTGGTCATTAATCAAACCCCGTCATAATGTCTTGAGCGACAAGGATGGGGCAGTCCGTTTCGTGCTTAATTGAACCAGTGCCCCCGTTGCTTACCTCGTATTCCCCACAGTGGATGCAGTAAAGACAGCCTCCTCTTGATAATGAATTGCCGGTATCTGTTGCAGCGAAATCGCTCATTAAAGCGTCGCACACAATTTCAATATCTTTTTTATCTGGGTTCCATACACTCATCCCATTTCTCCGTTATTAAGCCTGCTATCTAAAGCATGTCGCAATCGCATGAATCTTCGCCTCAGTAATAGCACTTGTGGTCTTCTTCGATCTCATCATCACAATCACATAAGTTGTCGCAAGCACCGCCAGACATAACGCCATCACATGGAACATCGCTGCATGCTTGGCAGCAATTACACTGTCTACGCCATTCATCCATTACATGTTGTGGTGCTTTGTATTCACACATATCCATTCCCCATTAAGTCTGCTTTATGCATTTGAGTGATATCTATTTTCCAGCTCGCTTCATTAGCCTGTGCCACACTCCTCAGCTACTCGTTAGTGCACTTGGTAGGCTAGATACCACTCAAATACATGGCAGTTTTTTAAACTGGTCTGCCAACCAGTAATGCGAGGCAGAGAATGAACGCTGCCAGTCTGTCATCGGTTTCCCTGATAGACTTTTTTGCATTAATGAACAACCTCAGCCCTCTACAATTTAAGTCAGTGATTAAATTTACTGAGGCTGCTCATTGATGCCTGCTGAGATTAGAATGTTGGTAATTTCATTTCCTGCTCCTGTATTTTTCACCGTTTCTGTACTTCTCTAATGCAAGTTCGACCGGTTGACCTTCTTGCAATCTTTTCTCCAGCAGCTGCCCTCTCATTGCTAAGATGACAGTGTGATCGTAACTTCCACCCATGTATTTAAAAGCCGTGTTTCTATGCACCTTGAGATTGTCTGCTAACTCCGTCGATGTTCTAATATCCAGCAGCCGAAGGATCTCGTTAAACTCTGTTTTTTTACGCTCCCAAGGTGCCAGGATGTTGGTTCGTTTAGTCATTGATTTTTTCCAGTAGTTCAGGATTTTGGTAGATGTTGCCGACAACCTCGATTTCTTTACATTCTAAATAAGATGATAAAAGAGGGTTTCCGTTTTTTATCTTAAATGACGGAGCATCAAATACAACTTCGGATAACTTGTTATTTTTTTTCTTAAAGTAGTAAGGTGAGGTTTTTGGATAGTGCATTGCATCATCATCGTCTTTTTTGCATGCGATCATAGTCCCGTCCCAATAAGATAAAATATCCCCCTCATAAATCTCAACGTCGTTTTTATCTTTTAGGCCGGTATATTGCATTAATTTTACTGGCTGACCTTCCATAAAATACTTACAGCAATCAAGCGGATGAACTGTGCCTTTGTCATCACCAACAAAAAGCATGCAAGCCTCTTCTGGATATTTTCCACCGTTATGCCAAGCTCTAAATTTAATCTCTCTACTAATCACACTCTACCCCTTCTTTATAAGCTGGCCATCCGCTACGTTTAGTTTCGAGAACGCCGTTAGCCTCATCCTGTTTCCATATTGCTGTGTTATTGCAGTATTCGTCATGTTCTAGTTTTGCTTCGTCTTCTCTGGTTAGGAATATGACGACAATGGCTAGACATAATATTGCGGTTAGGTATGGTTTCACAACCCCACCTCCTCATCATAAATCTTAACCGCAAGTGCATCTGCTTCTACTTCTAGTATTAATTGAAGCTCTGCTTTACCTTCCCACGCAGAGCCGACACAAAGCTCTGATAAAGCCTGATTAAACCGTTTCAGGTCTTCTTCTCTTCCTGTTTCGTTTAATCGCTCTGTTAGGCTGTCTATGCCGTAGGTTTTCCCGTTGAGCTCCAAGTCGTTCTTAAGAATTAGGTGCGCCATAATTCCAATTGTGGCTTCACGAGACTCAGCTTTACGCTCAGCTTGAAACTGTTTCATTTCGTCAGATATAACGGGGTCGTGTTTGTTCATGATGTATTCCTTGTTTCCTTGTTGTTGAGATTATAGTCTCACATATTTTGTGAATGTGCAATATTATTTGTAAAGTTTTTTCTCACAAGCATAAAACCAATCATCTGCAAACTTCCTTGCCGCCTTTTCCTTATCCTGCCTTGCTGGTCTTTGCCATATTTCGTTGTACATGTCAGACAGCATCATCTTTGAATGGTCTTGTTTGTGGTAAATGCCGTTCTGTCTGTCTAGTTGTAGTTGATAGGCCAAGGTGCGAAAGTCTTGGCAGGTTAATGCGGTAGAATCAGTGGCGAACAAAATGAGCGCCACTGAAACCAATCTAACTGCCATCAATCCCTTACACACATTACAACATTTGTAAATGCGCCCTCAATTATTAACTGATTATCATTAAATCCGATTCTAGTGTTTCCTGCATAAAAAGAAAGCGCGTCTATCAGGTATCTAGCGTTAAACCTCATGGCGACTTCATCACCTGACGCACTAAATCCGATATCTGTTTCATCGTTGTTTTTGCTTGTTCCTGATACGCGACCATTTTTACCATCAAACTCAATTTTTACTTGTTCATTAGTAATCATGGCCGCTTTTATTGCGTCTGATAATTCATCAGCGTCAACCTCAATATGCTTTACTGATGGCAAAATTGCCTTGTCAAAGCTTGGATATTTCGCATCAATTAGACGAGATTTAAATTCGCCGTTTTCATACTTGATAGTTACGGTTCGACCATCAGTAGTAATTTCAGGATCGCCGTTTGGCGCTTTCTTTATTGATTCTGCCGGTATGATTATACCTGGCGTTAACGGTTCAGTTGACGCAGTAGTGATACGGTGACCATCAGATGCCGCAATGATTTCCCCTATATGTACACCATTGAGAAACGCCCTAGCATCTCCTTGGCCGCAAGACACTGATGCCGCTTTGATATCTGCGAGAGATGCTCCAATCGGTATTTGATCGCCTTGCTGTTCATAAGCTGGGTATGACTCCGGATCAAGAGTTGTCAGCTTAAATTTACGGCTACCTGATTTAACCTGGATATAACCATCTTTAATCGTAATATCGCAGGTATACCCGCAAACACCCAATACTTGCATAAACTTTTGAGCGTCAACTGTGAATTTTCCGCCAGTTTTTACGGTACAATCAAGTACTGAGTTCATTTCGATTTTACCATCACCTGCTGTTATTTTTGTCTGTTCGCCGCTTGCATCAATGAGTACATTAGCCAAAGCCTGAATTGATGCTCTTGGCGAAGCAAGTTTGCATACTTGGTTAATCTGATCTTGGTGTTTTGGTTCGATTTTAATCATCCTGCTTTCCTTGTTTATAGTAAAAACGATGGTAATACGGCTGTCTTTGTTGGTTTGTAATCTGTCTTAATAGCAGTTGCGCCGTTTATTTCTTTTTTCATCGCATCAGCCATTACCTTAATCATCTCGCTACGCATCTGTTTATCTTGTTCCATTTTTCGCATCATGGCGTCATGGATGCCGGTTTCTTCTTCGGTCATGAATACCCACACATCAACGGCGTTAAACTGTAAGAATCGCCATTCTCGCCTGACTGCTTGATAGAACTGCTCAAAACTGTATGTAGGACCGACAAATGCCATCTTGCAGGCGTGCTGCCAGTTCATTCCATGCCCGCAAATGGACGCTTTGCTGACTAGCTTCTTGTAGTCACCGTGACTGAACCCAATCAGGCGATCTTCTTTGGTCTCCAGCTTATCCGCACCCTTGACCTGTACCGCGTCGGCAATCAAATCAGCAAGCATGTCAGTTTCTGCGTTGAGTTCACCCCATACCAGAAATGGCTCATCGTATTGATTAACCAGATCGGCGCAGGCTTTCACGCGGGATTCCATGCTTCGGCGTTTGGCGTCTCTTGCTGCTGACAAGCCTTGAGCGACCTCAGCAAACAAAGCGCCGTCGGTCGCCGCTGGCAATACCACTTTGTGAATATTCAGCGGTGGCAATTCGTACTCGGTCCCATCGAAACCAAGATCGGATGGGTTGCTGATAACCACCGCCCAAGTTGCAAGCCATTCCCAGAATTTTGATTGAGCATGGCCTTTTAGTCTCCACTTCTGAGTTTCACTGCCGTCATGCGTGAAGAACATGGCCAGCATTTCAACCTGATTCATGATTCCTAAGAACTCGCATTGCGTTCCTAGTTCCATAAAATCGTTAGGACTCGGGGTGGCGGTGCAACTCAAGCGGTATTCAATATTGCTGGCAAATTCAGTTATCTTTTTACGATAAGCACCTGACTGGCCTTTTAATATACTGGATTCATCTAGTACGATTCCAGCAAAGTCGGATGGATCAAAATTATCAAGCATTTCATAGTTAGTGATAACTATACGATGAGTCAAATCAAACTGGCGCATATATTTTGCTTTGCTAGTTACTCCAAACTTCGCGCACTCTTCTTCTGTTTGCTTACCAACGGCAAGCGGTGCCAATAGTAACACCGGCTTTTCTGTTTTATGGCTGATCTGATTTGCCCACTCTAGTTGCATCAGCGTCTTACCAAGTCCAGTGTCAGCAAAAATAGCGGCTCGCCCTCGCTTTAGTGCCCATCTAACAATGGCAACCTGATGCGGCTTCATGTTGCTATTCAGTTCGCCAACATCAAAACCTGCAGTAAATTGCCGGAATTGTTTTTTCTCTAGAAATTGCTCGTAACTCATTAAAACAACTCCATTTGTGTTGGTTGGTTTTCAGCGTCGTCAAGATTGCGTTTTGCCAGATTAAAATATGATTCTTTTAATTCAGCGCCGACAAACTTGCGGCCTGCTTGCAAGCTAACATAACCCTCGCTGCCAATACCGGTGAATGGGCTGAATACGACGTCATTTGGATTGCTCCAAAGCTGCATGCATCGCTCAATCGTATCTAATTGAAGGGGTGAAATATGACGCTCATCGTTTGTATCTCGACCTGATCGATATTGCAGCGTATTGGTCTGATTGATGTCAAACCATACTGGGCTAGCGTAGTGCTGCCATATATCAATGCTCGATCCTGTTGCGCGCTTCTGAGCAACCCGTCCATCTGTTCTATTGAACTTTACAAACTTATTGCCCGACTCTGAATCAGGAGATTGCCTTGCTGTGTATTCGTTTACATCCATATCGCCAACGTAATATTGGAATTCGCCTGTTATTGGCTCATTGTTATCGCCCGGCTTTCTAAATACAACAATATGATCAGGTATGCCCTGGCGTGACATGCTGGAGTCTTTTTTTACAGTTGCATGAAGTAACCCTAACGCTTTAGTTCTTTGCATGGCAACAACTGGATCTTTCCATATGCAAACTTCAGAGTGATAAATCCAGCCAGCCTCCACGTGGGCGCGGATTATATCTCCTCTAAAATCGTACATGCCGATGAATCCATCACGCCCTTTTGTTGTTGGTAGATTCATGCAGTGAACGGCGGATAGCCTGCCCGGTTTTGTGATTCTTAATTTTTCTTTTATAAGGTGTTTATAGCCTTCGAAAAATTCTTCGTTGCTTGCCACGTTACCCATGTCTCTTTCGCTATTACTAAACACATAAAGAGACACAAAAGGCGGGCTGTAAATAGAAAAATCTATTGAGTTATCCGGCAAATTTTGTGCAACTTCAACGCAATCAGCATTATATATTGTGTAGTTTTTACCTGAGGCTTGATCTAGTACTTTCATTTTAATTTCCTTGTTTTGTTTGAATAACAGATTATTACAATTTCTGTGACACGTCAACAATTTTTGTGTGAATAGAAATCAAGTTTGATTCTGGGTAACGCATAAGAAACTTTGTCCTAGCATCACTTATATCCTCACCCGCTTGGTCCACCTCATGCTTGCGACCGTTTAGCATGTATTTGATTGTGTAGAGTTTCATTTTTTATTCCTAATATCATTGATTCTAATTATTTCCTGCTTTATTAAATTCTGTAAAGATTCAGGTTGATTGTTAATTTCTTGCAACCTATATTCTTTAGGTAGGCTTAAAACCCGAACTGAAATATGATAGATAGGCAGTCTTATCATTGATTGCTGAGAAGTCGTTAAATCATTATAAGAAAGGCGACCATCTAAGGCCGCCTTTACTTTTTCATAGTTAGTTGTCATCAGAACGGTATGTCATCGTCGTAATAGTCATCACCGCCGTTATAATCAGGACCATTATTGCTACTTGATGGTTGATTAGGCTGCGGCTGTTGTTGCTGACTGGATGAATTAGTAGGAGCAGATGCGTCACTCTTACTGCCAAGCATTCTAAGCTGATCAGCAATAATTTCAGTAGTGTACTGATCTTCACCTTGCTGATTTTGCCACTTCCTTGTTTGTATTCTTCCCTCAAGATATACTTGACTTCCCTTGTTTAAATATTTCTGAGCGACTTCTCCAATCTTTCCGAATAACTGAACACGATGCCACTCGGTACGTTCCTGACGTTCACCTGTATTTTTATCCTTCCATGACTCAGAAGTTGCAATACGCAGGTTGCAAATACTTCCTCCGTTAGGAAATGTCCTTGACTCAGGATCCGCACCCAAACGTCCAACAAGAATTACGCGATTAACTGACATTATTTAAACCTCCCTAGGCTATCCCTCTCTCTAGTTTCAAGTCTTTCCCTTGCGTGATGTGATGCATGTTTAGAGGCGGTCATTAGTTGCAAGTTAGCTATGCTATTGTTGGTCTTATTTCCGTCAATATGATGAACAACCTCGTCAGAATTTAACTTTCGCCCTATATGTCTTTCCATAATTACTGTGTGCTGATGCCGGTGTTTGTTTGGTCCCATCGTTATTTCTATATAACCGCTTGGTTTTAGAGTCCATCCACGACCTTTACCTAATTTTGCTTTAGATATTTTTTGCTTCCACTCATCAGAAAAAGATCGTTTTACACCTCTCATGCCAGAGCCAAGCAATCCTTTTTTAGCTGCACCTCTAACTCCATCTGCACGACTTCTAACCAAGCCAAGACGATAGAGGCGGTGTCTTATGGTTGACCTATGTATTCCAGTGGCATTTGATACCTCAGGGATGCTTAATCCTGAAAGATACAAATCTAAATAGCTTTTATTTATACCAACGATAATTACTTTATTTACACTCATTTAACTCTCCTAAAATGGAATCCGATTCATCTCTAACTCAGAAACTTTCAAGTCGTTAAGCTCTACAGTTGCAACTTGGCAAAGAACGTAGAATTTCGCACCGTGCATGCGCGTTAGACGCTTTGCTTGTTCAAGTGCCAGGTTGTAGTTAGGGTGACGATAAATAGGCGTATTTCTATCGCTGCCATCTTTGTAAACCATGAAGAATTCGGGTTGTTCTATTTGTTCACTCATTACATGCTCCTAATAAATATTTTTATGTGGCATTTGATACCTCAGGGATGCTTAATCCTGAAAGATACAAATCTAAATAGCTTTTATTTATACCAACGAGAATTACCTTATTTACTGACATAACTTTCTCCTAATAACTGATTCTTACGTTTGGAACTTCACCCTTGGCAATCATAGCGATAATGCTTTTTGCCTGCTCCTCGGTTATGCCAGACTTAACAATCTGCTTTAGAATCTGATTGTTAATTTTTGCCTTGTGTCTTTTGTTTTCTTCTCTAGCCTTTTGCTCAGCAGCTTCTCTAGCAATACGCTCTTCTTCTTCGCGCTTAATTCTTTGCTCGGTTTCAATAGCTGATTGGCGCGCACGTTCCTCTGCTTCCAGCTTTTCACGCTCAGCACGCTCAGCTGCAAGCTTCAATTCGTTCTCACGATTAATAGCGTCTTGGCGTTCTTTTTGTGCTGCTTCTTCAGCTTGTTTTCTAGCTCTCTCTTCCGCTTCTCGTGCAATGCGTTCTTCACGTTCTTTCTGTTCACGTTCAGCAGCTTCTTTTCTTAGTTTTTCAAGCTCTGCTTGCTCTGCTTCATATTTAAGCTGTTTATCAAGAGATAGTTTTAAACGCTCAAGACATGCAGCCTTTTCTCTGTGAGCCTCTGCTTCAAACTCATCATATGTTTCATCTACTTTTTCAAGCTCAATAGTTTCAATAACAGCTTTTATCTTTTCTGATTCCTCACCGTTATCAATAACGCAGGATGAGAAAAAGAAAACGCGATCTTGCAATGCTTTAACCCGATCAGCTTCTTTTTTCTCAAACTCATCAAGAGGCTTTCTTACCTCATCAGCGAGCTTGTCTAAGAATTCACGCATTCTTTTACGCTCAGCATCAACAAGCTTTGGCTGCTCTTTAAGTTTATCAACCAGAGCTTTGCCCACTTTGTCTAATGCTGATTTTGACTGTCTTACCTTGTAAGCATTAGATGCAATTTGATCACGGCCTTTTTTTGTTGTTACGTCAGGCACAAGTGATCGCGCCTGCTCCTCAATTTTCTTTAGATATGGGTCAAGACCTTGATCAGCAGTAAAAACTGTTAATGCATTTTCTTGTTCGATTTCAATTACTGTTACTTCGCTCATTACATGCTCCTTATTTTTTGTTCAAGTTCGTTCATTTCTTCGTTAAATAACTTGACCGATTCGGCTAGCTCATCAATATACTTTTCGTCGCGGTAAACCCTTTTTATGAATGGTGGCAACTTAGGCCAGTAACTCACAAAGTCACACCACTCTCTACCAGATACCCAAAGAGAACCTTGAACCTGCGCTTTATGCTCACTTGGTAATACGTCAGCAATCAACGTTTCTATCTGTAAGTGTGGAAGCTTTGTTTTAATCTCCAGCATCCCATCATCACCAATCAACCCATCAGGAGAGCAACCGGCATCATTATCGCCAAGAATAAAAGCGACATGATTAACTTGATTGCCTGACTGAAATTCATACATTGAGCAAGCCTCAGGCTCAAGCTCATGACCTCTATCAGTGTGATAGTTAGAGAATGATTCTGCTGGCTGCCCTGTTATTCTTTGGCCTATCAGTTTTAGCATATAGGTTCTTCTGGTCTTCCCTTGCCCCTTTGCCATTACTGCATGAAATTGTGAAGCCGTTGGAATCTTACCCCTAACAGCTAGCCACTCTTCGCTACCCTGCTCAAATTCATCAAGTGTGAAGATTCTCATTTCTTAACTCGCTTGCGTTCAATGGTGTCAATAACGCTTTTATATGCCGCTGCTGGTATATCTTCGATTGAATTAACTTTTAAGTATTTCAGCAACGCATCAATATCGCCTTCAACCTCATCAATTAGCGCCCTGATATTTGCTGCCTGCTCATCACTTATTGGTTTAGGTGGTGGAGATACAGCATCATTATCTTGGTCATGCGTAGCTAGGCCAGTAATTGATAAAAGCGTGTATCTTTGCAAATAAGAAACAGTTGATCCGATAGCTTGAATATTATTTTTTCCGCCTGAATCATCAGGTGAGGCACTTAGGGTTGTTCTTTTCTCGTGCCCTAACTCATGACCAAGTATACAAGTAACCCTAACTAACCCTGAGTCTTGCATAGTCTCCCATGATGCGCTTAAGCCATATTTTGATAACCCCTCACTGATTGTATAAACGACATTTGCAAGTGAGGCATGATTGTATTCTGTCCTGCCTTTTGATGTGTTGTAACCAACATGCATGTCTTTTAATATCTTTGGCGGGTTAGCCTTAAATGCAGCCAATGACAAGTTAAATGCTTTCTCGGCTTCACGTTTCTCAAATCTTTCTTGCAATTCAAGCAATTGAGTTAAATTTTCAATGCTTGCACCTTTTTCATAAGCCTGCATTAAGACCGTTGAAGGTGTAACTGAAACCTGTTTATTCTGCTCTGTTGTTACTACTTGTTTCTCTGTCATCTTTATCTTCCTGTTTGTTTTTACTACCGAAAATCTCAGCAAATGCCAAAGCACTTTTAGAATTTTCACAGCCTAGTTGTTCGTTAAAATAGTCGTATTGTTTTTGATCCATAATTGCTACACCGATTAAGAGAGTCAAGGCAAAAGCTACTTCTAGGGTTGAGGTGTTCATAACTGGTCTCTGGCTTTTGCAATCGCATCATCAATAAAGGTGTTCAATATTCCGTGACGCTCAGTTATTTTCTTAGCCGTTTCCAAAGCCTCAAGCAGTTCTCTCTCTAGGTCGGTTAAGCCTTTAGGTTTTTCTAGCTCAGCAAGAAGGGCGTCAGCGTGTTCAACGGCTAGTTTTACGCATGCTTCCTGAGTTACCACTACTTGAGTATCACTTGCAAGAATCCCCTGCATAGCACGCCCTGCAAAATGCTCACGCTTTGTTAAGCCCATATGCATATGGATTGGAGTTCCTGTTTGCTTGCATATGTTTTCACTATTCGTTTGCGCCATTGCTGGCATATCACCGTTATTCATAACCCACCTCTTTTCCTTGTTTATTAAAAATTACAGTTGCATTATATAACGACAAGTAATATTATTGCAATACCGTTTAAAGATTTTTTAACAGAAAGGCAATATAAATGGAAACGAAGTTAAGATACAGTATTGATGAGCTAGCGAATTTCCTTGCATCTGCAAACCTAGCAAAACTAGAAAGGGAGACAGAAGTAAGTCGGCATAATCTATTAAGGGTAAAACGTTTAGATAGAACAATACCCTTAAAAGTTATTGAGGATTTAAACAAATATTACGGCGCATAAGTTATGTCTGGCTGGATAAAAATAGACAGGTCTATACGTAATAATTGGGTCTGGGATTGTGAGTTCAGCTATGGTCAAGCGTGGGTAGATTTAATATTAAATGCTGCTCATAGAGACGGTAGCGCAATGATTAAATCTCAGGTTATTAAGTACAAAAGGGGAGATCAATTACGCTCAGAATTAACGCTGTCAACGGATTGGAGGTGGTCGAGAGGAAAAGTAAGAAGGTTCTTAAAAAACCTAGAAAATGACGGAATGATAGTACAGCAGAAAGGACACCTGACAACCATTATAAGTATATGTAATTACGATACTTTTCAACTAGGTTTAATTGATAGCGGTACAACAGATAGTACACCTGACGGTACAACTGACGGACATCTGGCGGTACACAGACAAGAATGTAAAGAACTTAAGAAGGTAAAGAATAATAATAAAACAGATACTCCGCTTGCTATGTTGATGAGTATGGGTGTTGATGAGCAGTTAGCTAAAGATTGGTTGAAAACAAGAAAGGAAAAAAAACTAGCTCCAACTCAAACAGCATTCAACAGTGTTGAAAGAGAAGCTAAAAAAGCAGGTATCAGCTTTAACGATGCAGTAGCTATAGCAGCTGAAGAGGGGTGGGGTGGATTTAAGGTTAAATGGCTGGAAAATATAGGAGGCAATAATGGAAAAGGCAGGGGAGATAATCAGCAAGGGCATAGACCTAGAAAAACAACAGGTGAAATCAACGACGACTGGTTCGACGGAATCAAGAATTTATAGGCTAGAAAAAAAACAGCTTCAAAGAATATTTGCAACCATGCAATCCTATTACGGGACTATGTGGGTTAATCAGGTCGGTGGATTCAATATCGTTGACGGGAAAAAAGAACCATCAGACAGGTTGAGAATAAGCTTTGATATGTGGGGAAGGAAGTTAAGCGGATTAAGTGGTGAGCAGATAGAAAAAGGACTTGATAATTTGCCGGAAGAATACCCGCCATCACCGGCTAAGTTCTTAAAGTTATGTACCGGATATGGTCAAGGATTAAGCCAAAACACCGAAGCATACAAACAAAGAAAATCAGTTATCGGTATAGAAATGTCACCAGAGCTTAAGGAAAACAGAAAAAAAGCAGCTCACAGATGGCGTGAAGAGATAAAAAACAAGTACGGTGTTTAATCAATGGCAAGGAAATAATATGAAACATCAACAATTCCACTTGATAAACTCAGAGATACGCGCCAACTGCATAGCCTACATATCGCAGCTTAACGCCGGTGAGAAATTTGTCGTTACTATCAAAACTGAGGACGAAAGTAGAAGTGATGCGCAACACCGTTTACGTTGGGTATGGTTCACCCAGGCTGAAAAGCAGTTAGCAGGAATAGGCAAGGGAAGAACAAAAGAAGCATGGAACCTGTTTTTCAAGCATAAGTACATGCCGGCAATCCTTATTGAGCAAGATGAAGATTATCGCTTAGTGTTCGACCAGTACAAAGAAACGTGCGAGATACTTCCTGACTTAGCAAGGCATAGATATCAATCTCAATTCTGGGAAAGAGTGATAAGCACAAAGGATATGAACGTAAAATCAATGTCACGCTGGCTTGATGCAATTGATAAATTCTTCTTAACGGATGATGTTTATCAATTAACTTTGGTGACTCCCAATGATTTGGATTGGGTTAGATGATGCCAGAGGTTAAACAAAAGAAATGCAAAAACCCATCATGCGGTCAAAAATTCACACCGAAGATGACAACGCAAAAGGTTTGCTCTTACAAGTGCGCTATAAACCTAACCAGAATTAACGGAGAGGCAAAAAAAGAAAAAGAGTTACGCAAATATACTGCCGAAGCGAAAAAACGCCTTAAAACTCGTTCTGACTGGATTAAAGATGCACAGAAGGTTGTTAATGAATATGTCAGGTTGCGTGATCAAAAAAGACCATGTTTATCGTGCGGTGAGGTTGGTAATGGATTAAGTAACTATTTCGATGCAGGTCACTATCGAAGTAGAGGAAGTGCGCCACATTTGAGATTCTATACGCTTAACATTTGGAAACAATGCAAAAGGTGTAATCTACAGTTATCAGGTAACATTGTTGAGTACAGAAAAGGTTTAATTGATATTTTAGGCTCCGACAAGGTCGAGTTAGTCGAGACAATGAATAAAGAACTAAAGCCTGATATTGAATACCTGCAAAGAATGATTAAGGTATTCAGAAAAAAAATAAGGTTATACAGGAAAATGTTTAGATGATAGAAATCCAAAAATGCTCAACCCTAAGAGCCTGGTATGTTGACCATGTAGGAAAGCGATTTAAAGTCATACGCGAGGAAAAGCACGAGTATTTAGTCAGAACGCCGCAGGGCCATACCAATTTTGTCAGAAAGGATGATGCGGTTTTTATTGGGAATTGAAAAATAGTTTAATAAAATGCTTGCAATGTTAAATATGTTTTAGTATTATATATCCAACGGTTAAGGAAACCGCACAACATAAACACCAGTGAGGAACTAAAAATGAGCAAAGCAACTTACGTTAGTAAAGACCATAACTTCCAAGACGCAACAACCATCTACTGGTTTGAATTAGACGGTGAAACATGGGGCGTATCTGATTGCAACGGCGAACGTAAAATTATTGATTGCGACGGATATCCTGTTAATACAGATGACGCAAAAAACGTTCACTTGGAAGATGCCCTAGTCATCACTAAAGAGATGGAGCAGGACTTATAATGACCCCATCCCAACAATGCAAACAAGCAGGGCTTAAAAGCCTTGCCGAGCTTTCAAAACTAGCCCACACATCAGAGCAGAATCTAATTAACTGGCACAAGAAGAAGCCTGAGTTTTTTGAGGTGCTGCTGATGGGGGCTGTTGAGAAGAAGAGGCGAGAGGCTATTAAAAGTGCATTATTTTCTATGTCTAATATTTTTCGTGCTAACACTGAGTATTCTGTAAGAGCGGCAAAGAGATTAGGTGAAACAACGAGGAATAAAATATGCAAGCAAGGAAATTATTTGAATACTCAAACAAGAAACTAAGAAGGGCTAGACGGCTTTATGGTCGCATATGCTCTAAGCAGATAAATAAAACACCCGAGATTGTTCATGCGATAGCGGTTAAAGCAATTGACAGAGGTTTGTATTCTGCTTCTACAGGAGTTAAAGACGTTAAGTTTAGCTTGTGTAGGTATGCATATATAAACTCTGCTCATTTTGATGCTGCAGGTGGTTTCGGATGGTATGGATGGGTTGATAAGTTTGGCGCTGTGTGGGATAAAAAACCAAGATATAAAAATGGCAAGTTGTTTATCAGGCTGGTTAGTTAATAAATAAAACCTATTGACAAAAAACAAGCATTAATACTATCATCAAACCGTCATCTCTCGATGACTTCCTTGTTGGCTTGTGCCCTCTTCGGAGGGCTCAGGTTTTGAACGAGGGCGCAGTATGATGATGATTGACGCGAGTCCAGCAGCGACCGACGGCAGCCAGAAATCAAGTAAGGCGAGGAATTAGTTATCATCCTAGTGCGTAACGCCAAATGTGCATGGATGAAATGGCATGGATTAGTTAAAAGCTATTATAGCGCACTACTAATACCGGGTGGCGCGGTTAATCGGCCTGATGTTCACGGAATAACGAGGTAGCGCCGTGAATGTCGATCCTACCTAGAGCCCAAACCTCGGAAGCATCTAAGAGGGTACAAGCTCCGGCAGGCTGGGAGGTCTGCAACAAACAACAAACAAGGAGAAACAATCATGAGAAAACTACTAGACTACGAAAGCGCCGTTATTCTGTCACAGTGTATCGGTATTGCTGTGATGGTATTAGTGGGGTATGGTGTTTATATCGTATCGAAGGTTGCGTCATGAGAAAATTAGCACTATTCATATTCGGAACACTTGCATTGATACTTGGTATTCCTGCTATCGCATGGCTTTCATGGGCTATTGACTGGATTGTTACCGGAGTAGATGAACATAACATCTGGGCTACAGAAAGATTATTGTTTGCTTTAATTGGCTGGTTCTCAATATTCACATTCTTTCAGATTAAAAGTGATAAGAATTGGCCGAATAAAAACAATGTTGCTGGAGTTGAAAAGTAGTGGCTGCACCTTTAGGTAATCAATTCTGGAAAGCAAGAACAAAGCACGGAAGAGATAAAATATTCTCTGACAGTGAATCATTATGGGATGCTTGCTGTGAATATTTCCAATGGGTAGAAGATAACCCACTTTTTGAGTCTAAGGCTTTTGCTTACCAGGGTGTAGTTACTCAAGAGCTAGTTGCCAAAATGAGAGCAATGACTCTTTCTGGTCTTTGTATATTCCTAGATATAGATGATGACACATGGGATTTATACAGAAAGCGGGATGATTTTATCGGGGTCACTAGCAGGGTTGAAAGTATTATCTATAATCAGAAGTTCCAAGGCGCTGCTGCTGACCTTTTGAATGCTAATATCATATCAAGAGACCTTGGATTGGCAGATAAGACAGAAAGCAAGCAGAGCATAGTAACGGACGACGGCACTAATGAATGGTAAACCTTGCTCTATTTCGTAAGCATGTAAAAGAAAAGTGCCCTGCATTTGTTCCAATATTCAGGCACGATAAAAGATATGAAGTTCTATGGGGTGGAGCTGGTTCCGGCAAGTCTCATATTGTTGCAAGAAAAGTCCTGTATAGAATCCTAAAAGAAACAGATGTAAATCATAACTTCCTAGTAATTAGGAAGGTTGATAGAACAATAAAGCGTTCTGTATTCAAGTTAATAAGAAATATCATAAGCAAATGGGGTCTATCTAAAGAGTTTGATGTAAACCTTACAGACAAGACAATAACCTACAAAGAAAACGGATCACAAATAATATTCAGCGGTCTTGATGACGTAGAAAAGCTTAAATCAATTGAGGGTGTCACATCAATATGGTGTGAAGAGGCAACAGAGTTAACTCAAGAAGATTTTGATCAATTGGATTTAAGGTTGCGCGGTGATCACAACTGTCTAAAACAGATCACTCTGACATTTAACCCTATAAGTGAGCAGCATTGGGTTAAGGAAATATTTTTTGACAATCCCATAAGTGGGGTGTTCACATTAAAAACAACATACCTAGATAACCAATTCATCGATGATGAATACAAAATGGTTATGGAGAATAAGAAGAAGACCAATTATAGGTATTACAATATTTACGCGCTTGGCAACTGGGGTACGGCAGAAGGCCTTATATTTAACAATGTGACTTATAGAGTAATAAGGCAGGAAGAGTTAAAAAGGTTAATAGTTGTTCAGGGTTTAGACTTTGGTTATACCAATCACCCAACCGCATTTCATCAATCATATATAGATATAGAAAATAAAAAAATTCTTGTGTTCGATGGTTTCTATGAAAAGGGAATGAGCAACCAGCAGATAGCAGACGAAATAAAGAAAATGCTTGCACATAAAACAGTAACTATAGCCGATAGTGCAGAGCCTAAATCAATTGATTACATAGCAACAAAGCAAGTGAAAATAGAAGGGGCAATGAAGGGGCAGGACTCAATCAGGGCGGGAATTGATTTTTTGCTTGAATATGAAATAGTGGTAAACTCTCATTTAGTAGAATTTAAAACAGAGTTTGAAAACTACAGTTGGGCAACAGATAAAGATGGAAAGCCAACAAATAAGCCGGTTGATGACTTCAATCATTTCATTGATTCATTGAGGTATTCGGTTGAGCCTATAATGAGGAAAGAATTCATTGATTACTCAAAACTTATATAACATTAATCAATATAGGCCCATGCCATGATTAAACAAATATTCTCAGACGGCATTGTCAATTTAAACAATATGCTGGCAAATCGCCGTAACGCGCACTTCAATAACAGAATGCAGAGTGGGCGCATAGATTGGGATGAATTAAGGCAAATCTGGCGAACCGGCATGGGTAGCAAGATTGTAAGATTGAAAATAGGTATCGCTTTAAATGATACGTTGATGTTTGAGAGTGAAGGTGATAGAGACTTCTACGAAAAACAATTACAGCAATTAATCAAAAAAGCAGCAAAATATCAATTAGGTTTTGGACGATCCCTGTTTGTCATTCATGAGCCAGGGGCGGATTTGTCTCAGCCGCTTGGAAATATCAATGACTGGTCTAAGGTCAGGTATCACGTTTTCTCTGGTGATATGGTGTTCGTTCAATCCGTAGATTTAAATTTGAACAGTGTTAATTACTTCAAGCCGACTAGATACAGTGTCCGCGGTTTTCCCATCCATCCATCAAGGGTAGTTGATTTTAAATATGTCGAGCCTGTAGAGCAGGATGCGCCTGATTACTTCTATGGCGGTATCAGTGAGTTCGAGTTAATCAGAAATGAGCTGGTATCTGATGGCGTTGTGCAAAGAGCCGTGCCTGCAATGCTTGAAAAGTCTAGTACACTTTTTTATAAAGTGAAGGATTTTAAATCAAAACTTGCCGATAAGCAGGAATCAACATTAATCACCTACTTTACTCAACTTGAAAGCCTTCGTTCTATATATGGCGCAGGTATAGTAGATGCTGAAGATGAGATACAAGTACACGCACAAGCATTAACAAACATAGCTGAGTCCGACTTAGTAACGCTTAGACGATTAGCGCTTGTAACCGGAATACCATTGTCTTGGCTTGTTGGTGAGGCTGCAAGAGGATTGAATGCTACCGGAGAAGGTGAGCGCCAGATTATGCAGCAGACCATCGAAAATCTACAGTCTGACTACCTACTCGATAACATAAACAAAGTCATGGCTATGCATGGTCGAGGCCGCGTGTGGTTCAAAGATGATTTACTACAAAGCAGTAAAGACAAAATGGAGTCTCAATCAAAAGCCATTGAAAATGCGGCTAAGCTTTACGTCATGGGTGAGGACTCAAACAAGTATCTGGTTAACTCTGGTGTTATTGAGAAAGATTCATACGATGAGTTTTTCAGCGATAACGATGATGACCAAGATATTGATCCGACACTAACAATGGAACAGTTATTAGGTGCTGAGAATGGCAACCAAAATAACAGCTAAACCTAACACGCAGGTAAAAGCGCCTGACTCTCTCAAATCACTGGAAAGGCAGTTCGGTGAAGTTAATCAATATATGATTGACCAGATGGCAAAGAGTTTTCGCAATCAAGTATTGTTAGAGTTGAATAAGTCAACGATTGATAAGTTTGCGGACGCCCAAACAGGAAACTTTGCCAACGTATTCCTAAAGCTGGCTGATAAAGCAAAAAGAAAGTTATTGCGCCGATTCAGCAATGACAGATTAAGCAAGATAAGCAAAAAATACACCGGGCAGGCTGACAAAAGAAACGCAAAGCAGTTCTATGAAAATGTGGAAAGCAAAGTAGGAATTAGCCAGAAGCAGCTTGAGGCTACCGAAGGATTAACATTTACCATTAATGCCTACCAAGCAGAAACATCACAATGGATACAAAAACTGCGTGACGAAACTCTACAGCAATGGATAGCTGGAACCCTACGAATGATGGCTGAGGGAACAGGTCTTGAAGAGATATTGTCTCAGTTTGATGATATGACCGAGAAAAGAAAGAATCACGCTAAGATGGTGGCGCGCACTCAGATTGCTACATTCAATAGCTTGACCAGTAAAGCAAGGGCGCAAAACTTAGGAATAGAGAAAGCGGTATGGGTAACGGCACAGGATGAACGGGTAAGGGGTAACCCTGGCGGAAAATACCCTAATGCGCATCCTAGCCATTACTGGGCTGATGGTAAAGAGTTTGATTTGGCTAAAGGATTAAAGTTTCCTAACGGAGATACACTTCTACCGGGGACTTCATATAATTGCAGATGCACATACAGAATGATATTACCTGATGATTAGCCTGATGTTGTCTTATCAATGTGATGCTAGTATGATTATAAAAACTTTTATGGATTCGCGCTAATGCCGAAAGAGTTAGATGATAGCCAAAAACAAGCTGATGTAATACATCGTCAGTTTGAAGACCGCGCTATTTATTCGCCGGAAGAAAAAACGGCTATCAGTGTTCGTGACGGCGTTATTGAGTATCTGGGTATTGAGTTAGGTATGGAGCCGTCAGATAAGATATTCAGCGTTTACCGTTCTCCTGCTACTATAGCCAACGCGCATCCGCTAATGGTTGGCATCCCCTTAACAGATGAGCATGTGTCAATTGACCTTCCACCACCAGATACTGGCAGTAAGGTTAATTCTGCTCGCATGGTGGATGCACAAGACGAATTCACTAAAACAAGTATCGCCATTGAAAACAAGTTATCCCTAAGTGATTCAGCCGCGTTATTATTGAAAGATAAACGGCAGCTATCGCTTGGATATAATGCGGATTTAATCCCGCACTCACGGTATGATTTTGAGCAGATTAATATCATACCTCACCATTTGGCAGCTGTTGAAGCTGGTCGTTGTGGCCCGCTATGCAGTTTCCTAGATCGTAAACCTACCACGGAGTTAAACATGGCTAAAAAAGAGCTTAACAAAGCGTTTTTAGACGAGGATGGTCAGGTTAGTCTTGAGCAGGTCGTGGAAATGGCCACAGCACTGCCAGAAGCTATCCGAAAAATCCCAGTCGAAAAGTTATCCAGTTTAGTGCCAGCACTTCAAGAAATGATGAGCTACGCACAAGAGCAAGGCGCTGTACCTGAGTCTGAAATGGAAGATGAGGACATGAAAGAGGGTGAGCAAGAAATGGCAGCAACAGACGAAGATATGCCAGAAGAGGATAAACCGAAATTCTCTGATCGCAACTTTGCTGATGCAGTAGCTAAACAAGTCAAGAAAGAAACGGCACGCTATTCAGAAGTAGTGAATAAGGCGCGTAACTTCCTTGATGACAGCTACAGCTTCTCAGGTAAAACAGCCAATCAAATCATGCGTGATGCACTCGCTACCCAGTCTACAGATTCATTTGAAGATAACGAGCTGTCAGTAGCATTTAAACTGCTTCGCAAGTCAGGTTCTGACTATTCGCAGTTTGGTGATAGTGCGCTTGACAATGGTTTGACCAGCAGAATTAAATCGGAATTGGGAGAAGAATAATGGCTTTTGATAATACAGTATTAGGTGAAAACCTAGACTTGCCAGCAGGTGAGGTGATTGCGTCAAAACCTCATGCGATTGAAGCGTTTGAAGTTTTTGAAGATGGCTTGGTTGAAGGTCGATTTGCTAAATATGATAGCGGCAGTATCGACAATATGGACGCATCAGCTACGCCAAAAGTAGCCGGTATCGTTCGTCGCAAATTAACTGGTGAGATCGGAACAGGTGTCTATAGCACAAGCGGTCAAGAAATTGACCAGGTTGCCGAGGTTATTACATTTGGTTTTGCCACTGTCACAGTGACAGATACAGCAGACCCATATAAGTATGATGCGGTTAACTATATCAATGCAGCCGGAGCAGATGCTGGCAAAGCAACAAACGCCGCAGTTAACCCTGGTCCGCCTGCTATCGTTTCAGCAGGGGACGTTGTTTTCTGGGAACAAAAAGCGGATAAAGTTTGGTTAGTCCGCATTAACAAGTACCTGTAAGGAGGTAATTAGCATGGGTATGAATTTAAAACGAGTGCAGTCTCTTTACGGTATTAAGTCGTTTGAAGATGCTGCTAGTTATGCAAAGAAAAGCTTTAAGGATTCAGGCGGTATTATCCTTGCGCGTAATCTTGAGCATGTAAGCGCCGAGATTTTCACGCAGGAATATGCGGGTCTTACATTTTTAAATCAGGGCATCACAGTCAATAACGAAGGTGGTTATGCTACAAGTATTCGCAAGTTAAAGCTTGCTGTTGAAGGTGGTTTCCGTGAGTCAGGCACGAATACTGGAACCAACGGCAAAATTACCTTATCTGGTGAATCAGATTCTATTCCTGTGTTTACCATGGAAGCAGAATCAGACTGGTCAGAAGTTGAATTGAAACAAGCTGAGCTTGAAAACATCAACCTACCATCACGATTCTTTGAAGGGCATGCTGAATTATACAATCGCAAGATTGACGACTTAGGTTACTTCGGGCAGACGCGCACTGACGGCACTCAGAAGTCAGTAGGCTTGCTTAATTACGGTTGGGATAATGCTGCTGCTGCTGCTGTTGCAAGCGCGTTAACCGGTCAAGAATTATATGACGAGATTGCCGGTTTAATTACGGCACAATGGGCTCAGGTTTTAAATGTAGAAACTTACATGGCAGACCACGTTGTTATGCCTTCTCGCGTTTACAATACGGCGTCTACCGTTATCATTAATAGTGCGGGTAGTGAGATGACTGTATTGGCTGCTCTTCGTGCCAACTTCCCTACTGTTACATTCGGGATGACCACAAAGGCTGATACCGTTGCTAACGGTGGGCTATTAGCTGCATCTAAAACAGTGGCGTTTTCTTCTAACCGTCGCGCAATGCAGATGCGTATTCCTGTACCGCTTAACATTTCAAGTGTTGATCAACGTGGTTTTAAATACTATGTTGAATCATACTTCGGTGTTGCCGGTCTTGATGTTATTGAGGCTGACTCAGCGCGTACTTTAACGGGTCTTTAATCATTTCACCCTCTCTTCGGGGAGGGTTTATTTTGGAGGTCGTAATGGCTAAAAAAGAGGAAGTAACGAAAGAGGCAGAAGAGTTAGGAATTGAAGTGCCAAAGGATGCCACAATTGCTGAGATTGAAGAACTGATCGACGCTGAGCTTAATAAAGAGCCTGACACAGAAGAATACATCAACAACACAAACGTAAAGCAAGAAGCTTTCGGCTTGATGGTTTCTCCTGGTCAAAAAGTAGCTACTAATGCTGGCGCAAGTGAATTGTCATTAAAGAAATTCAGTCGCGCAGTTGAGTTTGGCTTTTTCGTCAAGGCTTAACAATGGCATTAATAGATGATTTCAAATCCCGCTTTCCTGAGTTCTCTACCTCAGTAGTAGATACATATATCCCTATTTTGGAAGATGTATGGCCTTGCTACTATGGTGGCGTATATGAGGATTGCGGGATTGAAATTATTCTAAACTTACTTGCCCACATGATGACGATTGAAACAAGTTCGGGCAGCTCAAATGTGCAAACAACTCAATCAAAATCGGTCGGCAGTGTTTCAGTTTCTTACGCTCAAGGGTTCGCATCTAGCAACATGCGTGATGACTGGCTAAGAACAACTAAGTATGGTCTTAGATATTTAATGTTAACCCGTAAACGTCAGGGGGCTATATTCGTATGAGTGTTCGCAGCCCCGACGATATGAAAAAGTATGCAATGGAATATGCAGCAAAAATAAATGAAGCCATAAGAAGCTCAGTCAAGGTAGGCCTTCCTGCTGAGAAAGTCGGCGGCAAGGTTTATGGTGACGGAATGACGGTCATCCGTGTCGGCGCTATTCATGAATACGGCTTAGGCCCTAATCCTGTTCGTTCGTTTCTGCGAGTTCCTTTTAATGTAAAAAGAAAGGATTTGGCAAAAACGATTGACGCTATGTTTAAAAAAGTACAGAACGGAATGCCTGTAAAAGTGGCGCTTGGTCGTATAGGTATAACCGCTGTAAATATCAGCAAAGATGCTTTCACCAATAAAGGCTATGGAACATGGCCCGATATTACAGCTGAAACAAAGAAAGCAAAAGTTAGTAGTCAGGTTCTTATTGATACCGGCACGTTGAGAAATTCAATTACGCATATTGTGGAGAGTAAGAAATGATTCCTGATATGTCTGATGTGCTAGCTGAGTGGTCTGTTCCTGTTATTCTTAAGACCGTAACTGAAACCACTGTTGACTTAGAGCCTGTAACGAAGGTTACAGTTGAGCCTATAAGCGCTGTTGTTCAGCCACCCACTCCTGAGCAGTTAAACGCTGAATCATTGGACTGGTCATTAAGACCGCTTACTTTTCACAGTGTTAGTCAGATAGAGTTAGGGCAATACATCGAATACGAAGGTAAAGACTACAAAATAATCACTGACGGTAATTGGCAGTTATACGGATTTAGTGAGGTTATAGGTGAAGAAACCAAACGCGCATTGTTGGTGGCTACCCCGTGAAGCCAGCAGCTAAAAGACTGGGATTGTTCTTTAGGGATTTGATAGATTACCCTGAATCACTAATTAAAGTTGGTCGAGTCAATTTTGAGCAGAAAGATTTTGAAGCTGAATACGTTGTATTCGATCAGTTAGGCCCATCAGAAAAGATTAGCAGTCTTGAAGACTTTGACGGCGATAATGAGCAGATGAATTACGGCACAATATGGAGAGCGCCTTGCCTGATTGATTTTTATGCGGATGGCGCTTATTCACGGGCTGTAAATTTTGAATTGATGATGCGCAGCCAAAAGGCTTATGATTTACGAAAGAGTTACGGACTCAATGTATATCACGTATCAAGTCTGACCGATGTAAAGCAGTTGACTGGTCAGCAATACGGGGAGCGCATCCAGTTATCTTTAATGGTAGAATATAACGAAGCCATTGCGGTAGAAACGTTGCGCATTGATACTGCGCAGTTTGAATTTTTAGTCAATAATTGAGGTTTTTGACATGGCATCACTTAATAACGTAGTAAACGTTTCCTTATTGCCGCAGGGTAGATCGATTGCCCGTGACAATATGAACGTTGTCACAATTATGACGTCGCAGCCTGGCACGTTAAACAGTAATAACCGTTACGGTATTTATCGAGATATCGGCGCCGTGGCCGCCGACTTTGGCACTTACAGCGACACTTATACTTTTGCAACTTCATTCTTCAATACCCGCCCTAACCCAATCGGCGCAGCTGGTGTTCTTGTTATTGGTTACTGGCGTGCAGCAGAAGAAACGGTTGCAGCAAGCGCAGCCTCATTAACTGGCTCTCAATTGGTTGCTGAAACAGTATTAAGCCAGCTGCAAACAATATCAGACGGTTCATTTGATATTGGTGTGGATATCGCAACTGAGTCATTGACCGGCATGGATTTTAGGGTAGCTACGTCATTAACCGATGTTGCTGGTATTATTGATGATAAGTTGACCGGCGCAACTGCTTCAGTGTCAGAAGATGGGTTAAGCATTGTTATTACAAGCGATACAACTGGTGCATCCAGTGAACTAACTTATGCTGTAGAGGCTGCTAGTGGAACGTTTGTCGGAAACCTGCTATCACTATCTGAGGGTTCAGGTAATGCGCTTATTCAAGGTGCCGCTGCCGATACACTGACTGCTGAAACAAAACTTGAAGCAATCACTGCATTAAAAGCATTGGTTAACTTTAAAGGTGCAATGTTTATCTCTAAACCTACCGATGCTGAGGCTATATCGCTTGCTGCATGGTCTAAAGCTAATGACGTCATGATGTACGATGTGTTCAATAGCGCATCAAATCTTGAAGTATCAGTGACCAACCCTGTATGGCAAATCAAACTAGCCGGTAATAACACATACCGCATGATGTATAGCAAGATGGCTAACCGTAAGATGGCCGCTTCATACATGGCTAGAATGCATGTGGTTAATTTCAGTGCTGAGAATTCTGCTTTAACCATGAACTTGAAAGAGTTATCAGTTCCCGCAGAAGAATACAGTGAGACAGAAATTACCAAAGCGCAGCGCGTTGGATTGGATATCTATACCACATTCAAAGACGTGCCAAAGCTTCTGACCAGTGGTGCAAATGATTTCACTGACAATCCATATAATTTAATTGCTTATGTTGATGCAGTTCAAACTGATGTATTTAACGTACTTGGTGGAACGGCTACTAAGATTGCGCAAACAAGACCTGGTGTAAACACGCTGATTGATCAGTGCGAAAAGACGACAAGAGGATTTGTTAAAGCTGGCGTGTTCGCTCCTGGCACATGGACCAGCCCTGACTTCTTTGGTGATCAAGAAACGTTTAACCGCAATATTGAGGAAAATGGGTTTTACTGGTTAGGTCAACCGTTGTCTGAGCAGCCTCAGTCGGAACGAGAAGCACGTATATCTCCTGTATTGCAGGGTGCGGTTAAAAACGCTGGCGCTATTCATAGAGCCGATATCATTATTAACTTCAATCTATAAGGGGCTGTGAAATGGCTATAATTGAAAATGACGAAGCCACATTGATTCAGAATGGTGAAGTCATGACAGACTTGATTGCTGGGGATGTAATGGTATTAACTCCGGTAAACCCTCACTCGTCACAGATTGACAGTAATGGTGGCGGCGTAACGATAAATAAGCGAACCAATGCTGATGTTTACGATTTGCAAGTAAACACTCAAAGAATGGGTGCTGCTGATAGGTTCTATCAGAAAGTCATAAACTCAGACGGAATCGTTGTTATTAATGGCTCTGTAAAGCAGGATTATGTTAGAGATGGCGTGTCAGGGGTAGAATCGTGGACTTTAGGAACAGGAACAATCACCACGCAACCGACTGACACCAAAAACAACACAGACGGGAACGCTGGTCGTCAGTACACAATCCGTTTCCGTAATGTTCGCAGGAATCTATAATGACAAAGAAACAAGGAATTGAAAAAGAACAATCGGAACTAATCAAGCGCTGCTACGATGATGGCAGTGCTGAGATTAACGGCAATAAATACGAGTTCCACAAGATGCGCCACAAAGAGCGTAGAAAGGTATTCACGTTTTTAACGCATGTTCAACATGATATTGCCCGTGAGGACTTGTGGTTTATTGAGTCTCCAGAGTTTGAGCAAGTGGAAACAATTATCAATAATTCCGTCACTGTTAATGGTTCATCGTTGAGTAAAAAAACAGATCACTGGGAAGAGCATCCAGAAGATTACTTTAAGTTCATCATGATTGCTTTGCCGGTGATTAGCTACCCTTTTATGAAAGGCGGCCTTACAAGCTAAATATCGCCGTTAGCCGCAACAATCAGGAGTATATAAGATTCTCCAATGTTGATGACGAAGATATGGCTGCCATGATGTTATGTAAACGCGGCTATGGTTCACTTGATGAGGTGTTAAGCTGGGACACAAAACAGTTTTTAGATGCGTTAGAATATGAGTCAATATGCTCACAGGTTGAGCGCCACGAAATTGAGCAGGCGAGGCAGTAATGGCAGAAGTAACAGAGCTTGTAACACGATTTAGTTTTCAAGGGTCAAGCTCACCTTTAAGTGATTATGCTGGCAAGCTCGGAATTGCGACTGTTGGCCTCGCAGCATTTGCAACTGCTATCACTGCATCGTTGGCCGCTGTTCAGTCATGGACAACCGGAGTCACTAAGTCAATTGATCCGGTAATTCAGCTATCCAGAAATACACGTATAGCAATGGGCGATATACAGGCCCTTGGCTATGCTGCATCCGTTTCTGGATCGAGTGCTGATGCAATGTACTCCAGTATAGATGCACTGTCTGAGAAGATAGGTGAGGCGGCACAGAAAGGTAGTGAAGACTTTTCCCGTCTAGGTATCTCTGTTCGTGATATGAATGGACGTGTAAAAGATGCGCCTCAGATAATGAATGAGTTAACCGCGGCTTTCAATAGAATGAATCTATCCATGCCTGAACGCAGGCGCTTTGCTGGTGCTTTAGGCATTGACCCAACTCTTGTACAGCTGCTAAGTA
>Ga0209300_1000254_pt1 | contig 31775 bp, 31 predicted proteins | sample Shrwel_input2_RT_FD_187535 | JGI IMG/M metagenome (GOLD analysis project Ga0209300, IMG submission 187535) | Subsurface microbial communities from deep shales in Ohio, USA - Utica-3 well 1 S input2 RT (SPAdes) (version 2) ... | reverse complement strand
CGGAAGAAAAACGGGGCGACACCGCCCAGGAAAGCGGTGATTCGCCGCAGAAATCGAACCGAATTCGATCATGGCCATCATTTGGCGGTCGGATTCACTGAAAACCTCGCGTTATTCGAGGTGCCCTTTAATATGCCGCCTTTTCCGCCCTGCCGACCGGAGCACCGATGACCGCCCCTGCCCTTTCCCCGACCCTGCAACTGGCCTGCGAGCTGATCAATCGCGCCTCGGTGACGCCTCTGGACGAAGGCTGCCAGCAGCTGATGAGCGCGCGGCTCGCCGCCTGCGGCTTTGCCGTCGAGCCGATGCGCATCGAGGACGTGGACAATTTCTGGGCACTGCGCGGCAGCGAGGGCCCGGTGCTCTGCTTCGCCGGTCACACCGACGTGGTGCCGACCGGCCCGGTCGAGGCCTGGCACAACCCGCCGTTCGCCGCGCGCATCGACGAGCAGGGCATGCTGCACGGCCGCGGCGCGGCGGACATGAAGGGCAGCCTGGCGGCCATGGTCGTGGCCGTCGAGCGCTTCGTCGCCGACCACCCGGCACACAAGGGGCAGATCGCCTTTCTCATCACCAGCGACGAGGAAGGCCCGGCGCACCACGGCACCAAGGCGGTGGTCGAGCGCCTGCGCGAGCGCGGCCAGCGGCTGGACTGGTGCATCGTCGGCGAACCGTCGAGCACCACGCTGGTCGGTGACGTGGTGAAGAACGGTCGCCGCGGCTCGCTCGGCGGCACCCTCACCGTGCGCGGCCAGCAGGGCCACGTGGCCTACCCGCACCTGGCGAAGAACCCGATCCATCTCGCCGCGCCGGCACTGGCCGAACTCGCCGCCGAGCACTGGGACGACGGCAACGCGTTCTTCCCGCCGACCAGTTTCCAGGTCTCCAACCTCAACGCCGGCACCGGCGCGACCAATGTCATTCCCGGCACCTTGACCGCGGTATTCAACTTCCGCTTTTCCACCGAATCCACGGTCGAGGATCTGCAGCGCCGTACCGCGGCTATCCTCGACAAGCACGGCCTGGACTGGCACGTCGACTGGGCGCTGTCCGGCCTGCCGTTCCTCACCGAACCCGGCGAGCTGCTCGATGCGGTGTCGGCGAGCATTCGCGCGGTCACCGGCCGCGACACCACGCCGTCGACCAGCGGCGGCACCTCCGATGGCCGCTTCATCGCCACCCTCGGCACCCAGGTGGTCGAGCTCGGCCCGGTGAACGCGACCATCCACCAGGTCGACGAGCACGTGCTGGCCAGCGACCTCGACCTGCTCACCGAGATCTACTACCAGACCCTGGTGCGCCTGCTCGCATGCTGACCTGCCCGATCTGCCAGGCGCCGCTCGCCGCGATCGAGCGCGGCGTCGCCTGCCCGGCCAACCACCGTTTCGACCGTGCGCGCCAGGGCTATCTGAACCTCCTGCCGGTGCAACACAAGAACAGCCGCGACCCGGGCGACAACCAGGCCATGGTCGAGGCGCGGCGGCGCTTCCTCGACGGCGGCCACTACGCGCCGCTGGCGCGGCGCCTGGCCGAACTGGCGGCCGAACGCGCGCCGCGCGCCTGGCTGGACATCGGTTGCGGCGAGGGTTACTACACCGCGCAGCTTGCCGAGGCTCTGCCAGCGGCCGAAGGCTACGCGCTGGATATTTCGCGCGAAGCGATCAAGCGCGCCTGCAAGCGCGCGCCGCAACTCGAGTGGCTGGTGGCGAGCATGGCGCGCGTGCCGCTGGCCGATGCCAGCTGCGACCTGCTGGCCAGCGTGTTCAGCCCGCTGGACTGGGCCGAGGCACGACGTCTGCTCGCGCCCGGCGGCGGCCTGCTGCGCATGGGGCCGACCCGCGAGCACCTTTGGGAGCTGCGCGAACGGCTCTACGACGAGGTGCGCGAATACGACGACGAGAAGCACCTGGCGCTGATTCCCGACGGCATGCACCTGGCGCACAGCGAGACGCTGACCTACCACTTGCAGCTCGACGATGCCCAGGCCCGAAGCGACCTGCTGGCGATGACCCCGCACGGCTGGCGCGCCAGCGCTGAACGCCGCGCCGCGGTGATCGACGCACCGCTCGCCGTGCGGGTTGCGATACGCTACGACTGGATCGAGCGCGACTGACACCGACTCACACGAGGCAGCCCAGATGCGGCAACCGGACATCGAAATCTACCTGAAGGACGCCAGCCAGGACGCCGTCGGCCAGTGGCTGACCGAAGCCATCGGCCCCTGTACGCCCTGGCAGCAGAAAGGCCAGACGTTCAAGTGCAGCGCCGCCGGCATTCCGGTGACCTGGCTGCCCAATGCGGTTGGCAAGTGGCACTGCCTGCTGTTGGAAAGCGACGCCACGCCCTGGGCCGACGACATCGCCTGCGCCCGCGCGGCGCATCAGGCGCTCGGCGTGCAGGTCCGCTGCGCACCGGGCGGCTGGAGCGAAGACGAAGCCGAGGACGACGCCGACCGCTGGATCCGCATCGATGCCGATGGCGAGCAGGAGATCGTCTGGCGCACGGGTTGAGCGCGCCAGGGTCGCAGGCGCCCGCTCCCCAGACCGCCGCCTCGCCGGTTCCTGGTGGGCTGAAGCCCACCCTACCGCCCAGGTACTCCTTCGCAGGGTGGGCTTCAGCCCACCGCCAACCCTCAGCCTGACGGGCCCCTGGTCGCTGAGTCCCAGCGCCACCTGCCCTACCGCCCAGCTGCGCATCCCGTAGGGTGGGCTTCAGCCCACCGCCAACCTCAGCCTGACCGGCCCCTGGTCGCTGAGCCCCAGCGCCACCCGCCCCTACCGCCCGGCTGCGCCTCCCGTAGGGTGGGCTTCAGCCCACCGTGCACCCTCACCCGAAATCACCGCCCGGAAACGACAAAGCCCGCCATCACGGCGGGCTTTGTCTTTTAGCGGCCGGAGTCAGAGGCCGGCAACATCCTCGGCCTGCAGGCCCTTCTGGCCCTGGATCACCGAGAACTCCACCTGCTGACCTTCGGTCAGCGAACGGTGGCCTTCGCCACGGATCGCCCGGTAGTGGACGAACACGTCAGCGCCACTGCCGCGCTGAATGAATCCATAGCCCTTGGCATCGTTGAACCACTTGACGGTTCCGACTTCGCGCTCAGCCATCTGACACTTCTCCAACTCGCTTTTTTATTATTCCCCGAAGGGGCGGTATCGGTTCGCCGCTGGCCTGGCGCGTCCTGCCGGATCGTCACCCTGCCCGCGTTCACGACCGCGTTCGAGTATAGGAACAAGGTCTGCCGGTTGAAAGCCCGCACCGGGCAGGTTGTCGCCGTGCGCGACGCCCTGCCCGTCACGCCCGGCGACGGCGGCGCCACAGCCAGAGCGCCAGTGCGGCCAGCGTCAGCAGTGCGGGCACCAGCGCGATGTTGAGGAACTTCAACGTACGGCCGAGCGCCTCGATATCGGCATTGAGCTGGTAACGCACCTCGCGCAGCTCCTTGCGGATCGCCAGCTTTTCCTGCAGGAACTGCTGCAGCGCCACCTGCTGCTCGTCGCTCAGCTCCAGCGCCTTGTCCGGCTCGGGGCTTTGCAACTCGGCGAGCTTCTGCTCGGTGGCGGCCAGGCGCTGCTGCAGCACGTCCTCTTTCTCGCGGAAGCGCGCCTCAGCCTGGCGTTGCAGCTGCTCGACGACAACGAAAGGCCGGGTGAAGCGGCCACGCGAGCGCACACTGATCAGCGCGTCGCTGCCGGCGAGGTTGTCCAGCGCGTTGATCACGAAAGCGCCGTTGTCAGCCCAGGGCTGCGGGATGCGCTGGCCAAAGAAATCCTGCACCTGCACCCACATGCGATCGGCGAGCAGATCGGTGTCGGCGACAGCGATCACGTTGATGCCCTCGCTCTCCTTCAAGCCATCCTTGCGCCCTTCGATGCCGTTCGGAAAGGCCGACTTCGCCGGACCCTGGATGCGTGCCGCCAGCACATAGCGCTCGCCGGTCGGCTGCAACTCGCGCAGCAGTGCCTCGGGGTTTTCGAGAAACGCAAAGCGCTGCGCCTCCAGCGGCGCAGCCAGGTCAGAGCTCCTCAGCAGCGGCGTGAAGCGCGTGCTGGCGCCATCCACCGGTTCGAGCATGCCGGCGGTGGCCAGGGTCAGGCTCTCCAGCGGCGCGGTGACAACGTCGTCCGAATCGATCGCCTGCCGTGGCAGGCTCAGCCAACCCGGGTGGCGTACCGGCCGCCGTTCGGCGCCGACGCCTACCGACATGGCGAACGCCGCGTCGGCCACTACCTGTTGCGGTACCAGACGCACCCCCCAGGCCTTGAACAGCGGTTCGAGCTCCGAAGCACGCTCCTCGGCCAGCTGCTCGCCCGGGCCGATGCCCATGCCGGGGTCGGCTTCGCTGTAGGGGTCGACGAACACCAGCAGCTTGCCGCCGCGCATGACGAACTGGTCCACCGCGTAGAGCGTCTGTTCGGGCAACTGCTTGGGATGCACCAGCATCAGCACCGAGACCTCCTCGGGGATGGCGTCGATATCGCGGCGCAGGCTCTCGATATGGAACAGCTGGCGAATCTCCTCGAGCACCATCCACGGCGGCGTCGGCTGCTGGCTGCGCATGTCGAAGCCACCGTTGAGCTGCAGCCCCGAGAGCAACCCGACCACTGGCATCCTGGCGCTGGCCAGGCTCTGCACCAGGCGGCTGATCTCGTACTCGAGAAACTCTTCCTGATCCAGCGGGAAGAACGGAATGGTCTGGCTGGCGCCCTCGGCATTGGTGCCGGCGAGGCCGAAATAGACCTTGTCGCCGCCGCGGTCCAGCGGCACGCCCTGCAGGCCGAACCCGGCGGCCTGGTCCTCTGCCTCGGAGAACGGCTCGGGATCGATCACCTGGAGCTTGAGCTTGCCGCCGGCGGCCCGCTCGTAGGCCCGGAGCATCTCCTCGACGCGCCGTGCGTAGTTGCGCAGCGCGACCAGGTCCTTGGCGGCTTCGTCGGAATAGAAGAACTTCAGCTCGATGGGCTCATCCAGCCCTTCGAGAATCCGCCGGGTGCCGTCGGAGATCGTGTAAAGCTTCTGCTCGGTCAGATCCAACCGGGCGTTGGTCAGGCTCAGCCCCGAGAGAATGTTGAAGGCCAGGAACGCCAGCGCGATCAGCAGCAGGCCGGCACCGGAATAGATCACTCGTTTCATGTCGGCAGCTTCCTTACTGGGCTTTCTTCAGGTCGACCACCACGGCGGTGGCGGCCAGCCAGGCGACGATCAGGCTGAGGAAATACAGCAGGTCGCGCAGGTCGATGACGCCCTTGCTGATCGAGTCGAAGCGCACCAGAAAGCTCAGCGAGGCCACTGCGTCGACCAGCCACTGCGGCGCCCAGGCGAAGGCATCGAGCACCATCGGCAGGCCGCTGACGATGAACAGGAAGCTGACGCTCACCGCAAGGATGAAAGCGATCACCTGGTTCTTCGCCAGCGCCGACATGCACGAACCGATCGCCAGAAAGGCGCCGGCCAGCAGCCAGCTGCCCAGATAGGCGGCGACAATCACGCCGTTGTCCGGCTCGCCGAGGTAATTGACCGTGATGACCATCGGGAAGGTCAGCAGCAGCGCGATCCCGGCGAACACCCAGGCGGCGAGGAACTTGCCGGTCACCGCCTCGAAGCGGGTGATCGGCAGGGTCATCAACAGCTCGATCGAGCCGGACTTGCGCTCCTCGGCCCACAGGCGCATGGCGATCGCCGGGACCAGGAACAGGTAGAGCCAGGTGTGAAAGCTGAAGAAGGGGGTCAGGTCGGCCTGGCCGCGCTCGTAGAAACCGCCCAGATAGAAGGTGAATACCCCGGACAGCACTAGGAAGATCAGGATGAACACGTAAGCCAGCGGCGTGGCGAAGTAGCTTGCCAGCTCACGCTTGAAGATCACGGGCAACTGGCTCATGCGGCTTCTCCACAGGTCAGGGTGCGGAACACTTCATCGAGACGGCCGCGCTCAACGTCCAGCTCGCGGATCGCCCAGCCGCGCTCGGCAATCAGTGCATTGACCTGCGGGAAGATCACGTGCCCGGGCTGCGCCAGCACGGTCAGGCTGTGCTCGCGCTCGTTGCGCTCGACACCGGCAGCACCCGGCAGGGCCGCCAGGGCGACTTCGTCCAGCGGCCCTTCGCTGACCAGCGTGACGGCCTGGTGATACTTCGAGCGGCTTTCCAGCTCCAGCGGCGTGCCATCGGCCACCAGCCGGCCATTGGCGATCACCACCGCGCGCGTGCAGACCGCACTCACCTCTTCGAGAATATGGGTGGAAATGATGACGATCTTGTCCTGCGCCAGGCCCTGGATCAGCTGGCGCACCTGGTGCTTCTGGTTCGGATCGAGCCCGTCGGTGGGCTCGTCGAGGATCAGCACCTCGGGATCGTGCAGGATCGCCTGGGCCAGGCCGACGCGACGTTTGAAACCCTTGGACAGGGTCTCGATGGTCTGCCCCAGCACCTTCTCCAACTCCACCTGGGCGACAGCCGCCTCGACCCGCTGACGTTTGTCCGCGCCGCGGAAACCGCGCACCTCGGCGATGAACTCGAGAAAACCACGTACCGTCATGTCGCCATAGCAAGGCGCACCTTCGGGCAGATAACCGATCAGCCGCTGGGCCTGGAGCGTCTGGGTACGGATGTCGTGACCGAGAATGCGGGCAGTGCCGGAGGTCGGCGCAAGAAAGCCGGTCAGCATCTTCATCGTGGTGGACTTGCCCGCGCCATTGGGGCCGAGGAACCCCAGCACCTCTCCGCGCCGGACCTGGAACGACAGGTCGTCGACCGCGGTGTGCTGGGCAAAACGCTTGGTCAGGTTGCTTATTTCGATCATGGGCTCTCACCGGTGCGCACGAGGCCTGGCGTGCCGCCGCGCGACCCGAGCCAGGCCCTGCAAAAATGCCGGCCGAACTATAAGAACAGCTACCGGACGAATGCAACCGCGCCACCGCGTCGAGAGGAGCTACGCTGAATCACGCATCACTGGTCGGACCGGGCCGCCGGGAACACGACGGGCCTGCAGGCACCGCCGTTGGTTGCCTCGATGCAACAGACGCGACAGTGGTTCGCGTCATCTCAATGCGGCACCCGAGGGTGTCGCGCCCAGTGGCTGACAAAGGGGCAAGCCGTGAAGTCAAGTCGTTCGAACGCAAGCAAGAACCGCCTCCCTCTCTATTGTCTGCTCGGCGCGCTCGCCAGCTCAGCGCACGGCGATGAGCCCGCGCGATATCCCGACGCTGAAGCCAGCGATCCGGCGGCGCTGGGCTGGATGGTTGGCTAGCCACCGCCGGCTGATCGCATCCTGCGCTTCGACGATGGCAGCTACTTTCGTTTCCCGCAGATGCGCTGGAGTGTCGCCAACTTCCGGCAGCTGATGCCCACCATCAATGTGTCACGCGGTCTGACTGAGCCCACCGTGCTTGAAGCGAACCCGAGCGAAGGCATCGATGCGCTGACCTTCGTCCCGCTTGGGGGTGGCGCGCCAATGACCTGGAAAGCGTCGCTTCAGGCCAATTACACCGATGGGATCATCATTCTCCATCGAGGGCGGGTGGTGTATGAGCGCTACTTCGGCGTGTTGCAACCCGAGGGGCAGCATGCCGCCATGTCGATTACCAAGACCTTTACCGGCACATTGGCGGCGCTTCTGGTGGCCGAAGGTGAGCTCGACCCCACCCGCAAGGTGGCTGAGTACGTGCCCGAACTGGCCGTATCGGCGTTCGGCAACGCCACCGTGCGCCAGCTGATGGACATGACCACCGGCATCCATTTCAGCGAGGACTACGCCGATCCCAAGGCTGAAGTATGGGCCCACGCAGCCGCAGGCAATCCCCTGCCAAAGCCGACGGATTACAAGGGCCCGCGCACCTACTATGAATTCCTGGCCACCGTTCGGCCGGAGGGCCAGCACGGCGAAGCCTTCCATTACCGCACGGCGAATGCCGATGCGCTGGGCTGGGTGCTCGCGCGAGTCAGCGGTCGCAACGTTGCCCAACTGTTGTCGGAGCGAATCTGGAGCCGGCTGGGCGCTGAACAGGACGCCTACATGTCGGTGGACTCGATCGGTACGCCGTTTGCCGGAGGCGGCCTGAACACCAGCCTGCGCGACCTTGCCCGTTTTGGCGAAATGGTGCGGAACGAAGGTCGCTACAACGGCATTCAGATCCTGCCAGCGGAGGTCGTGGCCGATATTCGGCACGGCGGGGATCGCGCAAAGTTCGCGAAGGCCGGCTACAGCCTGTTGAAGGGCTGGAGCTATCGCAACATGTGGTGGGTCACCCATAACGACCACGGTGCGTTCATGGCCCGCGGCGTTCATGGTCAGGCGCTGTATATCGACCCGAAGGCGGAGATGGTCATCGCGCGCTTCGCCAGCCACCCGATTGCAGCCAATGCGGCGAACGATCCGACGTCACTGCCGGCCTACGAGGCGGTGGCCAAGCATCTGCTCGAACATCCCGGTAGCATGCGAAAGGTGCAAACAGCCCCGGACTGAACGCGGCAATGGCTGATCTGAACGAGATCCACACCACGCGCCTGCTGTTGCGGCAATGGAAGCCAGCCGATCGTGCCCCCTTCGCCGCGATGAATGCGGACCCAAGGGTCATGCGGCACTTTCCCGCACTGCTCAGCCGGGCCGAGAGCGACGCGATGGCTGACCGCTGCCAGGCGCTGATCGAAGAACGCGGCTGGGGATTCTGGGCCGTCGAGCTGAAGGCTACTGGCACATTCATCGGCTTCGTCGGCCTGCATACGCCTTCGGCGGCCTTGCCATTCTCGCCGTGCGTGGAAATCGGCTGGCGTCTGGCCGCGGCATACTGGGGCCAGGGCCTGGCCAGCGAAGCTGCGCGGGCCGCGCTCGGGTTCGGTTTCGGCAGCCTCGATCTTTCTGAAATCGTATCCTTCACCGCGATCGAGACCCGGCGCTCACGTGCCGTGATGGAGCGCCTTGGCATGCGCGAGTCGGAGGCGTTCGAGCATCCGGGGCTGCCCGTCGGCCATCCGCTTCGCCGGCACTGCCTGTATCGGCTGGAGCGCGAGCGCTTCGCCGCGCCGTTGACTGCAGCTGACTGAGCGCGCTCGAATGGCTGGCCCCGCTGGCAGCGGCCTGCGCACAGCAGGACTTTCACCCCACCCCAAGGACACTGTTCCTGCCAATCGGCCCGTTGCTGGCCGTCGGCCTTGTGTTTCTGCTGCTCTGGTCGCTGCTGTTCCTGGCCGGGGCCTATGCCGGCGCCCGCCTTCATACCCGTTGACGCGCCTCGAAACGGCTGCCTAGGGAGCCGTCGCCGGTCACGCGCCGGCCGGTTGCCGGTCCGCCAGGTCACCACCGCGCCGCGCAGATTTTGCCCGCCCACCGTGCTTGCGGCACACTTGCCGCCTTCGAGGGCCTGTCCCTTCCATAGCCGAATCCACCGCATGACTCGTTCCCCCGTTCGCCGTCTGGTCTTTTCCCTGCTGCGCCGTGTGCTCTATCTCTGGGTGCGCTCGGAGACCATCAACCAGTCCGCCTTCACCCTCAAGCTCGACCGCAGCAAGCCGGTGTTCTACGTGCTGCCGCGGGCATCGCTGAGCGACCTCGCCGTGCTCGATACCGAATGCAGCAAGGCCGGGCTGCCGCGGCCGGTGGCCGAGGTGGCGGTGGGCAACCATCTGGAGCCGGCGGCATTCTTCTTTCTGGCCCCGGCGGCGGACTGGTTCGGCCGCCGCAGCCGGCCGACACCGCCTGCGCCGCTGGTGCGGCTGGTCGGCGCGCTCGAGCAGAACGCGGTGGACAATGCGCAGATCGTCCCGGTAAGCGTGTTCTGGGGCCAGTCGCCGGACCGCGAGACGAGCCCCTGGAAGCTGCTGTTCGCCGACAGCTGGGCGGTGACCGGCCGGCTGCGCAAGCTGTTGAGCATCCTCATCCTCGGCCGCAAGACGCGGGTGCAGTTCTCCACGCCGATCCAGCTCGACGAACTGGTGGCGCTGAACAAGGGCCACGAGCGCACGCTGCGCATGGTCCATCGCATGCTGCGCGTGCACTTCCGCCAGCAGAAGACCTCGGTGATCGGGCCCGACCTCTCGCACCGGCGCAACCTGGTCAAGGGCCTGGTACATGCACCGGCGGTGCGCGAGGCGATCCGCGACGAGGCCGAGCGCGAGAAGATTTCCCTCGAGAAGGCCGAAGCCAAGGCCCTGCGCTATGGCAACGAGATCGCCTCGGACTACGCCTACACGGCGGTGCGCTTCCTCGAGGTGGTGCTGTCCTGGTTCTGGAACAAGATCTACGACGGCATTCGCGTCAATCACCTGGAACCGCTGCAGGAGGCGGTACGCGGCCACGAGGTGGTCTACGTGCCCTGCCACCGCAGCCATATCGACTACCTGCTGCTGTCCTACCTGCTGTTTCGCAACGGCCTGACGCCGCCGCACATCGCCGCCGGCATCAATCTCAACATGCCGGTGGTCGGCGGGCTGCTGCGCCGCGGTGGCGCCTTCTTCATGCGCCGCTCGTTCAAGGGCAACCCGCTGTATACGGCGGTGTTCAACGAGTACCTGCACACCCTCTTCACCCGCGGTTTTCCCGTCGAATACTTCGTCGAGGGCGGCCGCTCGCGCACCGGGCGCATGCTGCAACCCAAGACCGGCATGCTGGCGCTGACGCTGCGCAGCTACCTGCGCTCCTCGCGTCTGCCGGTGCTCTTCGTGCCGGTGTACATCGGCTACGAACGGGTGCTCGAAGGCCGCACCTACTTAGGCGAGCTGCGCGGCGCGGCGAAGAAGAAGGAATCGATCCTCGACATCTTCAAGGTCATCGGCGCGCTCAAGCAGCGCTTCGGCCAGGTCTGGGTCAACTTCGGCGAGCCTTTGAAGCTCGGCGAGTTCCTCGAGCAGGAGCAGCCCGGCTGGCGCCAGCAGAGCTACGCCGCCGATGCCCGTCCCGCCTGGCTCAACGACACCACCAACCGGCTGGCCGAGCGCATCGCCCAGCGCCTGAACGAAGCCGCAGCGATCAATCCGGTCAACCTGGTGGCCCTGGCGATGCTCTCGACCAACCGCCAGGCGCTGGACGAGCGCTCGCTGTCCCGGGTGTTGGACCTCTACCAGACCCTGCTGCGCGCGGTGCCCTACTCGCCGCACACGACGCTGCCCGACGGCGACGGCCAGGCACTGATCGCCTACGTCAAGGCGCTCGGGCTGATCGCCGAGCAAAAGGATGCGCTGGGCAACATCTTCTACCTGGACGAGCAGAACGCCGTCCTGATGACCTACTACCGCAACAACGTGATGCACATCCTGGCCTTGCCGGCGCTGCTGGCGAGCCTGTTCCAGAGCAGCGCGCGGATCAGCCGCGAACAGATCCTGCGTTTTACCGAAGCGCTGTACCCCTACCTGCGCGCCGAGCTGTTCATCCGCTGGGAGGTCGAGGAGCTGCCGGAGGTGATCGACCGCTGGCTGGCGGCCTTCGTCGAGCAGGGTTTGCTCAGGATCGATGGCGACAGCTACGTGCGCCCGGCGCCAAGTTCGCGCCAGTTCGTCCTGCTGACGCTGCTGGCACGGGTCATCGTGCAGACCCTGCAGCGCTTCTACATGGCCATCTCGCTGCTGCTCAACAGCGGCCAGTACAGCCTCAGCGCCGAGGAACTGGAGAACCTGAGCACGGTGATGGCCCAGCGCCTGTCGATCCTGCATGGGCTCAACGCGCCGGAATTCTTCGACAAGACGCTGTTCCGCCACTTCATCGCCACGCTGCAGGCCGAGGGCGTGGTGCATCGCGACGAAGCCGGCAAGCTGGGCTACCACGCCATGCTTGGCGAACTCGCCGAAGGCGCCGCCAAGCGCGTGCTGCCGGCCGAGGTGCGGCTGTCGATCCGCCAGGTCGCACTGGAGCGTCATGACGAACCGGCAGCGCCGGCCAGCTGAGCCATACTTGCCCACAGTTCAAATCGGGGAATCCGCCATGCGTCGACTCATCACCCTCACCGCCGGCTTGCTGCTGGCCGCCAGCGCTCATGCGCTATCACTCGCGGACCTGACCCAGAGCGATGCCAGCGCCGGCCTCAAGGATGCGCTGGCCCAGGGCGCCAAGGTCGCCGTGCAGCAGCTCGGCCGCCCCGGCGGCTTCAGCAGCGACCCGGACGTGCGCATCGAACTGCCGGGCAACATCGGCAAGGCCTCGCGCATGCTGAAGATGCTCGGCATGGGCAGCCAGGTCGAGCAGCTGGAAAACAGCATGAACCTGGCCGCCGAGAAGGCCGTGCCGGAAGCCCAGCAGCTGCTGCTCGATGCGGTGCGCAAGATGACCGTGCAGGATGCCAAGGCGATCCTGGCCGGCGGCAAGGACTCGGCCACCCAGTACCTGGACAAGTCCAGCCGCGAGCAGATTCGCGCGCGCTTCCTGCCGATCGTCAAGCAGGCCACCGATCAGGTCGGCCTGGCCCAGCAGTACAACGCGGTGGCGGCCAAGGTGCCGGCCGCGTTGAACGGCAACTACGCCAACATCGAGAGCTACGTCACCGAGCAGGCGCTCGATGGCCTGTTCACGGTAATCGCCGAGCAGGAGGCGAGCATCCGGCAGAACCCGGCAGCGGCCGCCACGAGCCTGGCGAAGAAGGTGTTCGGCGCGCTTTGAGACCTGTGATCCGGGCGTTCTCGCCTGCGCATCCGGCGGTGGGCTGAAGCCCACCCTACCGGGCTACCGAGTCGCCTGCCCGCGTGGATGGCTTCGGCCGCCCACCCTACGCAGGGTGGAAAACGCGCGCAGCGCTTTTCCACACCGCCCCCATCGCTGCCCCGAACCGGTGGATGGGCTTCAGCCCACCCACCGGCTACCGAGTCGCTTGCCCGCATGGATAGCTTCGGCCACCCGCCCTACGCAGGGTGGAAAACGCGCGCAGCGCTTGTCCACACTGCCCCAGCCGCCCCGAACCCCTAGGGGGGGCTTCAGCCCACCTACCGGCTACCGAGTCGCCTGCCCGCATGGATGGCTTCGGCCATCCACCCTACGTAGGGTGGAAAACGCGCGCAGCGCTTTTCCACGCCATCCCCAAAACCGCCCCGAAATCGTAGGGTGGGCTTCAGCCCACCAACGCGCGAACAACCCAGGCCCCCCTTCCCTCGGGAACCGGCCTCAGCGTGGCCCCATGATCTGCTCCAGCGCATCGGGCTGCGGCGCGCCCTGATGTTGCTGCAGGCGCCCGTTGGCATCCATGTAGAAGATCGCCGGCGTCGCCGCCGCACCGGTCTCGCCCATCAGCATCAGGTTATCGTCGAGCTTCTGGCGCATCGCCGCCGAGACTTTCTCCTGCGGCTTGAGCGTGCTGGCCTTGCCGGCGGATTCATGCTCTTCCAGCGCCGCCTCCGGGTCGTTCGCCGCCAGCAGCGCAGCGGACTTGCCCAGGCTGTCGGCACGCAGCATGCCGACCATGACATGGCGCAACTGCACCTTGCCGGACTCGACCCAGGGCCGGGCCTGCTTCCAGAACATGTTGCAGTAAGGGCAATTGGGGTCGCTGAACACGTACACCACGCGCGGCGCGTCGTCCTCGCCGTCGGCGATCCAGGTGGCCTTCTCCAGGCGCGACCACATTTCCTTGCCCAGCGGCTCGTAGACCAGCTTTTCCAGCGGAGCGCGAGACAGATCGTCGCCCTTGGCATCGAGCAGGCTGCCGATAAGCACGTGCTGGCCGTCGGGCGTCAGGTACAGGGCGATGCCCTGGCCGTTGTAGCGCGCCGCATAGCCCTTGAGCCCGCCGGGCGCCTCGAAGCTGCCTACCACCTGGGCGCCACGCGCCTCGACGGCGCGGATCGGTTCCGGCCACTGTTCGGCCTGCACGAACGAAGTGCCCAGCAGGCCGAGGCCTGCGAGGAGAAACGGAGCGGTTCGAATCACTGCGGGGATTCCTCTTTCAGTACTTCCAGAGCCCGCGCCAGACTGGCACGGGAGAGTTCACCGAGATGGCTGCCGACCTGGCGGCCCTCGGCGTCGTAGAACAGCGTGGTGGGCAGCGCGGTGGAGCCGACGTGCTGGCCGAGGCGGCCGCCGCTGTCGAGCAGGACATTGTCCAGCGCCAGCTCCTGAGTGGCGAAGAAGCGCTCGATCTCGCCGCTACCCTCGCCCTGGTTGACGAACAGGAACAGCGTGTCCTGCTCCCTTGCCTGAGCCTCGGCCAGTACCGGCATCTCGCGTCGGCACGGCGGGCACCAGGTTGCCCAGAGGTTGACCACCAGCGGCTGGCCGGCGTAGTCCTCCAGTGCCACCGGGCGGCCCTCGGCGTCGCGCAGCGCCAGCTCGGGCAGGCGCGTGCCCTGCTCCAGTGAATGCAGCACGTAGCTGCCGCTGCCCCAGGCCAGCACGCCGGTCGCCAGCGCGATGCCCAGCGGCTTGCGCAGCCCGCGGTCACGCCAGCCCTGCCAGGCACCGAGCGCCAGCGCCGCCAGCAGCCCCGGCCAGGCGATGAAACCGCCGTCGCGGATGTCGATCACCCGCCACGGCTCGCCCTCAAAATGCTCGAAATAGCGCACCACGAACGCCAACCGGGCAACGAGCAGGCCCACCAGCAACAGGTGGAACAGCTGGCGCTCGGGATTGCAGCCATGGCGCCGGCCAACCCACCAACCGACTACCGTCGCCAGCAACAGGCTGCCCAGCAACAGTACATGCGGCATCGCCAGGGCCAGGGACCCGACGTTCAGCGTCAACATCAACCTTGCTCCCGTGTCTGCTTCCAGTGTTCGAGGAATTCCCGCGCGCCGACCTCACCGGTGATGCGCCGATCACGACGCTCCTTGCCATCAGGGCCGATCCACAGCAGGGTCGGCGGGCCGAGCACGCCATAGCGCGTGAGCAGCTCGCGGCTGGCGGCGTTGCTCGCGGTGACATCCGGGCGCAGCAGCCGCACGCCCGCCAGGCTCGCCTGCACCTCGGCATTGCCGAACACCTCCTTTTCCATGACCTTGCAGGACACGCACCAGTCGGCGTAATAGTCGACCAGCACCCATTGGCCTTGCGCCTGCGCCGCCGCCAGTTCGCGGTCCAGCACCGCCGGCTCGCTGAAGGTCAGCGCCTGCTGTTCGTGGACGCGCTCGAGCGGCGCCGCACCGGCATAGACCGCCAGCGGCCGCCAAGGGTCGCTCGCCCCGCCCGCGGCACCGAGCAGCATCGCCGCTCCCCACAGGCCGCACAGCACGCCAGCCGCACGCGACGGCACCTGGCCACGCCCGAGCTGGCCGGCCAGGTGTAGCAGCACGACGGCACCACTCAGCAACAGCGCGCCCCAGAGCCCGAGCCATTGCCAGTCCTGCAGCAGCGGGCGCGCGACCAGGAGCGCCGCGGCGAGAAAGAAGAAGCCAAAGGCCACCTTGACCCGCTCCATCCAGGGCCCCGGCTTCGGCAGGAAGCGGCTGCCGACGGTGACCAGCAACAACAGTGGCGTGCCGATCCCCAGCCCCAGGACGAACAGCACCAGGCCGCCCTGCAGCGCGCTGCCGCTCTGCGCGATATAGAGCAGCGCCGCGGCCAGCGGCGCGGTCATGCAGGGGCCGACCAGCAGGCCCGACAACACGCCCAGCGCCGCCGCACCCGCGAGGCTGCCGCCACGCTGGCGATCACCGGCACGTTGCAGGCGATCACGCAGCACCGCCGGCAGCTGCAGCTCGAACAGGCCGAACATCGGCAGCGCGAGAAAGACGAACAGCGCAGCGAAACTGCCGAGCAGCCAGGGCTGCTGCAGCGCCGCCTGCAGGTTGGCGCCGAGCAATGCGGCAAGCACGCCGAGCGCCGCATACACCAGCGCCATGCTGACCACATAACTGCCGGCCAGGGCGAGCCCGCGCCTTGGCGTGGCGCCCCCGCCGACGACGATGCCGGCGAGGATCGGCAGCATCGGCAATGAACATGGGGTAAAGGCCAGCAGCAGGCCGAGGCCGAAGAACAGCAGCAGGCTCCAGGCGAGCGTCTGGCTGGCCAGGCCGCTGGCCAGCGCCTGGTCCTTGGCTTGCGCCTCAGGTGCTGGCGCCGCAGCAGCACCATCAAGCGCGACCTCGCGGGTCTGCGGCGGGTAGCACAGCCCGGCATCGGCACAGCCCTGCCAGCCCAGACGTACGCTTGCCTCGCCCCCCGGCGGGACGATCAGTTCGAGGCTGCCGCGATAGACCTCCTGATCACCGAAGAACTCGTCGCTGTGCGGCTCGCCCGCGGGCAACGGCGGCTGGCGCTCGGCCGGCAGACCGTCGAACTTCAAGCGCTGCTGGTAGAGGTAATAGCCCGGCGCGATCTGCCAGTGCAGGCGCGTGGCGCCCGACTCCTCAGGGCTGACGGTCAGGGCGAAGGCCTCATCGACCGGCAGGAAATCGGTTTGCGCACTGGCGCCGAACAGGCCGCCGGCCGGCAGCGCGAGACCGGGCGCAAGCAGGAACAGGCAAAACAGCAGGGCGCGCATGAACATTCCTTACAGACCACGAAAACGCCGTGCAGCATGCCGGCGGCCGATTAACGCGCCATTAACGGATTCGCCGCGGCTGCATAACGCTGCCTTAATCGCTAAGGTCGACACTTGGTTTTTTGCACGGATCCATGCATGCACGTATTGCTCGCCGAAGACGATGAATTGATCGCCAGCGGCATCGTCGCCGGCCTCGGCGCCCAGGGGCTGACCGTCGATCACGTGGCCAGCGCCGCGGCGGCCGAAGCACTGCTGCGAGCGGCGGCTTTCGACGTGCTGGTGCTCGACCTCGGCCTGCCCGACGAGGACGGCATCGAACTGCTGCGCCGCCTGCGCCAGCACGGGCTGGACCTGCCGGTGCTGGTGCTCACCGCGCGCGATGCGGTCAGCGACCGCGTGACCGGCCTGCACGCCGGTGCCGACGACTATCTGCTCAAACCGTTCGACCTGCGCGAACTGGCCGCGCGCCTGCATACCCTGGTGCGACGCAGCGCCGGGCGTGCCGTCACCCAGATCGAACACGGCCGCCTCCGCTACGACCCCGGCAGCTGCGAGGCGCGCCTGGACGGCCGCCCGGTCGACCTGTCGCGCCGCGAACAGGCGCTGCTGCAGGCGCTGCTCAACAGCCGCGGCCGGGTGCTCAGCGCCGATCAACTGAAGGATGCGGTCTACGGCCTGGCCGACGACGTCGAGAGCAACGCGCTGAACGTGCATATCCACCACCTGCGGCGCAAGCTCGGCAGCGGCATCGTCGAGACCGTGCGCGGCCTGGGCTACCGCCTCGGCCCGGCCGGCGGGGAAGACCTCCCATGAGCCTGCGCCTGCGCCTGACCCTGATGCTCGGTACCGCCTTCGTCCTGCTCTGGATGCTGGCGGCGACCTGGATGCTGGTCGACCTGCGCAACCAGCTGATGCTTTCGCTCGACCAGCGCCTGGCGGCCTCGGCGCGCATGGTCGCCGGCCTGTTGGTGCAGCTGCCACGCCCCATGCCCGGCGACGGCCCGCCGCAGCGCCTGAGCGCCGAACAGCTGGGCATCCCCAACGGCCTGGCTTGCCAGGTCAGCTCGCTACGTGGCGAAGTCCTGGCGCGCAGCCACGCCACTCCTGACCAGCAGCTGGCTGCCGAGCGCAACGGCTTTCGCGTTCAGCTGATCGAGGGTGTGCCCTGGCGCAGTTTTACCCTGGTGCAGGGCGAGCTGCGCATCACCACGGCCGACCGCCTGGACGAACGCGCCACGCTCAAGCGCTCGGTACTGCTGGCCGCCGCACTGCCGGTGGCACTGGCCTTGCTCGGCAGCCTCGGCCTGCTATGGCTGGGCCTGGGCCGCGGGCTGGCGCCGCTGCAGCGGATTCGCGAGGCGCTGACCCGGCGCAGTGCCGAGTCGCTCGAGCCGCTGCCGACCGCCGGCCTGCCAGCCGAACTGCTGCCGCTGGTCGAGACGCAGAACCAGCTGTTCGAGCGCATCGCCCAGACCATCGAGCGCGAACGGCGATTGACCGGCGATGCCGCGCATGAGCTGCGCAGCCCGCTGACCGCGATCAAGACCCACCTGCAGGTCGCGCGGATGACCGAAGGTGCCGCTGCCGAACAGGCGCTAGCCAACGCCGAGGCCGGTGCCGACCGCCTGCAGCGCACGCTCGAGCAACTGCTGTTGCTGGCCCGGGTGGAAGGCAGTCTGGATTTCGACGACGGCCAGCAATGCTCGGCCGCCGAGGTCGCGCGCCTGGCCATCGAGGACGCCGCCGGTGCCGAGCAGGCATCCATCGAGCTGCGGCTCGCACCCGGGCTACCCGACACGCCACTGGCAATGCCGCCGGTGCTGGCGATCGCCGCGCTGCGCAACCTGCTGGACAACGCCCTGCGCCACACCGCGGCGGGCACCACGGTGAGCCTGTGCGTGGAGCCCGCCGATGGGCAGGTCCGCTTCCGGGTATGCGACCGCGGGCCGGGTATCGCCGCCGAACATCTTGCGCACCTGACCCGGCGCTTCTGGCGCCACGCCAACAGCGCCGGGAGCGGCCTGGGCCTGGCGATCGTTCAGGCCATCGCCGAGCGCTGCGGCTGCACCCTCGACTTCGACAACCGCGCCGAGGGCCTCTGCGTATCGCTCAACGTCGCGCTGCGCGACGCAGCGGAAACACCAGGCTGAAGGTGGTCCAGCCCTCGGCCGAATCGCAGTGGATGCACCCCTGGTGCGCCTGGATGATCGAGCGCGTGATCGCCAGGCCAAGCCCGGCATTGCTCGGGCTGCCCTCGCGGCGCGCCGGGTCGCCGCGGTAGAAGCGGTCGAACAACCGCTCGCGGTGCTCCGGCGCAATCGTCGTGCCGGGGTTGGCCACGCTCAAGCTCACCTCTCCCGGCCCGGACTCGATCGCCAGGCGGATCACACCGCCATCGGGCGTGTAGCGCAGCGCATTGGACAACAGGTTCGACAGCGCCCGGCGCAGCATCAACAGATCGCCCTGAACCGTACCGGCACCGGACAGCTCGAAGCGCACCCCGCGCTCGTCCGCCGAGAGCTGGTAATAGTCCAGCAACTGCGCGCACAACGCTTCCAGCGCGACGGGTTTGGCGTCCGGCACGATCAGCCCATTATCCGCCTTGGCCAGAAACAGCATGTCGTCGATCATCCGCGACATGCGCTGCAGCTCCTCCAGGTTCGAATGCAGGTTGTCCTGGTACGCCTCCACCGCGCGCGCACGGGTCAGCGCCACCTCGGTGTGGGTCATCAGATTGCTCAGCGGCGTGCGCAGCTCGTGGGCGATGTCGGCGGAAAAGTTCGACAGCCGCACGAAGGCGTCTTCCAGTCGCGCCAGCATGGCGTTGAAGGCCTGCACCAGCTGCTGCAGCTCGGCCGGGATCGAGTCGTCGGGGATACGCTCGCGCAGGGATTTGGCCGAGATCGAGGCGGCTACCTGGGTGACGTCGCGCAACGGCTGCAGGCCGCGGCGCACCAGGGCCCAGCCAAGCAGGCCGCTGAGCGACGCGCAGAGCACCAGCGCACCCCACAGCCAGCCGCTGAAGGTATGGAAGAACGCCTTGTGCACGGTGACGTCGAGCAGGATCAGCAGCGTCAGCGTCGACTGACCGACCGGCACCTGCCCCACCTCCGCGCGCCAGAGGCGCCCATCCAGCGACAGCTCGCCATCGCGCTCAGCGGCCAGCGCAAGCAGGCGCGGGTCGGCCCCCCCTGGCAGCGGCTCGGGAAACCGCTGGCGCCCCGCTGCATCGAAGACGAACCCCCTTATCTCGCTGTGCCCACCGAGCAGGGCCTGCAGCCGTGGACGCAGCCGCTCGAAGTCATCACCGGCCTGCAGCTCGCCGAGCAGCGCCTCGCCGGCGCGAAGCTTCTCGTGCAGGGTGTGCTGGTCCAGCTCGTTGAAGTGGCGTTCGCTGAGCTGGTGAAAGAAATACCCCGCCGCCGCCAGCACGCCGGTCACCGCGAGCATGAACATCAGGCTCAGCCGTGCGGTGAGCGACAGCCGCTTCATGGCGCGTCCGGCTCGTCGAGCATGTAACCCATGCCCCGTGCGGTGTGGATCAGTTTGGGCTCGAAGCCATCGTCGATCTTCACCCGCAAGCGGCGGATTGCCACCTCGATGACGTTGGTGTCGCTGTCGAAATTCATATCCCATACCTGCGAGGCGATCAGCGACTTGGGCAGCACCTCGCCGCGCCGGCGCAGGAGCAGTTCCAGCAGGGCGAATTCCTTGGCGGTCAGGTCGATGCGCTGGCCGGCACGGGTGGCGCGGCGCTTGAGCAGGTCGACCTCCAGATCGGCAACCTTCAGCTGGGTCTGCAAGGCCGCCGCGTTGCCGCGTCGCAGCAGGGTGCGCACACGGGCCAGCAGCTCGGAAAAGGCGAACGGCTTGACCAGATAGTCGTCGGCACCCAGCTCGAGCCCCTTCACGCGGTCCTCGACACGGTCGCGCGCAGTGAGAAACAGCACCGGCACCTCGCGCCCGGAGGCACGCACCAGGCGCAGCACTTCCCAGCCATCGAGGCCCGGCAGCATCACGTCGAGGATCAGCAGGTCGTAGGGCGTGCTCAGCGCATGCTGCAGGGCGTCGGTGCCGGTCGTGACCCGGTCGACGGTGAAGCCGGCCTCGCTCAGGCCCTGCTGCAGGTAGGTGCCGGTTTTCGGCTCGTCTTCGGCAACCAGCAGTTTCATGTCCCGTTCCTCGGCTCGGCGATGGGCAAAGTGTGGCAGCCGCAGCGGCAGGCGCGCCATGAGCTGACAGAAACGTAATCTTTCCATCAGCTCCATGTAAGGCCGCGAGGTCTATCTTGAAGGCATCCATCCCGGAGGCCGGCCATGCAACGCAGCGGAACTCCCCAGCCTTTCTGGCGCAGCCCCGCCGGCATCGCCCTGCTGATGCTGGCGTCGATCGTGCTGTTCTACCTGGTGCGCGAACATCTGACGCATACCGCCGAAGCACTGCCTTACCTGATCTTGCTGCTCTGCCCGCTACTACACCTGTTCGACCACAGGCACGGAGGCCACGATGGCGACCGCTGACCAGCCCGGCAACCATTCCCACGCACATCACCACCCCGCCCACAATCACCCGCACCCAACGCACGCCACAGGAGCCACAGCCGAGCAGGACCCGGTGTGCGGCATGCCAGTGGCCAGCGACAGCCCGCTGCATGCCAGCCATGGCGGGCGCGACTACCACTTCTGCAGCCAGCGCTGCCTGGACCGCTTCGTCGCCGAGCCGCAGCGCTATGCCGGCGCCGAGCCCGCGACGTCGCCGGTCGAGGCCGACCCGGCCGCCGAATACACCTGCCCGATGCACCCGGAGATCCGCCAGATCGGCCCCGGCACCTGCCCCAAATGCGGCATGGCGCTGGAGCCGGTGATCCCGGAGCTGGAGGAGCAGGAAAACCCCGAGCTGCGCGACTTCACTCGGCGCTTCTGGTGGACCCTGCCACTGACGGTGATCGTCACCGGGCTGGCAATGGCCGGGCATTCGCTGGCGCTGTTCCACGGCACCCTGCAGAACTGGGTCGAGCTGGTGCTGGCCACACCGGTGGTGCTCTGGGCCGGCTGGCCGTTCTTCGTGCGCGGGGTGCAGTCGATCCGCCAGCGCAGCCCGAACATGTGGACGCTGATCGGCCTGGGCACCGCCGCGGCCTATGTCTACAGCGTGGCAGCCACCCTGGCGCCGCAGCTGTTCCCGGCGACCTTTCTGCAAGACGGGCGCATCGGCGTCTACTACGAGGCGGCGGCGGTGATCATCTCGCTGACCCTGCTCGGCCAGATGCTCGAGCTGCGCGCGCGCTCGCAGACCTCGGCGGCGATCAAGTCGCTGCTCGGCCTGGCGCCGAAGACCGCCCGGCGGATCAACGCCGACGGCAGCGAGGAGGACATCGCGCTGACCCACGTGCACCTTGGCGACCGTCTGCGCGTGCGCCCCGGCGAGAAGGTGCCGGTGGACGGGCGCGTGCTCGAGGGCGAGAGCGCGGTGGACGAGTCGATGCTCACCGGCGAGCCGCTGCCGGTGACCAAGCGCGGCGGCGACGCGCTGATCGGCGCCACGCTCAACACCCACGGCAGCCTGGTGATGGAAGCGCAGAAGGTCGGCTCGGCAACCATGCTCGCGCAGATCGTGCAGATGGTCGCCCAGGCCCAGCGCAGTCGCGCGCCGATGCAGCGCCTGGCCGATCTGATCGCCGGCTGGTTCGTGCTGGTGGTGATCGCCATCGCCGTGCTGACCTTCTTCGGCTGGGGCCTGTTCGGCCCGCAGCCGAGCTGGGTGTTCGGCCTGATCAACGCGGTGGCGGTGCTGATCATCGCCTGCCCCTGCGCACTGGGCCTGGCCACGCCGATGTCGGTGATGGTCGCCACCGGCAAGGCCGCCGGCAGCGGCGTGCTGTTCCGCGACGCCAGCGCCATCGAGAACCTGCGCAAGATCGACACGCTGATCGTCGACAAGACCGGCACCCTCACCGAGGGCCGCCCGGCCTTCCACAGCGTGGTCGCCGCGCCCGGCTTCGACGAGGACGAGGTGCTGCAACTGGCGGCCAGCCTCGACCAGGGCAGCGAGCACCCGCTGGCCCACGCCATCGTCGAGCGCGCCCGCGCGACCGGCGTGCAACTGAGCCCGGTCGAACAGTTCGAGTCGGCCTCGGGCATCGGCGTGCGCGGGCGCGTCGCCGGTCGCCAGCTGCTGCTCGGCAATACCGCGCTGCTCGATGAAGGCGGCGTCGACAGCGGCGCGCTGCGCCAGCGCTCCGAAGCGCTGCGCGCCGAAGGTGTGAGCATCATGTACCTGGCGGTCGACGGCACGCTGGCCGGGCTGCTGGCGGTGGCCGACCCGATCAAGCCGACCTCGCGCCTGGCGGTCGAGCGGCTGCAGGCCGATGGCGTCCGGGTGGTCATGGCCACTGGCGACGGGCTGACCACCGCACGCTCGGTGGCGCGCCAGCTGGGCATCGAGGAGGTGCACGGCGAGGTCAAGCCGCAGGACAAGGAGCGCCTGGCCGCCACCCTGCAGCAGGCCGGGCACCGCGTGGCGATGGCCGGCGACGGCATCAACGATGCACCGGCGCTGGCGCGCGCCGACGTCGGCATCGCCATGGGCACCGGCACCGACGTGGCGATGAACAGCGCCCAGGTCACCCTGGTCAAGGGCGACCTGCTGGGCATCCTGCGCGCGCGCAGCCTGTCGGTGGCGACGGTGCGCAACATGCACCAGAACCTGACGTTCGCTTTTCTCTACAACAGCCTGGGCATCCCGCTGGCCGCCGGCCTGTTCTACCCGCTGACCGGCCACCTGCTATCGCCGATGATCGCCGCGCTGGCGATGAGCGTCAGCTCCGCCTCGGTGGTGTTCAACGCGCTGCGCCTGCGCAACGCCGATGTTGACGGAGGGCTTGACCTTGCCACGATGTCAAGGTCGAGCATCGAGCCAGGCCACTGAGGAGATCGCCATGAACACCACTACGCTGAAGGTCACCGGCATGAGCTGCGGCTCCTGCGTTCGCCATGTCAACGCCGCCCTTGCGGCGCTCGATGGCGTCGTACAGGTCGACGTGGAACTGGCCAGCGGTATCGTCCGCGTCCGCGGCGACGCCGAGCCCCAGGCGCTCGTCGCCGCCCTCGACGAAGCCGGCTACCCGGCAGAACCCATCGCCGAGGCCCCCGCCGCGCCGGCGAAGAAAACCGGCTGCGGCGGCAGCTCTGGCTGCTGCTGCAGCTGACACACACTCTGGAGAATGCGCATGAACAAGTACCTCGTCACGCTCGCCGCCGTGCTTATGTCGGGCATGGCCCACGCCGCCACGGTCATCGACGTGCATCGCGACGCCAACTGCGGCTGCTGCAAGGACTGGATCAAGTACCTGCAAGCCAACGGCTTCGAGGTGCGCGACCATGTGGAAAGCAACATGCCGGCAGTCAAGCAGAGCCTCGGGGTCGTACCCCGGCTGGGCTCGTGCCACACCGGGGTGATCGACGGCAAGTTCGTCGAGGGCCACGTGCCGGTGGCGGCGATCCGTGAGTTGCAGCAGCGCGATGACCTGCTCGGCGTCGCCGCACCGGGCATGCCCGCCGGCTCGCCTGGCATGGATTATGGCCAGGCCAAGCAGCGTTACCAGGTCATCGGCCTGACCCGCGAGGGGCGCGACAGGGTGCTCGGCGAGTACCAGGGCGATCAGCTGCAGCGCTGAGCCGCAGGCGCGCACGCCGATGGGCTGGCTCATCACCAAGTACCTGCTTACCGCTGCCGTGGTGGTGCTGGTATCGGAAGTCGCCAAGCGCAGCGACCGGCTCGGCGGCTTTCTCGCTGCCCTGCCGCTGATCACGGTACTGGCGATGATCTGGCTTTATGTCGAGCGCCAACCGCTGGAGAAGATCGCCAATCATGCCTGGTACACCTTCTGGTACGTGCTGCCGACGCTGCCGATGTTCCTGCTGTTCCCACGCCTGCTGGCGCGGCTGGGCTTCTGGCCCGCGCTGCTGGCCGGCGCCCTGCTGACCGTCGCCTGTTTCGGCCTGCTGGCGCTGTTGCTGCGGCGCTTCGGCGTACAGCTGCTCTAGCTACGCGCACGGCGGCCACCAGCTGACAGAAGCGTAATGTTCCGCTCAGCCAGCGGTCAGCTCGGCCCGGTTATCGTTGCTCTGTTGCTGCACTAAGCACAGCGCAATCAGCAGTGCCTGAACAAACCCGCACCCGCAAAGGATCCACATGCACGCCAATCAATCCCGGCGCACCTTCGTCAAAAGCCTGGCTGCCGGCAGCGCCGTCGCTGGCCTCGGGCTGTGGCAACAGCCCGTCTGGGCACTGACCAGCCCAGGTCAGCCGACGGTGCTCAGCGGCACCGAGTTCGACCTCACCATCGACTCCATGAGCGTGGACTTCACTGGCAAGCGCCGCACCGCCATGGCCATCAATGGCAGCATTCCCGGCCCGCTGCTGCGCTGGCGCGAGGGCGATACCGTGACCTTGCGCGTGCGCAACCGGCTGCCGCAGGACACCTCGATCCACTGGCACGGCATCCTGCTGCCCGCCAACATGGACGGCGTGCCCGGCTTCAGCTTCGCCGGCATCGCCCCGGACGGCATGTACGAATACCGCTTCAAGGTCAAACAGAGCGGCACCTACTGGTACCACAGCCATTCGGCGTTCCAGGAACAACTCGGCGTCTACGGCCCGCTGATCATCGATCCAGAGGAGCCGGAGCCTTTCGCCTACGACCGCGACTACGTGGTGTTTCTCTCCGACTGGACCGACGAAAGCCCGGCACGGGTGCTGGCCAAGCTGAAAAAGCGCTCGGACTACTACAACCAGGGCCGGCGTACGCTTGGCGATTTCATCGACGATGTCGCCGACAACGGCTGGACCGACACCATCAGCGAACGCTGGGCCTGGGCGAAGATGAACATGTCGCCGACGGATCTGGCCGATATCAGCGGTGCCACCTACACCTACCTGCTCAACGGCCAGGCACCGGACGGCAACTGGACCGGCCTGTTCCAGCCAGGCGAGCGCATCCGCCTGCGGCTGATCAACGGCTCGGCGATGAGCTACTTCGACTTTCGCATCCCCGGCCTCAAGCTCACCGTGGTCGCCGCGGACGGGCAGAACGTCGAACCGGTGCAGGTGGACGAAGTGCGCCTGGCCGTGGCGGAAACCCTCGACGTGATCGTCGAGCCGGACGGCAGCCAGGACGCCTACACCTTGTTCGCCCAGCCCATGGACCGTAGCGGCTTTGCCCGCGGCACCCTGGCCGTGCGCGATGGTTTGCAGGCGCCGGTGCCCGAGCCCGATCCGCGCCCCGAACTGAGCATGGAAGACATGGGCCATGGCGATCATTCCGCCCATGGCCAGGCTGCTGCGCCTGTGCAGAATGACGATCCTCACGCCGGACACGGCGACATGAATCACGGCGCGATGAATCAGGGCCAGATGGACCACGCCGCCATGGGCCACGGCTCGTCCGGCAGCGGCATGCAGGCGCATCCGGCCAGCGAAACCGACAATCCGCTGGTGGACATGCAGACCATGATGCCGGTGCCCAAGCTGGACGATCCCGGCATCGGCCTGCGCGACAACGGCCGGCGCGTGCTGACCTACGCCGACCTGCGCAGCACCTTCGCCGACCCGGACGGCCGTGAGCCGAGCCGCACCATCGAACTGCACCTGACCGGCCATATGGAGCGCTTCGCCTGGTCGTTCGACGGCATTCCCTTCGCCGATGCCGAGCCGATCCGCCTCAGTTACGGCGAGCGAGTGCGCTTCGTGCTGGTCAACGACACCATGATGCACCACCCCATCCACCTGCACGGGCTGTGGAGCGACCTGGAGGACGAGCACGGTAATTTCCAGGTGCGCAAGCACACCATCGACATGCCGCCGGGCTCCAAACGCAGCTATCGCGTCACCGCCGACGCCCTCGGGCGCTGGGCCTACCACTGCCACATGCTGATGCACATGGACCTCGGGATGTTCCGTGAAGTCCGCGTAGAAGAATGACGGAGAAGCCTATGAACACGATCAAATTGCATGCCCTGCTCGCCTTCGGCCTGACCACCGCGCTCAGCCTCAACGCCGCCTACGCGCAGAGCGAGCACGACGGTCATCATCCCGCCAATGCACCAGCCGAACAGGCCGCGCCGCAGGCCAGCCAGCCCAAGCCCGGACAACAACAGGGCGGCATGATGCAGGGCATGGACCACGACAAGATGCAGGACATGCACGACCAGCACATGGGTTCCGGCCATATGGACCACGGCAGCATGGGCAACGGAAAGATGCAGAAGGACATGCCGAAGGGCCCCGAACAGGGCAAGCAGCATGATCATTAAGACACTGCCGGTTGCCATCGCCCTCGCCCTGGCTGCGACGGCGAGTCAGGCGCAGCAGGCGATGGATCATTCCGGCCACGACGGACACGCTGCGCCTGCGGATCACAGCCAGATGGATCATCGGCAGATGGATCACAGCCAGATGAGCCATGAGCCCGTGAACCCTGGCGACATGAACCACGACGGGATGCCTCACCCACCGGCAACCGGCGTTCCACCCGAACAGCAGCAACGACCGCCAGTCCCCACCATCAGAGATGCAGACCGCGCGGCCGCGTTCCCCGACCTGCCGCCTCACGCCATGCACCAGGGTGGCAGCAACTTCCTGTTCCTAGCCGATCAGCTGGAATGGCAGGACGCCGACGAAGGCAGCACGCTGGCCTGGGACATTTCCGGCTGGTATGGCGGCGATATCGACCGCCTCGCCTTCCGTTCCGAGGGTGAGCGCACCAATGGCCACACCGAGGAGGCCGAGCTGCAGCTGCTCTGGAGCCACGCCATCGGCCCCTGGTGGGAGACCGTCACCGGCGTGCGTCAGGACTTCAAGCCTGGTTCGCCACAGACCTGGGCCGCCTTTGGCGTGCAGGGCATGCCGCTGTTCGGTCTGGAAACCGAAGCCACCGCGTTTCTCGGCGAGGGTGGCCAGACTGCACTGCGCCTGGAGGCTGAATACGACATCCTGCTGACCCAGCGCTGGGTACTGCAGCCCACCGCGGAGCTGAACCTGCACGGGCGCAACGACGAGGCGCGCGGCGTCGGTTCCGGCCTCAGCGATGCGAATGTCGGGCTGCGCCTGCGTTACGAGATCAGCCGCCAGTTCGCGCCCTATGTCGGCGTGAGCTGGAATCGCGCCTACGGCAACACGGCCGACCTGCTGCGTGACGAAGACGAGGATCTCAGCGACACCCGTCTGGTGGCCGGCGTACGATTCTGGTTTTGAATAAAGCCTGACGCATGAATACAGCAATCAAGACCCTGACACTGGCCGCCGCCGCACTGGCCATCGCCGCAGCCGCGACCGTGTATTCGGGCGCCATCAACGTCGCCGCCGACGCACCGCACTCGGCAGCGGTCGAGGCGGTGCTGGAAATCGTTCGTGAGCGCTCGATCGCCCGGCGTGCGCACGACATCGAAGTGCCGGCGCTCGACGACCAGGCGCTGATTCGCTCCGGGGCGGGCAACTACCAGGCCATGTGCGTCGGCTGCCACCTGGCGCCGGGCCTGAGCGAAACCGAGCTGAGCGCAAGCCTCTATCCGGCGCCGCCAAACCTGGCCGCGCACGGCCATGGTGGCGATCCGGCGCGGGCGTTCTGGATCATCAAGCACGGCATCAAGGCCAGCGGAATGCCGGCCTGGGGCCAAAGCATGGGTGACGACTACATCTGGGGGTTGGTTGCCTTTCTCGAACAGATGCCAGGCCTCGACGCGCAGCAGTACCGCGACCTGGTGGCGGCGAGCGGGGGCCATCAGCATGGCGGCGGCGAGTCGGGCATGCACGACCACAGCGACCAGCATCACGCCGCACCCGCCAGCGAGCCGACACCCGCCGGGCTCGAGGCTCCGCAGGCCGGCGAAATCCATCGGCATGCCGACGGCAGCGAGCACCGGCACTGACGTAGTGCCACGCCGCAGGCCGAACCGGCTCGATGCTCTCAACGAACGGCGCCGAGGCCGGGTTGGCTATAGACGCGGCAAGGCGGCTCGGACAGCTGCCGAGCCGCCCTGCCGGCCCCTCAACCCTTGAGTTTCTGGGCGACCTTGGCGACCAGCTCGCCCTGGTAACGGGCCATGGTCAGTTCCTTTTCCGATGGCTGGCGTGCGCCGTCGCCACCGGCAATCGTCGAGGCGCCGTAGGGCGTGCCGCCGTTGACCTCGGAGATGTCGGCGAACTCGGGGATACCGTAGCCGGTCGGCACGAGGATCATCCCGTGGTGCGCCAGGGTGGTCCAGGTCGAGGTGATGGTCATCTCCTGGCCGCCACCGGTGCCCGTGGAGGTGAACACGCTGGCGACCTTGCCGTGCAGCTTGCCTTGCGCCCAGAGGCCGCCGGTCTGATCGAGGAAGTTGCGCATCTGTCCCGACATGTTGCCGAAGCGGGTCGGGGTACCGAAGATGATCGCGTCATAGTCGGCCAGCTCTGCCGGGCTGGCCACCGGCGCGGCCTGATCGACCTTGCCACCGGCCTTCTCGAATGCTTCCTCGGGCATGGTTTCCGGAACTCGCTTGATCGTCACCTCGGCGCCGGAGACGCCGCGAGCGCCTTCGGCCACGGCATTGGCCATGGTCTCGATGTGGCCGTACATGGAATGGTAGAGCACGAGAATCTTTGCCATCGGTGTGGTTCCTCTGTCGGGATAAGTCAGCTTGCGGATGCCGGGTTTTGAAAACCGCCCGGCGTCGGTCGTTCCCCTCGCGCGAGCGGCTCAGCCGGCGTCGACCAGCACGATCTCGCTATCTTCCAGCGCCTCGACCAGCAGCTGCGCCTCGTCACGTACCGCCAGCCCGTCACCGGCCGCCGCAGTGACGCCGTTGACCCGGACGCGCCCGCTGGCCGGCACCAGATACACCTTGCGGCCGCTCTCTATGGAATAGCTGGCGCTCTGCCCGGCCGCCAGCGTGGCGGCCGCCAGCCGCGCATCGGCGCGGATCGGCAAGGCGTCATCATCGCCCGGCAGACCGCTGGCAAGGGTGACGAAGGCACCGGCACGCTCACCAGCCGGAAAGGGCCGTGTTCCCCACGACGGCGGCAGGCCCGAACGCTCCGGAAAGATCCAGATCTGGAACAGACGGGTTTCTTCGTCCTCCAGATTGAACTCGCTGTGCACGATGCCCGTGCCGGCGCTCATGACCTGCACGTCCCCGGCGACGGTGCGGCCGCGGTTGCCGAGGCTGTCTTCGTGGGTGATCGCGCCCTGGCGAACATAGGTGATGATCTCCATGTCGCGATGCGGGTGCGGCGGGAAGCCTGCCTGCGGCGCGATGCTGTCATCGTTCCAGACGCGCAGCTTGCCCCAGCGCTGGCGCGCCGGGTCGTGGTAGTCCGCGAAGGAGAAGTGATGGCGGGTATCCAGCCAACCGTGGTTGGCGGCGCCGAGGTCGGCGCGGGGACGGTGTTCGATCATGCTGCCCTCCAGTGGCGGACCGTACGGGTCGATCCGCGATGGAGGCATGATCTATCAGCCAGACAAAGCTTTGTTCGCGATTATCAGCACAAACACATCAAATCGATCGATAGGTATTCCGCTCAGCGCTTGGCGGGAATCTGCTTCACGGCCGCCAGCCAGCTATCGTCCAAGGCGCTCTGCTCGACATCCAGCCCCAGCGCCTGCATGGCCTCACGGTGTGCGTCGATCTCGCGGACCATGTCGCTGAGCGCGGTCAGGTTGCCGTCGAGCTGATGCATCTGCGTCACGCCCAGATGATAGAAACGCAGCAGCTTCATCGCCTGCTCGTCATTCGCCGCCACCCCTGCCTTGACGTGGTGCATGACGTTGGTGACGCTCATCAAGCTGCGCTTGAGGCGCCAGCCATAGACCGCAGCCGCCATCCACGCCTGTGCCCAGAACACCCGGCGCACCAGCAGCACGGTCAGCACCAAACCCAGGGCCACGCCGATGACGTTCCAGCGCAGGTTGTCGCCACCCGGTTCACCGAACAACAGCACGGCCAGCGCCGCCAGCAGCATCGCCAGCGCGGCAAAGGTGGCGGTGACGATCAGCGTGCTGCGCCTCGTCTGCTGCCGATAACGCTCGGCACTCATCGGCTGGATTTCGAAGACGACCATCGGCTGGATTCTTTGCGCGGGTTCTGGCGGCGCGCATTATGCGCCACAAGCGCCGCCCCGGGGGATGCCGGCGGAGCGGCGAGTGGCCGCGGTCAGATTTCGATGCTGCCCTGCAGATACAACACCGCAGCGCCAGCAACGTGCACCCGCGCGTCATCCACGCGGCAGTAGAGCTGCCCGCTGCGGGCCGAGGCCTGCAGCGCGATCAGCGAGCGCTTGCCCAGGCGTTCGGCCCAGTACGGCGCCAGGCCGGCATGAATGGAGCCGGTCACCGGATCTTCATCCCCGCCATTGGCCGGCCAGAAATAGCGTGAGGCGAAGTCGTGCCGGTCCCCGGGGGCGGTCACCACCAGATCGAGCGGCGCGAAAGCCATGAGCGCCTGCAGGTCCGGTTTAAGGCTGCGCACCTGACTTTCATTGGCATAGACGGCGAACCACGCCTGGGCATTGCGCAGGATCCGCTCGGGCACGATGTCGAGCGCCTCGAGCAACGCCTGCGGCGGCTGTGCGATGGCTTCAGGCGCGCGGTTCGGAAAGCTCATTTCCAAGAGGCCGTCGCTGCGACGAATGACCTGGATATCGCCCACCGCGGCGGCGCGGAAGGTCAGTGGCGCCACGGCCAGCGCCTGCTCGAGGATGACGAACGCGCTTGCCAGCGTCGCGTGGCCACAGAAGTCGATCTCGGTCAGCGGCGAGAACCAGCGGATATGAAACGCGCCATCCGCCTCGCGCACGAAGAATGCGGTTTCGGACAGGTTGTTCTCCGCAGCGATCGCCTGCATGCACTCGTCGGCCAGCCAGCGCTCCAGCGGTACCACGGCGGCCGGATTGCCTTTGAAGCGTTCAGTGGTAAAGGCATCGACCTGAAAAATCGGCAGTCTCATCTCGTCCTCACATGCCACGGCGGGCCGGGATGTCCGCCTGCACGACGCACCATAGGGCGCGCGATCGTCGCCGGCAAACCCTCATTCGACCCATCGCGGGTAGAGGCCGGCGGCGGCCTGCAGGCGAAGCCCGGAGCGGCCGCCCGCCTCATCCGCTGGCGTGACCCGGCCGAGCGTGTCGCCGGAAAAGAAGAAGCGGCGGCCATCCGCGACGGTGAGGAACAGCCCGAGTGCGCCGTGCTCAGCCAGCGGCACCAGCACCACCGAGCCGTCGCCAAACAGGTCGGTGCTCATGGCGTAGCCATCGAAGGGGCCGTCGTCGAATGCCAGCACCGTCCAGTTCACCGCGTGGCGAAACTGACTGGGCAACACTGCGGGCGGCGTCGCGCGGCCCAGATAGTCGA
>Ga0209300_1000253_pt1 | contig 31918 bp, 28 predicted proteins | sample Shrwel_input2_RT_FD_187535 | JGI IMG/M metagenome (GOLD analysis project Ga0209300, IMG submission 187535) | Subsurface microbial communities from deep shales in Ohio, USA - Utica-3 well 1 S input2 RT (SPAdes) (version 2) ... | reverse complement strand
GGTCAACGAATCGGTCGAGATCTATAACCGGGACCGGCCTCACCTGGCCCTGACATACAAAACGCCCGATGCCGTGCACCGGGCGCTTTAACGCGACATAGGTGTCAACCTATTTCAGGACTAGACATCAGCTACTGTCATACACGGACGTCAGAGACGTTCCGCCGTGTAATTCGCCACCGCCTGGCGTGCCTCGCCCATGGCGCGTTCACGCACCGCTTCACCCATGTTGAGGCCTTCCGCGTAGATCCAGTCGATATCGCGAATGCCGATCAAGCCCAGCAGACTGCTGACGTGGCCGGTTTGAGTATCCATCTCGGTACCGACGTACTGGCCGCCGCGTGCCGCCAATACCAGCGCGCGTTTCCCCTCGACCAGCCCCACCGGGCCGTTCTCCGTATACTTGAACGTCTTGCCGGCCCGCAGAACGCGGTCGAACCACGCCTTGAGCTGACTCGGGATGCCCAGGTTATAAAGCGGCACCGCCAGCACGATCAGGTCATGCGCCAACATCTCCTCGATCAGCGTATCGGAGCGCGCCGCCAGTTCGTGCTGGGCTGCATCACGTTCGTCGGGAGCAGTCATCCAACTGGCCATTTCGGCGCCGTCGAGATGTGGAAGGTCGAGCGCTACGACATCGCGCTCGGTCAACTGCACATCATCACGCGCGCCGAGCTGCGCCTTGAAATGCGTCGCCAGCGCACGTGATTGACCATGCTCACCGAGGATGGAGGCAGTCACCAACAGAATATTGCGAACGGCCATGCGAAATTCCTCTCATTGGATTCAGGGCAGGTGATGCGAATAGATCTATTATTCGTTGCCCTTTTTGAAAAGAAAAACGCAAAAAACCCCATAAACCATTCGATATAATGAATGAATCCCCGTATACGTCTCAGCGTGTTCGCTCGATGTCCTTGCGAGGCATGATCGTCACCGGGCCTGGCACGAAGAGTGAAAGCCGCTCACAGGCCGTCGAGCGCTGCTCACATGCACTGACGGAACAGCGCCTTGAGATCGTCGACGGTCAAGATCACGGGATTGCCTCCACAGCTGGGGTCCTCGATAGCCATTGCGGCCAAGTCGTCGATGCGCTCCGGGTCGGCGCCGATCTCGGAGAGCGTACGCGGGATACCCAGTTGATCGTTGAGCGCCTGCACGAAGGTCCTGAAACCGTCGAAGCCGCCCTCGATCCCCAGATAAGCGGCCGCCATGTCGAATCGTTCGCGGATATGATCGGCATTGAACTCCAGTACTGCCGGCATGCAGACCGCGTTGGTGGTGCCGTGGTGGGAGTTGAATACCGCGCCAATCGGATGGCTCATCGCATGGATGGCCCCCAATCCCTTCTGAAAAGCGGTGGAGCCCATCATCGCCGCGCTCATCATGTGCGCACGCGCCTCAAGATCGGTGCCATCGGCATAGGCGCGCGGCAGGTACTCTTTGACCAGCCGCATCCCTTCCAGCGCGATGCCCTGACTCATCGGGTGATAATGTGGGCTCGAGAATGCCTCCACGCAGTGGGCAAAGGCATCGAGCCCGGTACCCGCGGTGATCGCCCTGGGCATGCCCACCGTCAGCTCGGGGTCGCAGAGCACCACCCGGGGCAGCACCCTGGGATGGAAGATGATCTTCTTCTCGTGCGTCTCGGTGTTGGTAATGACGCTGGCCCGCCCCACTTCCGAGCCGGTCCCGGCCGTGGTAGGCACCGCCACGATGGGAGCGATCGCCTCGGCATCGGCGCGTGTCCACCAATCGCCAATATCCTCGAAATCCCATACCGGACGCGTCTGGCCGGACATGAAGGCCACCATCTTGCCTAAATCCAACCCCGAGCCACCGCCGAACGCGATCACCCCGTCATGAGCGCCCGCGCGAAAGGCCTCGACCCCTGCCGTCAGGTTGCGCTCGTTGGGGTTGGGATCGACCTCGGCGAAGAGCGCCCGACCCAGTCCCGAGGCCTCCAAGATGTCCAGCGCGGCAGTGGTGATCGGCAGCTCGGCCAGACCGCGATCCGTCACCAGCAACGGTCGAGTGATGCCCGCCTCGGCACAGGCCTCGGGCAACTCCTCGAGCCGGCCGGCCCCGAAGCGAATGGCGGTGGGATACGTCCAGTTTCCCGTCAATGTCATGTCGTCACCTTCTTTAGCCTGTTGTTGTTTTCTTTAGATTGTTGTTTTTTTTAGATAGTAGGACTTGGGACGTGTCAGGTTGTGATAGCCAATCACCGACAAGCCGCCGCCGCGCCCCGATTCCTTGCAGCCGGTCCAGCACAGACCCGGGTCGAGATAATCCGCGCGGTTCATGAATACGGTACCGGTCTCGACCTGGTCACCCACGCGCTGGGCACGCTCGATATCGGCCGTCCACAGGCTGGCGGTCAGGCCGAAGCGACTGTCATTCATCAGCCGGATGGCTTCTTCATCACCGCTCACTTTCATGATGCCGACCACCGGGCCGAAGCTTTCATCGCGCATAACGCGCATGTCATGCGTCACCTCGGTAAGGATCTGCGGACTCAGATAAGCGCCGCCGTCATCTTCAAGCTTCGGCGTGACCCTGGCTCTCGCGCCGGCGGCCAGAGCCTCATCGATCTGGCTACGGACCTCGCTGGCGAAGCGGATATTCGCCATGGGGCCGATATCCGTCTCGGCGGCCAGTGGATTGCCAAGCTTGTAGCCCTCGACGACCGCCACCGCCTTGTCGACAAAGGCCTCATAAAGATCCTCGTGCACATAGATGCGCTCTATCCCGCAGCAGCATTGCCCCGAATTGAACATCGCCCCATCGATCAGAGTGGCAACCGCAGCATCGAGGTCGGCATCCTCCATGACATAGCCCGGATCCTTACCGCCCAGTTCGAGCCCTAGCCCGGTAAAGGTGCCGGCCGCCGCCTGTTCCATGGCACGGCCGCCACCCACGGAACCGGTGAAGTTGACGAAATCGAACGCTCGATCGGCAAGCAGCGTCGAGGTGGTCGCGTGATCCAGAAAGACATTCTGGAACACCGCCTCGGGCACCCCAGCCGAATGGAAGGCACGCGCCATCCGTTCGCCCACCAGCAGGGTCTGGGTGGCATGCTTCAGCAGTACGCAGTTGCCCGCGATCAACGCCGGCGCCACCGTATTGATCGCCGTCATGTAGGGGTAGTTCCAGGGGGCCACGACCAGCACCACCCCGTGTGGAATGCGCTTGATGTAGCGCTTGACGGTGGCGTCCTCGCCCACCGCGATATCGGCCAGCGCCTCTTCGGCGATGGTCGCCATGTGGCTACCCCGTTCCTCGAAGCCACCGAATTCGCCGCCGTAGCGAACCGGGCGGCCCATCATCTGCGCGAGCTCCGGTACTATCTCGTCGTTCATCGCCCCCACGGCGGCGATTCCGGCCCGCACCAAGTCGATACGCTCGCGGAGGGGACGAGCGGCCCAGTCAGCCTGCGCCGCCCGCGCCCGATCCGCCGCCTGCCGCGCGGCCTCGGGCGATAGCGCCTCACGCTCGGCGAAGACCGCCCCATCGATCGGCGAGATACATCTCAGAACATGACCCATCATCCCCTCCCATTCTCGTTTCTCGTTAGCGCAAGGCCTCAACACCGCTCGAACCCGCGGGCAACCTCATAATCGGTCACCACCCGCTGGAAGTCCTCCAGCTCCACTTCGGCGGCACGCGCATAATGATCGACCACATCATCACCCAAGGCCTCGCGCAGCATGGTGGAACCCTTCAGAGCCTGCATGGCATCGCGCAGGTTCTGGGGTATCAGGCCGGTTCCCCCCTCGTAGGTATCGCCCACGGCGGGAGGAGGTAGTTCCAGGCCTTCCTCGATCCCCTTGATGCCGGCGGCCAACTGGCCGGCCATGGCCAGATAGGGGTTCAGGTCCGAGCCACCGATGCGACACTCGATGCGCACCGCCTGAGTGCCCTCGGCGCAGAGACGAAACCCTGCGGTACGATTGTCCACCGACCAGACCGTACGCGTAGGTGCGAAGGAGCCCTTCTGGAAACGCTTGTAACTGTTGAGGTAGGGCGCCAGGAAGTAGGTGTAATCAGGCGCGTATTTCAGCAACCCCGCCAGGTAATGCTCCATCACAGCGGACATGCCCAGCGCATCGCTCTCATCATGGAAGACCGGCACCCCCTGCTTCCACAGCGACTGGTGGATATGACTGGAACTGCCCGAATGCGCGTGATGCCATTTCGGCAGGAAAGTCACCGCCCGCCCCTGCTGCCAGGCGATCTCCTTGGCCGCATGCTTGGCGATGGTATGGTAATCCGCCGTATCGAGTGCTTTCGCATAACGAATATTGAGCTCCTCCTGGCCCGAACCAGCCTCGCCCTTGGTGCCTTCTACGGGGATCCCTGCCGTCTGGAGGTGGTTACGCAGCGGACGCAACACATGCTCCTCCTTGGTGGTCTGGAAGATATGATAGTCCTCGTTGTAGCCGCTGATCGGCTGTAGATCGCGAAATCCTCCCTTGCGAAGGTCGTCGAGGCTTTTCTCGAACAGGAAAAACTCCAGTTCGGTGGCCATTATCGCTTCCAGCCCCATCTCCTCCAGTCGCGCCAGTTGGCGCTTGAGGATGGCCCGCGGCGCATGGGGCACCGCAGCGTGGGTGCGATGATCCAGCAGATCGCACAGCACCATCACCGTGCCTTCCAACCACGGCATGGATCGCAGCGTGGCCAGGTCCGGTTTCATGATGTAGTCGCCATAGCCCGCCTGCCAAGAGGCGCTGGCATAACCACCGGGCGTTGCCATCTCGAGATCCGTGGCCAGCAGATAGTTACAGCAGTGAGTCTCGTCCCAGCCATCGTCCACGAAGTGACGCGCATGAAGCCGCTTGCCCATCAGACGCCCCTGCATATCGACAATGCACACGAGCACCGTATCGATCTCACCGCTCTCGACCTTGGTCTTCAGAGCATCCCAAGCCAGCGCGTTGGTCATTTCCGAGGCTCCCAATAGCCATCACCATGATGAGGCACGACCCTCGGTCGTCCCCTTCTACATACGACGCCCCCGGCCAATACCGGGGGATCGATTCATGTAGCGCTGTATCGATAGGGCCTGCCGGCATTGCGCATATCGGCGTTGTACTGCTTGAAGATTGCGACCACTTTGGCCTTGGTCTCGGATTGCGCCGCGATTTCATCCCAGAACTCCTGGGCGGCCGTCTCTACCTGATCCCATTCGTCATCGGGAATCGAGGTCAGCTCCAGCTTGTCACCGTGGACGCGCAGTCTGGCCTCGCCGCCCCAGTACCAGTATTGGCGATGGTAGTGAGACTGCTCACAGCACATCTCGAACAGCATCCTGAGGTCCTCCGGCAGCGCCTCCCAGCGCTCCATATTGACGAAGAAGTGGCCGATCCAGGCACCCGAGATGTTGTTGGTCAGGAAGTAGTTGGTGACGTTAGCCCAACCGACCGTGTAATCCTCGGTGATGCCGGACCAGGCGATCCCGTCCAGCTCGCCGGTCTGCAAGGCCACCTCAATATCCTCCCAGGGCAAGGTCACCGGTACGACGCCGAACCGGGAGAGAAACCGCCCTGCGGTGGGGAAGGTAAAGATGCGTTTGCCCTCCAGATCCTTGAGGCTGCGAATCGGCTCTTTGGTAGCGAAATGGCACGGATCCCAGGCGCCGGCGCTGACATGCTTGACACCAACCTTGGCGTACTCCTCTTCCCAGATTTCCTTGAGCCCGTACTGGTTGAACAGCACCGGCACATCAAGGCTATAACGGCACCCGAAAGGGAAATAGCCGCCGAAGACGGTGACCTCGGTGGGCGACGCCATCGAATCGTCATCCGATTGCACGGCGTCGATGGTGCCACGTTGCAGTGCTCGGAATAGCTCCCCCGTCGGCACCAGTTGATCTGCACTGTACAACTCGATCTGCATGCGATCCCCAGCGATCCGGTTGAACAGGTCGATGGCGGGCTTGGCAACATGCTCGGCCAATGCGGCACCGGCATAGGTCTGCATGCGCCAATTGATGATCGGCTCGGAGGATGATTGCGCCATGACTCTCGAGGCCAGCGGCACGATGGCCGCACCCGCTGCGGCATTGATCAGAAATTTGCGTCTTGTTGTCATTTTCTCGCTCTCCTGGTGTCACTATCGAATGGCCCTTGGCAGGGCTCTTGTTGCTCGGTCACATTGCTGTCAATTCCCATAAATATAGCCTGGAAGCCAAAGAGCAATCTGTGGAAAGGCCATCACCAGACTCAGGGCCGCCATCATCACCACCACGAAGGGGAGGATGGATAAATAGATGTCACGCAACCCGATCTCCGGAGGTGCCATGGCACGCATCAGGAAAAGGTTGTATCCGAACGGCGGCGTCATGTAGGCGATCTGCGTGGTGATCGTATAGAGCACGCCATACCAGATCAGATCGAACCCCAGTGCCTCGACCAGCGGCACGTAAAGCGGCGCGACAATCACCAGCATGGCGGTATCGTCGAGAAAGGTTCCCATGACGATGAAGCTGAGCTGCATGAGGATCAGAATCACCCAGGGCGAGAGTCCCAGGCGTTCGGTAAACAGGCCCTCGATGGCCTTCACCGCGCCCAGCCCGTCGAATATGGCCCCGAAGGCCAATGCCGCCAGGATGATCCACATGAACATGCAGGAGATGGCCAACGTCTTTCGCACCGACACCTCGAAGACCTGGCGCGTCATTCGTCCCTTGAGGATAGCCGCCAGCAGCGCGGCCACTGCGCCGACCGCCGAACTCTCGACCAGGGATGTCCAGCCCTTGACGAAAGGGACCATCATCACCGCAAAGATCACCAAGGGCAGCAGACCCGCCCTGAGCAGACGCAGCTTCTCGGCCAGCGACACGTTCCGCTCCTCGACGGGAAGGGCAGGCCCCAGGCTTGGCTGAAGGCGGCAGCGAACATAGATATAGAGAATGAAGAGCATCGCCATCATCAACCCCGGTAACACGCCGGCTAGCCACAATTGCCCCACGGGCTGGCGCGCGATCATGGCGTACAGCACCAGCACCACCGAGGGCGGCACCAGAATGCCGAGGCTGGATCCCGCCTGGATGACACCGGTGACCATGATCTTGTCGTAACCGCGCCGGAGCAGTTCGGGCAAGGCGATGGTGGCGCCGATCGCCATCCCGGCCACCGACAGCCCGTTCATGGCCGAGATCAACACCATCAGGCCGATCGTGCCAATGGCCAGGCCGCCTTTGACAGGGCCCATCCAGACATGAAACATCCGGTAGAGGTCATCGGCGATACGGCTCTCCGAGAGCACATACCCCATGAAGATGAACATCGGCAGGGTCAGCAGCGGGTACCATTTCATCAGCTTCATCGCCGATGAGAATGGGATGTCGCCCCCACCAGTGCCCCACAGCAGGACGCCTGCCAGGGCGCCGACGAAGCCGATAGCGCCGAAAACACGCTGCCCGGTGAGCAGCATCAGCATCATCGAGCTGAACATGACGATGGCAATCATCTCGTACGACATCAGTCGAACACCCCGCGCAGACGGCCAATATCCCGGAAAAATTCGGCGAGAGACTGAAGGATCATCAGCAACACGCCGAGACAAAGCACGGTCTTGATGGGCCAAAGCCAGGGCCGCCAGGCCGTTGGACTACGCTCCAGAAAACCAAGCTGGTCACCGGCTGCCGCGGGCCCCTCCGTGAAGAAGGTGCCAATGAGGCTGAGAAAGAAGCGGAAGGGCTCATCCCCGAAGTAGCCGAGGGAATAGGCCGTCGATACCAGCCCCCCGTAGAGCAGGACGCCGAGATAGAAAATCAGGAAGAAGACCGTGAAGGCATCGACCCACGCCTTGGTCTTCGGGCTCCACTCGCCGTAGAAGAGATCCATGCGTACATTCGAGCCCAGTTGGATCGAGTAAGGTCCGCCCAGCACGAAATACGCCACCATGACGAACTGTGCGGTCTCCAGCGTCCACATCGTGGGTGTCAAAAACACTTTGGAGACCGAGGACCACAACAGCACCGCGATCAGTACGAAGATCAGGTACATCGCGATCCGCCCAATGAAGCGGTTCATCGCGTCAATCACGCTGATGTAGCAGAGGATGGCACTAGGCATCGTGCTTACCCTCCCCGAGCACAATCTCGACACCGATAGCTGACAGCGCCGGCTGGATAAGCTGCATCAGTTCCCGAGCCATGGCGTTGGCGTCTTCCAGAGTGGCCAGCAAGTCGTTACGAATCTCGATCATCACGTTCGCCAAGCCATTGTCGATACCGTGGCGAACCAGCGAATGGGTGACGCCGTCCTGCGGCCCATAGGGCGCGTTGCGCTGGATGCATCGATGAGGCAGACGATGGGCGTGCGCCAGCATCGCATCGGCCAGACGGCGGTCGGCATCATGCAGAATGCCGATCTCGACCGCGCGCACCCGGCCATGAAAGGTGGGCGTGAAGCTATGCACCGTGATCAACACGGTGGGGATATTCTGAGCCGTACGCTGTGCCAGCACCTGCGCCACAGCATTGCAAAACGGGTAGTAGACGGCCTCTACCCGAACGGCTCGCTGCGTTGGCGTCAGATCTCGATTGCCCGGCACCTCGACGATCTCGGAACGCTCCGGCATCGCGCTGGCGGCCTCGGGAGGGCGATTGCAGTCATAGACCAGCCGCGAGACACGGCTAGCCACAAGCGGGGCATTGAGCATCCCCGACAGTGCAACGGCCACATTGCGTGCGCCAGGATCCCATACCGCGTGACTGCGCTGATGGGCGGGGTCCAGTCCCAGTCCCTGATAGTCCTCGGGTATATGGTACGACGCGTGCTCGCACAGCAGGAGAACCGGGCCCTTGGCGTACCGATAGAGGATCTCGATGTTCGGGGATAATTGTTCTAATTCGCTGGACATCATGAATTCTCCGCGACTCTGTAAAGATATAGACGTCGCAAAGACCACGTGTCAATATTTTTTCAAAGGCCGTGATAGCGCTGAAATGTCACGATCAGCACCCGCGCAAAGCCTACCCGGGAGAAAAGTGTGAGAGCGACCGCCAATGCCACCTCAACCGTGCGTGAACTGATCCGAGAGCACTACTCGGTGTTGACGCAAGGGGAACGCAAGTTTGCCAATGCCTTGCTCGATAACTATCCCGCGGCTGGCCTCGCCTCGATCACTATCGTGGCAAGCAACGTGGGCGTGTCGTCTCCCACCGTGGCAAGGATGGTCAAGAAATTGGGGTTCAAGGGTTATCCGGAATTTCACAAGGCACTGTTGCGCGAACTGGAAGCAAAAGGGATCGGCCCCACCAAGAGGCGCGACAATTGGTTATCCGAAGCCCCCAGGATGCATCTGCTCAACCGCTTCTCTCAGGCGGTCACGAATAACCTGCAGCAGACCTTCGCCCATATTGATACCGAGCGGTTCGATCAAGCGACTCGCCAACTGGCCAATGCCGAGAAGCGCCTTTACATCGTCGGCGGACGCATCACCCAGGCCCTGGCCGATTATGCCTTCACGCATTTCCAGGCGGTGCGCCCCGGGGTCACCCATATGACGTCGTCTTCGGGCACCTGGCCGCATTACGTGCTGGACATGAAGCCAGGAGACACCCTGCTGATCTTCGACATCCGGCGGTATGAGACCAACCTGCTGCGCCTGACGGAGATAGTTCAACAGCAGGGTGCGCAAATCGTGCTATTCACCGACCAATGGGGCTCCCCCATTTCGTCGCTCGCCGATTTGACCTTTCACTGCTGGGTAGAGATTCCCTCGGGATGGGACTCCAACGTAGCAACCATGATGCTGCTGGAGACCATGATCGCCGCCGTCCAGGAGCAACGCTGGCCAGACGCCCGAGATCGCTATGAACGGTTAGATGAGTTGTTCGACACGACGCATTTCTTTCGTAAGTTCACCTGACGTCGACTTTCTTAACGGCTTATTGGTCATCCATGACTCACGACATTGCGCGCACCATTCAGCGGATACTCTCGACACCCTGGCCGCAGCCGACCCAAGTACGCCCTGCCTCCTCGACACGCACCCGAACGGGATACGGCTTGCCGCTCATGCTGTCGAAACAGGCTCGCGCCTTGAGCTCGACGGTCACGGGCGCGTCGGCGTCGCCGGCCTTGAGCGTCATGGCGGCCTGATGACCGTTGTCGAGCCGCGTGACCCGATAATCCAGCGTGCGCTTTTGCTCGCCGTATTGCGTGATCAGCGTGAGTTGCGGCGCCTCGCGATCGAGTTCGAGCATCCAGCCGGGCTCGTTGCCCTGCCCCTTGAAGATTACATTCGGGGCGTCGGCGCGCGTGATCGCTTCGCGACGGGCATCTTGCTGGCACGCCAATTGGCCGTTGTCGCTTTCGACGTGCGCCTCATCGCCCTGTTGGGCGAATATCAGGGTGCCCTTGCGATAGCGTTTACCCTCGGCGACCACGCTACGCTCGAGCGCGTAGTAACCCTGCCCCGACCAGAGCCGCAAGTGCCCCTCGGGTGCCGCCGAGATCAAATCCTGGGCCGGCGTGCAACGCCAGGAGACGAATGCCTCTGCGCCATCGGCAAAAAAGGCACTCGGCAGCAAGGGCGATTCAGGCTCGCTGGAGACATCATCCGGGGCTTCGAGACGTGGCGGAGGCGTGAAGCCATCCCCGGAGGCGTCGCGCACCTGTGGCGGGCCGTCGGAACTGGCGCAGCCACCCAACATGGCAACGCATACCACACCCGACAAGACGTGCCGCGCACGTCGAGACATTCTGGGGAACATTCAGCTTCTCCTTGCTGGTCAGGACCCACCCCACATCAGCGGGGCGTATTGCATGCGATATCGTTCAATCAAAGACGGCCGATAGCATACCAGTCCTCATGCCATGAGAAACGCTGGCGCCACGAGAAACACCGGTACCATACGAAATGCGCCGCCAAGCATCGGCTAGGCGGCGCATTCATGGCATCCCAGCGGGACGCTTACCCGTGGCGGCGACGCAGTTCCTTGGCCGCCTCGACCATGTTCGCCAATGCCGGCTCGACTTCCACCCAGCCGCGCGTCTTCAAGCCGCAATCCGGGTTGACCCAAAGCCGCTCGGCGGGAATTTTCTCGGCGGCTTTTTCCATCAACTGCACCATCCATTCCACCTCGGGAATGTTGGGCGAATGAATGTCATACACCCCCGGGCCGATCTCGTTGGGATAGGCGAAGTCCTGGAAGGCGTCGAGCAATTCCATATCCGAACGCGACGTCTCGATGGTGATCACGTCGGCGTCCAACGCCGCGATGGCGGCGATGATGTCGTTGAACTCCGAGTAGCACATGTGGGTGTGAATCTGCGTCTCGTCGCGGGCCACGGCCGCGCTCAACTTGAAGCTTTCCACCGCCCAGTCGAGGTAGCGCTGCCATTCGCCCTGCCGTAGCGGCAGGCCTTCACGTAGTGCCGGCTCGTCGATCTGAATGATCTTGATGCCCGCCGCTTCGAGATCGGCGACTTCGTCACGCAGGGACAGGGCGATCTGGCGACAGGTAGCATCGCGCGGCTGGTCGTCGCGCACGAAGGACCACTGCAGGATCGTCACCGGCCCAGTGAGCATGCCCTTCATGGGCTTGTCGGTCAGCGATTGCGCGTACTCGCTCCAGCGCACCGTCATCGGGCCGGGGCGGCTCACATCGCCGAAGATCACCGGCGGCTTCACACAGCGCGAGCCGTAACTTTGCACCCAGCCGAAGCGCGTGAAGGCAAAACCATCCAGCAGTTCGCCGAAATACTCGACCATATCGTTACGCTCAGGCTCGCCGTGGACCGGCACGTCGATGTCCAGGGCTTCCTGACGTTCGACGGCGTGGACGATCTCCTCACGCATGCGTGCCTCGTAGGCATCGCGGCTCAATTCACCATTCTTGAAGGCACGGCGCGCGGCGCGGATGTCCTGCGTCTGCGGGAACGAACCGATGGTAGTGGTCGGGAACAGCGGCAGGTCGAGATGACGAAGCTGAGCCTTGGCGCGTGCACCGTAAGGACTCGGGCGCTCGGCGTCGGCGGCGGACGTACCCGCCAGGCGCTCGCCCACGGCGGGTTTGTGAATGCGTGGGGAGTTGCGGCGTGCCTCCAGCGCTTGCGTGGCGGCTTCCAGACGCGCCGTGTCCTCGCCCGTGGCACGCCCGTCGAGCAAGTGTGCCACGGTGACGATTTCATCGAGCTTCTGGCGGGCGAAGGCCAGCCAACTCTTGAGCTCGTCGTCGAGATCGGTTTCCGCCTCGAGGTCCACCGGCACGTGCAGCAGCGAGCAGGAGGCCGAGATCCACAGACGCTCGCCGAGGCGCGCGCGGGCCACTTGCAGGCGCTCGCGCAGCGCCGCCAGATCGGCGCGCCAGATGTTGCGCCCGTCGATGGCGCCGATGGACAGCACTTTATAGGTGGGAAGACGGTCGAGCACCGCATCGAGCTGTTCGGGCGCGCGGACCGTATCGATGTGCAGCCCGGCGACCGGCAATCCGGCAGCCAGGCCCAGGTTGTCGCCCAGGGCGCCGAAATAGGTCGCCACCAGAAGCTTGACTCGCGCGGACTGCAACTTGTTGTAAGCGGCCTCGAAGGCCTGACGCCAGTCGCGGGGCAAGTCCTGCACCAGCGCCGGCTCGTCGAGCTGTACCCATTCGACGCCCTGCGCGGCCAAACGCTCGAGGATCTCGCCATACACCGGCAACAACGCATCGAGCAGGGTCAGACGATCGAGCCCCTCGCTTTTTTCCTTGGCCAGCCACAACCAACTGATGGGCCCCAGCAACGCCACCTTGACCGGGTGCCCCTCAGCCTGGGCTTCGGCAACCTCGTCGAACAACCGCGTGGAGGCCACTCGGAAGCGTTGATCGGCATGCAGTTCGGGGACCAGGTAGTGGTAGTTGGTATCGAAATACTTGGTCATCTCACAGGCCGCCGCGGGCTCGCCGGTGGGTGCCCGACCACGCGCCATGCGGAACGTCGTGTCCAGGTCGACGTCGCCTTCGACGGCCCCGAAACGCGGCGGTACCGCACCCAGCAGCGCGCTGACGTTGAGCACCTGGTCGTAGAAAGCGAAGTCGCCCACGGTGACAAGATCAAGCCCCGCATCGCGACTGGCTTGCCAGTGTGCGGCACGCAGCGCCTTGCCGCGTTGCTCTAGCGCGGCCTGATCGATATCGCCTTTCCAGTAGGCCTCGACGGCCTTTTTCAACTCACGGTTCGCGCCAATGCGCGGATAACCCAGAATGTGTGCCAGCGCCATCGTGTTTCCCCTTGCGGTATGCGGCTAGAATAAGTGCCTTCGTGTTCACGGCGTCGCAATGCCGTGATGTGCTGGCGGGCAGTCTCGCTGGCGGTAGTGCGTGAATCAAACTAAATTAACTAATCATCAAAATGAACGGCACTCATACACCATGCTCGAGCTTCGCCATCTCCGCACCTTGATCGCACTCCGTGACGCCGGCTCGCTCGTCGAGGCCGCCGAACGTGTGCATCTCACTCAATCGGCGCTCTCGCATCAGATCAAGGATCTCGAGGAGCGCCTGGACACGCCCCTTTTCCAGCGCAAGACACGTCCGGTCACCTTCACGCGGGCGGGCGAGCGCCTGCTCACGCTGGCCGAGCAGATCCTGCCACAGATCCGCATGGCGGAACGCGATCTGGCACGCCTGGCCGGCCATGAACAAGGACGCTTGCACATGGCCATCGAATGCCATAGCTGCTTTCAGTGGTTGATGCCGACCATCGATCACTTTCGCGATCACTGGCCGGAAGTCGAGGTCGATATTCCCAGCGGCTACAGTTTCGATGCCTTGCCCTCGCTGGCGCGGGAATCGCTGGATTTGGTGATCACTGCCGATCCCCAACCGCTGGCCGGCATTCATTACGAACCCTTGTTCCGCTACGAAGGGCTACTGGCGGTGGGCAAGCAACACCCGCTGGCACGTCACGACTGGGTCACGCCGGCACAACTGGCCTGCGAGACACTGATCACCTATCCGGTCGAGCACACACGCCTCGACGTCTTCACCCAGTTCCTGACACCCGCAGGCTTCACGCCAGCCGAGGTGCGCACCGCCGAGTTGACGATCATGATGATGCAATTGGTCGCCAGCGGACGCGGGGTCTGCGCGCTGCCCAACTGGGCACTCACCGAGTACCTGGAACGCGGCTATGTGCGCGCCCTGCATCTCGGCGAGCAAGGGGTGTGGAGCACGCTGTTCGCGGCCATTCGCGAGGAAAGCCGCGACGAACCATGGATGGAGGACTTCCTGCGCACCGCGCGCGAAACCTCCTTCGCGGTACTGGAAGGGATCAAGCCGGCGTAGCCACACGTCTCGTCACCATGCGTCCACGTCGGCGCTTGCGACATGCAATCGTCCGGCGAGTGCGATGTCGATCAGGCATCGTCCGCGCGGCGCGTTCGAGCGTGGCGCGGATCGCCCTGGAGGAGATCCGGGGTCGGCAACAATAGACTGAAGCGCGCCCCACCGAGCCGCTGGCTACGCTCGACCACGACGCTGCCGCCATGCCAGGCCATGATTTTCTGCACGATGGAGAGCCCCAGGCCATAACCGCCGGAACGCCGCGTGCGACTGTCGTCGAGGCGCGCGAAGGGTTTGAAGATCAGCAGGCGATCGGCTTCGGGGACCCCCGCACCGTCGTCCTCGACATCCAGGCGCACGGCGCGCGCTTCCCGCGTCACGCTCACATGAACATGCCCTTCCGCATGGCGGCAGGCATTGGCCACGAGATTGGAAAGCGCGCGTTGCAGATAGCGCGGATCGGCCTCGACGTCGACGTCATCGCCTTCCAGCACCTGCAGACGCAAATGCGCGTGCAGCGGTGCCAGAGTATCGACCACGCGATGGGCCATGCCGCGACAATCGGTGGTCTCGGTGGCGAGCTGGATGCCCTGGGCGCTGTCACTGCCCAGGCGGGCGTAGGTCAGAATCTCGTCGACGAGCTGATCGAGTTCCTCGATGTCGCCGTCGATATCCTGCAACTGGCGCCGCACCACGGGCTCATCGGTCATGTCCTCGACCATCTGCACCGCAAAGCGGATACGTGCCACCGGGGTGCGCAATTCATGGGAGACGGCGCGGATCATTTCCTGCTGTGTGCGCAACAACGACTGCACTTGGGCCGCCATGCCATTGAAGGCCATCCCCAGCCGTCCGAGAAAGTCGCTGCTCTCGACCTTGACCCGCGTATCCAGATGCCCCCCGGCGATGCGCGTAGCGGCACGTTCCAGGCGCTCCACGCGCCCTTCCACGCCGCGCACTACGAAATAAATGGTGCCCGCCAGCACCAGCAACATGATGCTCAGCAGCGCCAGCGCCAACGAGATAGGCATCGGCTCGAAGGATGGGATGGGGCCGATATTGAGCCAGCGATCCGCCCCCAGCCGCGCATGCACATACAAAACGCCGCGCCCCGGCTCGAGGCGCACCACGACTTCTCCGCCTTCGAGACGCGCCCGTTGAATGGGGTCGACACCCGAGGGCAGCGTCAGCGACACCTCCAGGGGAATCTTGAAGGCATGCTGCAAACGCGCCAAGCGTTCGGCGCTCTCGTCTTGAGAGACGCCGCTGAGCCACGTTCGCAGTGCTTCGGTCGCGCCGCGTAGCTGCATCTCCTGGAGCCCACCGACACGCACTTCCAACAGCCAAGGCGTATCCGGAAGGTGCTGCAGCACCGACCATGCCGCGTCGTGACGCTCAATCAACGGGCGACCTTCCTTGAGCCGCGAGCGGTCGAAGTAACTCAGCGATACGTCATCGATGGGATGCAGCGCCATGGGCACGCCCAACGTCGATGACATCGATGCCAGCCATTCATCGCGCTTATCGGCCGGTTGCTCAGCAACCAACTCTGCCAGCACCTGCATCGGACCGCTGGCCAAACGCTCGCGGTAATTTTCCTGGCGCACCTGATCGACCATCAGGTAACCCAGCAACGCGAGTCCGAATGTCAGCACCAACGCCAGCAGTAGCAAAACGTACACGCGCAGGAAGGTACTGTCCGACAGGGTTCGCCGCATCAACGTTAGCTATCCTTGACGAACAGATACCCTTTACTGCGCACGGTCTTGATTCGGTGCGGTTGATTGGGATCGTCGCCGATCTTGGGCCGAATACGCGAGACCCGCACATCGATGGAGCGATCCTGGCCGTCATACTTGATGCCCCGCAACTGCGAAAAGATTTCCTCGCGGGTCAGCACGTGGCCGGCATTGTCGGCCAAGAGCCACAACAGGTCGAATTCGGCACTAGTCAAGTCGATACGCTCGTCGTTCAACCAGGCCTCGCGCGTGGCACTGTCGATGAGCAGGTCGCCGAAGTTCAACCGGGTAGCACCGCTGGCGGCGTCCAAGGCGTCAGCACGACGCAGCAGGGCACGCATGCGCGCCAACAGCACGCGCGGCTGCACCGGCTTGGGCACATAGTCGTCAGCCCCCATTTCAAGGCCAAGCACCTGGTCCATATCGTCGGTACGCGCGGTCAACATGAGAATGGGGCCGGCATACTGGCCACGCACGCGACGGCAGATGGAAAGGCCATCCTCGCCGGGCAACATGAGATCGAGAATGACCATGTCCGGCTGTTCGTCGAGGATGCGTTCCACGGCACGTGCGCCGTCATATTCCAGATCGACCTGGAATTCATTCGCCTCGAGATATTCTCGCGTCAGATGCGCCAGACGCTCGTCGTCCTCTATGATCAGGACGTGATCGTGATGTCTGCTGCTGTCCAAGCTGTCATCCATCCCTTTACATTAATGCCATGAAGCCCTGCCTACCTTCGGCCTTGTCGTGCGAGTTCCGTTCGTCTTAATTTTGTATTCGTTGCGCTATCCAGGGAGACTCCGCCGGAATAAGCGGCGCGACAAAGGCGTGCATGCCGCCACTCCCTACCATAGCGGATAGCGAGCGATGATACCCGAATTCACTCTCGAGTAGCTGTCGAGCATCATAGAGATCGCCACGCTGATTGAAAAATCGTCGCGTGGCAGCGAGTTATAGATTTCTTGACGAAGCGCAAGAATAACCCCCAGAAGAGACACAGACTATCCACAACTTATCCACTTGCGACCCCCGAGAAACAGCTCTATCTTGTGCTCATCATCAAGACCTCCCCCATATATAGGGATCACCGTATTTCGCGTGCATGTCCCGAATGGGCCTCTTCAGGCACGAAAATGCCGAGACAAGGCGGTTAATTCGATCATCGTCGCCATAACGCTCGACTTCTCGCGATGCGACATGAACGGCGGCACTCTTTCCCTTGGACCCGTAACGACAGGAAGGCGTCATGGATACCACTCTTTCTTCCCCTGACAAGGCGTCAGTGGACATCACAGCGCCGCAGCGACTGCGCGTCATCAAGCGAGGCGGTGATGTCGCGGCCTTTGATGGCAGCAAGATCTCGGTGGCGATCACCAAGGCGTTCATCGCCACCGAAGGCGACAATGCCGCAGCATCGTCACGCATCCGTGACTTCGTTCACGAGGCGACCCAGAGCATCGTCGACACCTTCCTGCGTCGCATGCCCGATGGCGGCACCCTGCACATCGAGGACATCCAGGACCAAGTCGAGCTGGCCCTGATGCGCGCCGGCGAGCAGAAGGTCGCCCGCGCCTATGTGCTGTATCGCGAAGAACATGCTCGTGCCCGTCAGCCCCAGAACGGCGATATCGCCAAGCCGCACCCCAGCCTCAACGTCACGCAAGCCGACGGCACCGTACGTCCGCTGGACCTGGGCCGGGTCGAGACCCTGGTCTTTGACGCCTGCGAAGGGCTCACCAACGTCGAGCCGCAGAAGATCGTCGACGCATCGTTGAAGAACCTCTACGACGGCGTGTCCATCGATGGCGTGTCGCAAGCGCTGACGATGACCGCGCGCACCTTGGTCGAAAAAGAGCCCAATTATACCTACGCCACCGCGCGACTCTTGCAGGACAACCTGCGTCGCGAGGCACTCTCCTTCCTGGATATCGCCGACGAAGCGACTTACCAGGAGATGGCCGACCTCTACGCGCCGGCCTTCAAGGCCTATATCGCCAAGGGCATCGCGTTCGACCAGCTCGACCCGCAGCTTGCCGAGTTCGACCTCGAGCGCCTCGGTGCGGCGCTGGATTACACCCGCGACGCCCAGTTCACCTACCTCGGCCTGCAGACGCTTTACGACCGCTACTTCCTGCACCACGACGACATCCGCTACGAACTCCCGCAGGTGATGTTCATGCGTGTCGCCATGGGCCTGGCGCTCAACGAAGACGATCGCGAAGCGCGTGCCATCGAATTCTACGAGTTGCTCTCGAGCTTCGACTACATGGCCTCCACGCCGACGCTGTTCAACGCCGGCACCGTCAAGAGCCAGCTCTCTTCGTGCTATCTCACCACCGTGCCCGACCAGCTCGATGGCATCTACGGGGCGATACGCGACAACGCCATGCTCTCCAAGTGGGCCGGCGGCCTGGGCAACGACTGGACGCCGGTGCGCGCGCTGGGCTCCTACATCAAAGGCACCAACGGCAAATCGCAAGGCGTGGTGCCGTTCCTCAAGGTGGTCAACGACACTGCCGTGGCCGTCAACCAGGGTGGCAAGCGCAAGGGCGCGGTCTGCGCCTATCTCGAGACCTGGCACCTCGACGTCGAGGAATTCCTCGAGCTGCGCAAGAATACCGGCGACGACCGCCGCCGTACCCACGATATGAACACCGCCAACTGGGTGCCGGATCTGTTCATGAAGCGGGTCTTCGACGACGAAGAATGGACGCTGTTCTCGCCGTCCACCTGCCCCGACCTGCACGACCTGTACGGCGCCGCCTTCGAGAAGCGCTACGCCGAGTACGAGGAAATGACCCGCAACGGGCAGCTCAAACTGTTCAAGCGCGTCAAGGCCAAGGACTTGTGGCGCAAGATGCTGTCCATGCTGTTCGAAACCGGCCATCCATGGATCACCTTCAAGGACCCGTGCAACCTGCGCAGCCCGCAGAACCATGCCGGCGTGGTGCATAGCTCCAACTTGTGCACGGAGATCACCCTCAACACCTCGGCGGACGAAATCGCCGTGTGCAATCTGGGGTCGGTCAACCTGGCGCAGCACATCGTTGATGGCGAGCTCGATGGCGACAAGCTGAAGAAGACCGTCAAGACGGCCGTGCGCATGCTCGATAACGTCATCGACATCAACTACTACGCCGTACCGCAGGCCAAGAATTCCAACTTCAAGCACCGCCCGGTGGGGCTCGGCTTGATGGGCTTTCAGGACGCGCTCTACAAGCGTGGAATCGCCTACGCCTCTCAGGAAGCCGTTGCATTCTCCGACACCTCGATGGAGCTGATCAGCTATCACGCCATCGAAGCCTCCAGCGATCTAGCCGCCGAGCGCGGACGCTACCAAAGCTTCGACGGCTCGCTGTGGAGCAAGGGCGTGCTGCCCATCGACTCCATCGCCAACCTCGCCGAGGAACGCGGCGCCGACTATATCGAGGTGGACACCTCCACCACCCAAGACTGGGCGCGTCTGCGCGATAAGGTCACCAGCCAAGGGATGCGCAACTCCAACGTCATGGCGATCGCGCCGACCGCGACGATTTCCAACATCTGTGGCGTGACGCAGTCCATCGAGCCGACCTACCAGAACCTGTTCGTCAAATCGAACCTTTCCGGCGAGTTCACCGTGGTCAACGCCTACATGGTCAACGACCTCAAGGAACGCGGCCTGTGGGACGAGGTCATGATCAACGACCTCAAGTACTACGACGGCAGCGTGCAACCCATCGACCGCGTGCCGGATGACCTCAAGGCCCGTTATGCCAGCGCCTTCGAAGTCGAGCCCAAGTGGCTGGTCGAAGCCGCCGCGCGACGCCAGAAGTGGATCGACCAGGCGCAGTCGCTGAACCTCTACATCGCCGGCGTCTCGGGCAAGAAGCTCGACGTCACCTACCGCATGGCCTGGTTCCGCGGTCTCAAGACCACCTATTACCTGCGCGCGCTAGGCGCCACCTCGGTGGAAAAATCCACCGTCGATCGTGGCAATCTCAATGCCGTGGGCAACGCCGATAGCGGTGCATCGTCACCGCAGCCCACCGCCAGTGGCGCCCCCAGCCCAGCGGCCAGTGGCGCCTCCGGCGAAGCGCGCGGCATCGACGACTTCCTGAACGGCAAGAGCGGCAGCGGCTCCCGCGCGCCCTCGGCGGGCGATATCGACGAGCTCGGCTGCGAGGCTTGCCAGTAGACGCTTAGCGCCAGCGACGGGCTTCGAGTCGCGAGCCACGAACTGCTCGAAGCTCGAAGCTCGAAGCTCGAAGCTCACCAAAGTCTAGCCACTGGCGTTATGTATCAACGCCACTAGCAAGGAATGAGGAAGAACATGCTGAACTGGGACGACTTTCACGAAGACGAGACCGCCGACGAGCCTCAAAAGCCTGCGCCGGCCACCAAGCCGACAGCGCAACCCGCAGCGCCGGAACCCGAGCAGGTGCGCGAAAGCGCGTCACGCTACCAGGTGGCCGATGAAGACCGGCTGGCGCGCGCCCGCAAGTCGCTGGACGAACTCGATGTCGCCGCCGGCCTGGAAGAGCTGGAAATGGGCGCGGCGCGTATCGAGGTCGACGACAAGAAGATGATCAACGCCCGCGCCGACCTCAACCAGTTGGTGCCTTTCAAGTACGAGTGGGCGTGGCAGAAGTACCTGGACGGCAGCGCCAATCACTGGATGCCCCAGGAAGTGAACATGAACGCCGACATTGCGCTGTGGAAAAGCAATGACGGCTTGACCGAAGACGAGCGCCGCATCGTCGAGCGCAGCCTGGGCTATTTCTCCACCGCCGACTCGCTGGTCGCCAACAACCTGGTGCTGGCGCTGTACCGCCTGATCACCAACCCCGAATGCCGCCAGTACTTGCTGCGCCAGGCCTTCGAGGAAGCCATCCACACCCACGCTTATCAGTATTGCGTGGAGTCGCTGAGCATGGACGAAGGCGAAGTCTTCAATATGTACCGCGAGGTCCCCTCGGTCGCCGCCAAGTCGGCGTGGAGCCTCAAGCACACCCAGTCACTGGCGCGCCCGGACTTCCATACCGGCACGCCAGAGACCGATCAGGAGCTGTTGCGCAACCTGGTCGCCTTCTACTGCGTGACCGAAGGCATCTTCTTCTATTGCGGCTTCAGCCAGATCCTCTCCATGGGCCGGCGCAACAAGATGACCGGTGTCGCCGAGCAGTTCCAGTACATCCTCCGTGACGAGTCGATGCACCTGAACTTCGGCGTCGACATGATCAACCAGATCAAGATCGAGAATCCGCACCTGTGGACGCCGGCATTCCAGGACGAGGTCACCCAGATGATCATCGAGGGCACCGAGCTGGAAATCGCCTATGCGCGCGACTCCATGCCGCGTGGTGTGCTGGGCATGAACGCCGCGATCATGGAGGAGTACCTGCACTTCATCTGTAACCGCCGCCTGGCGCAGATCGGCTTGAAGGAGCAGTACCCTGGCGCCGACAACCCGTTCCCATGGATGAGCGAGATCATCGACCTGCGCAAGGAGAAGAACTTCTTCGAGACGCGCGTCACCGAATATCAGGTTGGCGGCGCGCTAAGCTGGGATTGACACCTCACATGAGAGGTTTCGAGGTGGGCCGTGTCATGCGACATGGCCCGCTTTGCGTCATGCACTCGGTATCGGTAGGCTTGCCGCCGTTCCCATTCCCTACCCGACATCGCGAAAGGTACGAACATGCAACTCGGTATCATCGGACTCGGCCGCATGGGCGGCAATATCGCCCGACGCTTGATGCGCGGCGGCCACGACGTCGTCGCCCATGACCGCGATCAATCCATCGCCTCGGCGTTGATCGAGGACGGCGCCACCCCGGCGGACTCCCTGGCGACGCTGGTGGATCAACTGGAAACGCCACGCGTGGTATGGGTCATGCTGCCTGCCGGCGCCCCCACCGAGGAGACGGTCAATGCCTTGGCCGAGCGGATGGACGCCGGCGACATCATCATCGATGGCGGTAATACCTTCTACAAGGACGACATTCGCCGCGCCAAGGCGCTGGCGCTCACGGGCATTCATTACGTGGACGTGGGCACCTCGGGAGGCGTCTGGGGATTGGAGCGCGGCTATTGCATGATGGTGGGCGCCGAACAAGAGATCTTCGCTCATCTCGACCCACTGTTCGATACCCTGGCGCCCGGTCACGGCAACCTGGAGCGCACGCATGGCCGCAACGCACCCCATGACAGCGCCGAGCGTGGCTATATCCATGCCGGCCCGGTCGGTGCCGGCCACTACGTGAAGATGGTCCACAACGGAATCGAGTACGGCCTCATGCAAGCCTACGCCGAAGGTTTCGAGCTGATGCAAAGCAAGTCATCGCCGGAACTGCCGGAAGATGAACGCTTCGATCTCAACCTCGCCGACGTGGCTGAAGTCTGGCGGCGTGGCAGCGTGGTTTCCTCGTGGCTGCTCGACCTCACCGCCCAGGCCCTGACCGGCGACCCCAAGCTCGATCATTACTCCGGCGCCGTCGCCGACAGTGGCGAAGGCCGCTGGACCATCGATGCCGCCGTCGAGCAAGGCGTCTCCGCCCCGGTCCTGGCCAACGCACTGTTCGCGCGTTTCAACTCGCGCAAGGACAACACCTACGCCAACCGCCTCCTCTCGGCGATGCGCTTCGGCTTTGGTGGCCACGTCGAACCGCCGTCGCAGTAGCCTCGGCACGCGCTGGCCGCCAACATAATGGTTGGCAAGAGAACTGCGTATCAGCCCGCCAGATGGCTTTGGCGGGCTATCGCCATTCCCACGCGTCCCGGCGACAACGCCACAGCCTGTGCCTCATATCGATACGCGTAAGCACTGCCCTGCATGGTATAGCGTGAAGCCTCCTTCGTAACCGGTGCTCCACAATGGCTTGGCGCGTATCGGTTGATGGGAGCAGATCGGCAATAGAATGGATAGCGCGCTTGTGTCGTTTACCGGTAACGCGTTGGCTTTATTCTACTCGCTGTCATAATAACTGCTGAGCTCACGAACGGCGCTGGGCTCTCAATTGACACCATGAGGCACAGCCGATGACAGTCCCAATTTCCCATCACGAGATTCGTGACCGTTTCTCCAAGGCCATGTCGGCCATGTATCAGGCCGAAGTGCCCCAGTACGAAACCCTGCTCGAGCTGGTGGCTCAGGTGAACCGCGAGACCCTCGAGCGTGATCCCGGGCTGGCCGCGCGACTCGAGGCTCATGATGAGTTGAATCGCCTCAGCGTCGAGCGGCATGGTGCCATCCGTGTCGGTACTGCCGAAGAGCTCACCATGCTGCGCCGGCTATTCGCGGTGATGGGCATGTATCCGGTGGGCTACTACGATCTCTCCGAGGCCGGCGTGCCGGTGCACTCCACCGCCTTCCGGCCCATCGACGACGCTGCCCTGGCGCGAAACCCCTTCCGTGTCTTTACCTCGCTGCTGCGCCTGGAGTTGATCGAGAGCGCCGAGCTGCGTGAGCGCGCCGCCGATATCCTCGCCGAGCGTGACATCTTCACGTCCGGCGCACGGGAGTTGATCGAACTTAGCGAACGCCAGGGCGGGCTCACCGACGAACAGGCCGATCGCTTCGTGGCCGAGTCGTTGGAGACCTTTCGCTGGCACCAGAACGCCACGGTGGACCTGGAAACCTACGAGGCGCTGCACGCCGAGCATCGATTGATCGCCGACGTGGTCTGCTTTCGCGGGCCACATATCAATCATCTGACGCCACGCACCCTGGATATCGACGAGGCGCAACGCCGCATGCCGGCGCCCCAAGGAAGTCATCGAAGGTCCGCCGCGCCGCGACTGCCCGATCCTGCTGCGCCAGACCAGCTTCAAGGCCCTGGAGGAGCCGACCCGCTTCGCCGGCGAACGCCAGGGCACTCACACCGCACGCTTCGGCGAGATCGAACAACGTGGCGTGGCGCTGACCGCCGAGGGACGTGCGCTCTATGACCGGCTGCTCGCCGAATCGCGTCAGCGTACAGCCGGACTGACCAATGTCGAGCATCAGCGCGTTCTGGCCGAGGTGTTCGCCGACTTCCCGGACACCGAAGCCGAGCTACGCCATCAGGGGCTGGCCTTCTTCGAGTACCGGCTGACCGAAGCGGGGCGCGCGGCCGGAGCCGGCCCCGAGACCGAGCTGGAAACACTCATCGAGCAAGGGCTGGTCGCTGTTCGGCCGATCACCTACGAGGATTTCCTGCCCGTCAGCGCGGCCGGCATCTTTCAGTCGAACCTCGGCGATGGCGGCAATCAGGCCTATGCGGGCAATGCCAACAAAGAGGCCTTCGAAGAAGCGCTAGGAGCCAGGGTGACCGACGAGCTGGCCCTCTATGCAGAACGCGAGCGTATGTCTCTTCAATCGACTCTCGAGGCCTTGAAGCGCTAGGTCCTACCGATTAAATCGTGAAAACCACTATCGTTTGACTTGGACGACAAGGGGGCGTCAGTCCCCCAGCCCCAGCGACCGCTGCCAGCGCTTCTCGAGCGTATCGGGGCCGCTGGGGCCGAATACCGCCCGTGACTCGCCGCGGTACCAGGCCCACATCTGATCGCCGTAGCTGTAATGCCACCATTCGCTGGGCAGGTTGGCGAAGCCGGCATCCCGCATGGCGTGGTAAAGGACCCGCCGCCGGTCACGGTAGGTTCGCGTCGCGGCGTCGTGGGCGTGATGCTCGAAGTGGACGGTATGCGAGGCGGGCCGCGCTTCATCGAATGCCGAGCCCATCTCCAGCAGCATCCCATCATCGTCGCATAGTGCTACATCCACTGCTCCGCCGGTGAGATGCGGGCTCGGGCACTCTGGCCGATCACTGGGTGGCGAGACAAATGCCCGGGTCAGCGCCCGCCGATCCGACTCGTCGAGATCCGCATAGCGCGCTTCCACCATACTCAGCAAGGTGTCATAGAAGTGGCGCTGCACGGCATAGGGCCGCCAGGCATCTAGCACCACCAGACCTACCCCCTCCGGCAGGCTCCGCGCCACCATGAGAAGTCGCCGATAGACCGCCTCCCGAGCCCAGCACTCGGGCACCGCCCCAGATACGCCCAGGGCATGGTAGATGGGATGCACGCGCAAGGCCGGCGCGGCAAGGCTGAGTGCATGTAGCGGCATGCCCTCGTCGACGATGGGAATGGCGGCAATGGCCTCCCACTGGGGATCGGTAATGTCGGCGATGGGTCGAAGCGTCGAGTCAGTCACGTTCAAACAGTTCGTTTCCAAGTTGAAGTCAGCCCAGGGTGTTGGGTAGCCAAGTGATCAGGCCAGGAAAAACGATCAGCATCAGCAGCACGCACACCGCCACCAGAATAAACGGCCAGATGGTGCGGAAGAGCACAGTGATATCCAGCCGGCTGACCGCCGCAGCGATGAATAAGCAGGCCCCCATCGGCGGGGTGATCAAGGCGATGGTGATGTTGAGCGTGATGATGATGCCCAGCGCCACCGGGTCGATACCAGCCGCCAGCGCCACCGGTGTGAATACCGGGGAGAGCAGCATCAGGGCTGACACTTCCTCCATGAACATGCCGGTCACGAAGGTGATGGCACTCAGCAGCAAGAGCACGATCACCGGCGAGTCGATGAAAGGCTCGAGCAGCCCGGCGAAACGTTCCGGCGCCTGCGCGTAGGCGAGTTCCCAACTGATCACCGATGAAATGCCGATGATCAGGAAGATCGCCGCCGCCAGCCGGGTGGTATCGATCACCGCCCGCCAGAAAGCCGCCAGCCGCAACTGCCCCATCAGCAGTCCACATACCGCCACGTAGAGTACGGTCAACGCGGCAGACTCGGTCGGCGTGACGATCCCCAGCACGATGCCGGCGACGATGATGAACGGCGCAACCAACGCCGGCAATGCGCCGCGTACCGCTGCGTATATCTCGTCTCTCGCCGGTAAGGTAGTGCGACGCGCGAAGCCCGCTCGCCTGGCATGCACGGCATTCATCGCCATGAACGCCAGCGCCAGCAGCAGACCCGGCACCACACCGCCCAGGAACAACTGGCCGACAGAAGTATTGGTCTGGGCGCTGTAGAGAATCATGAAGATACTCGGCGGAATGATGGGGCCGATCAATGAACTACCGGCAGTCAAGCCGGCAGCGAAGGCAGTGGTATAACCTTCGCGCGTCATCGCCGGAACCAATAGCGCGCCCATCGCCGAGGCGTCGGCGGCGGCCGAACCGTTGATCCCGGACATGAACACGCTGCCCACCACATTGACATGCCCGATACCGCCGCGAAGGTGACCCACCAGCAGGCGCGCGACGCGCATCAACCGCTCGGTCAAGCCACAAGCATTCATCAGGTTACCGGCGAGAATGAACAACGGAATCGCCATCAGCGAAAAACTGTTGAGGCCGCCGAAAAACTGCTGCGGCATCATCCGCGCAATCATACCCGGATCGACGAACACGAAGCCGACCAAGGCGGTCACGGTCAGCGTCAAGAAAAGTGGAATACCCAGTAAGGTATTGGCCAGCAAGGTAGCGAACATCGCGGCAACCATCATGAAGCGCCCTCCTTGGCCGTGTCCGCGTCGTCGATACCGGGTTGCGGCAGCAGCTGTGGTCCGTAGAGCAGCACCTGCAGTGCAAGCAACCCAAAGCCAATGGGCATGGCCAGCATGGGAATGGTACGACTGATGCCCAGTCCCTGAGAGGTGAAATAGCTCACCGACAAAGCGTAATGCCAACTCCACCAAGTCATGGCCAGGCATAGCCCCAGGGTCAGCAACCATTGATAAACCAGTAACACTTGTCGCGCGGCACCTTCCAGCTTGCGCTCCAGTAGCGCCACTCGCATATGCTCGCCACGCACCCACACATTGCCGGCGATCAGCAATGCCGAGGCGATCAAGCAATAGCGTGCCAGTTCATCGCTCCAGATCGGCGCCTGACCGACTACGTAGCGCGTCACGACGCCGTACAGGATATCGATCAGCGTGACCAACAACGCGATGCTGCCCAGACCTGTCGTGACCCGCCCCAGCAGCGATAACAAGGTTTTTCGGAACATGATGATCACATGGCGCGACCGACCTCGCCGGTCGCGCTCCTTCCCTCGGAATGAGTAAAACCGTTATCAGTTGCTGAGCAGGTCGCTCTGACCGGCATCCTCGAGCGCCATCTTGATCCACTCGTCGTCGATACCCTGTTCGCGCAACCAGTCGATATAAGCCGGCTGTCCTTGCTCACGAAACGCCGCCATTTCCTCACTGGAAGGTTCAATCACTTTCATGCCCTGGTCGGCAAGAAACTGGATGCGCTCGTCGACCTTGTCCTCGACCTCACGACGATTGATTTCGACGGCTTCCTTGACGGCGGCTTCAACGGCCTGACGATTGTCCTCGGAAAGCCCCTCGTACCAATCGCCATTGGCAATCAGGAATTGATCGGAATACTGCACATTGGCAAGGGTAAGATACTTCTGCACTTCGTAAAGGCTGCCCATGATGATGTACATCGGCGGGTTCATCTGACCATCGGCAACGTTGGTCTTGAGCGCCATATAGGTATCGGTCCAGGGAATCGGTGTACCGGACGCACCAAAGGCTTCGTAGAGCGCCACTTGGCTGGGGTCCATGGCACGGAAGCGCAGTCCCTTGAAGTCTTCCGGACTGCTGATGGGACGCTGAGAGTTGGTGAAGTCGATGAAACCACCCTCCTCGACCACGCCCAGCAACTCGGCGTTCGTACGTTCTTTCAAGGTGTCTTCCACCTTGTTCCAGTAGTCGCCCTCATCGAAGAACTGATGCGCGGCGCTGTAATCGTCAAACAGGAAGGGGATCGCGCTGACATAGATTTCGGGCACGATCGGCGAAAGCCCGGCAAAGGAAGCGATATTCAGGCTCGGGGTATTGATCACCTGCTCCATCCGCTCCTGTTCTTCGCCGAGCATGGAGTTGGGATACAGTTTGAGCTGGATATCGCCGTCGGTTTTTTCCTCGACGAGCCGCTTGAGATTGGACGCAAACAGATGGACCGCATTCTTGTCGGCATCGGGCGGCCCGTTATAGCTCAGATTCAGGGTGGTGGCGGCATTCGCCAAGCTTGCCGTGGCCAGCAAACCACTCGCGATGGCGGTCAGCAGTACGGGACGCAACATTGAGGTACGCATGAAAGGACTCCTTGTTGTTATCGGCACGAGACGATTCGCGCAGGGATCGACCGTTGTTGCCTGGCAGCAGGTTTCAAACGGCGTTCCATGACGCTAATCGTTGCGCTGTTGACCTTTCAAGCGCCCTAGCGTTGTTTTAAAGGCAACATACGTGCGTCAAGGACTCGCGGAGCATCGGCGCTGAAGAAACGCATGCTATATCGCAGGTGCTCAATGAAAGCCTGGGCTGCCACCGTCAAAGGCCGCTCGACCTGACTGACGATGCGCGCCTGTGCCTGGCACAACACGTCGGCGTCAACCTCACGCGCAACGATACTGCCCTCGTGAATCTCCTCGAGGACACTGAGCTCAGGCATGAACGTCACACCTAAGCCGGAACGCACGAAATTCTTGAGCACCGACACCGAGTTGGTTTTCATGCGCGGCCGATACGATAGCTTGGCCGTGCGCAATGCCATATCGACCAACTGTCCCATGCCGGTTTGTCCATCGATAAGCGCCAAGGAATGCGCACCGATTTCGGAGAGCGTCAACGGCGCCTTCGCGCGGGCCAACGCGTGCTCGGCGGGCACGATCAGATCCAGCGGTTGGCAGCGATCGACATGCGACATCAGGCGGTGATCATCGGGCGGTGCGTACAGCAACGCTAGATCGACGCCCCCTTCCTCGACCAACGCCATCGCATCGGTGAGCCCAGCCATATGCACTTCGATTTCCAGCCCCGGATAGGTGGCCAGAAAGTTCTGCAAAGGTGCCGAGACCAGATCCGCGATGAATCCTTCGCCGACGGCGATATGTACCTCGCCATGTTCCAGGTTCTGCATTGCCTGCAACTGGGAAAGTGTTGCCCGCTCGGCGGCGCGTCGATCGCGATAGTGACGCAGCATCAATTCACCGGCAGGCGTCAATCCCAGTCGTGGCGAACGCACCAGTAACACGGCGTCCAGCTCCTCCTCGAGCGCGCGCAGCTGCCTGCTGAGTGCCGATGGGTTGACCTCCAGATGCGCGGCGGCCCGGCGTAGCGAGCCATAGCGAACGACGGCATCGAGATATTCAAGCGCACGGGATTTGAACGGGGTCATGGCAAGCTCGGTCAGCAATCTGATAAATAAGCATCATCCGACGAACGATCCCAAGGGATGGGATTGATTCCAATCCGCAACCGGCGTAGCGTGAAGGCGTCAAATTCACAGGAGACTGGATCATGGCGGAAGCCAAGAGTGTCATCAAACGTGTCTATGTTCCTACCTATGTCCGCGACCTGCCCAATGGCGAACGCGTGACGGTTCCCGGGCACTACAAGAAGACACCCACGCACTCGCGCTGACGCTCGTGATTGGGTCGCGCCCTTTCTGCGCGGGTATACAACGAACCAGGAACGCCCTGCCAACCGGCAGGGCGTTTTTCATGGGGGCGCGTATACCGCATGCCTCAGCGACGCAGGTCGACCTCTCGCGTCTGGCCGGCGCCAATCTCGATCTGCTTCAGAATCAGCGGGCTGCGCGAGCCGTCCGGTAGGCGTACGCTTCCGGCCACATAGAAGACCCCCGCGGGTATCCCGGAGGCCTCGAAATATCCGTTGGCGTCGGTCTTGACGTAATGCGTGTATTCGCGAGCACGTGGGTCCGCAGGCTCGATACGCTTACCCGCCAATGCCACCTCGGCGGCTTCGGCGGAATAGCGCGTGGCCGGCGCGATCGACACGGTTTCTCCTTTTCCCGCCACCATGCCATATTGCGATGAGGCATAACGTAGCCGCCCCTTGACCACGGCGGAGCCATGCTTATCCAGCTTGGCGTATTCCTCGGCCGGAAATGCGACCTGGCGTTCGACGGCGCCTACCGGCGTGCCTTCGCCGGCTTCCTCGACCTCGGCGGGCTGCGTCGGCTCCCCCGTGGGGAGCATCTCGCAACCACTCAGCACCAGTCCCACCAGAAGCAACCACCCTCCCGTACGTATCGTTCTCATTCCATGAGCCACCTTGTGAGCGAGCTTAACGTGCAAGCTCGGGATTGAGCGTGTAGGTTCCCATCACGCTGGCCTGTTCGATGACATGCCCTTGCATGGCCTCGAGCACTTCATCGCCGGTGAACTCGCCCTGCAGACCCAGCGAGTCGACATCCAGCGCATAGACCGTGAAGTAATAGCGATGTACCAGGGCATCGTTCCATGGTGGGCAAGGCCCGTCATAGCCGCCGTAGATACCTTCTAGCTGTTCGTCATCGACGAAGAAGTCCGTGTAGCTGTTGATGCCGCGTACACCCTTGCCGGTTTCGCCCGGCGCCTTGCCCATGGCGACGACACCATCGGCATCTTCGCCTTCGTCGATGCCTTTCACCTCCGTCGGGATGTCGATCAATACCCAATGATAGAAATCGGCGCGCGGCAGGTCGGCCGGCACGCTGCGGCTCTCCTGGTTGACGTCACTGGGATCCGTGGGTGCATCCACATCGACCACCAACAGCGCAAGGCTATGCGTTCCGGCGGGCACATCGTGCCAATGCACACGTGGATTGCGATTGTTGCTGAAACGCAGGTGTTGCTGAGGATCGGGAACGGCGAACGCAAAGCGTTCGGGGATGGGTTCACCGTCGATGACGTCCTGCACGTCGATGCGCATGCGGCTGTCTCCTGATAGAGCGTAATGAATAATGTACGTGCCTCAGTTTGGCACATTCATGAGTCAGTGCGCATAGGACCAACGGCGCCCTACCCCTGTAGAAAATGTCAGTCGTAGAAAATGTCAGCGGTCAGGTGACGATCATCCTGCGAGGCATGCGAATTTGACCGATACTGTACGCACCTTCACCCGGAAAGGAGAACCGCCATGCCACGCTGGATTCCGCTCGCCTTCATCGCGGGCTTCTTCGCCGTTCTTTGCTTCCATCAGCCCATGGCGGGCTTGCTGCATGCCTACGCCATCGTCCCTTTTGCGCCCTATGGCACCGCATCCGTACCACCTTTGGGCATTCCTCAGTGGCTGTCGGCGAGCTTCTGGGGCGGTGTATGGGGGATCGTCATGCTGTGGGCATTCACGCATTTCCACATCACGACCGGGCTGTGGTGGAAAAGCGTGTTGTTCGGCGGTATCGCCTTGACCCTCGTGGCGCTTTTCATCGTATTTCCGCTCAAGGGGCGCGGCCTCAACCTCGCCGGGTTTCCTATCGGCTTTCTGGTCAATGGCGCCTGGGGCATGGGCATCTGGGTCTTCGCACGCTGCTTCGGGCTCTGGAGAATTTCGCCGCGGCAAGTGTCATCAGCCCCATAGCAGGGTCACTAGCAATGCCAATGTCCCCACGATCAATGCAGTGAGCACGGCGATGCTCACCAGCCGATCCAGCCAGACATCGACGCCGCTCCGGGACCGCCTCGCGGAGGCCGCTCTCCGGCGTCGGGTGGCACCTTGTCGTCGCTGCCTACCTGCTTTGGCCACTTGAGGCATTCCTCACTCCCGTGCATGCAATATCGCTTACCATAAGGGGTGACGCTCATTTCCACCAGCGCACAACGCAAAACGCCCGGCCGAGACCGGGCGTTACACCTATCGTCATGTGAGACTTTATCCGCCTTCACGCGTATTGATGCGCCGGTTGACCACGTTCGGGGCGCGCCGATAACGCTCGGCCTCCGCCAACGTTTCCGCTTCAAACGCGTCGGCGCCGACCGGGGTCTCACCGTGACGATGATAAAGAGACGTCAGCATGGCCTTGCGGTCCGCCCGCAACTCCTTCACCAGCACGACAATCATGCCATAGAGAATGAAGGTGAACGGCAATGCCGACAGCACCGCAGCGGACTGCA
>Ga0209300_1000250_pt1 | contig 32136 bp, 29 predicted proteins | sample Shrwel_input2_RT_FD_187535 | JGI IMG/M metagenome (GOLD analysis project Ga0209300, IMG submission 187535) | Subsurface microbial communities from deep shales in Ohio, USA - Utica-3 well 1 S input2 RT (SPAdes) (version 2) ... | reverse complement strand
AGAACGAGGCAAGATCAATAGGATGCACGGCGACAGCAGGGACAGGTGGATGGTTGGTTTGGCGACTACCAATTTACCTGCTTCCCTGACTGTCAACTCGCTCTTCCCCCAGAGTCCGCGAAGAACCATAAAAAAGCAGGGGGAGGGCGGTCTTCTCGCCAGCGGTTGCTGGTGATTTTTCCGCTCGATTCCACGGGTGCGCCGGGTCGAGTGGCAGGCCGTTCACGTCGCAGCCCAGGAACACGCTCTTATTCATGCTCGCGGCTGTCTTGAGCGAGTGGCATTCATGGCAGAGCGGCTGCAAATTCTCCCGGCTGTTGTCGTCGGTGTAGTCCTCGCGGCTGTCCTCGATGTGATCCACGTCCGTTGCAGGCACTACCAGACCACGGGCGGCACACATACGGCACAGCGGCTCACTTGCCAGCACCTCGGCGCGCAGGGTCTTCCACGCGCTGCTGTTCAGGCTCAGCGTGCGTTTCTTCTTCATGCCGCTGCCTCTTTGGCTTGTGCATCTTGATCGGCAGCATCGGGTTGTGCATTCGGTCTTCCAGTGGCAGGCGTTGCATCTTCAGTTTGCGCATCGTCGATACCTTCAATGGCGGGCAGGTTCTCAATGCGGCGCACCTCAGACCGGAGCATCCAGCCGTCCTCGATGCCGCGCTGGTAGAAGTTCGCCCGGGCCAGGCTGTCGCCACGCAGCAGACCTTCCACGTTGTGCTCGACGAAGAACGCGGGGTTGTTGATGCACGCCCGGTTGATCGCCTGTTCCCACATCACGAGATGACGGCGCAGGGTGTTGGTCACGAAGAAGCGGGCCAGCTCGACCACGTTCGAATAGTTCGCGGCCTCCATATCCCCGATCATCACGGGCGGTACGCGGAACAGACGGGCTGTCTCGACGATGGACAGGCGCCGGGCTTCGATCCACTCGGCATCCTCAAGCGTCATGCTCACGGTCTTGAACGTCGCGCCTTGCGGCAGTACGGCGGTCTTGCCGTGGTTGGCAATACCGGCTTGACCAGCGGACCAGCTCTCGCGGATCTGTCCGGCCTGTTCTTTCGTGGTGCCGGGTGGTGTCTCGATGACGCCCGATAGCTTGGTGCCCTGCTCGAACATCTTGGCGCCGTGGGTACGCTCGGCCAGGGCAAGGCCGATAGTGTCGCGGGCTACCTGAATCGGCGAGCGTCCGAGAATCCCGTCATCACTGTGATATCGCAAGTGCAAGACTTCATCGGCCAGCAGGCGGCGCTGGTTGCCCTTTCCGTCCACATGGTCATAGACCAGATTGCCCAGGCTCGAACGAAGCACAGTGACGCTATCCGGGTGCATCGGCAGCAGGGCTTTCACCGAACCGTTCGGGTTCCACACGATTTCCGCATAGGCGTTGCCACGCAGCAGAACATGACGCTGCATCTGCTCGCGGAACTCCAGGGCGGTCTGGTAGTTGTTCGGGGCATCGTGCAGCAGACGATAGAGCGGATGGGTTTTCGCCTTCTCGCGTCCGTTGTCGGTGTTGCGGTACACGTCGAGCGGCAGGCTGCCCACCGTCTCAGAGATAGCCGCCACGCAGGCATATACGGCGCTGATGCCTTCGGCGGTAGTGGTGTTCACGTCCACACCAGCGACGCCAGGAAAGCCCGTCAGGCGGTCGTAATAGGTGTCATAGGCCGGGGTCGTCGGCTCGGGGCTGGATCGTTTGAACAGGCGCGGGAATTTCACTGGCAGGCCTCCAGATACAGACGGGCAAGGCGAATCGAGCGCGGCAGCTTCGACCGGACTTGAACACTCGTCGCGTCATAGGCCGGGTTGGCCGTGATGGTGATCTCGAACAGATCCACGTCTCGCAGCTCGCGGACGGGCTTTGCGCCTTCGGCCCAGGTGTCGCGGACAGGTAGAAACCCGAACGAACAGCCGGCCACGTCGCCACGCTTCACCAGCTCGGCCAGATCGCGGCCAAGGGTGGTGTCGGGAAGGTCCAGCTCGAACGCTAGACCTTCGGAATCTTCGGTGAGTCGCAGAGTGCCGGCACCCAGGCGACCGAGCAGCGACTTGCCGTCATGCTCGTAAATCGCCCGGATGTTTCCAGCAGAAGCGGCGGCAAGCGTCCGGGTGAAGGCACCGGGGCGGATGACTTCCACAAACTCGCCCAGGTCCGTCTCAGAGTTGAACCGAGCGGCATAGCCGGTCAGCTTGCGTCCGTCAGGCTTCAGCCCATTGCTTGCGCGCCGTTCCATTGCTTAGACCTCGGTCGCTACGACGAAGCCTTGCGGGTGGCGCACGGCGGTATCGACGGTGGCCATCGCGCGAACCTGAATGCCGCCACGGCTGTAGGCCGGCTCAGCGTATGGGTTGACCAGAATGTCCACCTCGGACCAGACGCCAAGCATGACTTGCGAGAAGTCACCGAGGATCAGTTTCCCAGCCGGCACGTTCTTGCTCGCTGCCAGGGCCAGGCCAGCCATCGCGCCGTTGTCGAACAAGAAGCCCGAACCGGAACCGGCGACCTTCTCAGCAGCAGCCAAGGCGGTGCGAATGGCGGCAGTGGTCAGCCAGCGACCGTTGCTGATATCCACATCGTCGAGCATTTCCAGCATCGCCAGAACACCGGCCCAAGTGGTCGGAACGTCGCCGGCAGCTTGGATGCCAGGAGTGTTCAGGATGCCCAGCGGCTGCCCAGCCAGACCGGAACCGTTGATGATCGCGGCATCGATCTGCTTGGCGATCAGGAACGACAGGTCTTCGCGCACCAGTTGTTCGATGGCCGGGGCGCTCTGCTGGATAAGCTGGCGGCTCATCTCGGTTTTGCCGCCGACGTGTTTCGGGGTCAGGGTGACCTGATCGAAAGACATTTCCGCTTCTGGTACGGCCTGGCCTTCAGTAACCCAGCCGGTTTCGAGGCCGCTGCCGAACTTCGGAATAGCGACATTGCCACGCAGGCCGGTCATCACGCGAACACCCATCTGGCGAGCCAGCAGAGCCTCACGCAGCGGGCCAATGTAGTCCTGAGCGCGATGGTCGGTGCCTACCAGTTCAGGCGCGGTCGCGGTGGTGTTGGCACGCTTCTCCAAGCTGGCGAACGGTACGAAGGCGCCCTCGGCTTTGCGGCCACTGCGGCGTTCAGCTTCGCGGGCATATTCAGCCTCGGCACCGTCCAGGCTGCGGCCTTCCATCTGAGCGCGAATCACGCGGGTGACGCTCACGGAGTCGGCCAGGCGGTCGAAGTCGGCAGAAGGTGCGCCAGATACCGGAGTGCCAGCGGCGCGGCGTTCTACTTCGCCCAGGTATTCGGCACGCTCAACCTGAGCGGACAGGGCGCGTTCTTCAGCCTTCAGGCTCTCAAACTGCTTGGTTTCGTCGGCAGACAGATCGCGGCCTTCTGCGGCTGCGGCATCTACCAGGGTTTTCATGGCGGCGACCTTGGCGGAGCGCTGCTCGCGTAGGGCGGAAATCTTCATTCGTTGATACCTGTAAAGTTAGATGACATGCAAGCATACTGTACGCATATACAGTATTCGACGCAACTAATTGTTGACAGGTACGTTCGCCACGTTGTAGCAGGCATAAAAAACCCCGCTCGTAGCGGGGTTGAGGTTATTGCACGGTTGCGTCCGGCCATCGCTTGCGGGCGTCCGCGAGCGCTTCGGCATGGGTAACCGGCTCGCAAATCATCGTAAACGGCGGATAGCCCTCAACGGTGACGGCCCAATGGCTTCTGCGCGACTCGCCATCATTGGCCGCGACCTCTGCTAGCAACTCCAGGCGATGAAGCTTGATGTATTGGCGAATGTCGGGCGTCAGCTTGCTCGATGGCGAGACGATCAGGCGGTTGCCCTTCACCTTGGCGCTGAAGCCGTGATCGCGGAGATAGTCGATAGCGGCCATTAGAAAGCCTCCGCGTCGTCATCATCGAAGTCGGGCGAATCGCTGAAGGTGCTCACGTTTTGCTGAAGATGCTCATTGTTTTCTGTGAGCACCTTCAGTCGATCTTGAGCACCTTCAGCAGAAAGACGCCAAACCCATTGCTGTTTACCTCCGCCGAAATTGCCGCCTTCCTTCTTTGCAACTGCGCCAATCGTTTTCTGAGCACGGCGAACCGTCGCCCAGGTCAGTCCGTTTCCGTCAGCATCCTTTTTGATCTGGTTGACAGGCACAGGGCCAGCGGAAAGGAGGTCGCGCAGGAAGTCGCAGGCCTCGTCCAACTCCGTGCGGCGCTCGTCCTGATTCTGCGACTCAACGTCCGCCAGGATCTCGCGAGCGGTGCCTTCGATCTTGCCGCCCCATAGAACGCGGGTGGTCGTGATCCCACTGCCGACCGTGCATTCTTCGATGGTGTAAGAGCACCCGCCGTCGTCCACCGCGATGTTCGACTTTGCTCGTGCTAGCACACGAAGCTCGGAGTCTTCTTGCTTCGCGGCTACCAGCACCGTGCGGGCCAGCGCTCCAAAGGCCTGTGACCCCAGCACTCGCTCGGCTGGGTTCTTGTCCGCCGATCCTTTCGAGAAGTGGGTGATGCCTAGCACCGCGCAATCGTGCTGCTCGGCAAGATCGACAAGGCCTTGCAACGCTCGGCGCACGTCATTGGCGCGGTGCATATCGCCTGACACGGCGGAGACGATGGGGTCGATCATAATCAGCCCCACGTCGCCGATTCGCTCCATCTCGGCGGCCAGCAGGTCGATATCCTTGGCCGGGTCGAATGGCTCGACCTCGCCCAGCCCGTTGACGCGGCCTTGCAGAATGTAGACCTTGCTCAGATCAGCGCCGGAGGCGATGAGGCGCGGCACAATCGTGTCGGACGCATCGTCTTCGCTCGACCAGATAACGACGCTACGCCGTTCGCGGCACGGTTCTCCATCTGGCCAGCGCCCGCCGCTCGTGATGGTCGCAGCAAGGCCAATCGTCAGCGTGGTTTTGCCAGTTCCACCAGCACCAGCAAGGATGGTCAGCTTGCCCAGCGCCAGCCAGCCCGGCCACGCCCAGTGAATTGCGGTTGGCGTGATGCTGGTCGCCTGAATGGCATTCGCCCGCCAGGCGTCCTTGGCGGCAGCTTCCGCCCATTCCTTCTTCAGAATCTCGATTGCTGCGGCCATTACGCGACCCCCAACCGGCGCTTGGCCAGCTCTAGCCGCTCTTGGTCCTCGGCGGACAGTTGCTTGCCTAGGCGCATCTGCTCAACCGCAACTGTGATAACCATCGCCTCGAACTGGCGCGCTGCTCGGCTCGGCTGGTTAGAGCGCGGCTTATCGCCAGCGAACAGATCGCGTAATTCCAGCCCGACCGCGCCAGTGATTTCCGCGGCGCTACAGCCGGCCCAGCACTTAAGCAGTACGGTGCCGTTGTCGGCTTCCTTGATACTCAGACTGGGGTTCTTGTCATCGTGGGCCGGGCAGCAGGCAAGCCACTTGGCCGCACCGTTCGGCTTTACCTTGTCGAGGCGTGACAGGATGTTGTCGATTGGATTCATGCCGCCTCTCCCGTGTGCTCAGAGGTGCGGCGCGCCAGGAACTCGGCCAGGTCGCTAAGGCGGTAGCGGACGAGCCGGCCGACTTTCAGATAGGGGAGGTTATAGCGCCCGGTCGAGCGCCAGACGGACAAGGTAGAAGCCTTGATGCCCAGGGCAACAGCGGCTTGCTTGTCATCTACTTGAACAGGCGGGTTCTTCGGATCGTAGCCAAGGGCGGCAGCGATATCGGCCTTGATGGCCTCGATGGTGGTGTGCATGAGTATTGCCTCGTCGGGTCAGAAGTGACGAGGCAATGGTCGAGAAAGCAGCTGGCGCCGGAGACGGCGAAAACTTCAATATTCAGGACAAGTTGCTGCGCAAGAAATCGTCACAGACGACTCTAAGGCGTGACGTCAGAAGACGCTGGGATATCTCCATCTTTCTGTCGTGACCACCGCTTCTGAGTTCGCTCTTTTTCAGCTTTGACGAGACGTTCGATAGTCCGCATCTCTAATTCACTTTGAACGAACGGAAGGCCCATCAGATGAAATACTGCACGCTTTTGCGCCGCGCCAGTCACTCGCCAGTTCAACTGAATTATCTCGACGGCCATGAGTCTCGCAGGCAGGTCCGCGTCATTCCGGCGACTGACTGCGCCACCTAGAAGGCATTCTTCATTTAGTCGATCAACTGCCCGCTTGACAGAACGGGCTTTCCATATGTTACGGGCGCTATCAGGGGTTGACGGGTGCTCGACTAGCCTCTCGACTTCGGCAAGTCGATCCCGAATTTCAGCGAGTACACGAAAGCCGTCAATGGCCTCGTTTGCTGCCTGCTTTGTGATATAGCGATGGCTCGCCTGAGCGACCCCAGACGCGAACCGAATATACGACCCATAACGGCGCACTATCCGGTATGTGAGGTTCCCAGGATACGCTCCGATTGAAAGCCAATTGGCGATAGTGTCTTCAAATATTGGTAGCCAGCCATCAGGCATCTGATAATAGCCGAGGCTTCTGAGCGCGAGCTGAAACGAAGGCTGGTTTTCTAGCCAATTTAGGGCGATACCGGCTTCAGGAAGTAGGGCAGCATCATGCGCTTTATCACCGATTTCTTTGAGTTCAATAGCAAGTGCGTTCACGTCGACAGTCGCGCTAGTGAGTTCCCCACCGTTAGCGTCGGAAATTTCATAAATTTTCTGCCTAGTGCCGGTTCTGAAATCGAACTCAAAGCGGCTCCACGTTTCCGCCAATGCCTTAAACTGTTCCGTGGTTGGTACAGACAACTGGTCCATCATGCCCTCCGGCACTCACTCAAATAGATGGCCAGCCAGGCGGTTGAGTGATCCGCTTTTCGCCCCGTCGGGCTAGGCTGGCCAAACTCGATTAAGAGCGTGCCTCAATCATTTGCGAAGCGGCTTCACCGGCAACAAGAACGCGGGCATAGGCTGCCCCGGCCATCTCCTGCAATGCCTTGAGGTCAGATTGAAACAGCTCGATTTGCTCTAGCCACCCCTCAAGCGCTTCCACACCCGCCTCAGCTATTCCTGCCGCCAGATCATCCTTGGATTTTGTAAGCGTTATGAGTGTCACGCGGCGAGCCAGGTCGTGCGATACCTTACGGTTACGCTCGGACTGCTCGACCTGCTCCAGCGTCATAACGGCTTCAAAATTGATAGCTTGATCGGTCATTTCTCATTTCTCCGTCGTGGTGCTGCCCATCGCAGCGGTGATTTTCTCTAGCGCCTCGCGCACCGGGTCGGTGGCCAGGTGGGCATAGCGGGCGGTTGTCACCGTCGTGGTATGCCCTAAAAGCTTGCCGACCATCGGCAGACTGACGCCTTGTCCGACTAGCCAGCTTGCGGTTGTGTGTCGCAAATCGTGGATGCGGATGTCGGGCACTTCAGCCGATTCCACTTCGGCCGCAAACGCCTTCAGCGCCTCTTTCCAGCTCGCATAAATGTTGGTGACGTGGCCGGCGCTGCTGTTAGATGGGAAAACCCACTCGGTACTGACGCCGACGCGGCGCTTGAGAATCAGGACGGCGGGCGGCGGCAACGGTATCGAATGCACACGCTTGTTCTTGTGGTGCGCGCTACCGATGGTCCAGATGTTCGCCTTCAGGTCCACTTGATCCCAGCGCATCGCCTTCACGTTGCCGGATCGGGCGCCAGTGAACAGGCACAGTCGGAAGATATCGGCGGCGTCCTCGTTGTTGATCGAGTCAATTGCCTTGAACAGCGCCGGCATCTGGTCTGGCTTGACCCACTGTTCCCGTGGCGCTTCCCGGTTGTCCGTGATCGTGGTCCAGGGGTTGCGAGTGTCCAGGCCGTGATGCTTGATCGCGTGGTTCCAGATCGCCCTGGCCAGTCGCTTGAGGTGGTTCGCTTCGACAGGTCCGCTGTTGACGGTCACGTCGCGGAAAATCTTGCCGACGAGTGTTGCTGTCACCTCGCTCACACGGCGGTTCGCCCGATCCTTGAGGTGGCATTCATACAGGCGCAGGTCTTTCTTCCAGCTCCGTTTGATCGGCTTTTTCGGGTTCGGCCCTACGGAGCGCTCGGTTTCCCATAGCGTCCAAAGGTCTTTGACGGTCAGTTCGTCTTTCTTGGCGGTGGCGGCTGCTCGGACGCTCTCGCCAGCGTTGAGCATTTGTAGTTTCTGCCGTGCTGCTGCTCGTGCCTGCTCAACGGTCAGATCCTCGGGAAAGGTGCCCAGGCGCAGAAACTCGGTGTTGCCCTTGCGCCCCATGCCCGCCACGCGACGAATCACATAGAAGGTCTTGCTGCCGGCCGGAGTGACACAAAGGGCCAGCCCTTGGGTTTTGGTGTCTCGATACCAGGCCCGCTTGCTGGTCGGCGCGATGCTGGCCAGTGCTGTCTTGGTGAACTGAAACGAAGTGTCCGCCGCTGCCATTCCTTGAATCCCTTGTTCACGCTGTCAATCACCGGTCAATCACGCTTTGTAAAATCCGGTGTGCTTCGGTAAAGCGAGACTATGTCTCTAGGCCGCGAAATACAAGGGTTCGCCAGTTTTGGTAAAGGTTGCCTAAACGTTAAAAAAGAGACTTAAAATCCCTCGTCCGAAAGGATATGCGGGTTCGACCCCCGCTCCGGGCACCAATACCCCTGCAAGATTCCGCATGCTTCGCCTGAGAGCCTTGTGCTCGGCGCGCGTCGAGCGTCGTTTTGCCCTATGCGCAGCCTTCCTCTGTTCGCGGTTGCTGTCGCAGCGTTCGTACTCAATCGATCAGCCACCACGACGGCAGCAGGCGCAGGCTTCTCGCTTGGGCGAAGCGGTCGTCGATCAGGTGGATCACGCCGCTATCTTCGGGCGTGCGGATCACTCGGCCGGCCGCCTGGATCACCTTCTGCATGCCCGGGAAGAAGTAGGCGTAGTCATAGCCGGCGCCGAAGCGTTTTTGCATGCGCGCCCTGATCTGCTCGTTGACCGGGTTCACCTGCGGCAGGCCGAGGGTGGCGATGAACGCGCCAATCAGGCGAGTGCCGGGCAGGTCGATGCCTTCGGCGAAAGCGCCGCCGAGCACGGCGAAGCCGATGCCGCAGCCGCCTTCCGAGAAGCGCTCAAGAAAGGCGCTGCGGGCCGCCTCATCCATGTGTCGGGTCTGCAGCCAGCAGGGAATGTCGGCGTGTCGTTGGCAGAACAGGTCGGCGACCTGCTGCAAGTAATCGAAGCTGCTGAAAAACGCCAGATAATTACCCGGTCGTTGCCGGTACTGCCGTGCCATGCGCTCGACGATAGGGTCGAGCGAGGCCTGGCGGTCGGCAAAGCGCGTGGACACATCGCGTGCAAGATGCACGGTCAGTTGCTCGCCGCGGAACGGTGGCTCGACGTCGAGCCAGGCGTGCACGGCGGGGATACCGAGCGTGTCCTGGTAGAAGTGCCTTGGTGTCAGGGTTGCCGAGAACAGCACGGTCGAGCATGCGTGAGCTATGCGCGGTTCGAGGAAGGGGGCGGGAACGACATTGCGCAGGCACAGGCGCGACGTCCGGCGCTGGCCCTTGACGAGCACTGTGCAGTCGATAAGCGAGTGATCGCCGAAGAGTTCGGCGATGCGGCAGAAGCGCATCGCCGAGAAACAGGCCTCGCGCAGTTCAATGCCCAGTGCATCGGGCTGTTCGCCGAGCAGTTCGGTGGCCTCTCCAACCAACTGCTGCAGCGCAGCCAGCAGCTTGGCGGGCAACGCCGGCAGTACGGCGTAATCGTGCAGTTGCTCGCGGTGGACCTCGTTCCAGCAGCGTCCGACCTTGCGCAGCGCTTTCGCCAGCGGCGCCGGGGCCTGCCCGGCCAGCCCGTTGAACATGCGTTGGTCGAGCTCGGCACTGTACATGCCGCGAGCGCGTTCGAGCAGGTTGTGCGCTTCGTCCACCAACACGCCGACGCGCCATTCGTTGGCCTGCATCAGGCCGTGGAGCAGGGCGCTGAGGTCGAAGTAATAGTTGTAGTCACCGACGATCACGTCGGCCCAGCGGGCCATCTCCTGGCTGAGGTAGTAGGGGCAGACCTGGTGCGCCAGGGCAATCTCGCGCAGTGTCGCCTGGCACAGCGAGCCGCGGCGAACCGCCGCCAGCCGCGCCGCCGGGAGCCGGTCGTAGAAGCCGCTGGCCAACGGGCAGGACTCGCCGTGGCAGGCTTTGTCCGGGTGTTCGCAGCTTTTCTCCCGGGCGATCAGCTCCAGCACGCGCAGGGTCGGTACCTGAGCGCTTTCCAGACGAGCGAGTGCTTCCAGCGCCAGTGCGCGGCCTGAGGTTTTCGCCGCCAGGAAGTACAGCTTGTCCAGCGCTTGCCCGGGCATTGCCTTGAGCAGCGGAAACAGCGTGCCGAGCGTCTTGCCGATGCCGGTCGGAGCCTGCGCCAGCAAGGGCGTGGCGGTACAGGCAGACTTGTATACGGCTTCGGCGAGTTGCCGTTGGCCCTGGCGAAAGCTGGGGTAGGGGAAGCCAAGGGCAGCCAGCAGCCGATCGCGTGTTTGCCGGTGTTCCAGCTCCTGCTCGGCCCAGGCGAGAAAACGCTCGCATTGAGTTTCGAAGAACTCACGCAGCGCATCGGCGTCGTGATACTCGCTGAGTGTGGTCTCTTTCTGCGTGAGTATGTCGAAGTAGACGAGCGCCAGCTCGACGCCCGGTAGCTGGCGAGCCTGGCACAGCAGCCAGCCGTAGACTCTGGCCTGGGCCCAGTGCAGCTGTCGATGATTGGCCGGTTGCCGCGCCAGATCGCCGCGGTAGGTCTTTATCTCTTCGAGGCGATTGCGCTCGGGGTCATAGCCGTCCGCGCGGCCACGCACCGTCAGGCTCCGGTAGCTGCCCTGCAAGGCGACTTCGCGCTCATAGCCGGCTGCGCGCCGGGACGTCACGCGCTGATGTCCGGCAATCCCCTCCTGCGCCGTTGGCGAAGGCGTGAAGCGCAGGTCGAGGTCGCCCTCCTTGGCGCTGAATTCGCACAGCGCACGCACCGCGACGCGGTAGACCACGTTCAGTCCGCCCGCGCCACGTGGCAGACGCTGATCGGCAGCTCGTGCCGCAGGGCGTATTCGATCCAGCGCTGCTGGTTGTCTTGCAGCCGGTCCCCGGGCCCCTTGACCTCGATCATGCGATAGCGTCGCTCGGCCGGCCAGAACTGCACCAGGTCCGGAAGCCCGGAGCGGTTGCTCCGCACATCGGTGAGCATGCGCTGGAAGATCAGCTTGAGATGGTGCGGCGCGATGCATGTCAGCGCCTGCTCCAGCAGCTGTTCGCCGACTACGCCCCACGCCACGAAAGCGCTGTGGATGCCGGACTTCTCGCGATAGGTTCGCCAGATCCAGCTTCGATAGGCATCAGTGTCCAGACGCGCCAGGCATTGCCGGAAAAGCGCGGCTCGGCGCTGATAGAAGTCCGGCCGGTCCAGGTCCGCTGGCGCCCAGTGGAAGGGGTGGAAAAAGGCACCAGGTAGGGGGGCGAACAGGGCGTCCCAGCAGAGCAGGCCGAACAGTGAGCCGAGCAGGGCGTTCTCCACGTAATGCACGGGCGCCTGAGGCTGGCTCAAGTGGTCGCGCACCGCTTGCTCGACGCGGATGCCGTCCAGGGCCAGCCTGAGATCCAGCCGCTCGACGGTCGCACGTCGTTGGCGCGGCGCTGAAGCTCGGCCCAGGCAGCGCTGCAGTCGGGGAACGATGCGCTGCAGGTGCTGCGCCTCCTGTTCGCTCTCCGGCGCGGCGGCCGCGCGCTCGGCAAGTTCGAGTGCCGCCTCGGGCTGATCGCAACGCTCGAGTACGCGGATGGCGCGTTCACGCGCGCCCGCATAGGGGTTGTTGGCGTGAACACGCAAGGCTTCGGCCAACTCGCCCTGGCGCTCCAGTTGCTGGCCGAGGCGCAGCAGCAGCTTGCCGCGCCGTGCTTCGAGCCAGGGATTGGTGAACGCCTCCCGCGGAATCGCTTCCAGCACGTCCGCCACTGGCTCGCCGCGCTCGAATGCCTCGCGACAGCGATGCAGATGCAGATAGGCATCGATGTCCTCGCGGCGGTGAAAGGCGCGAAAAGCCGGGGAAAAATCCACCTGCTCGTAGCGATAGATGCCCAGGTCGGCGAGCACGAATTCAGACCAGTCCTGGCGTAGATTGCCAAAGAACATCAGTCGCAGGCGCTCGCACCAGTCGCCGATGCATAGCTGGAAGACCCGATCGCCAAGTGCCGGACACCAGTCGCCCAAGGCGCGCTCGCCTGTCAGCCTTTCGCCCAGATGGTCGAACAGCTCGCTCTTGCGCATCCCGCTCATGCCGGTCAGGGCGAAGGCGCGCAAGAGCTCTGTTTTGTTCAGCAAGGCGAACAGCTGTGCGCCGCTCAACAAGGGTGCGGTGTCGAGCCAGCCGAGCGCGGCCAGCGGATCGGCTGCGGCGTGTGGGCAGCCGATCTCGGCGTAGTCGAGCTTGCTGGCGCGAAACAGCTCGCCCTTGCGCATGACCATTCGCACCAGCAGGGCACGTGAAGCTTTCGGCAGGTCGGCAAAGGCCGCGACAAAGGCGCGCTCGGCCTCGTCCAGCAGGTCACCATGGCGCTGGAACACCCAGTCGAGCACCTGCTGGAAGTTGTCGAGGTAATAGAACGGATTCGGTAGGGATGCGCGCATGACACCGGGGACGCCAGGCCCCAACGACGACTGAATGGGGCTGGCTATTTATACAGGTCTCTGGCGCTTTGGCAATGCCCGGTCGATCAGCGGAGCAGTCGCTACCCCGATGCGTGAGCACCGGGGTAGCCCGGCCTCACACGGTCCGCGAGAAACGGCCTCGCTGTTCGCCGCCGAGGTAGGCGTCGAAGGCCATCGCCACGTTACGCATCATCAGCTGACCCTGCGGCATGAGCTCCAGTGCCTGGTCGGTGATGCGCACCAGGCCGTCGGCGACATGCTCGTCGAGCTTGGCCAGCGAGTCGGTGAAGTACTCGGTGAAGTGGATGCCGTGCCTCGCCTCGATTGCCGCGAAGTCAATCCGTCCATGGCACATCAGCGCAACGATCACGTCGCGACGGATGCGGTCATCCTCGCTCAGCTGATAGCCGCGGTGCACCGGCAGCAGGCCCTCGTTCAGGCGCGCGTAGTACTGCGAAAGCTCCTTGACGTTCTGGCTGTAGCTGTCGCCGACCTTGCCGATCGAAGAGATGCCCAGGCCGATGAGGTCGCAGTCGGCATGGGTCGAGTAGCCCTGGAAGTTGCGTTGCAGCGTGCCGTTGGCACGCGCCAGGGCCAGCTCGTCATCCGGCAGCGAGAAGTGGTCCATGCCGATATAGACGTACCCGGCGGCGGTCAGTCGGCGAATGGTCAGCTCGAGCAGCTCGAGCTTGCGCTCGGGCGGCGGCATGTCCTCGGGGCGGATGAGCTTCTGCGCGCGCACCAGCTCAGGCAGGTGTGCGTAGCTGTAGGCGGCGATGCGGTCCGGGCGCAGCGCGATGATCTTGTCCAGGGTCGTATCGAAGCTCTCCACCGTCTGCAGTGGCAGGCCGTAGATCAGGTCGACGCTGACCGACTTGAACTTGGCCGCGCGGGCGGCCTCGACCAGCTCGCGGGTCTGTTCCTCGCTCTGGATGCGGTTGACCGCCGCTTGCACTCGGGCGTCGAAATCCTGCACACCGAAACTCAGACGGTTGAAGCCGAGTGCGCGCAACTCCTGGATCTGCTGCGGACTGATGGTGCGCGGGTCGACCTCGAGGGAAAACTCGTGATCGTCGCTGTCGTCCATGTTGAACGCCTGGTGCAGCGTGGCCATCAGGTCGGCCAGCTGCTCGCTGCTCAGATAGGTCGGCGTGCCGCCGCCAAGGTGCAACTGGGTCAGTTTGCGCGAGCGGTCGAACAGGGCCGCCTGCATGGCAATCTCGCGCTTGAGGTAGTCGAGGTACTCGGCGGCCCGCTCGGTCTTGTGGGTGATGATCTTGTTGCAGGCGCAGTAGTAGCACAGGCTCTTGCAGAACGGGATGTGGATGTACACCGACAGCGGCTTGGGCGGCGTAGCCTCGTTGCTGGCGCGTGCGGCGTTGCGGTAATCATCGGCGGCGAAAGCCTGGTGAAACTGCGGGGCGGTCGGGTAGGACGTGTAGCGCGGGCCGGGGCGGTCGTACTTTTCAACCAGCGCGCGGTTGAACGTGGGTGTCTGGTCCATGGAAGCGGTTCACCTTCGAATGCTCTTCTTAAAGGCGGCGCGGTGCACGTAAGGCCGGCCGTTCGTCTAGGCGCGAATTATCACCGATCCGGCCGCATCGACCGACTGTTTCAGATCAAGAAGACCTGAGTTGGCGACCACCTGCAGTCCGGGTGGCCGCCAATCGCCTGGGCTCAGAGGCGGAACTGGCCGACCAGGCGCTTGAGCTCGGCGGCCAGCTGCACCAGTTCTTCGCTGATCTGCGAAGTCTGCGTGGCGTCGGCCGAGGTAGTGTCGGCGATCCGGCTGATGGTGGTGATGTTGCGGTTGATCTCTTCGGCGACCGCGCTCTGCTGCTCGGCGGCGGTGGCGATCTGCGTGTTCATCTCGTTGATCGTGCCCACCTCGTCGGCAATCGCGCCAAGGCTTTGCGCGGCGCGAGCCACGCAGTCCGAGCCGGAGCGCGCGCGCGATTGCGCGGCGACCATCGCCTGTACGGCATTGCCGACGCCCTGCTGCAGCTGCTCGATCATGTGCTGAATTTCTTCGGTCGACTTCTGCGTGCGCGAGGCCAGCGTGCGCACCTCGTCGGCGACCACGGCAAAGCCACGCCCCTGCTCGCCGGCGCGGGCCGCTTCGATGGCCGCGTTGAGGGCGAGCAGGTTGGTTTGTTCGGCGATGCCCTTGATCACGCCGACCACGGTGTCGATGCTGGCGCTGTCGGCTTCGAGCTGACGCACCACTTCGGCCGCCTTCTCGATGTCCTGGATCAACGTGTCGATGCCATCGAGCGCCTCGCTCGCAACACGCACGCCGGCCTTGGATTCGTTGTCCGCGCCGGTCGATGCCGTGGCGGTCTGGCTGGCGTTGCGGGCGACTTCCTGCACCGTGGCGCTCATCTCGTTCATCGCCGAGGCGACCATGTCGGTCTCGCTGCGCTGTTCCATCACCGCGCCGAGGGTTTTCTCGGCCACGTTGGAAACCCGTCCCGAGACGTCGGTGAGCTGCTGGGTGACCGCCGCAACGGCCTCCAGGCTGCCGCGGAATTTGCCGATCATGCGATTGAAGGCCGTTGCCATGGCGCCGATTTCGTCGTGCGCGCCGACCGTCACGCTGCGGCTGAGGTCCTCGTCGCGGGTCATGGCTTCCATGGTGTGGCGCATGTCGGTGATGCGGCTGATGATCACCCGGCGCACGGTGTAGATCATCACCGCGACGCCGGCGAGCAGCAGGACCAGCTGTACGGCACCGAGCAGCTGCAGGTTACGGTTGACCTGCTGGTCGAGTGCGTCGAGGTCGTAGGCGATGCGTACGGCGCCCATGACGCTGTTTTCCGGCACCTGATGGCAGCCCAGGCAGTTGGTGCCGCGATAGTCGCTGTGCGCGAGAATCGGGTTGATGACCGTCAGCACGCGGCGCCCGTCGTCCTGCTTGGTGACCTTGACGATGGCCTCGCCGGTCAAGGCTGCTCGATCCAGCGCATCGACCGGCGCCTGGTGATCGAAGCCGGGGCCAAAGGTCCTGATCACCGGCTCGCCGCGGATGATGCGGGCGTCGATCACGCCTGGGCGCGCCAGTGCCTTCTTACGCAGAACTTCGCGCTGGGCCATGGTGCCGGTCAGCATCATGGTGTTGATGCTGTCGAAATAGGAGTCTGCCGCGTCCTTGGTCTGTTGCTCGACGACCTGCAGCACGAGTTTCTTTTCGGCGTCGGCAGCAACGAACAGGGAGGCCGACATGATCAATACCAGCACCGCCAGCAGCGCCAGGTTGATCTTGGTTTGAACGGACATTTGCCGGGAAGCGGAGGTACTGGTCATGGTTTTCCTTGGGTTCACTGCTGCGGGCGTGTGATCCGGCCGCTCGACCTGTTCTTGTAATTCGACGATTCGGCGCGCAGGTGACAGAGCTTGCCTTGTTCGCCCAAGCTATCGGCGCAAAGTCCCTGGTCTTTAGGAGGTTTTACGCCCATCCAAAGTTGGATGGTGGCGATATGATATTGAAGCACGTTCGCCAGGTAAGGGCGGCTTCGACCAATGGCCGACGCAAACGCGCTTGCCTTGATCCAGGTCAGCCGAGGCGGCGGTTTTCCGGCAAGGAGCAGTATTTTTTCGCAAGCGCGAGCGGCAGCATTTACAGCCGCCTGGACGGGACGTAGCTTTGCCGGCGCATCGGCGGGCATCGCCCTGGTGAGCCGGTCGGCTTGCGCCTGCGGGAGGGGCGCGAACCGGCGGGTGATTCGGTGGTCGTAGCCTCAGCGTCGGTTGCCTGCGCGGGCTTCCGAAGTTGCTGCTTTTGCGGGCAGTGCACCAACTGGAACCTTTCTATCAAGGACTCTCATGATCAAGAAATGCCTTTTCCCCGCAGCCGGTTACGGCACGCGTTTCCTTCCCGCGACCAAAGCAATGCCCAAGGAAATGCTGCCGGTGGTCAACAAGCCGCTGATCCAGTACGGCGTCGAAGAAGCCCTGGCCGCCGGCCTCAAGGAGATCGCCATGGTCACCGGGCGCGGCAAGCGCTCGCTCGAGGACCACTTCGACATCAGCTATGAGCTGGAACATCAGATCCGCAACACCGACAAGGAAAAGTACCTGGTCGGCATCCGCAAGCTGATCGATGAGTGCACCTTCTCCTACACCCGCCAGATCGAGATGAAGGGCCTGGGCCACGCGATTCTCAGCGGGCGCCCGCTGATCGGTGACCAGCCGTTCGCCGTGGTACTGGCCGATGACCTGTGCATCAACCTCGGCGGCGACCCGGTGCTGGCGCAGATGGTCAAGCTGTACAACCAGTTCCGCTGCTCGATCGTGGCGATTCAGGAAGTCCCGCCGGAGGAAACCAGCAAGTATGGTGTGATCGCCGGCGAGATGATTCGCGACGATATTTTCCGCGTCAGCCACATGGTCGAAAAACCCAAGCCGGAAGACGCGCCGTCGAACCTGGCGATCATCGGCCGCTACATCCTGACGCCCGACATCTTCGACCTGATCGAGCAGACCGAGCCGGGCAAGGGCGGCGAGATCCAGATCACCGACGCGCTGATGAAACAGGCCCAGGACGGCTGCGTGCTGGCCTACAAGTTCAAGGGGCAGCGTTTCGACTGCGGTAGCGCCGAGGGCTACATCGAAGCGACCAACTTCTGCTACGAGAACTTCTACCAGACCGGCAAGTTCTGATCGCCTTGGCGATTTCTTGATCGATAAAGGGCTGCCGGCAGGCGGCCCTTTTTCATTTTTCGACCGCTGCAAGCGCCTCGGCACCCGGCCCCAGCGGCTGGCCGTAGCTGAACTCGATGTAGTGGCCGGCCGGATCGCGCACGCCGCAGTAGTAGCCAACCGGGTAGGGCTCGTCGCGCGGTTCCCAGATCAGACAGCCGGCTTCGCGGGCCAGGTCGGCGATCGCATCCACTTCCGCCCGGCTGGCCAGGGCAAAGCCGAAATGGCTGTAATCGTCCGCCGCCAACTGGCGGTCGGTGCCGCCGGGCATGATGACGAAAATGAACTCGCGTTCGCGGCCGGGTTCGGCCATCCAGACGATGCGCGAGCCCTTGCCCGCGCGCTCGTGGAATACCTGCATCCCGCAGAAGCGCTGGTAGAAGGCGATGCAGGCGTCCAGGTCAGCGACGTGCAGGGCCAGATGGGTGAGGGTGGGGCGCATGCGAGGGACCTCCATGGATGGTATGCTTTCGGTTCTCAAAGGAGACAACGACTCATGGCTTACGACTTCGATCTTTTTGTCATCGGTGCGGGCTCCGGTGGCGTGCGTGCGGCGCGCTTCGCAGCGGGCTACGGTGCCAGGGTGGCGGTGGCCGAAAGCCGCTATCTGGGCGGCACCTGCGTCAATGTCGGTTGCGTACCGAAGAAACTGCTGGTGTTCGGGGCTCACTATGCCGAAGACATCGGCCAGGCGCAGGGCTATGGCTGGACCATCGACGGCGCCACCTTCGACTGGTCGAGCCTGATCGCCAACAAGAACCAGGAGATCCAGCGCCTAAACGGCATCTACCGCAACCTGCTGGTCGACAGTGGCGTGAGCCTGTTCGAAGCGCATGCGCGCCTGGTCGATGCCCATACCGTCGAGGTCGCCGGCCAGCGCTACAGCGCCGAGCACATCCTGGTGGCCACCGGTGGCTGGCCTTTCGTCCCCGAGATTCCCGGCCACGAGCATGCAATCACCTCCAATGAGGCGTTCTACCTGGAGCGACTGCCACGCCGCGTGCTGGTCGTCGGCGGAGGCTACATCGCGGTCGAATTCGCCTCGATCTTCCATGGCTGCGGCGCCGACACCAAGCTGCTCTATCGCGGCGAGCTGTTCCTGCGCGGTTTCGATGGTTCGCTACGCGATCACATCAAGGACGAGCTGATCAAGAAGGGAATGGACCTGCAGTTCAAGTCGGACATCGCCCGCATCGACAAGCTGGCCGATGGCAGCCTGCTGGCGACCTTGGAGGACGGTCGCACGCTGGAGGCCGACTGCATTTTCTATGCGACCGGCCGGCGGCCGATGCTCGACGGACTCGGGCTGGCCGAGCTGGGTATCGAACTCGACGAGCGTGGCTTCATCGCCGTCGACGAGGAATATCGGACGTCGGTGCCATCGGTGCTGGCCATCGGTGACGTCATCGGCCGGGTGCAACTGACACCGGTCGCCCTGGCCGAAGGCATGGCCGTCGCACGGCGGCTGTTCAAGCCGGAGGAATACCGCAAGGTCGATTACGCGTTGATTCCGACCGCGGTATTCAGCTTGCCGAACATGGCGACCGTTGGCCTGACCGAAGAGCAGGCGCGTGAGCGTGGCTACAAGGTCACTGTCTACGAGAGCCGTTTCCGCCCGATGAAACTGACCATGACGCAAAGCCTGGAGCGCAGCCTGATGAAGCTCGTGGTCGACGCCCAGACCGATCGTGTGCTCGGCTGCCATATGGTCGGGCCGGATGCCGGCGAGATCATGCAGGGGCTGGCTGTAGCGCTGAAGGCCGGAGCGACCAAGCGGGTGTTCGACGAAACGCTCGGGATCCACCCGACGGCGGCGGAGGAGTTCGTCACCATGCGCACGCCCGCGGCGATCTGAGGCGAGCAGGTGCGAGGCGGGCCGCTGCCGGGGCGGCCCGCTCGCTTCCTTCAGTGATGGCTGTGAGCGCTGCCGGCCGGCGCGTTTTCCTGAATCGGCACCTCGACGGTCTGCTCCCCGGCATGCTCGAACTTCAGCGTGACCGGGAACCGCTCGCCGGCCACCAGCGGCTGTTTCAGGCCGAACAGCATGACGTGATAGCCGCCCGGCTCGAACGCGACGCTGCCGCCGGCCGGAACCTTGACCTCATCGACCTTCACCATGCGCATCACATCGCCTTCGTGCTTGTGCATATGCAACTCGGCACGCTCGGCGCGCGGCGTCTGGGCACCGACCAGGCGATCATCGGTCTGCCCCTGGTTCTGCAACTGGAAGTACACCGCGCCGGTCGGAGCGCTGGGCGGCATCGCGCGCGACCAGGGCTGGGTGATGGTTATCGAACCCTGCATGGCATGACCGGCATGCGCGTGGGATTCATCGGCAGCCGAGGCGGCCAGGTAAACCGCGCTCAGCGCGCCGGCGGTCAGAAGGCGAAGCAGCATGAGAACACTCCCGGAAAGATCGAAGCGCGAACCATAGCATGCGTTCAGCGCACTGGCGTTGACCTGCCGCAGCTGGCCTCCAGCCCTCGAATGAGCTGTTCAGCCCGGCTGCGTCTCCTCGTCCGGATCGCTGACGCTCTGGTTGCCGTACGGTGTTCCTGGCTTGTAGTCATCCAGCTCGTCGGCACAGGGCACTTGCGGAATGTCGCCCGGTTTGTCGTGCAGCACCGGGTCAGGTTGCGGTACATCGGGCTTGGGGTGAGTCATGCCGAAGGTCTCCTTCAAGCTGGGCGAACTCCCGCAGTCTAGACGCTGCCCGGGGCAGCCGCCGGGTGTCGCCTGAAGCGCTCGCGCGCTCTGCGTCGCGCTGAACTTTCGCCACCTGACCGGCTCGGAATAAAGAGCCCGGACGATTGCCGGTCGGCCGGGCGCTCCATCGATCACGGATCCGCTTGCCGGCAGGAGGCGAGCGGGTCGGTGTGTCGTTCCGTCACGCCCAGCGCTTCAGGAGCCGTTCGATGACCGATGCCAAGCATTCTGCCTCCCTCCACCCACGACTCATCGAGGCCATGCGAATGCCACGTATCGCCATCGAGTCGAGCGAGCCGGTCATTGACGGCGGTCGCTTCGCGGCAAAAGGCATCGTTGGCCAGCCGGTCAGTGTGACGAGCAAGATCTTTGCCGACGGTCACGACAAGCTCGCCGCGGCGGTGTGCTGGCGCATCAAGGGCGAGAGCAGCTGGCGGCGTGCGCGGCTCAAGGCGCTGGTCAATGACAGCTGGGAGGGCCACTTCACGCCGACCCAGGTCGCCAGTCATGAATTCATGATCGAAGCCTGGTGGGACGTTTTCGAATCGTATCGTTATGAGCTGTCGAAGAAACACGCCGCTGGCGTGCCGATCAGTGTCGAGCTGGAGGAGGGCAAGCGCCATCTGCAGCGTGCCGTGGAGCGTGCCCAGGGCGAAGTGCGCGCCGCGCTCAGTGATCTCTTGCATAGGCTCGAAACGGCTCATCTGGAAGACGAGCGGGTGTCGGTTTTGCTGGCCGAGGAAACCGCAGTGGCGATGGCCGCCGCCGACCCACGCGAGCACTGCAGTCGCAGCCCGGTCTATCCGTTGGAGGTCGAGCGAGTCAGGGCGCAGTTCGCGAGTTGGTACGAGCTGTTCCCCCGTTCGGAAACCGACGATCCCAACCGCCACGGCACGTTCCGCGACGTGCACAAGCGCTTGCCATCGATTCGCGACATGGGGTTCGACGTGCTTTATTTCCCGCCGATCCATCCGATCGGGCGCAAGCACCGCAAAGGGCCGAACAACAGCCTCGAGGCGGGCCCCAGCGACCCCGGCAGTCCCTATGCGATAGGCAGCGAGGAGGGCGGTCACGATGCCATCCACCCGCAGCTGGGAACGCTCGAGGACTTCCGTGAGCTGGTTCGCGCAGCCGCCGAGCACGGCCTGGAAATCGCGCTTGATTTCGCCATTCAGTGCTCGCCGGATCACCCTTGGCTGACGGAGCACCCTGGCTGGTTCTCCTGGCGGCCGGACGGCACCATCAAATACGCCGAAAACCCGCCCAAGAAGTACCAGGACATCGTCAACGTCGATTTCTACGCCGAGGACGCCCTTCCGGGGCTCTGGCTGGCGCTGCGCGATGTGGTGTGGCACTGGGTCGAGCAGGGCGTGAAGATGTTCCGGGTCGACAACCCGCACACCAAGCCGCTGCCGTTCTGGGAATGGCTGATTGCCGATATCCGCGAGCGCGACCCGGATGTGATGTTTCTGTCCGAGGCCTTCACCCGCCCGGCGATGATGGCGCGGCTGGGCAAGGTAGGCTTTTCTCAGAGCTATACCTATTTCACCTGGCGCAACACCAAGGCCGAGTTGGCCGAGTATTTCGGCCAGCTGAACGAGCCGCCGTTGCGCGATTGCTACCGGCCGAATTTCTTCGTCAACACGCCGGACATCAATCCGTTCTTCCTGCAGGAGTCCGGGCGAGCGGGTTTTCTCATCCGCGCCGCGCTGGCCACTATGGGCTCGGGCTTGTGGGGCATGTATTCAGGCTTCGAGCTGTGTGAGGCAGCGGCGATTCCCGGCAAGGAGGAGTACCTGGACTCGGAGAAGTACCAGATTCGCCCGCGCGACTACCACGCGCCCGGCAACATCGTCGCCGAGATCGCCCAGCTCAATCGCATCCGCCGCCAGAATCCGGCGCTGCAGACGCACCTCGGCTTTCAGCCCTACCTGTGCTGGAACGACAACATCCTCTATTTCGGCAAGCGCACGGCCGACCGCTCCAACTTCATTCTCGTGGCGATCAGCCTCGATCCGCACAACGCCCAGGAGGCGCATTTCGAGCTGCCGCTCTGGGAACTGGGCCTGCGCGACGATGCCCAGACCCAGGGTGAAGACCTGATGAACGGCCACCGCTGGTCCTGGTACGGCAAGACGCAGTGGATGCGGATCGAGCCCTGGCATTTGCCCTTCGGGATCTGGCGGCTGACCGCCGAGCAGGTCGATCCAGACTTGAAGTGAATTCTAGAATAAGAGCAAAAACGTAGATTATTCAGTTAGATATGAAACCAACGTAAGACCGTTTATAGCCACTGAAATCGCGGTGGAAACGGCAGTGACGGCGAAAAAGGAACCGGAACATGGCGAAACCGCGCAAGCCCGCAGCCTTCATCAAGGACCCGCTCTGGTACAAAGACGCCGTGGTCTACCAGGTCCACCTGAAGTCCTTCTTCGACTCCAACAACGACGGCGTCGGCGACTTCGCCGGGCTGATCGACAAGCTCGACTACATCGCTGACCTGGGGGTCAACACCATCTGGCTCCTGCCGTTCTATCCCTCGCCGCGTCGCGACGACGGCTATGACATTGCCGAATACAAGAACGTCCACCCCGACTACGGCAGCATGGCCGACGCGCGGCGCTTCATCACCGAAGCGCACAAGCGTGGGCTGCGGGTGATCACCGAGCTGGTCATCAATCACACGTCCGATCAGCACCCCTGGTTCCAGCGCGCCCGCAAGGCGAAGAAGGGCTCGGCGGCGCGCAATTTCTACGTCTGGTCCGACACCGACGACAAGTACCAGGGCACGCGGATCATCTTTCTCGACACCGAGAAATCCAACTGGACCTGGGACCCGGTGGCCAAGCAGTACTTCTGGCACCGCTTCTATTCGCACCAGCCGGACCTGAACTTCGACAACCCGCAGGTGATGAAGGCGGTACTCGGCGTCATGCGCTACTGGCTCGACCTGGGCATCGATGGCCTGCGCCTGGATGCGATTCCGTACCTGGTCGAGCGTGACGGCACCAACAACGAGAACCTGCCCGAGACCCATGTGGTGCTCAAGCAGATCCGCGCGGAAATCGACGCCAACTACCCCGACCGCATGCTGCTGGCCGAGGCCAACCAGTGGCCTGAAGACACCCAGCTGTACTTCGGGGGCGAGAATGGCGGCCCCGGCGATGAGTGCCACATGGCCTTTCACTTCCCGCTGATGCCGCGCATGTACATGGCCATCGCCCAGGAAGACCGCTTCCCGATTACCGATATCCTGCGCCAGACGCCGGACATCCCGGACAACTGCCAGTGGGCGATCTTCCTGCGCAACCACGACGAACTCACCCTGGAGATGGTGACCGACAAGGAACGCGATTACCTCTGGAACTACTACGCGTCGGACAAGCGCGCGCGAATCAACCTTGGCATTCGCCGCCGCCTGGCACCGCTGCTCGAGCGCGACCGCCGGCGCATCGAGCTGCTCAACAGCCTGTTGCTGTCGATGCCCGGCACGCCGGTGATCTACTACGGCGACGAGATCGGCATGGGCGACAACATCTTTCTCGGCGATCGTGATGGCGTGCGTACGCCCATGCAATGGTCGGTGGACCGCAACGGCGGCTTCTCGCGGGCCGACCCGCCGAGCCTGGTACTGCCGCCGATCATGGACCCGCTCTACGGTTACCAGACCATCAACGTCGAGGCGCAGCAGCGCGACCCACATTCGCTGCTCAACTGGACGCGGCGCATGCTCGCCATTCGCAAGCAGTTCAAGGCGTTCGGGCGTGGCACGCTGAAGATGCTCGCGCCGAACAACCGGCGCATCCTCGCCTACCTGCGCGAGTTCACCGGCCCGGACGGGCAGACCGAAATCATCTTCTGCGTGGCCAACGTTTCGCGTTCGGCGCAGGCCGCCGAGCTGGAGATGTCCCAGTACGCCGGCATGGTGCCGGTCGAAATGCTCGGCGGCAGCGCTTTCCCGCCGATCGGCCAGCTGCCCTATCTGCTCACCCTGCCGCCGTATGGCTTCTACTGGTTCCAGCTGGCGACCAGCAACCAGATGCCCAGTTGGCATCAGGAGCCGGTGGAAACGATGCCGGACTTCCAGACGCTCGTGCTCAAGCGCCTGGACACCCTGAACAGCGCCTGCCGCAAGATCCTCGAAAGCGACTCGTTGCCGACCTATCTGCCGAAGCGGCGCTGGTTCGCCAGCAAGGACAACGCCATCGACGCGGTGCACATCTGCTACGCGGTGCCTTTCGGCGATCCGCAGCGGCCGGTCCTGCTCAGCGAGATCGAAGTCAGGAGCGGCGAACGCACCGATGTCTACCAGCTGCCGTTCGGCTACCTGCCCGAGGCCGAGTTCGGTACGGCGTTGCCGCAGCAGCTGGCGATGGCGCGGGTTCGCCGCGGGCCTCAGGTGGGCCTGCTGACCGACGCCTTCACGCTGGACAAATTCATCTTCGCGGTCGTGCAGGGGCTACGCGACCAGCTCGTGCTCGACAGCGGAAATGGCGAGATTCGCTTCGTGCCGATGCGCCAGCTCGACGAGATCGAACTGCCGGCCGAACTGGAGGTGCGTTACCTGACTACCGAGCAGTCGAACAGCTCGGTGATCGTCTGCAACCTGGTGATGATCAAGCTGCTGCGGCGTGTGGCGGCAGGTGTGCATCCGGAGTTGGAGATGGGCAGCTTCCTCACCGAGCGCGGCTTCGCGCATATCTCGGCCATGCTCGGCCAGGTCAGCCGCGTCGATCAGCAGGGCAACCCCTACGCCCTGATGGTGGTACAGCGCTACCTGGACAACCAGGGCGATGCCTGGGAGTGGACGGTCAACACACTTGACCGTGCCGTGCGCGACCAGCTGGCCGGTGGCGTTTCGCTGCACGAGAACCAGTACAGCGCGCTGGACGAACTGGAAGTCTTCAACCGTTTGCTCGGCCAGCGTCTCGGTGAAATGCACCGGGTTCTGGCCAGTGACACCGATGACGCCGCATTCGCCGCCGAGCCGACCGAGCAGGCGCAGGCCCGGGAGATCGGTGAATCGGTGCGCGAGCAGCTCGGCCGAGCGTTCGAATTGCTCGACAGCCGTCGGGGCGAGCTCGAGCGCAAGGACGCCGCGCTGGTCGACAAGCTGTTCGGGCAGCGCGAGGCGCTACTGAGCGAAGTCGATCGTCTGGCCATGCGCACGCTCGGCGGGCTGCGGATCCGCGTTCATGGTGACCTGCATCTGGGCCAGGTGCTGGTGGTGCAGGGCGACGCCTACTTCATCGACTTCGAGGGCGAGCCGGCCCGGCCGCTGGCGCAGCGCCGTGGCAAGTACAGCCCGTACAAGGATGTCGCGGGTATTCTGCGGTCGTTCGAATATGCCGCGGCGATGACCGTTCGCAATGCACAGGTCAGCGACAGCTCGGCCGAAGCCGGTCAGGCACGCCAGACCATCGCCGAGCACTACGCGGCGAGCGCGCGCAAGGCGTTCCTCGACGGCTATTGCGAAGCGGTAACCGGAATCGGCCATGCTTGGCGGGACGAAGAGGGCGACACGGCGACGCTGACGCTGTTCACCCTCGAGAAGACCGCGTACGAAGTGGCCTACGAGGCTGAGAATCGGCCCGCCTGGCTGTCGGTCCCCTTGCAGGGCCTGGCAGCGCTGGCTCAACAGCTTTGCAGAGGAGAGTCCAATGAGTGATCGTCCGGCCGTGACCATGCCCGGAGAAAACCTGCTGCCCAGCGATGCCGAGGTCGACGCGCTGGTCCGCGCCGAGCATGGCGATCCGTTCTCCATCCTGGGGCCGCACCCCGACGGCGATGGGCTGGTGATTCGTGCCTACCTGCCAAACGCACTCGGTGTCGAGGTGCTCGACCGTTCGGGGGGCACTGCACTGGGCAGCATGGAGCAGGGGCAGGTGCCGGGATTGTTCTTCATCCGTCTGGCCAACCCGCAACCCTACCTGTTGCGCATCCGCTGGGCCGGTGGTGAGCAGGTCACCGAGGACCCGTACAGCTTCGGGCCGCAGCTCGGCGAAATGGACATCTATCTGTTTGCCGAGGGTAATCATCGCCATCTGGGGCGGGCGTTCGGCGCCCAGCTGATGACGGTCGACGGTGTCGAGGGCGTTCGCTTCGCGGTCTGGGCGCCGAATGCGCGGCGCGTCTCGGTGGTGGGTGACTTCAATGGTTGGGACGGGCGCCGCCATCCGATGCGGCTGCGCATTCCCGCGGGGGTCTGGGAGATCTTCATCCCCAGGCTCAGGCCTGGCGACCGCTACAAATACGAGATTCTCGGCCCCGGCGGCGTGCTCCCGCTGAAGGCCGATCCGGTGGCACTGGCCACCGAGCTGCCACCGGGTACTGCCTCGGTGGTCGCTTCGCCATTGGACTACGAGTGGCGAGACGACAGCTGGCTGCAGCAGCGCATGGTGCGCCAGAAGGTTGACCAGCCGATGAGCATCTACGAGGTGCACGCCGGCTCCTGGCGACGCGAGGGCGGCGATGATGGGCGGCTCTACAACTGGCACGAGCTGGCCGAGCGGCTGATCCCTTACGTGGTCGAGATGGGCTTCACCCATATCGAGCTGATGCCGATCATGGAGCACCCGTTCGGCGGTTCCTGGGGCTACCAGCCGCTCTCGCAGTTCGCGCCGAGCGCCCGATACGGCTCGGCGCATGATTTCGCCGCGTTCGTCGATGCCTGCCACAACGCCGGCATCGGTGTGATCCTCGACTGGGTGCCGGCGCATTTCCCCACCGACGCTCATGGCCTGGGCGACTTCGACGGCACCTCGCTGTACGAGTACGACCACCCGTTCGAAGGCTTCCATCAGGACTGGGACACCTACATCTACAACCTTGGGCGCACCGAGGTGCACGGCTTCATGCTGGCCTCGGCGTTGCACTGGCTGCGCGAGTTCCACGTCGACGGCCTGCGTGTGGATGCGGTCGCCTCAATGCTCTACCGCGACTATTCACGCAAGGAAGGCGAGTGGATCCCCAACCGCCACGGCGGACGGGAGAACCTCGAGGCCATCGAGTTCCTGCGTCACCTCAACGACGTCGTCGCCCTCGAGGCGCCCGGCGCGATGGTGATTGCCGAGGAGTCCACCGCGTTCCCGGGGGTCAGCAAACCGACCAGCGAAGGCGGCCTGGGCTTTGCGTACAAGTGGAACATGGGTTGGATGCACGACACCCTCAAGTACGTCGAGCAAGACCCGGTGCACCGTCAGTATCACCATGACGGCATGACCTTCGGGATGGTCTACGCCTACTCGGAACACTTCGTGCTGCCGATCTCCCATGACGAGGTGGTGCACGGCAAAGGGTCGCTGATCGACAAGATGCCGGGCGACCGTTGGCAGATGTTCGCCAACCTGCGCGCCTATCTCGCGTTCATGTGGACGCATCCGGGCAAGAAACTGCTGTTCATGGGTTGCGAATTCGGCCAGTGGCGCGAGTGGAGCCATGACCGCGAGCTCGACTGGTTCCTGCTGGACGAGCCGGACCACCGCGGCGCCCAGCAGATGCTGCGCGACCTCAACCGCCTGTACGGGCAGGAGCCAGCGCTGTACCAACTGGATGCCGACCCGCGCGGTTTCGAATGGCTGATCGGCGATGATCGTGCCAACAGCGTGTTCGCCTGGTTGCGGCGCAGCGCGGCTGGCGACCCCTTGCTGGTGGTGTGCAATTTCACCCCGGTGGTGCGGGAAAACTACCGGATCGGCGTGCCCCTGGAAGGGCGCTGGCAGGAGATTTTCAACAGCGATGCCGCCTGTTACGGCGGGTCGAATGTTGGGAATGGTGGCAGCCTGGGCGTCGAGGCGACGCCCAGCCACGGCCAGGCGGTTTTGCTGAACCTGACCCTGCCACCGCTTGGGGTGCTGATCTTCCGGCCAGAGGGCTAGCTGGCCGGTGCGCGCCCGGGCAGCAACGAACGGGCGATCCACGGGCCGCGGTGCAGCAGCGCGCTATGCAGCTGCACCAGGTCAGCTCCGGCGACCCGACGAGCCTGCACATGGGCGGCCGTCTGAATGCCGCCGACGGAAAGCAGCGCCATCTGCGGCCCGCAGATGGCCTTCAGGGCCGCGACCTGCGCACAGGCCTCGTACTGCGCGCTTGGTTGCTGCCAACGGCGATAGCGCGCGGCGGTCGCCGGTGGGCCGGGGTCATGCGCCGCGAGCAGGCCGTCGTAGCCTAAGGTCCGCATTCGCTCGGTCAGCTCGAGCGGCACCTCGCCCGGCACACAACGCAGCTTGACCAGCAGCGGGACGTGTCGCCCGCTCTGCTCGCGCAGTCGATCGACCTGCTGACGCAGCAGCATGAGTACCTCGTGCAGCCGCGCTGGCTCAGCAAGCAGCACGGCGCTAAGTGGACTCAGCAGGTTGAGCATCAGGTAGTCGGCCGCCTGCCAGGCGCGGGTGATTCCGTTGCGCAATGTCTCGGCGTCCGCCGCTACCGGCAACCCCAGATTGACACCCAGTACGGCATCGCCCGGCTGCGTGCGCCAGCGCGGCAACCTGGCGATGTCGAAGGTGCCGAGTTCGCTGAAGCCGAACCCCAGCCGGGCAGCGCCACGTCCCAGCTTGCCGTGCCTGTCGAAGCCGGCGGCGATGCCCAGCGGCGAAGGAAAGCCCAGCCCCATGACGCGAATGGCCTGGTGCCGCTGCGGCAGCGGGGCCAGTCGCGCCGCCAGGTAGGTCGCCCCATACAGTGTGCGGTGGGCCAGGCGTCGGAAGTCGATCGAGAGGTCAGGCATTGCGTTTCTCGAACGCACGCATGAACGAGACCAGCCGGGCGACGCCCTCCACTGGCATGGCGTTGTAGAGGCTGGCCCGCACGCCTCCCAGGGCGCTGTGACCTTGCAGGTTGTGCAGGCCGCTGCGTTCGGCCTGCTGCAGGAACGGCGCCAGGAGCGAGTCGTCGGTCAGTTCGAAGCAGACATTCACGGTTGAGCGATCCTCGTAGCGGATGGCGCAGCGGTAGAGCCCGCTGGCGTCGATGCAGTCATACAGCTGCCGGCTGCGCTCACGGCAGCGTTGCGCCATCGCCGTCACGCCACCACGCCCGGCGATCCAGTGCAGCATGCGATTGGTGCAATAGAGCGCAAGCGTGGGCGGAGTGTTGAAGCGGCTGTGCTGTTCGGCGAGCACCTGGTAACTGAAGGCGCTGGGCAGCCCCGCGCGCGGGGCATGGAGCAGGTCGCGCCGGACGATCAGCAGGCACAGCCCGGGCACTCCCAGGTTTTTCTGGGTGCTGGCGTAGATCATGCCAAAGCGCTCGACCGGGATCGGCCGGGTGAGCAGGTCCGAGGTCATGTCGGCTACCAGCGGCACCGCCAGCTCGGGAAAAGCCTGCATCTGCAGGCCGCTGCCGGTTTCGTTGCTGGTCACGTGGCAGTAGCCCGCATCGGCTGGCACCTGCCAATCCCCGCTCGGCGGCATGGCGGTGTAGCCGGTGGCCTCGCCGCTCGCGGCCAGCCTCGCCGGCGCGTGGCGGCAGGCTTCGATGAAGGCCTTGCGCGACCAGTGGCCGGTCACCAGGTAGGCCGCCGATTGCCCGGCGGCCAGGAGATTCAGCGGCAGCAGGCCGAACTGGGCGGAGGCGCCGCCCTGGGCGAACAGCACCTCATAGTCGGGCGGTATCGCCAGCAGCGTGCGCAGCAGCCCCTCGGTCTCCTCCATCAATTGGCGAAAGCCGGCGCCGGTGAAGGGCTGCTCGAGCAGCGGCACACCGCAGGCGGGCGCTTGGGTGAGCCAATCGGCCAGCTGCAGGCGTACCTCGGTCGGCAACATCGCCGGCCCGGCGGCAAAGTTGTAGCGCTCGGCGCGCTCAGAACAGATGCAGGCCATGACTGCCGGCCGCCATCGAAAGCAACAAGGGAAAGGACAGGATGGTGTTGCTGCGCGAGGAGAGAAAGGTGATCCGCGAGCAGCGAACCCGCTCTTCGAGCGTCGCCGGGACAAAGCCAAGCAGCTTTTTCTGATGCGGCCAGAGCACCAGCCAGAGGTTGAGCAGCATCAGCGTACCGATCCAGGCGCCGAGGCCGATCACCGCCAGCGGCCCTTCGAGCAGAAGCGCATCGGGTAGCCAGCCGCGCTGCCAGAGCATGAACATGCCCGAGGCCCAGACGACCAGTGAGGCGTAGCGGAATATGCCGTGTTCACGTTTCATCCGCGCTTCCAGGTCGCGGTTCAGCGTGGCGACGTCGATTCCGTTCTGCAGCGGAACGAAGCGCGGGTTCTGTATGAAGTTGGCGTAGTTGTGGCCGACCCAGACGAGCGCAAAGAGCAGGTGCGCGTACCGGGCCAGTACGTCGAGCAGCGGCAGTTGCATCGGGCGCCTCCAGGGCGTTGGTCTGTCGAGGTCGGGCCGTCGGCGCATTCGATGCGCCTAGTCTGCGGGCTGTGCGTTCGGGCATGGGACCGCCGGGTGCCGGCGTGCGGCCCCTTGGGTCAGGCCCGCTAGATCACCCAGCTCAACAACAGGTAGCAGTCGAGCGTCAGCGCAAGACCGGCGCTGACGGTTCCGCCGAACGAGTCATGGGGCAGTTTCAAGGTCTACCCCCTGGCTGGCGTGCCTTGCGATCAACTGGCCCGGCGCGCGCGTGGCATCCTCGGCGAGCTGTACGGCCTGCTGGATCACCTGATGCTTGGGGGACTTGCTGCACGCCGGATCGGTGTTGGCGCCATTGCCGGTCAGCAGCAGGGCCTGGCAGCGGCAGCCGCCGAAGTCCTTTTCCTTTTCGTCACAGCTACGGCAGGGCTCTGGCATCCAGGCATCGCCGCGGTAGAGATTGAAGACGGACGAGTCATGCCAGATCTGCTCGAGGCGCTGCTGGCGTACGTTGGGAAACTGGAGATCCTTGAAGTTGCTGGCCTGGGAGCAGGGCAGCACGTTGCCGTTCGGCGCGATGGTCACGTGGATCGCACCCCAGCCGTTCATGCAGGCCTTGGGCCGGCCCTCGTAATAGTCAGGGATGACGAAGAAGATGGTTAGCCGGTCGCCATAGCATTGCCGTGCTCGCTGCACCTCGGCTTCGGCGCCCTGCAGCTGCTCGCGCGTGGGCATCAGTTCGTCACGGTTGAGCAGGGCCCAGTTGTAGTACTGCACGTTGGCCAGCTCGACGTACTCGATTCCCAACTCGACGGCCAGCTCGATGATGTGCGGGATCTGGCCGATGTTCTGCCGGGTGATCGGGACGTTGAGCACCATGGGAAAGTCCAGCGACTTGATCAGTCGGGCCATGCGCAGCTTGCGTTCCCAGGCGTCGACCCCGGCCAGTTGGCGCGCCACGTTGCGGTCGGTGGACTGGAAACCGAGCTGGACGTGCCGCAGCCCGGCGGCTTTCAGGGCGTGCAGCCTGGCTTCGGTCAGGCCGATGCCGGAGGTGATCAGGTTGGTGTAGTAACCCATGCGATCGGCTTCGGCGACGAGGGTTTCCAGATCCTTGCGCAGGGTCGGTTCGCCACCGGAGAAACCGATCTGCATGGCGCCCATGGCGCGCGCCTGGGCCATCACGTCGATCCACTCCGCCGTGCTCAATTCGTCCTGGCGATAGTCCGCGAAGTTGCGTGGGTTGCTGCAGAACACGCACTGCAGCGGGCATTGGTAGGTCAGCTCCAGCAGCACCCAGACCGGGTTGCCGCTGCCGTCAAGCCTTAGCTCTGATCCAGCCTTTGCCATGGGATACCTCCAGGAAGTTCAGGACGCCGGCCCGTACGGCCGCCGGGTCGGATGCGCTGTAACTGTGCGCGAGCGATTCGATCAGCTCAGCCACCGTGGTCTTGCCGTCGCAGCGCTTGAGTATTTCGCCGCCGCTGGCGTTGAGCTTCACGATGCCCTCGGGGTAGAGCAGCACATGGGCCTGCTGCGATTCCTCCCAGCGAAACAGGAAAGGCGGGCGAATCTCGTAACGGGTGGTTGGCGATGGGGTTGTTGTTGTCATGGCCAGTTCCTCGTCTGACCGGCGCGGCGATGGCGTGGCGCCGCCGCGCCGGCGTGGGCTCAGCGAACGTAGACGTACGCGGTGACTTCGAAGCCCAGACGGGTTCTACCCCGTTAGCACGGACACTTTCGAGTAAGCTCATGCCGAGCTGAAGGAGTGTTCATGAAGCGCAAGAAATACAGCCCCGAATTCAAGCGGGAAGCCATCGAGCTGGTTCGTCGTTCAGG
>Ga0209300_1000249_pt1 | contig 32143 bp, 32 predicted proteins | sample Shrwel_input2_RT_FD_187535 | JGI IMG/M metagenome (GOLD analysis project Ga0209300, IMG submission 187535) | Subsurface microbial communities from deep shales in Ohio, USA - Utica-3 well 1 S input2 RT (SPAdes) (version 2) ... | reverse complement strand
TATGGAAGGGCCATCGCTCAACGGATAAAAGGTACTCCGGGGATAACAGGCTGATACCGCCCAAGAGTTCACATCGACGGCGGTGTTTGGCACCTCGATGTCGGCTCATCACATCCTGGGGCTGAAGCCGGTCCCAAGGGTATGGCTGTTCGCCATTTAAAGTGGTACGCGAGCTGGGTTTAGAACGTCGTGAGACAGTTCGGTCCCTATCTGCCGTGGACGTTTGAGATTTGAGAGGGGCTGCTCCTAGTACGAGAGGACCGGAGTGGACGAACCTCTGGTGTTCCGGTTGTCACGCCAGTGGCACTGCCGGGTAGCTATGTTCGGAAGAGATAACCGCTGAAAGCATCTAAGCGGGAAACTTGCCTCAAGATGAGATCTCACTGGAGCCTCGAGCTCCCTGAAGGGCCGTCGAAGACTACGACGTTGATAGGCAGGGTGTGTAAGCGTTGTGAGGCGTTGAGCTAACCTGTACTAATTGCCCGTGAGGCTTGACCATATAACACCCAAACAATCTGACGATTGTGGGTCGGTCGAAGCCGACAACAGCCGAAAATTCGAATTGAACTGCAAAGCCAGACATCACATACCCAATTCGCTGTAACGACTCAACACCGATACAGCAACCGAATTGCTTGACGACCATAGAGCGTTGGAACCACCTGATCCCATCCCGAACTCAGCAGTGAAACGACGCATCGCCGATGGTAGTGTGGGGCTTCCCCATGTGAGAGTAGGTCATCGTCAAGCACCTATATCAAACCCCCGACCCGCACTCGCTGGTCGGGGGTTTGTCTTTGCGCAACGGGAAAATCAGAGCGCTCCAGGTCGCCCCTGCTCAGGGGTTGCTCACCGCTGACTATCTCTCCGCCCAGGGCAGCACGCCTATTCCACATCGTGCGGCTGTGATTCGCCAGTCGCTTTACCGCTGCCCAGACCGCATCACGGGTATAATCGGTGCGCTATTTATTCCTACGGGGACAGTTATGCGCGAGCGCCTTTTGGCTGCTGAGAGAACCAGGTCGATAGAGTGGTGTGGGGATTGCCTGCGCTTGCTTGATCAGCGTCTGCTCCCGCTTGAAGTGGTCTGGCGCAGCTTCGATTCCGTAGCGGACGTGGCTCAAGCCATTCGAGAAATGGTTGTCCGTGGCGCGCCTGCGATCGGCATAAGTGCTGCCTATGGAGTCGTCCTTGGGTTGCGAGCACACCTAAAGAACGGTGGAGACTGGCGCAATCAACTGGAATGCGACTTTGCAGTGCTGGCCGCTGCACGCCCGACGGCAGTTAACCTGGCTTGGGCGCTGGGGCAAATGCGCGAGCGCTTGCAGCGGCTACGACCAGGTGAAGATGTACTCGCCGCGCTCGAGGCCCAGGCGGTAGTCATTCACCAGAGCGACCGCGAGGCAAATCTCGTAATGGCTCAATGGGGCGTAGAGCTGATACGTAAGTTCAATACTAGCCCGCAGACCTTTCTTACCCATTGCAACACGGGGGCGCTCGCGACGGGTGGCTTCGGTACTGCTCTCGGGGTCATTCGCGCTGCCCATCTTGATGGCCTGGTCGAGCGCGTTTACGCAGACGAGACAAGGCCTTGGCTTCAAGGGTCAAGATTGACGGCCTGGGAGCTTAGCAACGAAGACGTGCCTGTCACCTTGAACGTCGATTCGGCTGCAGGGCATCTGATGAAACCCGGGCGATCAGCTGGGTGATTGTTGGCGCTGACCGAATCGCTGCAAACGGCGATGTTGCCAACAAGATAGGTACCTATCAATTGGCGGTGTTGGCCATGCATCATGGGGTTCGCTTCATGGTTGTTGCGCCTAGCTCAACGTTCGATATGTCGATGGAAGATGGAGACGCGATGCCGCTAGAAGAGCGTTCCGTCAAGGAGCTGCTTGAGCTGAACGGTCAGCAGGTCGCTAAGGAGGTGGATGTCTATAACCCCGTATTCGACGTCACGCCGGCAGATCTGATCGACGCAATCGTGACGGAGAAAGGCATCGTGGAACGACCTACGGCGGATAAGCTGGCTCGCCTCATGAGTCGCACTCGCCTGCATTGAGATTCTTCCGCTGACTGACGCACGCAAGGCCCTGGCTTCGCGTTTGCGGCAGCCAGCTGTGGTACCATTTCGGGCTTATCGCAGGACCTTGCTGACTAAAAAGGAACCAGGTTTCCATGGGCGAACTGGCCAAAGAAATTCTCCCGGTCAATATCGAAGACGAGCTCAAGCAGTCCTACCTCGACTACGCAATGAGCGTAATCATCGGTCGTGCGCTGCCGGACGCGCGCGACGGTCTCAAGCCGGTCCACCGGCGCGTGCTCTATGCCATGAGTGAGCTGGGCAACGACTGGAACAAGCCGTACAAGAAGTCTGCCCGTGTGGTTGGTGACGTCATTGGTAAGTATCACCCCCATGGCGACTCGGCAGTCTACGACACCATCGTTCGAATGGCGCAGCCCTTCTCGATGCGCTACCTGCTCGTCGATGGTCAGGGCAACTTCGGTTCGGTAGACGGCGACAGCGCAGCAGCGATGCGTTACACCGAAGTGCGCATGGCCAAGTTGGCCCATGAGCTGCTAGCCGATCTGGACAAGGAAACGGTCGATTGGGTGCCGAACTATGACGGCACCGAGCAGATTCCCGCAGTCATGCCCACGAAGGTGCCCAACCTCTTGGTCAATGGCTCCAGCGGCATCGCTGTCGGTATGGCTACAAACATTCCCCCGCACAATCTGGGCGAGGTGATCGACGGCTGTCTGGCACTTATTGATGATCCGGACATCAGCATCGATGAGCTGATGCGTCATATCCCAGGGCCTGATTTTCCTACCGCCGGTATCATCAACGGGCGCGCGGGTATCATCGAGGCGTACCGCACCGGCCGAGGACGTATCTATATTCGGGCCCGCGCAGAAATCGAGGACATCGACAAGGTCGGTGGCCGACAGCAGATCGTCGTCACCGAGCTGCCTTACCAGCTGAACAAGGCGCGGTTGATCGAGAAGATCGCCGAGTTGGTGAAAGAGAAGAAGATCGAAGGCATCACCGAGCTGCGTGACGAGTCAGACAAGGACGGCATGCGCGTGGTCATCGAGCTGCGGCGTGGCGAAGTGCCGGAGGTGGTCCTCAACAACCTCTATGCCCAGACTCAGCTGCAGAGCGTATTCGGCATCAACGTGGTAGCGCTGGTCGATGGGCAGCCGCGCACGCTGAACCTCAAGGAGCTGCTGGAAGCCTTCGTTCGCCACCGCCGCGAAGTTGTCACCCGGCGTACCGTATACGAGCTGCGCAAGGCGCGCGAGCGCGGGCATATTCTCGAAGGTCAGGCGGTCGCGCTGTCTAACATCGATCCGGTAATCGCCCTGATCAAGGCTTCGCCGACGCCGGCCGAAGCCAAGGATGCGCTGATTTCCACCGCCTGGGAGTCGAGCGCGGTCGAAGCGATGGTCGAACGCGCAGGTGCCGATGCCTGCCGTCCAGAGAATCTCGACCCGCAGTATGGTCTGCGCGACGGCAAGTATTTCCTTTCACCGGAACAGGCCCAGGCGATCCTCGATCTGCGCCTGCACCGACTGACCGGCCTCGAGCATGAGAAGCTGCTCGCCGAGTACCAGGAAATCCTTACCCAGATCGGCGAGCTGATCCGTATCCTGACCAGTCCGGTGCGGCTGATGGAAGTCATCCGCGAGGAGCTCGAGGGCGTGAAGCGCGACTTCGGCGATGCGCGTCGTACCGAGATCCTCGAGTCCCGTCTGGATCTGACCCTGGCCGACCTGATCACCGAAGAAGAGCGCGTCGTTACCATCTCTCATGGTGGTTATGCCAAATCCCAGCCGCTGGCCGCCTATCAGGCACAGCGTCGCGGCGGGCGTGGCAAGGCCGCGACCGGGGTGAAAGAAGAGGATTACGTCGAGCATCTGCTGGTCGCGAACAGTCATGCGACGTTGCTGCTTTTCTCCAGCAAGGGCAAGGTCTACTGGCTCAAGACCTATGAGATTCCAGAGGCGTCGCGTACTTCCCGGGGACGTCCATTGGTAAACCTGCTGCCGCTCGACGAAGGTGAGCGTATTACCGCGATGCTTCAGGTCGATCTGGAGGCGTTGCGCCAGCAGGCGTCCGACGAGGACGACCTGGACGATGCAGTCGAGCAGGACGAAGTCGAGGATCTGGCTGAGGGCGAGGACGCCGCCGAGGAGGTTGTGAGTGGCGCCTTCATCTTTATGGCAACCGCCAACGGTACCGTAAAGAAGACGCCGCTGGTTCAGTTCAGTCGTCCCCGCAGCAGTGGTCTGATCGCCCTGCGCCTCGAGGAAGGCGATACCCTGATCGCCGCTGCGATTACCGACGGCAGCCGCGAGGTTATGCTGTTCTCCGACGCCGGCAAGGTGATTCGCTTCAAGGAAGGGCACGTGCGCACCATGGGGCGTACCGCACGCGGTGTGCGCGGCATGCGCCTGCAGGACGGCCAGCAATTGATCTCCATGATCATCCCGGAGCCTGGCGCGCAGATACTCTCCGCATCGCTCCATGGCTACGGCAAGCGCACGCCGATCGACGAGTATCCGCAGCGCGGTCGCGGCGGCCAAGGCGTGATTGCCATGGTCAGCAACGAGCGCAATGGCAAGCTGGTCGGCGCGATTCAGGTACAGAATGGCGAGGAGATCATGCTGATCTCCGATCAGGGGACCCTCGTGCGCACCCGTGTCGACGAAGTGTCGTCGCAAGGGCGCAACACTCAAGGGGTTACGCTGATCAAGCTAGGCAAGGGTGAACACCTGGTCGGGCTTGAGCGGGTGCAGGAGCCGTCCGAAGATGAGGTGCAGGAAGACATCGAAGCGCTGCTGACCGAGGATGCGCTCGAGAAGGAGATGCCCGTGGTCAGCACTGAGCCAGGCGAAGACGAACTGCTCGGTGGCGTAGGCGACGTCTCCCCTGATGTGTTGCCGACGGACGACGAAGACTAAAGGCGGGCCGGATGGCCCTGCTGCTGGGGCTCTCCGGACATGATGTGCTATCCCAGGGGCTACGAGTGCCCGATTCGAGAGTGAACGACGTGAGCAAACGCGCTTTCAACTTCTGCGCAGGTCCGGCTGCGCTTCCAACCGCGGTCCTCGAGCGTGCTCAGGCAGAGTTGCTGGACTGGCAGGGGCTGGGACTTTCTGTGATGGAAATGAGCCATCGCAGCGATGCGTACGTGGCCATCGCCAGCAAGGCCGAGCAGGATCTGCGCGACCTGCTGACGATCCCCGACAACTACAAGGTGCTGTTTCTGCAGGGTGGCGCCAGCCAGCAATTTGCAGAAATCCCCCTCAACCTGCTCCCCGAGAGCGGAGTTGCCGACTATATCGATACGGGTATCTGGTCACGCAAGGCGATCGAAGAGGCCCGTCGCTTCGGCCAGGTCAACGTCGCCGCCAGCGCCAAGCCATACGATTACTTCTCGATTCCGGGGCAAAATGAGTGGCAGCTGAGCGAGAGCGCGGCCTACCTGCACTACGCCAGCAACGAGACGATCGGCGGCGTGCAATTCGACTGGGTACCAGAAGTCGGTGAGACGCCGTTAGTTGTGGACATGTCCTCCGACATCCTGTCGCGCTCGATCGATGTTTCCCGCTATGGCCTGATCTATGCCGGTGCTCAGAAAAACATCGGACCCAGTGGTCTGGTGGTGGTGATTGTCCGTGAAGACCTTCTGGGGCGTGCGCGCAGCAGTTGTCCGACGATGCTGGATTACAAGGTCGCCGCCGACAACGGTTCGATGTACAACACGCCAGCAACCTTTTCCTGGTATCTGGCCGGCCTGGTCTTCGAATGGCTCAAGGAGCAAGGTGGCGTCGAGGCAATGGAGGCGCGCAACCGGGCGAAGAAGGATTTGCTGTATAGCTTCATCGACTCCAGCGAGTTCTACGCCAATCCGATCGCGCCCAATGCGCGGTCTTGGATGAACGTACCCTTCCGCTTGGCGGACGAGCGGCTGGACAAGGCATTCCTCGCTGGCGCAGACGCCCGCGGCCTGCTCAACCTCAAGGGGCATCGGTCGGTCGGTGGCATGCGTGCCTCGATTTACAATGCCGTGGGGCTCGATGCCGTCGAGGCGCTGGTCGCCTACATGGGCGAGTTCGAGAAGGAGCATGGCTGATGAGTGACGCTGATCAGCTGAAAGCCCTGCGCGTGCGCATCGACAATCTGGACGAGAGAATCCTCGAGCTGATCAGCGAGCGAGCCCGCTGCGCTCAGGAAGTTGCGCGGGTAAAGACCGCCTCCCTGGGTGAGGGCGAAAAGCCGGTGTTCTATCGGCCGGAGCGTGAGGCCTGGGTGCTCAAGCACATCATGGAGCTTAACAAGGGGCCGTTGGACAATGAGGAAATGGCCCGCCTGTTTCGCGAAATCATGTCCTCCTGCCTGGCCCTGGAGCAGCCGCTTCGTGTGGCCTATCTCGGTCCCGAAGGAACCTTTTCGCAGGCGGCGGCGCTCAAGCACTTCGGCCATTCGGTCATCAGCCAGCCGATGGCGGCAATCGACGAGGTCTTTCGCGAGGTCGTGGCCGGTGCGGTGAATTTCGGTGTCGTGCCGGTCGAAAACTCGACCGAAGGCGCGGTCAACCATACGCTCGACAGTTTCCTCGAGCATGACATCGTCATCTGCGGTGAAGTGGAGTTGCGTATCCACCATCACCTGCTAGTGGGCGAGAACACCAAGACCGACCGCATCACGCGTATCTACTCGCACGCCCAGTCCTTGGCGCAATGCCGCAAGTGGCTCGATTCGCATTACCCGAACGTCGAGCGTGTGGCTGTTTCCAGCAACGCCGACGCGGCGCGGCGGGTCAAGAGCGAGTGGAATTCCGCAGCGATTGCCGGGGACATGGCCGCCCAGCTGTACGATCTGACCAAGCTGGCGGAAAAGATCGAAGACCGCCCCGACAACTCCACGCGCTTCCTCATCATCGGTAGTCAGGAAGTCCCGCCGACAGGTGATGACAAGACGTCCATCATCGTCTCGATGCGCAACAAGCCTGGTGCCCTGCATGAATTGCTCGTGCCGTTCCATTCCAACGGTATCGATCTGACCCGTATCGAAACACGCCCCTCACGCAGCGGCAAATGGACCTATGTGTTCTTCATCGATTTCCTGGGGCATCACCAGGATCCGCTTATCAAGGACGTGCTCGAAAAGATCGGCCGGGAAGCGGTGGCGCTGAAGGTGCTGGGTTCGTATCCCAAGGCGGTACTTTAATTAGCGGCCGCCGGCTGCGAGCCTCAGGCTGCGGTGAGTGGCGTGCGGCTCGTGCGGGCGGCCGATAGCTCGAGGCTCGAAGTAATGTCCTGTGATTTTCTTGCCCTGGCTCAGCCGGGCGTGCAAAAGCTGTCCCCGTACGTTCCCGGCAAGCCGGTCGATGAGTTGGCCCGGGAGCTTGGCCTTGCTCCCGAAACGATCGTCAAGCTTGCTAGTAACGAGAACCCGCTGGGACCGAGCCCACGCGTGCTAGAAGCCGTTCGCCAGGCACTGCCGGAGCTGACGCGCTATCCGGATGGCAACGGCTTCACGCTCAAGCAGAGCCTGGCCCATCGCTACGGTGTCGCGCCGGAACAGATCACCCTGGGCAACGGCTCGAACGACATCCTTGAGTTGGTGGCCCATGCTTTTCTCGCTCCCGGGCTCAACGCGGTGTTCAGTGCACACGCCTTTGCGGTCTATCCGATCGCGACGCAGGCAGCGGGCGCCCAAGGCAAGGTGGTGCCCGCCCGCGACTGGGGGCACGATCTCGACGCCATGTTGGCGGCGATCGATGCTCAAACCCGCGTGATATTTCTTGCCAATCCGAACAACCCTACGGGTACCTGGTTCGATGCCGAAGCGTTGGAGCGTTTTCTGGCGCAAGTTCCGGAGCAGGTGCTCGTCGTACTCGACGAGGCATATATCGAATACGCCGAGGGTGGTGAGCTTCCTGACGGCCTGGCTTATCTCGCCCAGTATCCCAATCTGCTGGTCTCGCGCACTTTCTCCAAGGCATATGGGTTGGCTGCGTTGCGCGTTGGCTATGCGATTTCGTCGCCGCGAATCGCCGACGTGCTCAACCGTGTCCGTCAGCCCTTCAACGTCAATAGTCTCGCGCTCGCGGCCGCTTGTGCGGCGCTAGAGGACGAGGACTATCTTCGCGCCAGTCGTGAGGCCAATACCGCCGGCATGCGCCAGCTCGAAGCGGGTTTTCGGGCGCTCGGCTTGAGCTGGATTCCATCGCGGGGAAATTTCATCGCAGTGGACTTCGCTCGTGATGCGGCGCCGGTCAATCAGGCACTGCTGCACGAAGGCGTGATCGTGCGCCCAGTCGCCGGTTATGGAATGCCGACGTTCCTGCGCGTTTCGATCGGCACCGAAGCCGAGAATGCTCGTCTGCTGGACGCCCTTCAGCAGGTGCTGGCTCGGTGAGTGGCGCTCGCGAAGCAATGACGGCGCCGCTGGTCGGGCGTCTGGTCGTCGTTGGGCTTGGGCTTATCGGTGGCTCGTTCGCCAAGGGGCTGCGAGAAGCCAAGGCGTGCCGTGAAGTGGTGGGTTTTGACCTGAATCCCCGCTCCCGTGAGCTGGCCGTCGAGCTTGGCGTAGTCGATCGCTGCGCAGAGTCGCTCGAAGAGGCCTGCCGCGGAGCCGAAGTGGTCCAGATGGCGGTGCCGATACTGGCCATGGAGCGGCTGCTGGAGCAACTGGCCGGGCTCGACCTGGGCGATGCGATCCTGACCGACGTCGGGAGCGCGAAAGGTAGTGTCGTACGCCGCGCTGCTGCAGCCTTTGGCAGAATGCCCGATCGCTTCGTGCCGGGGCATCCCATTGCGGGCTCCGAGCAGAGCGGCGTGACTGCTGCCGACGGATCGTTATTTCGTCGGCACAAGGTGATCCTGACGCCGTTGGCAGAGACCGATCCAGATGCCCTCGCGCTGGTGCATCGGCTTTGGGCTACCCTTGCCGCGCATGTCGAGCACATGGACGTGGTTCGCCATGACGAAGTGCTCGCAGCCACCAGTCATCTGCCGCACCTGCTCGCGTTCGGACTGGTCGACTCGCTGGCCCGGCGGCACGAGAATCTGGAAATCTTTCGCTATGCGGCAGGAGGGTTTCGCGATTTCACGCGTATAGCGGGCAGTGATCCGGTCATGTGGCACGACATCTTTCTCGCCAATCGTGAAGCGGTGCTGCATACGCTCGACGATTTTCGGGCTGACCTCGATGAGTTGCGTGCTGCTATCGATCAGCAGGATGGGCGCAAGCTTCTGGGCGTTTTTACGCGTGCCCAGGCGGCCCGGGAACATTTCAGCAAAATACTGGCTCGCAGGGCCTATGTGGACGTTATGCATTCCAAAGATCTGATCTTCATTGCTCAGCCAGGTGGCCACCTCAAGGGTCGCCTGCGGGTACCGGGCGACAAGTCCATCTCTCACCGTTCGATCATGCTCGGCTCGCTTGCCGAGGGTACTACCGAGGTCGAGGGCTTTCTGGAGGGGGAGGACGCACTGGCGACTATCCAGGCGTTTCGCGATATGGGGGTTGTGATCGAAGGCCCCCAGCAGGGGAACGTGACCGTTCACGGCGTTGGCCTGCACGGCCTGAAGGCCCCGGCCGGTCCGCTCTACATGGGGAATTCGGGCACATCGATGCGGTTGCTGTCGGGGCTGCTCGCGGCGCAGTCCTTCGATACCGAGCTCAGTGGTGACGCCTCGCTGTCCAAGCGTCCCATGAACCGCGTCGCCAAGCCGCTGCGGGAAATGGGTGCGGTGATCGAGACCGGCGCCGACGGACGCCCGCCGTTGCGCATCAAGGGTGGTCAGCGGCTGAGTGGCATGCACTACGACATGCCGATGGCCAGTGCCCAGGTCAAATCCTGCCTGCTGCTGGCAGGGCTCTATGCGCAGGGCGAGACGTCTGTGACCGAGCCGGCTCCCACGCGTGACCATACCGAGCGCATGCTGCGCGGTTTCGGTTACCCGGTGAAGGTTGACGGCAGCACCGTGACCGTCGAGCCGGGTCACAAGCTGACTGGTACCCGTATCGAGGTCCCGGCTGATATCTCTTCCGCTGCGTTCTTCATGGTTGCTGCAAGTATTGCCGAGGCGTCGGATATCGTGCTCGAGCACGTGGGGATCAACCCGACCCGCACCGGCGTGATCGACATTCTCAAGCTCATGGGCGCCGATATCAGCCTCGAAAACCAGCGTGAGGTTGGCGGCGAGCCCGTAGCCGATATTCGTGTCCGCTCGGCCCAACTCAAGGGTATCGACATCCCCGAAGCGCTCGTCCCGTTGGCGATCGACGAGTTCCCGGTGCTCTTCGTCGCGGCTGCCTGCGCTCACGGGCGCACCACGCTGCGCGGTGCAGAGGAGCTGCGAGTCAAGGAGTCCGACCGGATCCAGGTCATGGCCGATGGTCTGACGACACTGGGTATCAAGGCCGAGCCGACCCCCGATGGCATCGTCATCGAAGGCGGTCGCCTGGGTGCAGGCGAGGTGTGGGCCCACGGCGATCATCGCATTGCCATGTCGTTCAGCGTGGCGGCGTTGCGTTCGGCTGGTGTGATCCGCATTCATGACTGTGCGAACGTCGCCACTTCGTTCCCCAACTTCCTCGCCCTGGCCCAGCGTGCCGGCATGCAGGTACGGATGGAGGAGCCCTCATGAGCCAGCAGGCTCCGGTTATCACCATCGATGGGCCCAGTGGATCGGGCAAGGGTACGATCGCGGCATTGCTTGCCGAGCGGCTAGGGTGGGTGTTTCTCGATTCCGGCGCGCTCTATCGCCTGCTCGCGCTGGCTGCGCAAAAGCATGGTGTGTCGCTGAGTGACGGTGCCGCGCTGGCGTCGCTGGCGGTAGGTCTCGATGTGGTTTTCGAGCCTGCGGCGCCAGGTCAGGGCATGACCATCCGGCTCGAAGGCGATAACGTCACCGAGGTAATCCGAAACGAAAATGTCGGTGCTGGCGCCTCTCAGGTGGCGGCACTCGGCGAGGTACGTCAGGCATTGCTGCAGAGGCAGCAGGCCTTCCGTCAATTGCCGGGGCTGGTCGCCGACGGGCGCGACATGGGTACCGTGGTGTTTCCCGACGCTTCCTTGAAGATTTTTCTCACGGCCAGTGCCGAGGAACGCGCCAGAAGGCGTTTCCTTCAGTTGAAGGCAAGAGGTGATGATGTTAATCTCGCGAGTCTTCTTGAGGAGATTCGGGCGCGCGATGAGCGCGATACCCAACGCGAGGTGGCGCCATTGAAGCCGGCAGCAGACGCTGTCGAACTCGATTCCACTTCGCTCTCCATCGAGCAGGTGCTGCAACGAATTCTGGACGAGGCCGCCGCGCGCAGTCTGTCCTGAGAGGGAGCGCCGAGAGGCGATCTGGCAGGTTCCGCGGTTGTGCGGAGTCTGTTTACAAGGAGGCGTGCAGGAATCCAGATCCAGTCCTGCAGGCCTTTTTTTATATGAATGAACCCACGCTGTCTGGAGCGTGGAGATAGGGCAGCCCGCTGCCCGAAAACAGCAGGAATTAACATGAGCGAAAGCTTCGCAGAACTATTTGAAGAAAGCCTGAAATCCCTCGACATGCAGCCGGGTGCCATTATCACCGGCATCGTGGTCGACATCGACGGTGACTGGGTCACCGTGCATGCCGGCCTGAAGTCCGAGGGCGTCATCCCGGTCGAGCAGTTCTACAACGAGCAGGGCGAGCTGACCATCAAGGTGGGTGACGAGGTCCACGTTGCTCTGGACGCGGTCGAAGATGGCTTTGGCGAAACCAAGCTGTCCCGTGAAAAGGCCAAGCGCGCGGAATCCTGGATTGTTCTGGAAGCGGCTTTCGCTGCTGAAGAAGTGGTCAAGGGCGTCATCAACGGCAAGGTCAAGGGCGGTTTCACCGTCGACATCAACGGTATCCGTGCATTCCTGCCGGGTTCGCTGGTCGATGTCCGTCCGGTTCGCGACACCACGCACCTGGAAGGCAAAGAGCTCGAGTTCAAAGTCATCAAGCTCGACCAGAAGCGCAACAACGTTGTCGTTTCCCGCCGCAGCGTGCTGGAAGCCGAGAACAGTGCCGAACGTGAGGCTCTGCTGGAGTCCCTGCAGGAAGGCCAGGTCGTCAAGGGTATCGTCAAGAACCTCACCGACTACGGTGCGTTCGTCGACCTGGGCGGCGTGGATGGTCTGCTGCACATCACCGATATGGCCTGGAAGCGTATCAAGCATCCGTCCGAGATCGTCAACGTCGGCGACGAGATCGATGTCAAGGTGCTGAAGTTCGACCGCGAGCGCAACCGCGTATCGCTGGGTCTGAAGCAGCTGGGCGAAGACCCATGGGTCGCCATCAAGGCTCGTTATCCGGAAGGCACCCGCGTCATGGCTCGCGTCACCAACCTCACCGACTACGGCTGCTTCGCCGAGCTGGAAGAGGGTGTCGAGGGTCTGGTGCACGTGTCCGAAATGGACTGGACCAACAAGAACATCCACCCGTCGAAGGTCGTACAGGTCGGCGACGAAGTGGAAGTCATGGTCCTGGATATCGACGAAGAGCGTCGTCGTATCTCCCTGGGCATCAAGCAGTGCAAGTCCAACCCGTGGGAAGACTTCTCTGCCCAGTTCAACAAGGGCGACCGCATCTCCGGCACCATCAAGTCGATCACCGATTTCGGTATCTTCATCGGCCTGGAAGGCGGTATCGACGGTCTGGTTCACCTGTCGGACATCTCTTGGAACGAAGCGGGCGAAGAAGCTGTGCGTCGCTTCAAGAAGGGCGACGAGCTGGAAACCGTCATCCTTTCCGTTGACCCGGAGCGCGAGCGCATCTCCCTGGGTATCAAGCAACTGGAAGATGATCCGTTCTCCAACTATGTCAGCCTGAACGACAAGGGCAGCATCGTTCGCGGCACCGTGAAGGAAGTTGATGCCAAGGGTGCGGTAATCGACCTGGGCAACGATATCGAAGCCACCCTCAAGGCTTCCGAAATCAGCCGTGATCGCGTGGAAGATGCGCGCAACGTGTTGAAGGAAGGTGATGAGGTCGAGGCCAAGATCATCAACATCGATCGCAAGTCCCGCGTCATCAACCTGTCCATCAAGTCCAAGGATGTCGAGGACGAGAAGGACGCGATGAACCAGCTGCGCAGCAAGCAGGAAGTCGAAAGCACTGGTCCGACCACCATTGGTGATCTGATCCGCGCTCAGATGGAAAACCAGAACTAAGTTTCTGTTTTTCTCCTGAATGAAAAAGGGCGAACTTCGGTTCGCCCTTTTTTGTGCCTGAGTTTCAGCGGCGTCCAGGTCAGCGATGCTTGTGTCCGCGCACCGAGAGCGAATGGTTCACCGCCAGCCAGCTTTCCACCGCTTGCTCGCCGATTTCGGCAAAGACTTTCTCCAATAGCCTGACCTGCTCGCGGCGCAGTTGCTGTTCTAGCTTCGCGCCTTCGGCGGTGAAGCGCAGGATGCGCTTACGCTTGTCTTCTTCGGCAGGCAGGCTTTCGACCAGATGCATCTCGACCAATTGGCGCAGCGGGATATTCAGCGCCTGTTTGCTCACCCCCAGATAGCCGAGCAGTTCCTTGACGTTCAGGTTGGGGTAGCTACCGATGAAGAACAGAATCCGGTGATGGACACGCGACAGGCCCCGGCGCGCGAGAATCTCGTCTGGCTTGGCGGTGAACGCCTGGTAGCCGAGAAAGAAGGTCTCCATGATCTGTCGTTGCGTAGTGCTTTTTTTTAGGTCAGGCATATTGACGTATTTATTCGGCGAGGCGTAATTTCGGTCAAGAAGTTTGACGTATTTTTCCTGCCCCTGCATCCCGGTACCGAAATGCCTTTCTCCGAACGTATCGATCGCCTGAAAAGCTCGCTTATCCGCGAGATCCTCGCTGCAGCGCAGCGCCCGGAAGTCATGTCGTTTGCCGGTGGGTTGCCGGCAGAGCCGATGCTGCCTGCGGTCGATTGGTCGCAAATGCCGGCGAGCCTCGGGCAGTACGGCATGAGCGAAGGGGAGCCCGAGCTTCGTGAAGTCATCGCCGCCCAGGCGCGGCTGCTCGGCGTGCCCTGCGATGCCAGCCAGGTACTCATTCTCAGTGGCTCGCAGCAGGCGCTGGACCTCGCTTCGAAGCTGTTTATCGACCCCGGTACCGAGGTCCTCGTCGAGGCGCCCACCTATCTGGCTGCGCTGCAATCGTTCCAGCTGTTCGGAGCCGACTGTCTGGCCGTTGCGCAGGAGGCGGACGGCCCGTGCCTGAGCGACCTCCGTGCACGCCTGGCGCGTCACAAGCCGGCATTCGCTTATCTGATCCCGACCTTCCAGAATCCATCCGGCGTGCGTTATAGCGAAGCGAAGCGCGACGCGGTGGCTGCATTGCTCGATGAGTTCGAAGTCACTCTGCTCGAGGATGAGCCCTACCGCGAACTGGTATTCGATGAAGGCATGGCCAGCCCGATCGTCGGCAGGCTGCGCAAGGCCAGCTGGATCTACACCGGCACGGTGTCTAAGACGCTCCTGCCTGGCCTGCGAGTGGGCTACTTGATTGCATCGCCCGACCTGTATCCCTATTTGCTGCGGCTCAAGCAGTCGGCCGATCTACACACCAATCGTATCGGCCAGTGGCAAGCCCTGCAGTGGCTGGGCAGCGCCGCCTATGCGGACCATCTGGCTGCGCTCAGGTCGTTTTACCGAGAACGCCGCGATGCCATGCAGGCCGCGCTGCAGGAGCATTTCTCCGAACTGGCGAACTGGGGGGTCCCTCAGGGCGGCTTGTTCTTCTGGCTCGCGCTGAAGCAACCGCTCGACACACGCACCTTGCTTCGGCCTGCCTTGGCTGAAGACGTCGCGTTCATGCCGGGCGAGCCTTTCTTCGTCGATCCGGAACGCAACCCGGGCTACCTGCGGCTCAATTTCAGCCACGTTGCGCCAGAGCGTCTTAGCGAAGGCGTGCGGCGACTGGCAGCGGTGATTCGCGACGCGCAAGCGGCGCGGGCGGCTTAGAAGGCGGTTGGTTCAAGGCACTGGAGGGTGTCATGTACAAGGTTTACGGCGATTACCGGTCGGGCAACTGCTACAAGGTCAAGCTGATGCTGCATCTGCTGCAGCAGCCTTATGAGTGGGTGCCGGTGAATATCCTGCGCGGCGAGACTCGTTCGGAGGATTTCCTGAAGAAGAATCCCAACGGCAAGATTCCGGTGCTCGAGCTCGACGATGGTTCGTGCCTATGGGAGTCCAACGCGATTCTCAATTTTCTGGCTGAGGGAAGCGAGTTCCTTCCGCGTGAGCCGCGTTTACGCACTCAGGTGCTGCAGTGGCAGTTCTTCGAGCAGTACAGCCACGAGCCCTATATTGCGGTGGCGCGCTACATCAAGGTCTACCTTGGGCTGCCGGAGGAGCGTAAGGCTGAATACGAGGCCCGCTTGTTCGACGGCTACCACGCCCTGAACGTGATGGAGCAGCAGTTGTTGCGCACACCGTTTCTGGTTGGCGATCGCTATTCGATTGCGGATGTGGCGCTGTACGCGTACACGCATGTAGCGCCCGAGGGCGGCTTCGACCTGACCGATTATCCGGCCATCCGTGAATGGCTGGCACGGGTCGCCAGCCATCCACGTCACGTGGGTATGTTCGACTGAAAAAACGGCTCCGGTAGCCGCTCGGACGATCAGGCACCGAGCGGGTGCCGGCTCGGTTTACTTGACCAGGCCGAGGAACTCGCTGCGAGTCGCCGCGTTGTCACGGAACTGGCCGAGCATGACCGAGGTAACCATCGAGGAGTTCTGTTTCTCTACGCCGCGCATCATCATGCACATGTGCTGGGCCTCGATGACCACTGCAACGCCCGCGGCACCGGTGACCTGCTGAACCGCCTCGGCGATCTCGCGGGTAAGGTTTTCCTGGATCTGCAGGCGGCGCGCGTACATGTCGACGATCCGCGCAACTTTCGACAGCCCCAGCACCTTGCCGGCAGGCAGGTAGGCGACGTGCGCCTTGCCGATGAACGGCAGCATGTGATGCTCGCAGAGCGAATAAAGCTCGATGTTCTTGACCAGCACCATTTCGCTGTTGTCGGAGCTGAACAGCGCGCCGTTGGTAACTTCTTCCAGCGTCTGCTGATAGCCCTTGCACAGGTACTGCATGGCTTTGGCGGCGCGTTTGGGCGTGTCGAGCAGGCCCTCGCGAGAGACGTCCTCACCGAGCTGAGTGAGGATCTGGGTGTAATTGTGTTCCAGTGACATCGAACGACCTGTGGGTGTCTTGGCAGAGCGAACGCGAAGGGTAGGCGGCAGCCGGTTCGCTGGCAAGCGTCATGACGGCAATGGCGCGACGAGTTGCCGCGCCAACCTCATTCGTCGCGGCCTTCGAGCATCGTCCGCTTGAGCATGACGTAGAGGGCGCCTGTCCCACCATGGCGTGGCAGGCAGGACGCGAACCCCAGTACCTGCGGATGCTGACGCAGCCAGGTGTTGACGTGGCTTTTGATCAGAGGTCGCTTGCCATCCAGCCGGGCAGCCTTGCCGTGCGTGACCCGCACACAGCGAATTTCATAGCGAGTTGCTTCAGCGATGAAATCCCAAAGCTGCTGGCGCGCCTTTTCCACCGTCAGGCCATGAAGATCCAGGCTGCCTTCAAAAGCTATCTGGCCCGCCTTGAGCTTGCGCATCTGGCCGTCCTGGACACCGTCTCGGGCCCAGTACAGCTCGTCTTCCGCGCCCACATCAATGACGAACTGGTCCGAAAGGCCATCGACGCGGATCGCCTCGGTACTCATGCTCGCGTTGGCGCGACGCTCGGCGATCTGCTGCCGGTTGTTACGCGGTTTGCCTGTTTCGGCCCGGTCGTGCGTGATCGGCTTCACGCCGCGTACTGCAGCCTGGAACAGGGAAAAGTCGTCATCTTGATCGTTCTGCATGGGCCTCTCCGCATCGGCGCGCCAGTTTAACGCAAGTGCTGGGCGGCATGCCCTGGCGGCTATTGCCGCTTCTTCAGCAACCCTGGCGAGAGACAGAGCTCCCCCGAACGCTTCCCGCTTCGGCGAATGCGACGCCAGAGCAGCAGGCCGACCAGGAGCAGGGCAAGGCCGATAGCCGTCAGCGGCCCACCTGCATCGGCAGCGAGTTCGGCCGATGCCTGCCCTGCGAGGGCGGCAAGTCCCGTTGCGGTCAACAGTAGGCCGGCACAGCACAGCGTCAAGGTCAGCAGGCCGGCCAGACGCACCCAGACGCTGCAGCGGCGGCGTGGTCGCAGGCGGCGCGCATCGAAGCTGTCAGGCACTCTCATCGAATCTACCTCTCCGGGGCGGCGGCCGGCCTCAACCGCGGTTGCGCCCGGTGGTAACGAAAGGGGCTGACCGTCTCAGCGGGTCAGCGCCTCGGTATTGGGAACGCAGACGGCGAAGTTGTCCGCCAGGATGGTCATTTCCATCCGATGGACCTGATCGGCATCGACACTGCCTTCACCCATGGGCAGGTCTCGGGTTGCACAAGCGCTGTCGACCAGCGTGCAGCGGTAGCCATAGTCCTTTGCCGCACGCACGGTGGTGCTGATGCTCGAATGGGTCATGAAACCGCAGACGATCAGGTCCAGACGACCGTGTTGCTGCAGCAGTTCATGCAGGTCGGTACCGGCGAAGGCGTTGGGCAGCCGCTTGGCGACTATGGTCTCGCCGGCTAGCGGGGCTGCCTCGGGCATGATCTGGCCGCGAAAACCCTGCGGATCGAACAGGCCGCCGGATATGCCGAGATGATGGACGTGCACCACGGGCGCGCCGGCTTCCCGGGCCGCGGCGAGCAGGCGGGTGATCTCGGGCAGCGCCGTGCCCAGCGCGGGCAACGCCAGCACGCCGCTGCGGTATTCCTCTTGTACGTCGATGACCAGCAAGGTGGCGTTGGCCAGCGTCGCAGGTGCATAGCTGCGGCCACTCAGTTGAAGCATGGTCTGTGGCTTGGTCATTCTCGACTCCTTGTTCCATGAGGGGGCTGATTGTGGCGTGCCGGGACGAGGTTGTGAACCGCCGGTACGCCGAAGTCCGCCGCGCGCAGCGTACAGCCCGGCGACCCCGGGCGCTCCCGCCGATCGGTGCATTTACAGACCCGCTATCTGTCGTTCTAGCAGGCTTGCCCGGCGCTCGCTGGCCTTCGCCACCGCTGCTAAACTGCCCGGCTTTTTCCAGGAGGCGCCGTCATGATCGTTTCGCCCTCGCGTCTGCAAACGCTGCGTGACTACATCCGTTGGGCGGTCAGCCGCTTTCACGAGCATGAGGTCTATTTTGGGCATGGCACGGACAACGCCTGGGATGAGGCGCGCCTGCTGGTCCTCGGTGGGTTGCACCTGCCATGGGCGATGGCCGATGCGTACCTCGACTGCCGGCTCGAAGAAGCCGAGTGTCTTCACCTGAACGAGCTGTTGCGCCGACGTATCGAAGAACGTGTGCCGGCGGCCTATCTGCTGGGGGAGGCCTGGTTCTGTGGCTTGCCGTTTATCGTCGATGAGCGCGTGCTGGTGCCGCGCTCACCGATCGCCGAATACATCGAGCGCCAGTTCGCCCCATGGTTGCCCAAGACGCCGGCGCGCATCCTCGATCTGTGCACCGGCTCGGGCTGCATTGGTATCGCCTGTGCCTATGAGTTTCCAGACGCCGAGGTGGTGCTCGCCGATCTGTCGTACGACGCACTCGAAGTGGCCAACCTGAACATCGAGCAGCACGAGCTGGAAGGGCGGGTGTACACGGTACAGAGCGATGGCTTCGATGGGCTGCCGGGCCAGCGTTTCGATCTGATCGTGTCCAACCCGCCGTATGTCGACCTCGAGGACTTCGCCTCCATGCCCGATGAGTACCAGCACGAGCCCGAGCTTGGCCTGGCCTGCGGTGACGATGGCCTCGACCTGGTCCGGCGTATGCTCGCCGAGGCCGCCGACCATCTCACCGATGATGGCCTGCTGGTGGTCGAGGTCGGCAATAGCCAGGTCCACATCGAGGCGCTGTACCCGGAGGTCGATTTCACCTGGCTGGAATTCCAGCGTGGCGGTCATGGCGTATTCCTGCTGGCGGCGCAGCAGTGCCGTGAACACCAGGCGCTGTTTCGCCAGAGGCTCGTTCCGACCGGGCGTTAACGCGTCGCCATCCAGATCAGCAGGCCGGCCTGGAACAGCGCAAAGGCAATCAGGCAGACGATGGTGAAGCGCAGCGTGCCGTCCTCACGGCGGAGCCGGCTGATGCGTTCCTGGAGCTGGCCGAGCTGATTCTGCTGGTCCAGCAGGTTGCGGTCGGCCTGCTCCAGCATCGCGGCGGCATCGCTGAGTCCGATGACCTGCACCTTGTCCTCGTTCCAGTCTGGCCGCAGCGCGCTGACGCGTGGCGCGCTGTAGCTCGGCCGTGCGCCGCCGGTGGTCGGGTAGTCGACGTCGAAGCCCTGGGTTCGCAGGCAATGGTCGCGGCGCATGCGCTGTTCGTCGCTAAGCGCCTCCGCCGGCAGTGTGCCGCCCTCGACCAGGTAGTGTCCCCAGCGCTTCTGCGCCCAGCGGATCGCGCGAGCCAGCAGGAAGCGCCCCAGCCCGCGGTTCGCCGGCTCGATTTGCAGGCCGCTGTCGGGGCCGAAGCGGATCTCCTTGCTGCGATGATCGGCCCAGACTTCGAGCATGTTCAGCTTGCGAGCACGCAACTGTCCCGGCACCTGAATGAACAGGCGTAGCAGGCTCTGTTGCTGGCTGTGGCGTTCGACCTGGCCGAGTTCGACGAAGCGCAACGGACGCGGCCCCAGATCACGCTCGGTCGGCAGCGGAGCCAGGCGCAGCAACTCGAAGCGCTCGGCGGGCAGCTCGCTCCACGGGTGCTTGGGCGGATTGGCGTTTTCGGCGTCGGTGGTCGGTGATGGCTCGGTCATGCTGGCTAGGTCCGCAAGGCTGCTGCGCCGTCTTATCGGCAGCCGGGCCGCTATCTGGAGGATGGCAGCAGGCCAGTATCGAGCAGAAACGTCTCGATGCGAACGAGCAGTTCATGGGCCAGCGGTAGTTGTGGCTCGTTGTACGACGCCAGCGGGGCAGGGCTGTCTGGCGCGACGATCCGCAGTACATGGTTCATGCCGGCAATCACGGCGAGCTCTGCCTCGGGCCTGGCGGCGTGCAAGGCGCTGGCGTCGGCCAGGCAGACCTGGGCATCGCGGCTGCCCTGGATGATCAGCGTCGGGCAGCGGGTTGCGGCCATAGCCGTGGCGGGATCATGACGAAAAAGCGATATCAGGTATGGCTGGACGCTCGGACGAAACAGCACCTTTAGCGGCTCGGGAACCTGTTCGTTGATTCGCCCGGCCTTGAGTTCGTCGATCAGGTAGCTGCTGTTGGCGAGCAGGTCCGGGCCCAGCTTGCCTTGCAGCTGCTGCCGCAGCAATTCGTCGATCGGTCGGCCGCTGCCGGCAATGCTGATCAGCGCTGCCGGGTCGACCTGTGCGGCTGCCAGGCTCGCCACCAGTGCCCCTTCGCTGTGGCCGATGAAAAACTGCGGACCGAGGCGTTGGTCGGCTTGTAGCCGGTGGCTCCAGGCAATGAGGTCATCAACGTAGCCCTCGACGCTCAGCGTTCGCTCGTCGCGCCCTGCATCGAGGCTGGCGGCGACGCCGCGCTTGTCATAGCGCAGGCTGGCGACACCCATCTTCGCCAGCGCGGCGGCCAGCTTGCGCAGACTGTCATTGCGCGCAAGAGGATTGTTGCCGTTGCGGTCGGTAGGCCCCGAACCGGCGACCAGCAGGGCGACCGGCATGGGCGAACGGCCGTCGCCGGGTAGCACGAGCGTGCCGAACAGCCGGCCGCTCGGTGTGTCGAGCGTGACGGGCTCGGTCAGGACGCTGCGCGCCTGGCTGGCAAGCGGCAGGACCAACATACAGATCAGTACCAGTAGGCGCATGGCGGCTTTCGGGAAATGGGGCTAGTCGGACGCCGATTGAGGGTTTTCGTTCCGCCATGGTGCGGTTGCCGGGCGATTAAAGACAGCCGTGCTCAGGTATACTTCCGGCCCTTTGTCTTGGTCGATCGCGGAGCCCCTGCATGTCCGGCAACACATACGGCAAGCTGTTCACCGTCACCACTGCTGGTGAAAGTCACGGCCCGGCGCTGGTCGCCATCGTCGACGGCTGCCCGCCGGGTTTGGAGCTGTCCCTGCAGGACCTGCAGCGAGACCTGGACCGGCGCAAGCCCGGCACCAGCCGCCACACCACCCAGCGCCAGGAAGCCGACGAGGTCGAGATCCTCTCTGGCGTATTCGAAGGCAGGACGACTGGCTGCCCGATTGGCCTGTTGATCCGCAACACCGACCAGAAGTCCAAGGACTACTCGGCGATCAAGGACCTGTTCCGCCCGGCGCATGCCGACTACACCTACCATCACAAATATGGTGTCCGCGATTACCGTGGTGGCGGCCGCAGCTCGGCGCGTGAAACCGCCATGCGCGTGGCGGCTGGAGCGATTGCCAAGAAGTACCTGGCAAGCCTCGGCATTCAGGTGCGTGGCTACATGAGCCAGCTCGGCCCGATCGAGATCCCCTTCAAGACCTGGGACAGCGTCGAGCAGAACGCCTTTTTCTGCCCCGATCCGGACAAGGTGCCGGAGCTTGAGGCTTACATGGACCAGCTGCGCCGTGACCAGGATTCGGTGGGCGCGAAGATCACCGTGGTCGCCGACGGCGTGATGCCGGGCCTCGGCGAGCCCATCTTCGATCGGCTGGATGCCGAGCTGGCCCATGCGCTGATGAGCATCAACGCAGTCAAGGGCGTCGAGATCGGTGCCGGCTTCGCGTGCGTAGCCCAGCGCGGCACTGAGCACCGCGATGAGCTGACTCCGGAGGGATTCCTGTCCAACCATGCGGGCGGCATTCTCGGCGGTATCTCCAGTGGCCAGCCGATCATTGCCCATCTGGCGCTCAAGCCGACCTCCAGCATCACCACGCCCGGCCGCTCGATCGATGTGCACGGCAACCCTGTCGAAGTCATCACCAAGGGGCGGCATGACCCCTGTGTCGGTATTCGTGCGACGCCGATCGCCGAAGCGATGATGGCCATCGTGCTGATGGACCACCTGCTGCGCCAGCGCGCGCAGAATGCCGAAGTGGCGGTGTCCACGCCGGTGCTCGGGCAGCGATGAGGCGAGCGGCGTGGCGAGGGGGTGCATGCGCCACCTCGGCCGGCGCCGGCCACGCGCGCTCCGGTGCCGCTCGGCCATGACGGTTCCGCTCCCATACTGGCGTTTGTCGGGCTTCTATTTCTTCTACTTCGCACTGCTCGGAGCGACGGCGCCGTTTCTCGCGCTCTATTTCGATCACCTGGGCTTCGACGCCGAACGTATCGGCGAGCTGATCGCGATACCGATGCTGATGCGCTGCGTGGCGCCCAACCTCTGGGGTTGGCTCGGCGACCGAAGCGGGCGCCGACTGGAGATCGTCCGCCTCGGGGCGCTCTGTACGCTGGCGTCCTTCGGCCTGATCTTTCTCGACAAGAGTTTTGCCTGGCTGGCACTGGTCATGGCCCTGCATGCCTTCTTCTGGCATGCCGTGCTGCCGCAGTTCGAGGTGATCACCCTGGCCCACCTGCACGGCCAGACAGCGCGCTACAGCCAGGTGCGCCTGTGGGGCAGCATCGGCTTCATCGTCGCCGTGGTTGGGCTGGGCCAGGCCTTCGAGCGCTTCAGCCTGGACTACTACCCGCACCTGGTCATGCTGGTGATGATCGGCATCGTCGCCGGCAGCGCCTGGGTGCCTAACGCCCGCCCGCATGGGCAGGACGCCAGAACCGACACGGGTGGCTTCCTGCGCCAGCTGCTACGGCCGCAGGTGCTGGCGTTCTACCTCGCGGTAGGGCTGATGCAGTTGTCGCACGGCCCGTATTACACCTTCCTCAGCATCCATCTGGAAACCCTGGGCTACGCGCGTGGCACCATCGGCCTGCTCTGGGCGCTTGGCGTGGTAGCGGAAATCCTGCTGTTCCTGGCAATGGCGCGTCTGCTCGAACGCTTCAGCCTGCGCCGGATTCTGCTCGCCAGCTTCCTGCTCGCGGCGTTGCGCTGGCTGCTGCTGGGGACCCTGGCCGGGCATATCGGCGTGCTGCTCATCGCCCAGCTGATGCACGCGGCGACTTTCGGCAGCTTCCATGCGGCCGCGATCCACTTCGTCCAGCGCAGCTTTGGCCAGAACCAGCAGGGCCAGGGACAGGCGCTGTACGCTTCGCTGGCCGGTGTCGGCGGTGCGCTGGGTGCGCTATACGCCGGCTATAGCTGGAACAGCCTGGGGGCGACCTGGACATTTCTGCTGGCCAGCCTGGCTGCACTGGTAGCGGCCGCTATCATTGCCTTTCGTTTGCAGGAGGAGCAGGCATGACCGCGACACGCGACCAGCTGACCCGGGCAATCATCGAGGCCGGCCGCTCTATTCATGCGCGCGGCTGGTCGCCGGCCGCCAGCGGCAACTACTCGGCGCGCCTGACCAGCGCCGAGGTATTGCTGACCGTTTCGGGCTCGCACAAGGGCCGGCTCGGCGCGGATGATCTGGTGGCTGTGGACATGCAGGGTGCCAGCCTGGAACCGGGCAAGCAGCCATCGACCGACACCTCGCTACACACCCAGCTATACCGCTGGAAACCCGAGATTGGCGCGGTGCTGCACACCCACTCGGTCAGCGCCACCGTACTGTCGCGGATCGCCACTGGCGACTCGCTGCTCTTCGCCGACGACGAACTGCTGAAGGCCTTCGCCGGGGTGACCACGCACGCATGCCAGGTACGGGTGCCGGTCCTTGAAAATGACCCGTCGATCACCGGTCTGGCCGCAGCCGTACAGCCATGGCTGCAGGCGCATCCCGACTGCGCCGGCTACCTCATTCGCGGCCACGGCCTGTACAGCTGGGGCGCCACGCTGAGTGATGCCCTTCGGCAGGTTGAGGCCTTTGAATTCCTGTTCGAGTGCGAGCTGAAGATGCGCGCACTGCAGCAGCACTGATTCCTGCGCCAGGCGCATCAATTCGGGAGAACAAACATGAGTGTGCTCAGCGTTTATCACCAGGACCGTCCGGAGCAGCCGCTGAAGGTTCTGACCTATCTCGAGGACATCGCCAGCACGCTGGCTGATGTCGGCGTGCAGTTGGAGCGCTGGGATGCCGGCGCTCCGATCGTCGCTGGCGCCAGTCAGGATGAGGTGCTCGCCGCCTATCGTCCGCAGATCGATAAGCTGATGAGCGAGCGCGGCTATGTCACCGTCGACGTCATCAGCATGACCCGAGACCATCCGCAGAAGGCCGAGCTGCGCGCAAAGTTTCTCGAGGAGCATCGCCACGCCGAGGATGAGGTGCGCTTCTTCGTGGCCGGGCGCGGCTTGTTCACGCTGCACATCGAGGACATGGTCTATGCCGTGCTCTGCGAGAAGAACGACCTGATTTCGGTGCCGGCCGGCACTCGCCACTGGTTCGACATGGGCGAGGAGCCGCACTTCGTTGCGATCCGCCTGTTCAATAATCCCGACGGTTGGGTCGCCGAGTTCACCGGCGATGACATTGCCGGCCGCTTCCCGCGTCTGGAGGACTGAGGTGGCTGCCCGGGCACGTCACGGTCCGCAGTTTCTCGATGATCGATCCCGGCGCCTTGGCTGGTAACTGAACCCTGCAGGTGCGCTGGCATCCTAATTACGAACCTTCTTGAAGGGAGTAACCCTATGGATGCCTTTGGTGGAATTCTCGGTCTGATCATCCTGCTGCTGGATATCTGGGCCATCGTCAGTATCGTTCGCAGTGACGCCACGGGCGGCAAGAAAGTGCTCTGGGTGCTGTTGATTCTCATCCTGCCGGTGCTTGGCCTGATTCTCTGGGGCATCATGGGGCCGCGTGGCAATCGGCCCGACGCCCGCAGCGAAATTCGCCGTTGATGCTCGACTCGCTCAGTTTGCCGCTGGCGATTCTGGTCGCCGTGCTGGATCTGGTCGCTCTCGTCCAGATCTGGCGCAGCCGGATCGAGTTCGGCCGCAAGGTCATCTGGAGCCTGGTGGTACTTCTGCTTCCGGTCGTCGGGCTGGTCATGTGGGCCATCGCCGCCGGTCCCTGGGGCAAAGCGAGGCTCTAGCGCTTCGGCGCGAACGCCTGTGCCGCATAGGCCTGCCAGATATGTATGGCCGCGTAGGCGCGCCAGGGGCGCCAGGCTTCGGCGCGCGCCGCCAGTTCGCTTGCGGTAATAGGGCCGCCCCACAGTGGCGCTTTCAACAGGCCAAGGTCCGCGCTGGGAAAGGCATCCGGCGCGCCAAAGCCGCGTAGCGTAATGTACTCGGCGGTCCACGGGCCGATACCTGGTAGTTCGCAAAGTTGCCGCACCAATTCTTCGCTACCCGCTGCGATATCCAGTTGCAGCCGCCCGTCGGCGACCGCGCACGCCAGGTGCTGCAGCGCGGCCAGTCGTTTGGCCGGCATGCCGATGTTGTCCAGCGTCGCTTCGGCGATGGCCTGCGCACTGGGAAACAGACGCTCCACGCCGTGCGGGGCGTCGACCAGCGGCTCGCCCAGGCGGTCGACCAGACGCCGGGTGATGGTGACTGCCGCCTTGACCGAAACCTGTTGGCCGACGATCGCCCGCACGGCCTGTTCGAACGGATCGTAGGCCGCTGGAACGCGCAGGCCCGGGTTGGCCAGCACTCCGGGCGCCAGTTTCGCGTCCTGGCAGAGGTGCGCGGCGATCGCCACGGGGTCGGCATCGAGATCGAACATACGTCGGACGCGCGCCGCAATCGCGCTTTGCACCGGTTGCAGCGTGTCGCTGAGCGTTAGCGCCAGCGCCGGTCGATCGGCCAGCGGTGCCACGCTCAGCCAGCCGCGCAGCTGGCCAACGTGAACGCTTCGGCTGTAGCTGTTTGCACTCAATGCTTCCACGCCCGGCAGCAGGCGCATGGCGAAGTGCTGATAAAACTGGGACCAGTTCCAGGGTTCCAGGTAGGGCAGGTACAGCGTTTGGCTCATGGTTAAGTTCCGCGTCCAGGGCAGTTGCCGGTTGTGCGTCGCAAGCCGGCTTTCTGGCATTCTACGACCAAGGTATAACAACGGCCGTTCTGCCAGGTGGCACCAGCGAGGCGCCGCGGCCGGCCAGCCATAAGGGGACCACCCATGACCGATTTTCAGGAAACGCTATACGACGGCTACGGCCAGCGCTTTCGCATCGACCGGGTGCTCCACGAAGTACGCACCGAACATCAGCACCTGATCATCTTCGAGAATGCCCGCATGGGGCGGGTTATGGCCCTCGATGGGGTCGTCCAGACCACCGAGGCCGACGAATTCATCTATCACGAGATGCTCACTCACGTGCCGATCCTCGCGCATGGCCTGGCACGGCGCGTGTTGATCGTTGGCGGCGGCGATGGCGGCATCTTGCGCGAGGTCTGCAAGCATCGCAGCGTCGAGCAGATCACCATGGTCGAGATCGATGAAACCGTAGTGCAACTTTGCAAGGCGCTGCTGCCCAACCATTCCAGCGGTGCCTTCGAGGATCCGCGGCTGAGCCTGGTCATCGAAGACGGCATGCGCTTTGTCGCCGACTGCGAAGAAAAATTCGATGTGATCATTTCCGACTCCACTGATCCCGTGGGGCCAGGCGAAGTGCTGTTTTCCGAGAACTTCTATCAGGCGTGCCGCCGCTGTCTGAACGAAGGCGGCATTCTGGTGGCGCAGAACGGCACGCCGTTCCTGCAGCTTGGCGAGGTGCAGACTACCGCCAGGCGGATGCACGGTCTGTTTGCCGACTGGCATTTCTACCAGGCGGCCGTGCCGACCTATATCGGTGGCGCGATGACCTTTGCCTGGGGTGCATGCGATCCGGCCAGCCGCAAGGTGCCCCTCGACACCCTGACCCAGCGTCTGGCTGGCAGCGGAATCGTCACGCGTTATTACAATGCGCATGTCCATTGCGGTGCCTTTGGCCTGCCGCAATACGTGCTGCAGACCATCGGCAAGCCGAGCAACGACTGACCTGCTTGCGCGCCCGTCGTACCCGGCGGGTCATTGCTTCGCTATTCTCTGGTTACCAGCCGGTAACCGCGCCGATGGCTCTGTTCATCGGGTCGGGGAAACCTCGCGCGCTGGCGTGGTCCGTTGTAGCAAGCGTCTCATCCATCGCTAGAGGAGGTAGAACCATGAGCGCCACCTTCCACGAGGATGTCAGCAGCGCCGTCCTGCGTCAGATGAAAGAGGGCGGTTTCGACTTTTCACGGGTCCATCCGATCGAGTTCTATGCGGTATTCGCCGACCGCGACAAGGCCAGCAAGGTGGCCGGCAAGTTCCGTGGCGAAAGTGTCAACGCGCAGGTACTGCCGCGGGACGACGGTGCCTGGAATCTGCAGGTCAGCAAGGTGATGTACGCCACGTTCGAAGGCATCGACGATTTCGAACAGAGCCTGGAGAGCCTCGTCGAACCGCTGGGGGGCGAGCTGGATGGCTGGGGCGTCACTCAGGAACTCAGCCGTCCGGGTTGTTGACCGTCATTGTCGTTGCAGCCCGTTGCGTAGCGCCATGTCCCAGGGGGGCTGAGGGCCGAAACGGGCCTTGAGAAACTCCAGCAGCAATCGGCAGCGTGAGTCGGCCTCGCGCGTCAGGCGCAGCGCGTAGATGCCGCTGGGCTCTGGCGTGGGCAGGCCGTCGTCGCAGAACAGCGGTGTCAGTTCGCCACGCAAAAGATGATCACTGATTAGCCAGGTAGGCAGGTGGGCAATGCCCAGCCCGGCGAGCACACCGCTGAGCAAGGCCTCGGCATTGTTGGCGCGCATGCGAAGGCGAGCGGGGCGGCAAAGCACCGGCTTGCCGCTTTCGCTGAAACGCCAGGCGTAGGGCGGCGCGAGCACATCCCAATCCAGACCGTCATGCCCGGCCAGTTCGCTGGGGCGCAGGGGCGTGCCGTGGCGCTCCAGGTACGCCGGGCTGGCGCAGGCGATGCGAACCATGGGCGCCAGAGGGGTCGCCACCAGGCGCGTATCGGCGAGTGGGCCGATGCGTAGCACCAGGTCGACTTCTCCCAGATGCTCGCCATGCAGGTCGACGAAGCTGTCGATCAGGCGCAGCTGCACATCGACGTTCGGGTAGGCGACAAGAAAGTCGGCGAGCACGGGCGCCAGGTGCCGACGTCCGAAAGGGGTGGGGGCATCGATGCGGATCAGCCCTTGAGGAGCGCCGTCACGCGCGGCGACTTCGGCTCGCGCCAGCTGCAGCTCCTGGACGATCCGCCGGGCGCGCTCGGCGAACGCCAGCGCCGCGGAGGTCGGTCGCACTGCATGCGTGCTGCGGTTGAACAGCTGGCAGCCGAGGCTGCGCTCCAAGGCATCGATGCGCCGGGCGATGGCGGACGGTGTCAGTGCTTGCTGGCGTGCAACGGTGGAAAAGGAGCCGCTCTCCAGTACATCGAGAAACAGGCGAAGCGGTGCGGAAAGATCATCGGTGGCCATGACGTGTCGCTTTTGCGGAATAGGCCAAGCCATTGTGCGTGGCTGTGCGTTTTCCCGCCAGCGCGTCGCTTCTACCATGGGCGCCTTTGCCGAGGGAGCGTCGCGGAAAATGCTAGACCTGTTGCTGAATCTCGCGCTGGGCCTTGCGCTGGGGACGCTGGGCGGCCTGTTTGGCATCGGCGGTGGGCTCATCGCCATTCCGGTGCTGGGTGTGTTGTTCGGGCTGGACCAGCAGCTTGCCCAAGGCACCGCGCTGGTAATGGTCGTGCCCAACGTACTCCTGGCTATCTGGCGCTATCACCAGCGCAACCGAATCGACTGGCGCCATGCCGTTGCCCTGGGCGTACCGAGTTTCTGTTTCGCGATTCTCGGTTCGGCGATTGCCGTTTCGCTCGATGCCCAGCGTATGCGTCTGGCGTTCGTCGGCTTTCTGCTGGCGTTGGCAGCACATACGCTGTGGCGTGCCTATAACCAGCGTGCCCCAGGTGGCACGACGCTGCGTCATCCGTGGCCGTGGCTGGGTGTGCTCGGTGCGGGGGCCGGCGCGCTGGGTGGATTGTTCGGCGTGGGCGGCGCAGTGCTGGCCACGCCCGTGCTGACCGGCGTGTTCGGCACGACGCAGGTCATTGCCCAGGGGCTTTCGCTGTCGCTGGCAGCGCCCAGTACCGGCGTGACGCTGGCGACCTACGCACTGCACGGCCAGGTGGACTGGGCACTTGGCCTGCCGCTGGCCGCCGGCGGGCTGCTGAGCATCAGCCTCGGGGTTCGCCTGGCCCATGCGCTGCCCGAGCGGCTGCTGCGCGTGGCCTTCAGCGCATTTCTGGTGCTCAGTGCGGTCATGCTGGCACTTGAGGTGTAGCGTTCCGTTCGCCAAGGCGCAGGCGGCGTATCTCGCGGCGTGCACTGCGCGCCAGGCGGATGCTGAGCAACATCGCCGCGCAGCTCAGCCCGGCGATCAGCCCCTGCCAGAGCCCGCTGGGGCCTGAGGCCGGGCCCAGGATATCGGTCAGGCCCAGCAGGTAGCCCAGCGGCAAGCCGATGCCCCAGTAGGCGAAAAGCGTGAACACCATCGTCATGCGCGTGTCCTGGTAGCCGCGCAGGGCGCCGGCGGCGGTGACCTGCACCACGTCGGAGAACTGGAACAGCGCGGCATAGAAGAACAGCCCCGCGGCGACTGCGATCACGGCGGGGTCAGCGGTATAGATGCGCGCGATGGGTTCGGCGAACAGCAACATGGAAGCCGCCGAGAAGCATGCATAGACCAGCGCCGAGGCGATGCCGGTGCCAGCGGCGAAGCGCGCTTCCCGCGGTTCCCTTCGGCCCAGTGCCTGACCGACGCGCACCGTCACAGCCATGCCCAGCGACAGTGGAATCATGAAGATCAGCGAGGTGAAATTCAGGGCGATCTGGTGCCCGGCGACTACGGTTGCGCCAAGAGCGCCGATCAGTAGTGCGATCACCGAGAAAATGCTGGCCTCGGCGAACACGGCGACGCCGATCGGAACGCCGACCGACAGCAGCTGCCGGAGCTCCGGCCAGTGCGGGCGATCGAAACGGGCAAACAGCTGGCTGGGCCGGTAGCAGGCGGCACGACGTATCCAGAACAGCATCGCGGCGAACATGAACAGCATGACCAGCGCCGTGGCCACGCCGCAGCCGACGCCGCCCAGCGCGGGCACGCCGAACTTGCCATAGATGAAGATGTAGTTCAGCGGGATGTTCAGCAACAGCCCGAGAAGGCCGATCACCATGCTCGGCCGCGTGTGGCCGAGCCCGTCGCTGTAGCAGCGCAGCACCTGATACAGGCCGACGGCAGGAAAGCCGCAGGCGACCGCCTTCAGATAGGTCATGCTGGGCGCGATAAGCGTGCTCTGGACATTCATCAGCCGCAGCACCGGTTCGGCATTCCACATCAGGATTGCGCACAGCGTGCCCAGCCCGGCGCCCATCCAGAGTGCCTGGCGCACCAGCGGGCCGATGTCCTGATGATTGCCGGCGCCGAAACGCTGCGCCACCTTCGGTGTGGTCGCCAGGACGATGCCGGTCAGTAGCAGATAGATCGGTACCCAGATGGAATTGCCCAGTGCGACGGCCGCCAGATCGGCGGGACCGACCCGGCCGGCCATCACCGTGTCGACGAAACCCATGGCAGTGTGCGCCAGTTGCGCGATCATCATCGGCAGCGCCAGGGTAAACAGGCTGCGCAACTCCTGGCGGATACGCCGGAGCTTTTGCTCGACAGGCATTTCTTGCGTTCCGGTTGTATACAAAGCGCAGTAGTCTATGCCGCCACGTGATTTGCCGAAAGGCACGCCTGCCGACGATTCATAACGCGACGACAAAGGAGCAGCCCATGCGCATCCTCGCTGACGAAAACATTCCGCTGGTCGACGAGTTTTTTGCCGAGCATGGCGAGATCCGCCGCATGGCTGGTCGTTCGATCAATCGTGCAGCCCTCGAGGGCGTCGAGGTGTTGCTGGTGCGCTCGGTCACGCGCGTCGATCGCGGGCTGCTGGAGGGCAGTGCGGTGCGATTTGTCGGCACCTGTACCATCGGTACCGATCACCTGGATCTCGATTATCTGGACGCGGCCGGAATCGCCTGGGCCAGTGCGCCCGGTTGCAATGCGCGCGGGGTGGTCGATTACGTGCTCGGCAGTCTGCTGGCGCTGGCGGAAACGACCGGCGCAGAGCTGAACACGCGTCGCTATGGAGTCGTCGGGGCGGGCGAGGTCGGCGGCCGTCTGGTCGAAGTACTGCGCGCGCTGGGATGGGACGTGCTGGTATGCGACCCGCCGCGCCAGGTGCGTGAGGCAGGTGGCTTCGTCGACCTGGAGGACATCCTCGCCAACTGCGACGTGATCAGTGTGCATACCCCGCTCACCCAACAGGGCGAGCACGCGACCTTCCATCTGCTGGACCAGGCGCGTCTGGCCCGGCTGCGGCCTGGTACCTGGCTGATCAATGCCAGCCGCGGGGCGGTGGTGGACAATCGTGCCTTGTACCAGACCTTGCAGCGTCGAAGCGACCTGCAGGCCGTACTTGATGTCTGGGAGCACGAACCCCAGGTGGACGTGGCGCTGGCGCAGCTCTGCCGCATCGCCACCCCGCACATCGCCGGTTACAGCCTCGATGGCAAACTGCGGGGCACGGCGCAGGTTTATCAGGCGTTCTGCCAGGCGCGCGGCCTGGCGCCGGTTCGTCGATTGCAGTCGCTCATGCCCGAGATGCCGTTGCGCGAAATCGTCTATGCCGCTTCGGCCGATCCGCAGGAGGCGCTGGCCGGCCTTTGTCGGCTGGTCTACGACCCGCGGCGCGATGACGCCGACTTCCGCCGCAGCCTTTGCTGCGACGAGGCCGCTCGAAGCGCGGCCTTTGACCGGTTGCGCAAGGGCTACCCGGTGCGGCGCGAGATCGATGGCCTGCGAGTTCGTATTCGCGGGCACAACGCTCGGCTCGAGCAGATCGTGACAGCGCTTGGCGCGCAACTGCTCGACGACGTCAGGGCCTAGCATCGCTGCGCATGGTTGACGGGACAAGACCCGGCTGGATGCAATTTGCGGTCTGCTCCGCTAGCATTACCCGTCCTCCGCTTCAGCCCGCGATGGTGTTATGAGTTATCAGGTTCTTGCCCGTAAATGGCGTCCGCGCTCGTTCCGCGAAATGGTCGGCCAGACGCACGTGCTGCGGGCCCTGATCAATGCGCTGGATAACGG
>Ga0209300_1000248_pt1 | contig 32208 bp, 29 predicted proteins | sample Shrwel_input2_RT_FD_187535 | JGI IMG/M metagenome (GOLD analysis project Ga0209300, IMG submission 187535) | Subsurface microbial communities from deep shales in Ohio, USA - Utica-3 well 1 S input2 RT (SPAdes) (version 2) ... | reverse complement strand
CGGTGGCGCTGGCGATTGGCGTAGGTCACCATAATCAGTGAGTCGTTCACCACCACGCCAGACAACGCCACAATACCCATGATACTGACCAGCGACAGCTCCATCCCCAGAATCATATGCCCCATGATGGCACCGACCGCACCGAATGGAATGGCGAGCATGACCACCAGCGGTTGAAGATAACTGCGAAAAGCGACCGCCAGCAACGCAAAAATCACCCCCATGGCCAGGCCAAAACCGCCCCAGAGGGCCGTAGTGGATTCACGCATGTCTGCCTGACTGCCCTGAAAACTCCAGGTCAACCCCGGGAAATCCGCCCGCAATTGCGGCAGCAGGTCATTCTGGATAACTCCCAACACCTGCCCAGTAGCCGCTTTGGGCTCCACATCGGTACCCACGGTAATAACCCGGCGGCCATCCCGACGGTCGATGGAACGGAAGGACTCGCCAATGGTCACGTCCGCTACATCCATCAACGGCACTTCCTGCCCCTGAGACGTCCGGATAACAAAATTGTCCAGGTAATACAGGTCCTGGCGCTGATATTCGGGCAGACGCACGCGAATTTCGTTTTCGTTGATGCCCCTTAACTGACGCAGGGCAATGGCACCGTAGAAGGCATCTCGCAGCTGCTGGCCCACTTCAGCACCACTCAGGCCGAGGGCCCGGCCCTGGTCAGTCAGGCTGATATCAAATTGCGGCTTGCCGGCGGTGTAGCTGTCGTTAACGTCACGGGTCTGGCCAAGCTGTTCCAGTTCGCTCAGGAAGCGCTCGCTGGCCCGGGCCAGGATGTCGATGTCGGTATGGCTCAGATCCACACTGATGTCGTCGCGCCAGCTCCCAGGGCCCTGTTCAGCCTGGAAGGTGATTTCGTCAACGCCTTTAAAATCTTTCAGCTCATTGCGCCAGAGTTCGACAATCCCGTTCACCGTCATGTCGCGTTCGTTTTCCGGGCGCAGTACCAGCTCCACATCAATGGACCGCTCGCCGCGTACATTGGTTTTTATACCCTCCGCATTGCGACTCAGGTCATGCTCTTCAAAAAGCCGCTGGGTATCGCTGGTGATCTCCATGGCCAGTTCACCGGCACGACGGGCGGTGGTTCCCACCGGCAAGCGAACATTGGCTTCTATTTCATCCGCCGGCGACTCCGGCATCATGATCATGCCCATATGGCCACTGACGGCGTAGGCGCCGATAACCACCATGATGGTCAGTGCGCCCGCAACAGTGACGTACCGGAAGCGCAGAGACAGGTCCAGCAGTGGCCGGTAGCCGCGATCGATCACGGCCTGAAAACCGCTGGAGAACACCCGTTGAATGGCGTGCATCCAGCGGCCATAAATGGTGACGCTGCCGCGCCCGCTGTGAGCCAGATGAGCCGGGAGGATAAACAGTGCTTCGATCAGCGATATCGCCAGCACCAGAATAACCACCACACCCAGCGGCCACCAGAACTTGCCGGTGGTACCGGGAATGAACAACAGCGGCAGGAAGGCGACAATGTTGGTGAGAATGCTGAAAGTAACCGGGCCGGCGATGTCCTGCGCGCCTTTTATCGCGGCCTGCATGAAGGTCATGCCCTGTTCGCGGTATTCGTAGATGTTCTCGCCCACCACAATGGCGTCGTCCACCACAATGCCGAGCACCATCAGAAAGCCGAACATGGAGATCATGTTGATACTGACATCCATCACCGGCAGGAAGAATACGCTGCCCACGAACGAGATGGCCATGCCCATCATGATCCAGAACGCCAGGCGGTACTCCAGGAAAAGGCTGAGAATGACCAGTACGATAACCATGGCCATCACGCCGTTTTCCAGAAGCATGTTCATGCGGTCTTCGAAGTGCTCGGCCCGGTTACTGTCGATACGAACCTCAATCCCTTCCGGCAGTGTGGCTTCCAGCTCCTCCATCACGCCCTCCACCGACCCGGCGATATCCAGCGGTGACTGATCGCCGGTGCGGAAGATCTCGATTTCCACCGAAGGCTGGCCGTTGAAGCGGGAGTGAAACCCGCCCTCTTCAAAGCCGTCACGGACATCGGCGATATCTCCGAGAGTTACGGCACCGCCTGTCTCAGCATTGAGAATGACGATACTCTCGAAGGCATCAGCCCACTGTTTGCGGTCCTTCAGGCGCAGCAGTATGTCGCCGTTATCCGTAGCCATGGAGCCTGCCGGGATATCCTGGCTGGACTGCTCAATCTTGGACGCCACCTCGCTCAGGGTAAGGTCGTATTCGCGCAGCGTCTCAAGGGGGATTTCAACGCTGGTCATGTAGGCCGGTACATCACTGATATCAGCCTGGGTGATGGCATCCTCAGCCAGCAGTCGGTTACGCACCTGTTCGCCCAACTGGCGCAGGGTCCAGATGTCTACGTCGCCATACAACACCAGCTCGAGTACATCGTGGGTGGGCGTGACCAGTCTCACCTCCGGTTCTTCCGCCTGCTCCGGAAACGTGCGCACCCGATCCACAGCCTGCTCTATATCCTGCAGTGCCTGCATACGGTTGGTACCGGGCACCAGTTCCAGCTGGATACTGCCGCTGCCCTCACGGGCGGTTGAGGTCATTTCTTTAATGCTCTGAATGCCCTGCACCGCTTCTTCCACGGGCAACAGAATGCCCTTTTCCACCTCGGAGGGTGACGCGCCGGGGTAACTGACGCTGACCTGAACAATGTCCAGTTCAAACTCCGGGAACACCTCTTTCTGAACCTGCGAGGCCATCCAGAAACCGCCAGCCAGCAACAGAATCATCATCAGATTGGCGGCGACGGAATTGCGCGCCATCCATTCAATGGGCCCCACCCAGCCCTTGCGCCCGGATTCATCACTCATTGCGATTCATCCTCCACCCGCAGACGTGCGCCACTGACCACCGATGCCAGATCGTTGGTGATCACCTGGTCGCCATCGTCGAGTCCGGAACGCACATAGGCGTAATCTTCGTCTTGATAGGCAATGTCAACGTCCCGGATGGCCAGTCTGTCTTCTTCCATCACCCATACCGTGTTGTTACGGCGAATCAGGTTCCGGTCCAGACGCACAACATCTTCAAGTGGTCGCCCCTGGATTCTGGCCTGCAGAATGCTGCCCAGTATCAGGGCCGGCTTGCCTTTGGCCTGGTCCCGGGCCAGTGGGTCATCCACGGTGATCAGCACCCGGGCCATGCGGGCGTTGCTGTCCAGTTCACCGACCAGTTGCTGCAGGCGACCTTCCCGGCTTTCGCCCGCGGGCCAGGTATCCTGGCTCAACGCTACCGGTGCACCGGCAGACTCCGGATCGTCCCGAAAGACAAGCCGGGGCAGTCTGGACAGTGGAACCGTTGCTTCCACCCAGTACTGCTCGGTGCCCACCAGGCGCCCCAGACTTGAACCGGCACTGACTTCAGACCCGAGAGTGACGTCCCGGGAAAGAACCTGGGCAGGAAATGGCGCATGAACACGCGTCCGCTGCAGATCCAGCTCGGCCTGGCGTACCGCTGAGCGGGCGGCGGAAACGCTGGCTTCGGCCTGCCTCAATTGCGGTTTACGCAGGATCAGCCCTTCGTTTTCCACCGGAATGTCTTCGCCCAGCAGCTCGAATTCCTGCCGGGCAACAGCCTGCTGGCCCTGTTCCATTTCAAGGTCCGCCAGCGCCTGTTGCAGTTCGCTTTGTCGCTGGTCCAGCGCGATCTGGTAATCCGCCGGTTCAATGCGCAGCAGTTCCTCACCTTTTTCAACAATCCGGCCGGGCGTGAATTGCCCGGCCTGATGGATAACACGGCCGCCCACCCGGGCACTCAGCGTGACATCACGGGCGGGCATAACCTGCCCCATCACTTCCACCTCTGGCGTGTACCGGCCACGGCTGACCGTCTGAACATCCACCAGCATGGCAGTTTCCCTTGCCGCTTCTTTGCGGGTAGCGGTGGGCTCGGTCTTGAAGATGAGCCAGACCAGAGCAATACCCGCAAGGATGATCAGCAGCGTAACAAAGGCGGTTTTCAGGACACCTGCCCTGCCTCGTTCGGGTCGTGCAGCCTTGTCGTCGATAGGATGACTCATGCCTGATCGTTCTCCATGCTGTGTATCGGCCTTTCTCCGGTGTCTTCCGGGCTTTCAATACTGCCGGCCAGTGCCCGATATAATGCGACCCGGGCAGTCAGCAGTTGCTGCCGCGCGGTCAGTCGGGTTCTCTGGAGATCCTGCTGGTCCTGCAGTGCATTCAGTACTTCGATGTAGCTGACGGCCCCGTTCAGATAACGGGTACGCAGTTGGCGGTAACTGGCTTCTGCCATGCCGATCTGCTGCTCAAGGCTGTCCATCCGCTGGCGCTGCTGACGCTCCCGCACCAGAGCATCTTCAACTTCCTGGATGGCCGTTAATACCGTCTCCCGGTACTGCAGAACACGTTCTTCAAGCACTGCCTCTGAGCGGGTCACTTCCGCACGGCGCTGGCCGCCGTCAATCAGGGGCATCATCAGATTGCCGGCCAATGTGGCGAGCCAGTTGTCGAACAAATCACTGGCATCATCGGCCCGTGAAGTCACAGACGCATCCAGGGAAAATCTCGGGAAGCGGTTACTGATAGCGGCGGCCAGGTCTTTATCAGCCGCGCGAACCAGTCGCCAGGCCTGTTGAATGTCGGGCCGGCGCTGCACAAGGTCGGCCGGCACTCCGGTCTCCGGCAGAGGCGGCAACTCCGGAAGGCGCTCACCTTCTGGCAGCGGCGCCTGGCCCGGGGCCTGACCAAGTAACGCCGACAGCTGATTTTTCAGAACGCCGATTTCCCCTTCAATGTTGTTCACCCGTTCCCGTGAAGAGCTGACCAGTTGGCGTTGGCGCAGCACATCGGCACTGCCACTCTGGCCGGCAGCAAAGCGGGTTTCGATCAGGGTCAGTAAATTGTGATTGGTTTCAAGCTGGCTCAGCGCCAGTTGCCGCTGGCCTCGTTGTTCCACAAGCTGGAACCAGGTATTGGTGATCTCTCCGCTCAGAGACACCGCAGCCGCGTGATAATCGGCCTGGCTGGCCCAGGCACGAAGTTCCTCGGCTTCCGTCAATGACTGCACCCGGCCCCACAGGTCCACTTCATAGCTGGCGCTGAGGCCGGCACTGAAGCTATCGGAACGGGTGTTCTCCGTTTCGTCGCGCTCAGCCCCCAGGCTGGCATCCAGTGATGGAAACAGGCCGGCAGCCTGTTGTGTCGCCGTTGCCCGGGCCTGCAACAAGCGCTGGTAGCTGGCACGCAGACTGAGATTATCTTCCAGTGCCCGGTTAACCAGCCCGTTCAGCTGGGTGTCGTTGAACGACTGCCACCAGAACTCAGAGATGGGTTGCTGTCCGGTACGGGAAAAGCCGGCGGGAAACTCCGGGGGCACCTTTGCCGTATCCGGCCTGCTGGCGCACCCGGCCAGGGTAACCAGTACCAGCAGAGTGATAGCGCGTATACAGACTGTCGCGAACGGTTTGTGCATGGAAGTCCTGTTCCTAGGGTGGACCGGAGAACGCTGGGATGCTGCTTATTCTGCACCCGCAAGACGGCTTTTCAAGCAGATACAGCCATCTTTACATGATGTTTGCAAAGTCAGGCACTGATCCAGACGTACGAACATCGTTGCTGTTTGGTCTTCCGATATGTCGGGAAATTGGGCATGATGTTAACTCGTTTTAACGAACGAGAAAGAAACCCAAGCCTGTACAGGGAGAAACGTATAATGAACAAAATATTCGCGCCAGCGATGGCGATTGTACTGAGTGTGGTTCTTGCCGGTTGCGCAAGCTCCGCCAAGCAAGCACCTGACGGCGGCATTGTTGGCGACATTCCGGAAGACAGCAAGTTTGCCAAAATTGAAATCGGCATGCCCCAGGCCCAGGTATACGACCTTATCGGCCCGCCGACTGACACCAAGACCTACATCACCGGCAAGAGCTTCATTCCGTTCTACTACGGCAGTGATGCTGCTCGCACCGATTCAATTTACAAGAACGAAGGCCACATCACCTTCACTGGCGGTACTGGCTTCGGCGCCAATGCGTTCAAGGTTTACCGCATTGTTTATGATCCGTCCGAAGACGGCTACAACAACTAAGCATTAACAGGGCTTTTCCTCGAAGCTTCTGTAAACCGGCAACCCGGGCAGCCCGGCCAAGGCCCCGGCGTTGCCGGTTGTTTTACACCACCAATCCTGATTCTCTTCATCTCCGAGGCTGGATTTTCCCTCATTTGCAGGTATCCTGCTGTTCGTAGCCGGTGTTTTGGTTATCATCTGTTCTCCAACAAGAGTGCACACTGAATTGCCTATGAGCGCGGAACCGACTGTTACTATTCGCAAATACCGGATTCAGGATCTCAGCTCCCTGGTCCGCCTGTTTACTGATTCCGTTCACCAACTCGGTGCCACGGCGTATGACGAAACCCAGCGCTTTGCCTGGGCGTCGCGCACGCCGAATCTCGATACCTGGCGTCAACGGCTTGATTCTCTGGAAACGCTGGTGGCGGAAAATGGTGACGAAATGGCCGGATTCATCTCCTACGCACCGGATGGCCTGATCGATCTGGTTTACACCGCTCCGAATTACGCCCGGCAAGGTATAGCCTCTGCCCTGTACCGGGAGGCGGAACAGCAGTTGAAGGCACTTGGCGCAGAGGAGCTGTACACCGAGGCGAGCGTGATGGCCCGGCCATTCTTTGAACGTCACGGCTTTGAAGTGACAGGCGAGCATCAAAGTACGGTGCGCGGAGCCATGCTATTGCGCTACGCCATGCGCAAGAAGCTTTTTGGCGAGACACAGTGATACGCAACCGGCAGGCCCGCAAACAAACCTTGTTGCAGCGTAAAGCCGTGCTTACCGGGTCTCCAGGCAAGCCAGCATGGGTTCCACGTTCCGGATTTTTCGAGCATGGGGCCATAACGCCTCCGCTTCTGCAAAACCCTGCCGCAGGTAATTCAGCCACTGCTTGATGCGGCCTGTCACAAACCGATCCTCCAGGCGGGTCTGGAGTGCGCCTGCGTATTCGTGCACCAGTACCACCACCTGCGGCCAGGTCATTAGCGGGTAATCTTCGCCAAGCTGCGAGGCCTTGATCCGGGCCGCCAGATCCGGCCGGGCGATCAGTCCACGACCAATCATCACATCTTCACAGCCCGACACGTCCCGACAGCGCCAGTAGTCGGCGACTGTCCAGATGTCGCCGTTGGCAATGACATGGGTATTTACCGCCTCCCGAACCCTGGCGATTTCTTCCCAATAGGCCGGCGGCTTGTAGCCATCCACTTTACTGCGGGCATGAATCACGATTTCCGATGCTCCGGCGGCTTCCAGGGCCTGGGCGCATGCCACACCCATGGACCGGTCTTCATACCCCAGGCGCATTTTTGCTGTGACCGGCACGTCAGCCGGTGTGGCTTTACGCACGGCTGCGGCGATCTCATGCATCAGTTCTGGCTCACGCATGAGCACACAGCCGCCCTTGTGTTTATTGACGGTTTTGGCCGGACAACCAAAGTTGATATCGACCTGCCCTGCTCCCAGCTCCGCCGCTTTAGCGCCATGCAGCCCCATCATTTCCGGGTTTGATCCCAACAACTGGACGGCCACGGGTACGCCGGCATCTGTCAGCGCCTGTTTGTGTAATTCGGGGGCATACTTGTAGAAAATTCTGGGCGGTAACATCCCGTGGGTCACACGAATGAATTCGGTCACGCACCGGTCGATTCCACCAACCCGGGTCAGGGTTTCACGGATGGGTGCGTCCACCAGCCCTTCCATCGGGGCAAGGATAACTTGCATGAAAGCTCCGGCTTGGTTGCGGCAGGAAAGGTCAATTGCTGATCAGAAATCAGGCGGAGCCGGATTGTAAGGAATTTGGCGGGAAGTTGATAGCGGGGACACCCGCAATGGGGTGCCCCGCGTCAGGCAATCAGGCCTGAACGTCGAACCGGTCGGCGTTCATGACCTTGGCCCAGGCTTTCACGAAGTCGTTTACAAACTTCTCTTCGTTGTCGTCCTGAGCGTACACCTCGGCATAGGAGCGGAGAATGGAGTTGGAGCCGAATACCAGATCAATCCGGCTTGCGGTCCATTTCACCTGGTCAGTCTTGCGGTCACGAATCTCATAGAGATTGTTGCCCGCCGGCTTCCAGGTGTACGCCATGTCGGTCAGGTTAACGAAAAAATCGTTGGTCAACTGACCTTCACGGTCGGTGAACACGCCCTGTTTGCCACCACCATGGTTGGTGCCGAGCATGCGCATACCACCGATCAGTACCGTCATTTCAGGTGCTGTCAGGCCCATCAATTGGGCACGATCGAGCAGCATTTCCTCCGGCTTGACCACATAGTCCTTCTTCTGCCAGTTGCGGAAACCATCGGCCAGCGGTTCCAGCGGCTCGAAAGAATCAATGTCGGTCATCTCCTGTGAAGCGTCGCCACGGCCCTTCAGGAACGGCACGCGGATCTCGTGGCCAGCCGCTTTAGCCGCCTTTTCGATACCGACACTGCCGGCCAGGACGATGACGTCGGCTATGCTGGCACCGGTATCTGCAGAAATCTGCTCGTACACTTTCAGTACCCTGGCAAGACGCTCAGGCTCATTGCCTTCCCAGTTTTTGTGTGGCTCCAGGCGGATACGGGCACCATTGGCACCACCGCGCATATCCGAACCACGGAAGGTGCGGGCGCTGTCCCACGCCGTGCTGACCATCTCTCCGACAGAAAGACCACTCTGGGCAATCTTCTCCTTGAGCACTTCTTCACAGTAGTCGGTGCTGCCCGCCGGTACCGGATCCTGCCAGATCAGATCTTCCGACGGTGCTTCCGGGCCGATGTAACGGGTTTTCGGACCCAGGTCACGGTGGATCAGCTTGAACCAGGCACGGGCAAAGCAGTCCTGGAAATATTCGGGATCGGCCATGAACCGTTCACAGATCGCGCGGTATTTCGGATCGACCTTCATCGCCATATCGGCGTCGGTCATCATGGGACTGCGGCGAGTTTTGAGATCCGTGGCGTCGACCGGCATGTCCTCTTCCTTCATGTTTACCGGTTGCCATTGCGAAGCCCCGGCCGGGCTTTTCTTCTGCTCCCACTCATAGCCGAACAAGAGGTCGAAATAGCCCATATCGAACCTGGTCGGATTCGTGGTCCATGCGCCTTCAAGGCCTGAACTCACGGCGTTGGAGGCTTTGCCGCCCATGCTGGGATTATTCCAGCCAAAGCCCTGTTCGGTCACATCACCCGCTTCCGGCTCAGGGCCAAGAGCTTCGGCATCGCCATTACCGTGACACTTGCCTACCGTGTGGCCACCAGCGGTCAGCGCAGCAGTCTCTTCGTCATCCATCGCCATACGGGCGAAGGTTTCACGCACCTGCTCGGCGGTTTTGGCCGGATCAGGTACACCATTGACGCCTTCCGGGTTCACATAGATCAGGCCCATCTGCACGGCAGCCAGCGGGTTTTCCATGGTATCGGGCTTTTCAACATTCTCGTAACGCTCGTCAGACGGCGCCAGCCACTCTTTCTCGGCTCCCCAGTAGATGTCTTTCTCGGGGTGCCAGATATCTTCGCGACCAAAGGAAAAGCCGAACGTCTTCAGGCCCATGCTTTCATAGGCAACGTTACCCGCCAGAATAATGAGGTCAGCCCAGGAAAGCTTGTTGCCATACTTTTTCTTGATCGGCCACAGAAGGCGACGCGCCTTGTCCAGGCTGACGTTGTCAGGCCAGGAGTTGATCGGCGCAAAGCGCTGGTTGCCGGTAGCGCCGCCGCCACGACCGTCAGCAATACGATAAGTACCGGCTGCGTGCCAGGACATACGGATCATAAGACCACCATAATGACCCCAGTCTGCCGGCCACCATTCCTGGCTGTCGGTCATCAGCGCCTGAACGTCTTTCTTGACGGCGTCGAAGTCCAGCTTTTTCACTTCTTCGCGGTAGTCGAAGTCCTCACCCATCGGGTTGGTCTTGGTGTCATGCTGATGCAGGATGTCCAGATTCAGGGCTTCCGGCCACCAGTCCATGTTGTCGTTACCAGTGGCGGTGTTGCCACCGTGCATGACCGGACATTTCCCGCCTGTATTGTTCTGAGTCATCACTTTCTCCTGTTTCTGCCTGGTGCAAAACTATTCTTTGTTACACGGTTCCACTCAATATAGATCATCCACATTAATCTGCTTGAATGTTTGCTACTGAGTTAATAGTCAATCTCTATCCTCGTTGCCTGGCGCTCAGGCCCGTATTTCCGGCCACTGGCGTTCAGTGAGCGGCTGCGTAGTCCCGGTAATAATCCTCCAGAACATCCAGTGAATCCGTCCATGCTACTGATGCAAAATCAATCAACGCTGACATGGGACAACTCCCTTGTGATCAAGTACATGACCACCCTAACGCGCAACAGACATCAAAAAACAATTAATTACAGATAACTTTGTGAAAGCTTTTATCAATGGATGAATGTGCAGGCAGGCGTGTGTGGTGCGGTTTAAAGACGTTCGATGTAGCTGAATTTTCCGGAGTCATCGAATACGATCCGGAAGCTTCCGCAAATGCCGTCTTTGAGGAAGAATCGGGAGAGAATACGGGCCGGGAAGCGGACAGAGCGTCCGTCCCGGGCCGTGGTGCGAACATCCGTTGCCAGGCCCTGATAGAGTTTGATCCACTCGTCCGGGCCAATACTGATGTCCACAATAATCTGATGCATGGCGGATCAGTTAGCCAGTTCCAGCAACAGACGGTTCAGGCGGCTGACGTACGCGCCCGGGTCCTGCAGTTGTTCACCGCTGGCCAGGGTGGCCTGATCAAACAACACCGCAGAGAGTTCCCTGAAGCGGTCTTCGCCCTGCTCGCTTTCCAGGCGCTGCACCAGCGGATGGTCCACGTTGATTTCGAAGATCGGCTTGCTCTCCGGCACTTTCTGGCCGGCCGCTTCCATGATCTTCTTCATCTGTGCGCCCATATCGAACTGGCCAACCACCAGGCAGGCCGGTGAATCGGTCAGTCGGCTGGTTACTTTTACTTCCTGTACCTGACCGTCCAGGGCTTTCTGGATACGTTCGACCAGATCCTTGTGTTCTTCGGCGGCTTCTTCCTGGTGCTTTTTGTCTTCCTCGGTCTCTACTTCACCAAGGTCCAGGTCGCCACGGGCCACGTCCTGGAACTGCTTGCCGTCATACTCGCTGAGGTAGCCCATCATCCACTCATCAATGCGATCAGACAGGATCAGCACTTCGATGCCCTTCTTGCGGAATACTTCCAGGTGCGGGCTGCTCTTGGCGGCGCTGAAGTTGTCACCGGTGATGTAGTAGATCTTGTTCTGGCCTTCTTTCATGCGGCCAATGTAGTCATCCAGCGAGACATTCTGGGCCGCGTCACCCGTGTGGGTGGTGGCAAAGCGCAGCAGGCCGGCGATTTTCTCACGGTTACCGAAGTCTTCGGCCGGGCCTTCTTTCAGCACGGTGCCGAATTCGTTCCAGAAGGTCTGGTAGTCTTCCGGCTGCTTCTTGGCCAGCTTCGACAGGGTATCCAGAACCCGCTTGGTCATGGCAGTGCGGATGCTCTCAACGGTGCTGTCGCTCTGCAGGATCTCCCGGGATATGTTCAGCGACAGGTCGTTGGAGTCGATCACGCCCTTGGTGAAACGCAGGTACAGTGGCAGGAACTGCTCGGCGTCATCCATGATGAACACACGCTGTACGTACAGTTTCAGGCCACGGGGCGCTTCCCGGTTGTACATGTCAAACGGGGCACGTTTGGGAATGTACAGCAGGCTGGTGTAGTCGAGCTTGCCTTCCACCCGGTTGTGGGACCAGGTGAGCGGGTCTTCGAAGTCGTGAGCGATGTGCTTGTAGAATTCTTTGTACTCTTCGTCCTTGATCTCGGTGCGCGGCAGCGTCCACAGGGCGGTGGCGTCGTTGACGGTTTCGTCCTTGCCCTTTTCACCTTCCTCTTCGGATTCAGATTTCATGATCACCGGGAAGGAGATGTGATCGGAGTACTTTTTCACCAGGTTGCGCAGGCGGAAGCCGTCGGCAAACTCCTGAGCGTCGGATTTCAGGTGCAGGGTAATTTCGGTACCGCGCTGTTCGCGGGGTGTCTGTTCGATGGTGAATTCGCCATCGCCTTTGGATGCCCAGTGTACGCCTTCTTCAACGGGGGCGCCGGCACGGCGGGTGGAGACTTCCACTTTGTCGGCCACGATAAAGGAGGAGTAGAAGCCGACACCGAACTGGCCGATCAGCTTGCTGTCTTTCTTTTCATCGCCAGACAACTGTTTGAGGAATTCGGCGGTGCCGGATTTGGCGATGGTGCCGAGGTTGGCGATAACGTCGTCGCGGCTCATGCCGATGCCGTTGTCGGTCAGGGTGATGGTGCCGGCTTCTTTGTCGTAGTCCAGGCGGATGTTGAGTTCCTGATCGCCTTCGTAGAGGCCTTCATCTTTCAGCGCCGCGAAGCGCAGTTTGTCTTCGGCGTCCGAGGCGTTGGAGATCAGTTCGCGCAGGAAGATTTCCTTGTTGGAGTACAGGGAATGAATCATCAGCTGAAGCAGCTGTTTGACTTCCGTCTGGAATCCCAGTGTTTCTTTGTTTGTTTCTACCGTCATGGTCTATAGCTCTCCTGACATCTACATTTGGGTGCAAGGCAGGCATGAGGAACCGTTTCCAAAAAGCGCCTCAAGACATCCCTGTGCGGCTTATGCTCCGCCATCCATGGCTCCGCAAATTTTTGGAAACGGTTCCTCACACCTGCCATCCAACTATGTTCGTTAGTCCTCCCAAATTTGGGGACAGGAGATGGGTTTTCAAGCCTTTGGGGGTTAACCTTCCAGCAAAAAATGCGCCCGGGCGGTGGCGATAGGCTTGGAGCGGGATTTCTGCCAGGCGGTAACGCTTACGTTGGCGACGCGGTTGCCCTGGCGGGTCAGATGACACTCGGCGTAGGTTTCGCGGTTGAGGCCGGCGCGGAGGTAGTCGAGGGAGAAGTCGACGATTTTGGGCATGCGCAGGGTTTCCTGGGCGAGCATCAGGTAGATTTCGGCGGAGAGTTCCATGAAGCCGCCGAGTACGCCCCCATGAATGGCGGGCAGTATCGGGTTGCCCAGGTTTTGTTCTTTCACCGGCAGACGAAAGCTCAGGTCGTCACCAAAGCGGTCACAGCACAGGCCGATCCAGGTAGCGTAGGGAATGTTCTCCAACAGGCGGGAGAAGTCGCCGGTTTTTTGGGTGTACTCGAGGATGGCCGGGTCGATCATTCGGCGCCTCCGGTGATCAGGTCGCGGTAGGATTTCGGGGTGGCGTTTTGCCCGATCCGCATGAAGGTGCCAACACAGTTGGCGATGGTATTACCCTCTTCCTGATAGGCTTCGCAACGGGTAAAGATGATGTTCGGAGTCACTTTGTAGGCTTCCGCCCTGGCAAACACCGGCTTACCCGGTTCTGCCGGGTGCATGTAATCCACGCGCAGATCAAGGGTCGGGCAAAGTTCGAAGTGGTCCAGTGCGCAGATCATGACCGAGCCGGAGGCGGTGTCCATCAAGGTGGTGATTGCCCCGCCATGGATGGCTCCGGTATCAGGATTGCCGATGATCTTTTCACTGTAAGGCAGTTCCAGCACCAGGTAGCCTTCCCCGGCATTTTTTGCTTTCAGACCGAGCTCCCGGGCTTGAGTGAGCGTATCGATAAACCGGTTGACCCGGCGAATTCGGGTTTCGTCGTTCATTCTGTCTTGTCCTTTGCCCTGGTCGCAGGTGCCGGCTCTTCAAACACCTTGCCCGAGCGCAGGTCCCGGAGTGCATCGGAATGAAACTCCCGACGGTAGAGTACAAAAATAACCAGTGTAGAGGCGGCTATAAAGGCCCCCGGATGGATGAACCAGGCCACCACGGCCAACGCGTAATAGTACGAACGCAAGCCAAGATTGAAGGCATCGCCGGCAAGGTCACAGATTTTACCGGAGCTGCGGGCGAAGGCTTCACGGGCGGCCGGTGTGGTTTTGGTATCCTCTGCCAGCGGCGCACTACCGATCATGACCGCCAGGAAGTTGTACATCCGCATGGACCAGGTGAATTTGAAGAACGCATAGATAAAGATCACCATCAGAACCATCAGCCGCAATTCCCAGATTTCCCGGGTGGGCACGGGGCTTAATGGCATGGTGGCGAAAATTTTCAACGCTTCGCTGGTGTAGCCCATGGCCGTGATAATACCGGCCAGAATCAGCAGGCAACTGGACGCGAAAAAGGCACCGTTGCGCTCAAGGTTGCCGACCACCGAAGTGTCAGACATGCGATTCCCGCGCCGGAGCATGACCCGCATCCAGTCTTCCCGGTAAAGCGTCAGAGTGTTGGACAGGCAAGCACGGGTGTGAGCACGATTCCGGGAATACCAGGTATAGCTCACGGTGCAAACGAGAAACCAGCCAAGTGCGGCGAAATCCAGATATTTGTCCATGCAAAAGCCATCAGTCAGGGTTGGCAGAATCTTAATAAAACAAGCCTTTATGATACGCCATGGCGTAAAGTCCGACCACTGTCCGGGCCTGGTTTTCCCGCAACACAAGACCCGCTGTGGTATATACTTCAGTTGCCGTTGCCGGATAACGGCGATGGCGCAAACAACGTTTAATAACAGGAGCCCGATGTGACATCCGGATTGTTTCCCAGACTGACTGCGGTGTTGATGACACTTCTGATTCTTGCCGGCTGCACGGTTAACCCGGTCACCGGAGAGAAACAGCTTTCTCTCATTGGTGAAGCCGATGAGCTGAAAATGGGTGCCGAGCAGTACACCCCCACCCAACAAACCCAGGGTGGCCAGTTCTATATTGATCCGGAATTGACGTTATACGTGCGGGAGGTGGGCCAGAAGATGGCGCGGGTCAGTGACCGCCCGGATCTGCCCTATGAGTTTGTGGTACTCAACAACAGCACCCCCAACGCCTGGGCGTTGCCCGGGGGCAAGATTGCCATTAACCGTGGGTTGTTGGTGAAACTTGACGACGAAGCACAACTGGCATCCGTGCTGGGCCACGAAATCGTGCACGCTGCAGCCCGCCACAGTGTTCAACGCATGCAACAGGGCATGATCATCACTGCCGGCATGGCCGGGCTTGGCCTGGCCTTGTCCGATAATGAATGGGCGGGCCTGTTAATGGGCGGCGCTGCCGTCGGTGCGCAACTGGCGCTGGCCCAATACAGCCAGGGGGATGAACTGGAATCTGACGCCTATGGTATCCGTTACATGAAGGCGGCCGGCTATGACCCGCAGGCATCGGTGGAACTTCAGCAGCTGTTCCTGGAGCTTTCCAGGGACCGCGAGAGCAGCTGGCTTCAGGGCCTGTTTGCCACACACCCGCCATCGGCCAAACGGGTTGAAGAAAATCAGGAGCTGGTCCGTGAAATTGGCAGCGGAGGCTATCGTGGCCGCGAGGTCTATCAACGCAAAATCGCCACACTGAAAGAACTTCAACCGGCTTACGATGCCCACGACAAGGCTCAGAAACTTGCTTCCGAAGGCGACATGGACGGTGCGCTGGATGCCATCAATTCCGCCATTAACCTGCTTTCCCGTGAAGCCATGTTCTATGCATTGCGTGGGCGCATCTATCAGGACCAGGACCAGCACGAAAAAGCGCAGAGCGATTTCGACAAAGCCGTGTCCCTGTATCCGGAAATGTTCGAGTACCAGCTTTATAACGGGCTGAACGCGCTGGCCATGAACAACCTATCCAAGGCCCGCGACCACCTTGAACGAGCCAACGAGGTAGTGCCCACGTCTATCGCCTATCTTCGCCTGGGTGATATTGCCGCTCAGCAGGGGCGCCGGCAGGATGCCGTGAAACACTATTCCACGGCCGCTCAGGCAGGAGGCGATATCGGCGCCGAAGCAAAACAGAAACTGGCGAACCTGTCAGGCTAACGGCCAGTCCTGATCAAAGCGGAGATGTGCATGGAGACAAGGCCCTTTCAGGCTCTGCAATTACGGGCCAGACGCACCTATGTGGGATTGATGTTTCAGGTCATGGGCCGGTCGTTGCAGGCAATGACGGAAGTGGATGGTGACGTCTGCAGAGAAACCCGGGAACTGCCACCCGGGTTTCTGTTCGAAATGCGGGTTCTGCCTTCCGGGCCCGGCCTGATCATGGAACACACGGAACATGGCCACCTGCGATTCCTCGGGAGCGCCGCACCAAGGCCGGTCAACCTCTCCATACAATTCAAGCATATGGTGCATGCCTTCCGGGTTGTTTCGTTTCAGGAAAAGACCGCCGTCGCTTTTGCCAATGAGCGCATGCTGGTGGATGGTGATATCGGCTATGCCGTGCGCATGACCCGGGTACTGAACCGGCTGGAAACCTTCATCCTGCCAGAATTCCTGGCCGCCAGAGCGGTAAAGCAATACCCCGCCGACCTGCGTCTGACTGAAAAAGCGCGGGGGGCCACCCGCATCTACCTGAGAGTCGTCACCAACCTTGTCGGAAAAGTGAGTCCACAATGAGCAACCAGTTTTACGAGTTCTTTTGTCCGGTCAAGGTCATTGCCGGCAAAGCCGCTCTGGAACACCTGCCCTGGGAATTGCAGGGGCTTTCCGCAACATGCCCGATGATTATCACCGACAAAGGCGTTCATGACGCTGGCCTGCTGGAACCTGTACTGACAGCCTGCCGGGAAAGCGAAGTGGCGATTGCGGCTATTTTTGATCAGGTGCCACCGGACTCATCAACATCCGTGGTGCGTGACATTGCCAGGCTTTATCGGGAAAAAAACTGCGACGCCATTATCGCGGTGGGCGGTGGCTCGGTCATCGACACCGGCAAAGCCGTCAATATACTGGTCTCCGAAGGTGGCGACGAGATCGCGCAGTACAGCGGTGCCGGGGTACTGAAACATCCGCTGAGACCTTTTTTCGTCATTCCCACCACGGCCGGAACCGGATCGGAAGTGACCTCCGTGGCGGTGATCACTGACGAGAGAAAAGGCGTGAAACTGCCCTTCACTTCGTCCTTCCTGCTGCCTGATGCCGCCATCATCGACCCGCGCATGACGCTGACACTGCCGGCGCACATAACGGCGGCTACGGCCATGGACGCTCTGACCCATGCCACCGAAGCCTTCACCGGCCTGGCCAAGAACCCGCTGAGTGATGCCTATGCCACCGCCGCCATCCGTAAAATCGGCCAGTGGCTATTGCCGGTGATGGATCACCCGAAAAATGAAGACGGCCGGCTGGAACTGGCGCAGGCATCCACCATGGCCGGTATAGCTTTCTCGAACTCCATGGTGGGGCTGGTGCATTCCCTTGGCCATGCTACCGGTGCCGTCTGCCACCTGCCCCATGGGGTATGCATGAGCATCTACCTGCCCTACGTACTGGAGTACAACCTCGAAAGTATTCGTGAACCTCTGGGTGAGCTGTTATTGCATCTGGAAGGCGCGGACGTTTACGCCGGCACCCCACCGGAGCGTCGTGCCGAGGCCTGCATTGCGGCCATCCGGACACTGCGTGACGAGCTACACCAACGCTGCCAACTCCCCCGCACCCTTAAAGAGGCCGACAAAGTACAGGAAAACCAACTGGAGACGATTGCTCGACTGGCAATGGATGATGGCTCTATCCTGTTCAACCCGAGGGAAGTAACGCTTGAAGATGCCCGCGCCGTGCTCCGCAGGGCCTGGGCATGACCACCGCACTCTGGCGGGAATAATGACTGTCGTCATTGAAACCGACAAATAAAACAGTAACATTAAGGTGGTATATGGTCAGTAGATCAAAGCATTAGCGGTACAGAACAGTCACTGGCAGGGAATGGCCGGACAGCATCCGTTTTCAACAGGCCTTTTCCAATCAGAGTTATTGCGATGCCCTCCCGCCCGCTCACAACACTAAAACGTTTAAGCCTGCTCGTTGTCGCCATGACAACACTGCTGAGCCTCCCGGCACAGGGCGAGGACCGGCAAAAGGGGCAAAACGTTTTCGAGTTCAACATTTCGCCCAACGGTTACCCGCCGTATCTGATTGTCGATGGCAAAGAACCTGCGGGTATCATGTGGGATGTCGTGGAGCTGATCGCCCCACGGCTGGGCTATGAGGTCAAGGCGCACCGGATTCCCCGTAAACGGGTGGACCAGATGCTCACCGAGGGTTACATCGACGGCACCCCCCGGGCCATCCAGTGGACCAGTGAGCCGGAGAATTTCCTGTTTACCGATCCGATAGTTCATGTGGAGGAGGTCTTTTTCTTCCCCGAACACTCGGACTTGGAGTTTCAGAGTATCGAAGACCTGACCGGGAAAACCATCGTAACGCCGCTGGGCTATGTTTACCCCACTCTGGAGCCCTATTTCAGTGAGGGTCGAATCAACCGTTTTGACGTCTCCCAAGACCGCAACATGTTCCGCTATCTGCTGCACAGCAAACGGTTTGATGCCGCCCTGACCGACCGGTTGGTGGGCCGCTGGATTCTCAAAACGGAAGGCCTTGACGAACATTTCCGCAGTTCCGGAAAGTCCGTCAGCCAATACGGCTTCCGCCTGATGTTAAGGCCTGACTGGACAGAGTTCGCGCAAGCCTTCAACAAAGAACTGGCAACCATCCGCAAGAACGGCGAACTGGACGCCATTCTCGCCAGATATCGCTAACCCGCTTTATTCCAGCCGCCGAAGTAACAGCATGGGCGAAACGCTAAGCACCGGGCGGAGTTGCCAGCGGCCAAACATTGCCAACAGAACGGCGCTCGCCAACGGCAATGGCAGAATCACCTGCCAGTGCCAGCTGAAGCCGCCATCGAACATTCTGGACTGCAGCACATACACCGCAGCTTCCGCGGCGACCACACCCAATACACCTGCGATCAGCCCAAGCAAGGCAAACTCCAGCATGGTGCTGCGCACCAGCAATGTCTGCCTGCCGCCGAGTGTGCGTATCAACGCACCTTCACGCTGCCGGTCCCGCAGAGTGGCGCTGACGACCGCTGCCATCACCACCAGGGCCGCTGCCAGAATCAGGGCCAGAATGGCCTCGATTGCCTGAGTGACCTGGCGGACGATGTCCTGAATGCGGGCTATTATGTGATCGAGTTCCAGCACCGACACTGTCGGAAATTGCCGGGAAAAGTCGTTCAGGGCCAGCTTGCCCTGCTCCGGCAGGTAGAAGCTGGTAATCCAGGTGGCCGGCATGTTGGTCAACCCGCCTTCGGGCGGAAAGGCCACATAGAAGTTCGGTTTCATACTGTCCCACTGAACGGTGCGAATGCTGACAACCGGCTCGGTGACTTTTTCAGAACCAATCGTGAACGTCAGCCGGTCTCCCACCTCCAGTCCAAGGCGCGCTGCCAGATCAGCTTCAACCGACACGCCTTCGGCGTCATCATCAGCAAACCACCGGCCCTCTATAATTTCGTTATCTTCCGGGAGTTGCTCCATCCAGGTCAGGTTCAGTTCCCGGTTCAGGGCATTGACACGTTCGTCTTTGCTCACCGCTTCTTTGACCGGATTGCCATTCAATTCGGTAAGCCGGCCCCTGACCATGGGATACAGGTTTTCCAGCGGTGCGTCGTGCTCTGCCCAGAAGCTTTCAACCTCATCCACCGATTCAGGGGCGATGTTGATCAGAAAGTGATTGGGCGCATCTTCGGGCAACTGGGTCTGCCAGTCATTCAATAACGAAGTCCGCACCAGAATCAGCGTGGCGGCCAGCATGATGGTCATCGCGAAGACGGCCAACTGTGCAAGACTTGACTGCCGGTGTCGGTAAAGCCCGACAAATGCCAGGCGCCAGGCGTTGCCTCCACCGCGTACCCGCCGGAGCAGTGCCATCAACACCAGGCCGAACAGGGCCAGCACACCCAGCAACAACGCCAAGCCGCCCAACAGGGCTCCCACCAGAACCAGTTCGCCAGCATACATCCAGACCAGACCGAAAACCGCCAGAATAGCGATTACCAGATCAGGCAGGGCCTCGCGGCCGGTTTCGCCGGGCTGGGCCCGCAGCACCCGCATGGCAGGCACGTTACGCAGACGACGGATAGGCGGATAGGCAAACGCGAACAAAGAAACCAGCGCCGTCAGCAAGGCGGGTGTTAATGCAGTCGGGTCCAGATAAAGATCGATTGGCCGCTCCAGGGCATCACCAAGCAGGCTTACCAGCAACCAGAACAACGGAAGCGCCACGGCAAGGCCACCGACGATACCCACAACACCCCACAAGGCCAGCCGACGGAGGTACAACCGACCAATGCCTTTCCCCTGCAAACCAAGGGTCTTCAACAGAGCAACGGTGTCCCTCTGCGAAATCGCATATTGGCGACTGGCAACCGCCACTGCGACAGCGGCCAGCAACACTGCCAGGCTGCCACCGAGCAGCAAAAAGCTTTCAGCGCGGTCAAATGAGCTGGAGAAGGTTTCGCCATCACGTACCCCTTCCCATTCGTGACTGGGTTCGAGCCGTGGTTCCAGCCATTGGTGATATTCATTAAGCGAACGTTCTTCCCCGGCAAACAGGTAAATGAATTCCACACGACTGCCCTCCTGCACGGCACCGGTGGCCTCCACGTCATCCACATGCATCATCACCCGGGGTGCCAGGGAAGACAGCCGGAAACCACCATCCGGCTCACGGATCAGCAGGCTGGCCACATCCAGCTCCAGATTGCCTACTTCCAGCTTGTCGCCGATGTCGAGGTTCAGCAGTCTGAGCAAGCGAGGGTTGATCCAGACCTCGCCGGGCTCCGGGCCGGAAGCAACGACCTTCCGGGCGCTGTCACCGGTCTGCTCCCGGATCTCAACGTCGCCGCGTAGAGGATATTCGTTGCTGACGGCCTTGATCGAAGCCAGCTCGAAGCCCTCCGGGCCGGAGATCATGGTCGAGAACTCCACCATGCGACCGGTCTCCAGGCCCCGGCTACGGGCTTCTTCCAGCCATTCACCGGGTATCGGGCGGCCGTTTTCGACTTCCAGTTGGCGATCCGCTGCCAGAAATGAACTGGCCGAGGACACCAACGTGCGCTGAAGCTGGCTGGCAAACAGGGCAATGGTGGCCACGGTGGCGACGGCGATAATCAGGGCAACCAGTACCACGCGAACATCCCGTTCACGAAAATCCCGGCGTACCGACATGAGCTTTCTGGCGGCTTGCATCAGTCAGCCCGCTCCAGGGCCGTTTCCGGCTCCGTCAATATGCCTGCCTCTATGTTCAGCTGCCGGCCACAGCGAGCGGCCAGATGTTCATCGTGGGTGACCATCACCAGCGTGGTGCCCTGCTCCCGGTTGAGATCCATCAGCAAATCGGAAACGGCCTGGCCGGTGCGATTGTCCAGGTTCCCGGTGGGCTCGTCAGCAAACAGGATGACAGGGTCGGAAGCAAAAGCCCGGGCAATGGCGACACGCTGTTGCTCGCCACCGGAAAGCTGCCTCGGGGTGTGAGTCAGGCGCTCCCCCAGACCGACACGTTCCAGCAGCTCCCGGGCACGTTTTTCCGGCGCTTCGATACCGGCCAGCTCCAGAGGCAGCATCACGTTCTCCAGCGCGCTGAGCGCCGGCAACAACTGGAAGGACTGGAACACGAAGCCAACCCGGCTGGCCCGCAGCTTTGCCCGTTCGTCTTCATTGAGTTTGCTGATCTCGGCACCATCCAGCTCAACCACGCCGTCGCTGGGGGTGTCCAGCCCGGCGAGCAACCCAAGCAGTGTGGTTTTGCCAGAACCCGAACGGCCAACGATGGCTACGGATTCTCCCCGATTGATTTCCAGACTGACCCCCTGCAAGATCGTGAGCGTATCAGTCTCAATACTGACCCTGTGGGTCAGTTCCGAGACCCGTAACATGGGGGTGCTCTCGCTTCTGGTAAAATCCGTCATCTGGTTCACGGTAGCTCCGTTGGCTGGTTTTACGCTTCGATGAATCTGCAAAGGGTTTACAACATTATTATGCATACGGTTTCGGCGCACGTCAGATCATTATTTCTCCTGGCGCTTTTCTTGTTGGCCGGCCCGGTTATGGCCAGCCAGAACACCTTGCTGGTGGTCGGCGACAGTTTGAGTGCTGCCTACGGCGTGCCTTCTGACACCGCCTGGGTTCAGCTGTTGCGCGACCGGCTTGAGGAGCAGGACACGGACTGGCGGGTTGTGAATGCCAGTATCAGTGGCGAGACCACCGACGGCGGTTTACGTCGCTTGCCGGGGCTGCTTGAAAAACATGAGCCGGATGTTGTGGTGATCGAGCTGGGCGGCAACGATGGTCTGCGCGGTTTTCCGCCGGATGTTATTGAGTCGAATCTGGCGGGGATGATCGAGCATGTCCAGGAAGCGGATGCCATACCGCTACTGGTGGGTATGCAGATGCCTCCCAACTACGGCCAACGCTATACCAGTGCGTTTACCGGGGTCTATCAGTCTCTGTCTGACAAGTATGACGCCGTTCTGGTTCCCTTCTTTCTGGAAGGGATTTACGACCAGGACAGGATGATGCAGGGAGACGGCATTCATCCTACTGAGGAAGCACAGCCCCTGTTGCTGGAGAATATCTGGCCGAGGCTTGAACCGCTTCTTGGTGAGACAGAAAACTGAGCGCCCTTCTCTCCGACCAGTAAAAGCCATCTTTTCTGTGCTCCACGAATCCAACGTGGCCGCCCCATTTCGGTATCTCCATCTGTACACAAGGCCCCAGTAGATCCCTGGACTGTGGATAGCAGTTGGCAGACAGAAATGGATCGTCGGCTGCGTTGATGATCAGGGAGGGAACCCGAATATCTTTCAGGCGCGGTAGTGCCGAGCAGCTCACCCAGTAGTCCGTGGCATCACGAAAGCCATGCAGGGGAGCGGTGTAACGGTCGTCGAACTGATGGAAGCTGCGGATGTGCTCAAAGCCATTGGTGTCGATCAGGTTCGGAAAGCTTTCGGCCTTTTGCTGCATTTTTCCGTGCAGATCCTGCAGGAAGCGTTGCATGTAGATCCGCCGGCTGGGCAGAGCCAGTATGTCTGCGCTACCGGCAAGGTCAACCGGAACAGAGTAGGTGACGGCGCTGCTGATACGGCCGTCCACATGCGCTCCGAGCTGGGCGAGGTACAACAGGGTGAGGTTGCCGCCCATGCTGAACCCCGACAGGGAGACATTCCTGTAGTTCTTGCCCAGGGCGTGGGTAACAACAACATGAAGGTCTTCGGTAGCCCCGCTGTGATAAAAACGGGGCTGGTGATTCATGGTGCCGCCGCAGGAACGGAAATTCCAGGCAACAACATCCCAGCCTTTAAGCATCAGCGCCCGGGCCAGACCCAGCACATAAGGACGACGGCTGTGCCCTTCCAGGCCGTGGGAAATGATGGCGAGGCGGTCACTGCCCTGTCGGTACCAGTCCAGATGCAGTTCGTCATTATCCGGGGTTGGCAATATCCGGGTATGAGGTTCGGGCATGGCAACCCGGCGGAACAGGCTTGGCCAGACCGATTGCACATGGCCGTTGCGTAACCAGACCGGTGGGCGGTAGTCGGGACAGGCTTCTCTGGTCAAATTTTAACCTTCTATTTCAGGGGGTTGACGGAGCAAATCAAAGTCCTTACCATGCACGCCACTTGATGCTGTTCCCCGATAGCTCAGTTGGTAGAGCAACGGACTGTTAATCCGTTTGTCGCTGGTTCGAGCCCAGCTCGGGGAGCCACTTATTCCGAAAGGCCGCTGATTCACTTCAGCGGCCTTTTTTGTTTCAGCTTTCGCTGACCACCGTAAATTCCCCGCTTGCGATCAGCTCCTCTCCCCGGGCTGCCGTGAATGCGCACTGAACAGCGCCCGGCTGAGCAACCTCTTCAGACACCTCCACGCTCAGCTCAGACCCCACAGGCACCGCATTGGCCGTGTAACGCACCAACGACCGCACCAACACGATCACCGCGCGGTTCATCGGCTCGCCGTCCATGCTGATTTTCCGGCACGCCATTAACTGGGCCGCGTATTCCAGTGTAGCCCATGCAGGCAAACCACCCTCGTCGGCCAGAGGATGGCTTTCGCCGATTCCTGCCCGGGTTCGGGCGCCGTTCGCCGTCAAATCGAATTGAGTGATCAACTGCATACTGCCGGCGTGGGGAAGCTGCTTATAAACAGAGGCGGCCATCTGGCAATCAGCGGATTGTGGCGCAGGCACCTTTTCTACATTACGCACCCTCGGTGGCTCACTACTGAAGGTGCCTTTGGCCACCAGTTGGCCGGCTACTTTGCAGGTCAGCCGCCAGCTGTCCGGCGTTTTTTCGTGACAGTCCACCTCTACGCGGTGGCCAGGTTCTATCAGACCAAGCAGCCGCAACTGCCGAATGCTGTACACCGGCTTTCCGATAGCCCGCCCAAGAGCACTGGCGATCTGGTCAGCCAGAACAACAGCAGGCACCACCGGGGCTCCAGGAAAATGACCCGGCAAAGCCGGATGCGCCGGAGAGATTTCAATGTGAAATTGCATGGCTTCTAAACTACTCTGAGGATTCAGCTGAAAATTGTCCTGTGCTATAGTCGCGCGCTATACCCGAATATGGGTTGTTACCGTTTTTTAATTCGCGCGATTCTGGCACAGAGTCCTGGAAGCTGACAATGAAGAAGGTTCTGGTCGTACATTATTCCCAGAGCGGGCAGCTCGATAGTGTCGTAAAGGAGTTTACGCAACCACTGGTCGAATCGGATGACATTTCGGTGACATTCGAGAACATCCGCCCGGTGGAAGATTTCCCGTTCCCCTGGCCTTTCTTCACGTTTCTCGACACGTTTCCCGAATGCGTCTACCACGACGCACCGCCTATTCAGGAGCCCGGCGTCTCCGGTGACGAGGATTTCGATCTGGTTATTCTGGCTTACCAGGTCTGGTTTCTCTCTCCCGCTCTGCCGATGACAGCATTCCTTCAGCACCCGGTCGCGAAATCTCTGCTCAATGGCAAGCCGGTTGTCACTCTGATTGCCTGCCGGAATATGTGGCTGATGGCTCAGGAAGACATGAAGCAGAAACTGGAAGAACTGAATGCCCACCTGGTGGGGAACGTGGCGATGGTGGATGAAGCCGGTTCGGTGCTCAGTTTTTTTGCCACACCGCTTTGGGTATTGACTGGTCACAAAGGACCATTCTGGGGCGGGTTGATTCCCCGGGCTGGCGTAGCGGAGAAAGAAATCGCAGCCAGTGAACGCTTTGGTCGGCGTATTCGCGATCGATTGAGGTTCAAAGGCGAAGTATCGCCGGACATGTTCCGGAGCCTGTCAGCCGTGCGCATTAATGAGGGACTGATTTCCAGCGAAAAAACCGCCAAGCGTGCTTTCCGCCTCTGGGGGCGACTGCTACGTTCACTGGGCCCCCGGGGGGCCTGGCAACGTAAACCGGTGCTGGCCTTTTATTCGGTTTTCCTGGTGGCGATGATCCTGACCGTGGTTCCGGCCGGCATGCTGATCAAGCGCCTGATTTCGCCACTGACGCGCCAACGCATCGCGAAACAAAAAGCCTATTTCAGTGCCCCTTCCGGGGAATAAAGCACTGGGTTGTTCCATTTTCCGGCTCCGGCCGGTAACCGAGCTGTTTGACACATGAAGAACGTTTACATCACTGCCATAGCCGCGGCGCTACCCAACGACCCCGTCAGCAACGACAAGATGGAATCGGTACTTGGTCAGGCCGGAGAACACCCATCCCGGGCACGACGGGTGATCCTCAAGAGCAACAAGATCAAAAACCGTTATTACGCGGTAGATCCGGAAAGCGGCAAGCCTACGCACACCAATGCGGAACTGACCGCAGAGGCTGTTCGTGCATTGGGTAAAGACTATGCTCAGCAAATCGACTGCCTGGTGTGCGGCACCAGCCTGCCTGATCAGCTGATGCCCAATCACGCAGTGATGGTTCATGGTGAACTGGCTTCTCCGCCTTGCGAGGTCGTGGCAACAGCGGGCGTTTGCCTTGCAGGCATGTCAGCGCTGAAGTATGGCTGGATGTCAGTTGCGACCGGACAGCACCAGCGGGTCATCAGCACGGGTTCGGAAGTGGCATCGGCAGTAATGCGAGGCAAACTGTTTGAGCCGGAAACCGCGTCTTCCGCCGACACGCTTGAGAAAAAACCGGAAGTGGCTTTCGAGAAAGACTTTCTGCGCTGGATGCTTTCAGATGGCGCTGGCGCTGCTGCTCTGGAGCCTGCCCCGGCAAAAGAAGGCCTGTCGCTGCGAATTGACTGGATCGATATCCGCTCGTTTGCCAATCAGCTGGATGCCTGCATGTATGCCGGCTCCCGCAAGCGTGAAGATGGCAGCCTGGAAAGCTGGAAGGATCTGCCCCACGAAACCTGGCTGAAAGAATCCATTTTCGCCGTCAAACAGGATGTCCGGCTGCTGAACGAACACATTATTGCTACCACCATCGAGCAATACCTGCCAGACATTATTGCAAAGTATCAGTTGGCCGCCGACGACATTGACTGGTTCCTGCCTCATTATTCATCCGGATATTTCCGCGAACGCGTCTATGAGGGCATGAAAAACGGCGGGCTGGAGATTCCGTTTGAACGCTGGGCGACCAATCTGCCCGAAAAAGGCAACACCGGCTCTGCGTCGATTTACATCATGCTCGAAGAGCTGTTCCGGTCCGGCAAACTCAAGCCCGGACAGAAACTGCTTTGCTGGGTACCGGAAAGCGGCCGTTTTTCCTCGTCTTTCATGCTGCTGACCGTGTGTGATCATCAGGACCAATCATGAAACTGGATGATGTCCCCCAGGACAACTCCCGGTCATTCGAAGGCCAGAAGAAACGGCTTTATGCCCGGGATGAGAATGGCGAGTACACCACAGCGCTGTCCAGTGGCTGGGAGGCCGAAGACGTGGTGCTGGACCAGGCGGTGGAAGAGTATAACCGTTTCAGCCGCGAAGCCAGGCAACGGGTACAACAGGGCCTCTCGTCCCCACTGGAATATCACATGTACGCGCACCGGATGGATGTCACGGTTCTGGCCCAGGCTACGGGCTTTTTCCGCTGGCAGGTTCGCCGGCACCTGAAGCCCGCCGTGTTCAACCGCCTGCCACCCCGCAAGCTGCAGCGCTATGAAGAGGCCTTGCAGATGACTGCCGGGCAGCTACGCACTCTCCCGCCGGAAGACGAACCGAACAATGACTGATTTCAATCACCAGCAAACCGCCCACTGTGAAAGCGGTGCCGTGGCAGCGTTGTTGCGCCACAATGGTCTGGACCTGTCCGAGCCCATGGTGTTTGGGCTGTCCTCGGCCCTTACCTACGCCTATATTCCACTGGTGAAAATGGGGGGAATGCCACTGCTGGCCTACCGCATGCCTCCCGGCCGCATTATTCGCGGGCTGAGCAAGCGCCTGGGCATCCGTTTTCACTTCGAACGCTTCCGCCGCCCGGAAGACGGTACAGCGGCACTGGACAAATATCTGGAGCAAGGGACCCCGGTGGGCTTGCAGGCTTCGGTTTACTGGCTGCCCTATTTTCCGGAAAACATGCGCTTTCACTTCAATGCCCACAATCTGGTGGCCTACGGCAAAGACGGCGATGACTATCTGATCAGCGACCCGACGTTCGAGCAGCCGGTTCGGGCCGATACCGCTGCCCTGCAGCGGTCCAGATTCGTCAAAGGTATGCTGGCACCGAAGGGGCTGATCTATTACCCGGAAAACATTTCGCAAGCAAAGGACCTGACTGCCGCCATCCCTGTTGCCATTCGCTCTACCGCCAACATGATGCTGCGCACGCCCCTGCCCTTTATCGGCGTTCGGGGTATTCGCCACGTTGCCCGGCATATGGAAAAGCTGTCGCCCGCGAACGAGCACTACAACAAGCTACTGATCGGCCATATGGTGCGGATGCAGGAAGAGATTGGTACCGGTGGCGCAGGGTTCCGTTTTCTGTTCGCGTCATTTCTTCAGGAGTCAGCAGGCATTCTGTCTGATGAGAGGCTGGTAAAGGCTGCCGATCAGTTCACCGATGCCGGAGACGAGTGGCGCCGATTTGCGCTCTACGCGGCCAAGATGCTCAAGGGGCGCAGTGAGCTGGACTACGACAAGCTGGCCACACAACTGCGCAAGGTAGCCGATATGGAACAGGAAGGTTACCAGATGCTTCTCGCCCTCAAATCACGCTGACACCTGGTTATTTGGCCGCATCACGATGGCATGAAAACGGCCATCGGTATCGGCCGCAATCACAATCAGGGGCTGGCCGGCACCAGACCGCAGATAACGGATCAGTGCACCGGCTGCGTGGCCCGGATACGCCGCCAGTGCCGGATCAAAGTCGGTCAGCATCTGCCTGCTCTTCAGGCAGGTTGAGGCCATTTTCTGCCGTGTCCAGGGCGACAGCGACACCCGGTATTCTGTTGTGGGGTCCAGCTCACCAAGCCATTTTGCCAGCGCCTTCTCATCCACCAGTGTAATCATTTCAGTGACCGACGCCAGGCTGTTGGCACTGCCTGCAGGGGCCACCAGCAACCAGTGGCTGCCTTCGCCAATTTCAGTCCCAGGCTCCAGCCCGAGCCGTACACGCTGATGTTCCAGCGGCAGTATCGCCTCTTCCACAGCACCCACCAACGCCTGTGATACCGCCCCGGTGGCGACATCCATGGCTGCCAGCTGCAAGGCCGCGACAATAGACGCATCGCCCCGGGAAACAAACAGATTGCGATGGCCCAGCCCCAGGTTGCGGGCAACGAAGTAACCGGCGGCATTACTCAACGTGTTGATGAAACCGGCCGGCTTGGGAACGATACCGGCGCTCACCATCTTTTCATGGACTTTGGTGGTGTTTCCAAGCGATGCGAAGCGGGAGCCAATATAGAGTCCGGTTCGCGGTTCCAGGCTGGTACCTTCCACGCATCGGGCAGAGCCAATCAACGCCATCTGGGTGAAGCGGTCGATACGCCGGAAGTGCTCACGGCACACCTCGCTGGCCGCCGCTTTCAGATTAACCAGGCCCTCGGAAGGGTCAACGGGCTGGTATTGGTCTCCAATAGCGATAATCTCGAGCATGAATCCTGGTCCCGGGGTTGGCTCAGTCTTGATAACGAAGAATCAGGCTGGAGTTGTTGCCCCCGAACCCGAAAAAATTCAGCAAATAATAGCCGGGCTCGACCTTGAGAGGTTCTGAAATCGGCGCTACGCCCAGGCTCGGGTCTGCCTCTGAAAAGCCGGCACTGGCCGGCAACCACCCCTCCGGCATCGCCGCTGCCATCAGCAGGGCTTCCAGTAAACCGCAGCTGCCCAGGGTGTGGCCCAGCGCCGCCTTCATGGAGAAGAACGGGGGTACGGTATCAAAGGCTCGTCGCATGCCCGCCGCTTCGCCATCATCATTCAGCGGCGTGGCAGTACCATGGGCCTTGATGGCGCGGATATCGGAATGCGACAGATCGCTTCTGGCCATCGCCTCGTTCATAACTGCTGCGATGGTACTGCCATCGGGATTGGATGCGGAAATACTGAATGTATCGCAATTACTGGCGCCACCCCAGATTAAAGAGCCCGCATCATCGGGCTGGCACTTCGACAGCAGCATGGCGCCACAGCCCTCACCCAGGACCAGACCATCCCGCTGCCGGTCAAACGGACGCATGCCGTCCTGCGCCAGCAATTGCATGCCGTGGAATCCCGCCAGGGTGGTGTCGTTGCGAGCCTCAAGGCCTACCACCAGAGCGTGCTCATGGATCCCCATGGCAATAGCCGCCGTGGCACTCAATATCGCATTCGCGGTGGCTGTACAGGCCGTATTGAGGGCAAAGTCCGCACCGTGGAAACCGTACTCCTTCTGCAAATACCGGCTGATCTGGCTGAAACCATCCAGCGGAAGCGGAATAGCCGTGTCGGGATTTTCACGATACTGCTGGCGATAACTCTCCTCGGCAATACCGATTCCCCAGCAGGACGAACCGATAAAGACCGGAATCGTCGCGCGTTGCTCCATGGTCAGTGGGTGTTCAGCCAACAGCTCACTCACGGCCTGATCCAATAACCAGTGCAGGCGATCTTCCGCGGGTTCCGGGGCACCGGCCACGCCATGATAGGGCACATCGATGGGTTCCTCGAAATGCGGCAGGGACAGCCTGCCCGGCGCCCCGGCCGCATCATCGAAAAGCCCCGAAAGGTTGGCAGCCTTACCATTACCCAGGGCACTGACAATACCACTGGCGGTAATCTTGACGGGGGCTATCGCTGGTCGGGTCTGGTGTTTCATCAAAAGTTCAATAGCTCGGGATCAGTCAGCAAGAATGAATTCAGCGAGGGTGTTGACGGAAGTCAGCGCCATGCGGGTTTCATTGCCACTGTCGATGTGTTTTTTGTAGCGTCGCTTTACCTCCAGCGAAATGCTCAGAGCGTCCAGCGAATCCAGATTAAGGCGGCTGTCCTGGCCGATCAGATATTCGTCATCACTGATATCCGAGGCGTCCATATCAACGTCACATTCCTCGACGATCAGTTCCTTGAGTTCTGCCTTGAGTTCGGAAATATTCATATCATCACTATTATTGTTGACTGACATTCAGAATGTCCGGATTAATGCGCCGCACGGCGGTAGCGCCACACCGCAAGACACAGCATCAGCACGGCAAAACCCAGTAACGCCCCCACTTCCGGCAAAACGTCAGTGACCGTACCGTTACGCAACAGGATGTCAAAAAAGCCATCCAGCCCCCAGGACATCGGGGAATAATTACCGATTTCCTGCATGGCCTCGGGCATCAGGAATCTGGGAACCATCACACCGCCCAATGCCGCCATGATAATGTTCAATACGCCGGAAACAATGGTGGCCTGCTCTATGGTGCTGGCTATCTGCGCCACCAACAGCGCATAACAGACCGCCGCCAGGCTGGCCGCCACCGACACCAGAACCAGCCCTTCGGGATTCTCTCCCAGGGTCAGTTGATCACCACCCATCGCCGGAACCAGATACAGGCCAATCAGAAACAGAAAGACAACCTGCAGCAGGTTCACGATAAAAAATGGAATCACCTTTCCCGCCAGTAATCTTACCGGACCTATTCCCATGCTGCGCAAACGCAGTAACGTGCCCTGCTGGCGCTCATTGATCAGCGTGGTCGACAACGGAACCGCGATAAAGAACATGGCAAACAGCAACCAGGCGGGCACGTTCTGCTGCACCGATGATGGAAACTCGCCGCTGTTGTCATACAGGGAACGGGTCTCCACCAGATCCGATGCCTGTGCGTCCAGGTTGCTTCGTACACCGGGCAGGCTTGCCAACCGGTAGCGAAGGTAAAGCCGGTTCAGCAGTTCCGCCACCCTGGCTTCCGCTACGCTGGCAAAAACCGGAGAGGTTCCGGGCGCCAGCAGAACCTCAACCGCCGGCTTACGATCCTTGAGCAGAGTGTCAAAGCCGGGTTTGACACGAACCAGGAACTTCACCTCATCAGCCTGAGCAAGAACCTGCATTTCCTGCCAGCCTGCCTCTGTTTCCACCCGGTTCAAAGGTGACGCAGCCGCCAACTGCCGGGCAAAGGCGCTGCTGAGCCCGCTGCCATCTTCATTCAGCAGATAGAAATCGAGTTCCACTTCCTGACTCATCGCATACTGGTTCTGCAATGCAAAGGTCATGATCAACACAAACACGGCAGGCATCACAAACAGTAACAACAGCCCGTGGGGATCCCGGGCCAACAGCAACAGCTCTTTACGGATCAGTGCCGTCATAACGCCCATATCAATCCCTCAGACCGCGCGTGGTGAGCTCAAGAAACAACGACTCAAGGCTGAACTCCCGTCGGCTCACAGTCTGCGGTGCTTCCGCCATCAGCTCGGTCAGGGTTCCGTAGCGAAGTACCCGGCCGTGATCCATAATCGCCACGCGATCGCAGAGATCTTCCACCTCTTCCATGTAATGTGAGGTGTAGATCACTGTGGTCCCCTGATCACGGAGCTGGCGAATGGTTTCCAGAATAAAATGGCGGGAGTGTGGGTCAATGCCCACCGTTGGCTCATCAAGCAACAGTAGCCGCGGCTGATTCAACAGCCCGATAGCCAGATTCAACCGACGCTTGAGCCCACCGGACAACTTGCCCGCCCTGCTACCCAAGCGCTCTTCCAGCCCTGCCTGAGCCGCCGCCTTGCGCACCCGTTCATCAATTTCCCTAGCTGGTACGCCCTGAACACCGGCAAAAAAAGCCAGGTTTTCACGAACCGTCAGTGGCTGATAAAACGCATATTCCTGAGGTACCAGAGAAAGTCCTGCCGCAGCCCGGCCCGTGGTAGTCGAC
>Ga0209300_1000247_pt1 | contig 32213 bp, 45 predicted proteins | sample Shrwel_input2_RT_FD_187535 | JGI IMG/M metagenome (GOLD analysis project Ga0209300, IMG submission 187535) | Subsurface microbial communities from deep shales in Ohio, USA - Utica-3 well 1 S input2 RT (SPAdes) (version 2) ... | reverse complement strand
TTCTCAGCTACTGTTGCTGCCTTGTTTAAGTCATTACAAAGAGCAACTATGTTGTCAGCGGCACCACCTGAAAGTAGCAGCTCAGTAACTTCTTCCACGTTTTCAAGAAACACTTCAACTACGTAGCCCCACCCCTCCGGCACACTCCCTTGCTGGGCTGGCTGGGGGTGGGTGTAAATGGGCTCAACTGTTACCCCATCAAAGCCCGTATAATCCTCTAACGCGATAGCTTCCGCAGCATCACGGTTCCACGCATGTTCTTGTAAAACGCCCTCGTAAAATATCCCGAAGGCGACCGGCTCCACGTCCTGCCAGCTTTTGGCGGGCTGGTTGGTGTGGGTGTATACCGGGATTTTGTAGATAGCATCCCGCTCAAACTGGAAGGCTGTTTCCTCGTCAACCGTATCGCCATCCCACCAAGCCACCGGCTCCGCACCCCGGCCACTTTGGGCGCGAGCGGCTTGCCATGTCTGCCAGCAGATATCAGTTTCATATCCAACTCCTGTCGGCCTTCTATTAAAGTTGTTTACGTACCACTTCTCAAACTCGTCTCTATCACTCATCACAAACCTCTTTCTCGTAACTATTCTAGTTCTCATCCAATGAACTCCGCAGGCACCTCAGAGAGTTAGTGCGCCGTTCAGCTTGCCCGTATATCGACCGCGATCATCCATCGGCATAGGAATAAGCAGTGGCGCTGAGTCGATAATCGCACTGCACCCGATTATTGGTTTCTTTGGAAACAGGCGTCCGTATGCAAAGGCATACGCCTTGCGGTCGATCAGGCAGCCGGATACCATCGCCCAGTACAGGGCAGAGGTGCTGCTGCGGTAGCGAATATAGAAATCGCCGTGCTCATGCCCCTGCACAATGTTGGCCCGTTCATGCGCTGCGTTATTCAGGATGTCGCCTGAGCTCTGATGCTGATAGATCAGCTTGTCGCCATTAGGCAGGATGACCGGAATGCGTTCATGCCAGCTCCAGCCTTCGCCGCCACCATCTGGGAACAGGATGTCCCGGTACGTCTTGATGTACTGAGTAGGGATACCGTGCTTCAGGGCTCGTCGGTAGATCAGGCTGCCGTGGTTACTATGGCACACGTCCTGTACCGGGAACATCTTAGCAAGCGCCTGAATGAATTCCTTGGCCTTCTCTAGCTCAACGCCTGCTGAATCGAGGTTCGGGTCGCTGTCATGGAAGGACATGGCATGGCCATCTGTCTCGTCACCGAGGTTGATTACTCGGGTAGGTCGCAGCTTAGATGCCACGTCAGCGAGGAACTCCAGTGCATCTGGGTGTTGGTACGGCGCATGTTGATCAGGTATATTCAGGATGCGGGAGTTGTCCGGAGCAGTATCGAGTAGCTTCTCGTCGTCAACCGGAGAAGGAACACGCAGGTCCATCTCCTCCCTGATCTGCCGGTCAAGCACCGATGTCCCTATATACGGCTCACCGTTCTTTCTACGGGTGTCCAAATGCCGTGCCCAGTATCGCACCAGTTCACGGGAGATCGTCAAGCCACGTAGCTCTGAGAGCTTCTTAGCGGCAAGCGTGTAGCTGCCTTCGGCCTCGGTAATTGCCGACTGGATTTCTGAGTTCGTGAATTGCTTGCGAAGTTTGCCGTTGCTCATGTATTCCCCTTCGATTTTGCCCGGGCCAGCCGGGCCTTCTTGTTTCGTTCAAGCCGCTTCTCTTCTGCCGTCTTGTGAGACGGGTACATAAGCTGACCTTTTGATTCTGAATAGTACCGCCAGTACTTAGCCAAGTTCTCTGCCCACTCTACCATTCCGGCTCTAGATGCAGCTCTGGTAGCTACAGTCTTGGCTCTGCCCTCACATCCATTACAATTTCTGCAGAGTACTGCTCTTACAGCCCCTGTGGTGTGGCAGTGATCCAGTACTGCGCCTTTCTGTTTTAGGTTACCTAGACATAGCGGACAGATTTGACCCTGCTTTGCGGCCATCTTATCCCGAACCATCGGAACTTCAGATTGCTTGAGCTTCCGCATATCAGACCTCGCTGATTTCTTTCACGAACCGATTGAACTTGTCCTCGTTGGACTCTCGGCAGGCTTTCACCCATCGGTCCTCTGAGGACTCTACAGCGCCTAGAGAGATGCTTGATTGGATACCCTGCTTGTTGATAGCCAGTACCCTGCTACGGCTGGTGTTCAGCTCCAGAGACACCTTGCCGAGTTCAGTCTCTACAAAGGTAGACTTGATCTTGAGAAAGCTGTTCTTCATCTCAGGCATCGTTGCGCTCCTTGATTCCTGCTTCGATCTCTGTAACCAGCGCCTTGGCGGCAGCCAGAGATTCTTCGGTGTATTTCAAATGAATAGCGACACAGGCGTCGTGCCGTCCTCCTACCTGAATGGCCAGAACGGGCTGCATCCGCATCATGCCGGAGTGCCCAACGATATACCGGTGGTCATCGCCCGGGGCAGGGAACACCTCGCCGGTGATCGTGACTTTGCCTTCATCAATCGCGCTGATCAGTCTGTGCTCGCTCATTGATACACCTCCGGGAATGCTTCTTTGATGTAGAGCTTAGCTTGCTGGCGGTTCAGGCCGAGTGCCTTCAGCACCTTGATAAGCTCATGCTTGACGAAACCGTAGTCGTCGCCCTTGGAGAAGCTGGCGGCTGTAACTGTGACAGTCTCGCCTACTTCATTGTTATGCGGAATGACGAACCGAGTGTCCTCAGTGAGTACCCGGTTCTTGTCCTTCTTGTACTTCGCCATTAAATAACTCCGTTGCCATAAAATGAACCAGTAAGCTCCTGTCGCATCGGATGCGCTCCTACATGGCTCTGCCACTTCTCCTGCATCCGGGCCCTGCGCTCCCGGACACGCTCATCGTCCCTGAGCTGAACCAGACCGAGATTTAGGTCGGTATTTCCGACATAGACAGGGCCGAGCCCCGGCTCCAAGTAGAACTGGTTGATGTTGAAATCAAATCCCTCAATCAGGCCGTCCAGTGTCTCCATGAAGATGAGATCAAGGCCGGGGCAGCGGAGCACAGCGAGGCGGTGCCTGTCGTCCTCTGTGCCGTACATATTGAATTCCTCAAAGTAGATTCCAAAGGACTCAAGGCGTTCCTCTATGACATCCATGTTGCCTCTGCCAATGCCGTCGGCAGGAGGAACCCACCTGATCCAGCAGTCGATGTCCTTGGGCTCAACGCCGAAGAACAGGTCGCGAGGGTATCCACCGGCAATATGATAGTGCTGATCCTTTAAGAGAGTCTGCGCTATCTCCAGTGGAACCTTCGGGTATCCGACTCTCATGTCATTTGTGAGTAAATCACTGATGTTCATTTGCATGTCTCCAAGAAGTTAAACACGTCTCTACCGTCGTTGACCCGGCGCATCCATAGCAGGTATGCCTGCTCCAGAAGCATCTGGTAGTATGTGCGGGTGTATGTCTTGCCGCGCCAGTCAGTGAACTCAAACGGCTCATTGCCGTAATACTCTCTGTACGCGATATCTACGGCACAGAAGGCATCGTGGTCGTTCATGCAGTCACTGAGATAGTCAACTACTGATGCAGCACCGCACGGCTTCATCTTGAACTCTGCCATGATCTGGTCGATCTTGTTCCGGGCAGTGTCAAGCTGCTTCGGTGTGCACTGCTTACCAGACGGCATTGTAAGCTCGCGGAGTCTACGCTCTTGCTCAAGCAGTGGTGCAGTCGGCCAGTGCCGGATACTGAGCTTTCGACTAAAGCACGGTAGGCCGGGGATGTCGTCGGCAGTGTCTCCCATAAGGAGTTGGTGCCAGAAGAAGCTCGTACCCCATCCAGTAGTCTTGGACTTCTCAGCATCATACCAGCATCCTCCATAGCCCTGTACGTCTACGATCTTACCCGTATCTGGGCAGAGATGCAGACCCTGTACCATTCTGAGGTCTTTGTCTGTGGAATCCAGTACACATAGGTTCCGCTCACCTCTATCGAGGTACTCCTGCTGTGTCTGGGCAAGGCCGTCATCTGCCTCTTGGTCCATGTGTACTACCGCTTTCAGATTGGTAGCCATGTATTTGCGCGCAAACTCAAGCTGTCTTGGCTTGGGTTTTCCTACTCGTGATGCTTGGTACTGGCGGACACAGGCAACGTCATGTCGCTTGCCCTTGTCTGATCCAGTGCCGGTAAGGTGCAGGATGTAATGATCAGCGCCCACCTGCTGCATCTTGTTCTTGATCTCTGCTTCGATGTTGTAGACAACTTCCTCTCGGGCAGTGTCGTCATTGCCGGCGCAATTGTACGCCACAATGTCGGCATCACAGTTCAGTATTCGACCGGGAACAACATCAGGAACAATGAAGTCGCTGTTGTCCAGTTCAAGGTCGTCGAGGTTAACGCCACCTATGTTCATAGCTTCTCCTTATAGGGGCCGCCTTAGCAGCCCCAGTTCTAGGGTTTCAGATTAAGCGAGGCCGGCAGCTACGAGAGGGTCCTCGTCGTCGTCATCCTGCTCTTTCTCTTCTTGTTCTTCCTCGGGCTCAGGTTCAGGCTCTTTCTTCTTCTCGGTCTTCTTCTTGGCCGGCTTCTTCTCTTCCTTGGCCGGCTCTTCCTGCTCCTCCTTTGGCTCTTCGTCACCGTCGATTGGTAGGTCCTCAAGCTCAGCGGCAGAGTTACCCTCAACGATCTGCTTCAGGCGGCTGGTGTCGTAGGTCAGGGAGCCCTGAATCAGTTCCTGAATCCAGTTCTTGCTCTGGCCCTTCTTGTCACCGGACTCATGCTCACCCTCGATGTACAGGGCATCCCACAGAGCTTTGTAGTCTGCGTCACCGATGCCGGCATTCTCGAACATGAACACCTGCGGGTCACCGTCCAGCTCAGGTACGGGCACAGTGGAAACCTCGCCGGTAGCCGGATTCTCGAACACAGGGGCAGTGAAGGTCCACGCCTTGTTCTTGTCGAGGTTGGCATAGGTCTTCTCGTTGTCCTTGCCTTCGTTCACTACGTTATGAGTGATCTCTGCAAGCCATGAGCCCTTGCCGACCATCTGTGCGAAGTGCCTGAACTTGCCGTTGTAATTCAATGCAGTGAACAGGCGACCATACTTGGATGTCTTCCCGCCCTTCGGCAGACGCATGGTGATCTGGTTCGGAACCTTGGTGCCATCATCCAGCTCGATCAGGTGCTTCGGGCTGTTGACCTCGAAGCGGAGCATAACCTGCTCAGCAGGCTTGTACTTGGGATTGTTTGAAGGCTGCTTGCCAAGCTCGATGTATTGCTGCAGTCGAACAGTACAGCGGCCAGCCGGGGGAACCGGACGGTCAAAGCCGCCACCGCCCTCTTTCATCTTCGTCTGGTCTTCGCTCTCGGCTGCTGCGTTTGCAATTGCATCAAAGTCAATGTTCGGCGTAGTCATATAAGGTAATCTCCGTAAAAATTCTAAGGTATTCAGGGATTTGATTAGTTCAGGCAGTACGCTATCAGAGCTTGATACCAGTGCCCTGCTCAAGTTCGTGCAGTGCAGCATAGTACTGGCTGGACTTATCCTCCAGCTTCAGCTCCTGTGCCGCTGCGATCTTGTCGGCCTTTTCCTTCTGAATCTCAGCCTGCTTAGCTGCCTCGTCGATCTTGCGGATACGCTCTGCCTCTGCTCGTCGCTGTGCATCCCGGCGCTCCACGTGGATGCGGGTGAACTTCTGGTTGCCCTCTGCGATCTTACGCTGCAGTGACTGCCGGCAGCTCTTGGCGAACAGGATAGCGAAACGGTTAAGGCTGATTGCGATACGGGTACGAATGCTCATAGTGGTCCTCACTTGATGTAGTGTTTTGAATTGAAGTGGTGCAGGGACAGCATGTTATCGCCGTACTCTGCTTCAACGCGGAATACTACTCCGCAGTCAATGTCGAAGTGTTTCTTCAGGAACAGGGGTATAGCCTGCATCACACGGATTGCGTCATTCAGTACCTTATCGCGGACCTCCTTTCTATAGTCGAGCCACACACAGTCGTGTACGGTATTCACAAGGTAGGCTTTGCCGCCGTACCTGCCATTGCTCAGGAACAGCCTGAACAGCTTGCCGAGGATCATCTGCACTACCTCACCGCCTGTACCCTGTATCGGGTAGTTCTTCAGGTCAGGTGGACTGAACGATGTGCGCTGGCCCCGCTTCTGTAGGAAGTCAGGTGCCTCAGATTCCCTGAACGTATACTTGGTCCCGGTCGGTGCGAACCATGTACCTACGCCTACCTTGGCAATGCCTGCCTTGGTATACAGCACGTCGTCGCTCTCTCGGCGGCTCTTGTGTACCAGCTTAGACACGTCCTCGTTGAAGGATTCAATGCCCGGGTACAGTTGACGCTCTGCCTCGATAAGCTCTTCGACCTCCTCTATTCCCAGTCCTGTCGCTTCAGCAATCGCCGCTGCGCCCGCTCCATACGCCCTTTGGAACGAGAAGCCTTTGACTCCTGTTCGCATGACTGAGTATACGGGATAGTCCGGGTGTTCTTCATCTTTTGCTTTTTGCTTGACGACTGCATAATCCTCTCCGAGCTTTTGTGCAAGGCGCTTACAGTGGAAGTCAATCCCGTGCAGGATGTCTTCTCTGAGTTGCTTATCACCACTGAGCCATCCCTGTACGATAACCTCAAGCTGGCTGTAGTCGATCTCTCCCATCTCACCGTCTTCACCGAACCGGCTGATGAACAGGCCCTTGACCTGCGACTTGTCACCCCGGGATACGTTCTGCAGGTTAGGATCAGAGGAAGACAGTCGAGTTGTCACGGTGTTCGTGTGGTTCAGGCTGTGATGAATACGTCCGTCGTACTCTGAGATCAGAGTCAACATGCCCTTGCGGTCGCCGTTCTTGTCTTCCTTCCAGTAGTACGTGCCGAGGTCTTTGTCGATCTTCTGACGCTCAGCAAGCAGCTTCAGGAAGGGAACATTCCGGTTACCAAGTGACTCAATGACATCTGAGCTTGTAGAGTAGACAGGTCCGCCCTTCGCGTCTTCACCAGCAGCTCTCCACTTCTCCTCACCGTGGGTATACCCCGGGAACTTGAAGCTGTAGTCTTGCTTTGAGCCCTTTGGCTTGTCATAGTCAGGCACCGTGACGTTCTTGAACTTCGGCGCACCTTTATTCTTGCCGCTCTTGTAAGTGTCCTGTGCCTGCAGACCGTCCACACTATCCCGTGTGCATCTGTATAGGAGTTGATCTGCTCCAATAGTGCATTTTGATGGGGGTACATCGGCTGCACCGTCAAATAGAGGCCACTTTTCAGTCTTGTTTGCATACAAAGGCTCCAGTGTTTCTGGATCGGTGTGTTGTGTCCACCGCTGGTACTTGGCGTGGCCGCCGAAGATCAGGAAGGACTTGTGGAATCGAGAGCCCCAGTTGAACTCAAGTTCAGGTGGCAGCTCGGGTATGTACTGCAGTAGCTCAGCGTCCAGCTTATCAAGGCGCTCCTGAAGCTCCTCTCGCTGCCTCTCGCCCTTCTCTGCATCCAAGGTGAGGCCATTGTACTCCATCTCTGTAGTAGCCAGCAGGCCGTCCATACGGAGCTTCAGCATCTCCATGAAGTTGGGGTGCTGCTTCATTGCCCGCTTGAGCTGGCCGAGGAACACCTTCTCCGTGTTCACACCGTCACCCTCGCTGTACTCCTGAAGGATGTCCTCTTGGATGTCCGGGGTATCAATGCCCTGATCCCAGTGCTGCTTTACAACATCAGGCTTCAGTGTACCGCCGTAGCGTTCTACAATACTATCCAGACTACACATCTGAGACTCAAGAGACTGGCCTTCGAGCAGGTACTCAGCGTACTGAGTATCCCAGATACGGCCACCGCGCTTCAGGAAGTCCTGTAGCTCAGGCAGGTGCCAGCTATACAGCAGGTCGAACTTCAGGTTGTGTCCGACAAGCAAGGTAGTACCGGGCTTGATGCCGATAGTGAACTGCTTGGGATCAGTGCTGAAGTCTCTGTAGTAGGCCGGCAGAAACCGTACCTCGACTGGCTTCTTGAACTCCTTGTTGATCACGATGAGTGCATTGTTGTCCGGGTGGAACGGTGAGGCCTTTCGCTTCCGGTATCTACGTATGTTTGTCTCATAATCTAAAACCAAGTAGCTCATGGTGTTACCTTACGTGTTTATAAGTCTTCCAGTTGACGATGTAGGATATGACCGTAGCAGACACCCCATACTTTCTTGCCATTGCTCGGCCCCAACCGTTATATTTATCTAGATATGCTGATCGGATTGCCCGGACATCATCCTCAGATAGCTTAGCTAGAACGCGGTCTACTGCTCTGCCACGTAGCCCTGTATCGTAGGCATGCTGCCTATTCTCGGAGGCAGTAGCCCACTCAAGGTTGGTTACTGCGTTGTTAGTCTTGTCTCCGTCAATGTGGTTGACTTCGGGCTTATTCTCGGGGTTTGGTATGAACGCCTCTGCCAGTAGCCTATGTACTTTTGTCTTCTTACCTGCCACTGTCACGGAATGGTATCCGTCTTTGTTTAGGTAGGGCTTCAATGCCCTACCCTTAACTCCTAATATAGTCCCATCCCGTCTCAAGGTACAGCCGTTAATCTGCATCGAAGTACCTCGCTGCGTTTCCATCAAAGAACACCTCCGCCCTAGGGTCACCGGGCTTTCCCGGAACACGTAATTTATTCTTCACTACTCCGATGCCACGAAGGCTCTCTGAGTTAAAGTCGTTTGATCTGCCGAGCATTATCTGGAAATCTACTGCGCCCTGTTTACCAGTTTTTGAGTCTTTAAGCATTGATATGGTTGGGAAGAGTAATCCATCCCCTTCATTACTTATTTGTGAGGTGGCTAGACCAATGCACCCGTACTTTACGCACCACTCCCTTGCCTCCTGATACATTGCCTCAAGGGCCTGATCAGTACGTGAACCCTGTGCCATACCGGCGAACCTGATGTTGTCAATCATGTCGAACACGATAATGCAGGGCCTCGTCTGCTTGATCACATCCTCTACATCGTAGTGATTCCAGCCGTGTATATCCAGAATCCGGATACGGTTAAGGGAACCAACAGCCTTGATGTAGGCATCCACCAGCTTCCCTTTCTTGTGCAGTGCTACGCACTCAGGCAGGGACAGGCCGACAGCAGACTGGTACAGCCGGGGCTTGATCCTTCGCCCTGGTCCCTCGTTGTTCAGCCAGAGGATGAATGGCTCTTCCCGATCAGGGAATGCTTCAGGCAGTTGAGGTGCCATGTACGTGAGGTTGTCTGTCAGGAATGTAGTCTTGCCCGTGTCAGGGCGGCCACACACCAGTCCAAAGTCACCTGATGCCATCGGTCGGATAGACTCTTGAAGGCACCGTAGACGCCACCTGACGCCCCTTACATCCTCATCTGCGGATAGTAGGTCACCGATGTCGTCGTCAACGAACTGGATGTCGCTTTTCTTCTCCAGATCAGTCTCTGCCCGTTCAATGAGCTTACCGATCTCCCGGGTGATGTTGACATCCCCGCCGTCGTTGTACTTGGTCAGTAGCTCAGCCATCTTGGCAGCGTAGTCCTGCTCAACGATGTTCGATACGAAGTTCTGTCGTATGCTGTCCGGCACTGACTCCTTAAGGGCCTGCTTCAGAACCAGATTGTAGTGCGTCTTCTGTTCAGGGCTCAGCTTTGGATGCCAGAACCCGAAGAACATAGACTTGAATGATTCAAGGTTGATCCTCTCTTCGTCGGGGTTGTCTTTAAAATATCTGCCGTAGTCTTTGAGTATCGTGTCGGTTGCTGGATCAAGCAGAGCTTCAGGTATGATCCTCCTGAGCCTGTCGTAGTCCTCCCGCTCTCGCAGAATACGGAGACAAGTTAGGTCAACTTGTGCCATAACATCTCCTGAAGTTCTCTGTGGCTGTATAGTTTCGGGTCGCGCTCTGAGGTCATCACCCTGTATGGCTGGCCTATCATCTCAAGGCTTCTCTTCAGCAGCCGGGTCGCCTTCTTGCCGGCGCTATCCGGATCGAGCCATATCAGGCAGGAGCGAAAGGTCGAGAGGTAGTTGATCTGGCCCGGGCTAGGAGACGTTCCAAGGATTGAAACACCTGCTGCACCTTGCACCTCTCCAACGCGAATTGCTGAGAGGATGTCCTCTGTGATGATTGCCGTCTGGCTTCCTCTATTTTCTCTCGGAGCTTCCGCCCCCGGCGCTCTATTTCTGCTTGAGAAGACGAGGCTGGACTTGTTGACTTTCGGGTTGAGGTATTTAGGAACCTGACCATCGTATATAGCCCGTCCCTGATAATACTCAAGCCGCCGTATACCACTCCGATTGGGAGTAGAATACACAGGCAGATACACCCGGCCATAACGAGGGCTGTACCCGATATTGTACTCAGCCATGAGACGCTGCGTGATGCCAGCTTTCGACAGCCAGCGAACAGCAGGCCAAGGGAGATCACGCCTAGTAAGGTCGTGAGGGAGTATAATCTTGAAATCATTGTGATCACCTGCAGCGGCATTCCACCGCTCTACGATTTTAGAAAGGGCTCGTTGGCCGTGCGGCTTGAACCCGCCTTCGTGGCACCTGTGGCACCAGCATCTGAACCCCTCTGCCGTGTGCTCTATGATCATGGGCCTGCCTTCCCCGCAGTCGTGGCGTACACGGGCTGACCGGCCTTCTGGTAGTCGTTGTGCCTGCTGTAGCCACTCGCTGTAAGGTATTGACATGCCTCACCTCAATAATAAATCAGTAGTCGTACCCTTCTTCCCAGCGATCCTCGTCGATGAAGTCACCGCTGAAGTCCAGTTCACCTGTGAGCTCCTGCACTGCAGGACACTCCGGATCGTATTCGATTAAATCATCCATTACCTCTCCAAAATTCTTAACAGTTTAGGTATTTGATGAGTTCAGGCTCTACTCCAAAGGCACTTCCCTGTGCCGTCCTGTACTACTGTTCCAAAATAACCCGCCATGCAGCAATCTTGCTGCTGTTCTTGCGGTGGTATTCCTTCTTGCGCTCTACCCGGGCCTCCAGCTTCCTGATCTGCTTCTCCAGAGACTCGTTCTCCGCCACCAGTTCAGCACGTGACTGGAAAGGCTTCTCAGGAACAGCAGCAGCCTCGCACACAGTATCGAACGGCTTGACCACAGGTGCATTTTCGTCCGCCGGCTTCAGCTCATACGGTGCGTAAAACCATAATATTTTACCGACGCCATCGGGCCGCACACGTACTCTTTCATCCCCCGGGTAAGTCACGGATTCGGACACATCCACGACAGTGCCATATCCACCAGTAGCCTCCTCCATAGTAGGATTGCTGCCATACGCCCCGTGGCCTACGATCTTAACAATGTCGCCCTCTTTGTACTTATGCTCCGCATCCTGCTCTTTCACCTTCTCTACCTCTCTGTGCAGATAGTTGACTCCAGATGGAAATGCAGGATGTGCTACCCTGATCATGTTGGCGCGTACATCCTTCACCGTTCCAACTTCACCCCTAACCGCCCGCATCGCGGGGGTCATTCCATAGTACGAGGAATCGCCTTCTCCAATGAGGATACGCACCCTATCGCCTACTTTAATCCCGTGTAGAATTTCCATATCTTTCTCCTCAGAACCAGTCCGGTGCTTCGTAAAGTGGGAAGGCAGCCATTGCATCTTCTTGCGTGTCGATCTCTACATCGTCCGATGCCTCGTCTATAGCAGACTCCCAGAGATTATCCTTGTTTACTCCATACAGGTCTATCAGCAGGCTAGAGTACTCTCTCAGGTAAGCAATGAACCGCTCATCCCTCTCATCTACCGCACGAATAAGACGCTCAAGGCGGTTGATGCCTTCATCCAGACAGTCATCCCAGCTTGCATCGAACAGATACTCGTACACAAACTGCTCTTCGCTGTACAGCATCTCGATCAGCACTACATAGCAGCTGCATCTCTCGGCCTCCTCGTAGAACTCAGGAATAGCTGCACTCCACCCGGCAAGGCACAGTGTGGTACCACATGAGGTATCTCCGGCCCATTGACCGATAGTCCTAGCCACGTGGCCGGTGTCTGTGCTTGCACTGCAGAACTTCCGCATGTCAAGCCGGCTATCAACCATGCTGTAGTTGTCTTTCAGGAATTGCAGGAGGACCTTAAGGTTATCTCCGTTGATGATCTCACGTACAGGGATTGTGTTAGACATAATTATTCTCCGGCTAGTGCAGTATAGTGCCCGATAAGGTGATCAACCAAACGCCAGCGGGCAGCGGCGTATTCGCCCTCTTGCCACATCAGCTCTTCTCCTACCCTGTAGTTTCCTAGAATAGGGAAGACGTGATCGCCGGATGCTGCTGGATCATCCCAGTTCTCGAATGGAATATCCCTGCTCTCTTCCCAATACTCAACGAGTTCGCCTTCGCCGTCCTCGTCTTCAAGTGCGTGTTCTATATTGGTGCAGATGCCGCAAACGACATATACCGGACCGTTGTCCTTTAGTGCCTGAAGTGCCTGCAGTACATTAAGTGCCTTCTCTTGCTCAGTGGACTGTGTCATAGATTGAACTCCTTCAGCTTCCGCTCGATGAACTTGGCTTCTCGCATAAGCCGCGCCTTGTCTTTGTTCAGTTGCTTCCTGAACCTGTACGGGGTTGTGCTGATCTGCTTCAGCTTCCGCTCAAGCTGATAGTAGCAATGATTCAGTGCTCGCTCAAAGAAGACGGGTGTCCTATCTCCATTCAAGCCAGCACCAAGTACGGGAGTAGAGCTATTAATTTGGGTCATTATTGCACCTTTCTGGATTGGAGTTCGTTGTTGAGGATTACGCGGTTGGTTATCAGCTCGTTGGCCTGCTGATTCAAGCGGGCATCTTCTTCGGCTGATTCTGGTTTGAGGGAGGACCTGTACAGGGTGATTGCCCGGAGTTCAGTCGTTATCTTATCGGCTTCCTGCTGGACAGCCTCAGTTGGTATGATTGCCATGCTCATGGTTGTGTCCTATGAGGAGGTGTATTTGTTGCGTGGGTTGTTGGCTGGTTTAAGAATCCGAAGAGTTCAGGCTATACGCCACCTCGAATCCCGACGGTTGTTTGGTGCTGCTACAGTGAGGGTTTATTCGATGTCGCAGACAGGGCCAGAAGTCGGCGCTCTAGGTCAGCGTAATCCCAGCTAACTATTTCAGCATACAGCTCAGCCTCATCTTCGGCGTCTAGCTTACCTCGTAAGAAGTCAGTATATGCTTCAGTATCTGGCTGGTACGGATTGTACTCGCGCCCTGCCCGGTAGAACATCTTGCCGAGCTCGTAGGCGGCAGGTGTCTTGTTGTCTGCAGTTTCTCTTGTGTCCTGCATGGCTACTCTCCGATAGTTGTCATCTGTACTTGTCCCTTGGTTATGCGGACGTTGAATCGGCCAATTCGGTGAGACTTCTGGGCAACCAGCCTAACCTCTGGGCCTGCACTCATGGCGAACTTTGACCAGCTCCACTCGACACTGCCCATGTCAGTTACGCCACACTCTTTCACCATGTCGGGATCGAAGCGGTACACCACAGACTCGACCCCCTTTGCGGTTGCCTTGGCATTCTTAGCGGCCTCTATCAGACTGTCGCCTTTACCCCAGTATCCACGGGCTGTAATGATCACGTATTTCATGCTGTCACCTGTGCATCAAAGAGTTCTTGAAGTGTTTCATCTAGCTTGTACGTCATAGGCAAGTCCATTAGGTGAATCATCTCATCCCTGTGTGCTATCATCTGGAACTGTCCGGCATGGCTGAACTCCCGTGGCACGATATATACACCAAGCACAGAGTACGCCTCCTCGTCCTTCAGCCCGTCCTCAATAAAGAACCAGTTCTTGTACTGACTGAACTTGCTGAAGCCAAACAGGTAGTTCATATACGTACCATCGTTACGGAGGTAGTCCCAATGGCCGGCTAAACCCGCATCGCGCTTTGGTGACGGGTGGGCTATCCTTAGATCGAACTCGTCTGTATCAGTGATACCATAGATACAGCGATCCACTGCCCCGTTTCTATACGCCCCGGGGCGATTACCGGGCTCATTGTTCTTAGATTCCACCCGCAGCATTACCCTGTACTCACCCGACGCCAGCATGGCCAGCGCCTCTGATCTCTTAAGCGGCCCCTCGACTTGCGTGGCCCCTGCATCCAGACCCACGTATCCAAATTGCGCCATGACGCACCTCAAATGTTCACTTGTACTTGAAGAAACAGGCCCAGTAAACCAGACCCACCAAAGCTAACGGGGCACCCGCCTGAATAGCGGCGAGTACCATCTCATGCACTGGTATATTCCACCTGCCGGGCAGGCTGCCATCCAGCACCGAATAGTGTCCCATCATCCCAGTACCATACGTAATCCTTCTGATAGATACCTTGGCACCCTTCAGCCTGCAGCAGGCCGTTAAGGCGCTCTTTTGTGGTGACTGTTTCCCAACCTGAAGCGGTAACATACAGCCCGCCATCATCATGACGTGAAGCAATGGCGTTGCCGTGCAGGAGCATAACAGCCCCATTTACTCCGGCAATTACTTGCATGTTGCCGCGCTTGAAATCCTCGTTATTCCTGAAAGCGTTAACTGCATCTCGCGTGATCTTTTTCATTTCATGCCACCTTGCGGAGTTCTTCTATTCTCTCCGCCGCTGCTGCTTTGGTATCCCGGGCCTCAATGAAGACACCACGGAACAGTATGTGCCAGCTTACACGGGCTGGGCTCCGCTTGATCTGAAAGTCATCCCTGCTAAGCATGGAATACCCCCACATAATCGGCAGAAGTGGATTTATAGAGCCAATCATCTAGCTCATCCTCTGTCCAGCTTGTCTCAACTATCACCTGAGAATACGTGACATCTTCGCGGTATACGCCGCCGTCTCTTACAGAGTAAACTTCCGGCTGCTCAGACAGCTCAACTATGAGCAAAGACTGGTCATCTGTACTAACGTCAATACCTAGCTTACGCATAGAAATGATCCTTGATGTTATTGGCAATCAGCTCAGCCGTGCCATGGTCGGTGTAGTCTGCAATCAGCTCATAAGGAGCATTGCCCTGTACTAGAAAGAAAGACAAAATTCTACCGTGTATCCCCTCGTCTAAATCAGGGTGCACAAAAGTCAGCGAGCTTGTCTCAGTATCCAGAGTGAGCTTGATTATCTGATTGTCTGTGAAATCGGAGGAGACAAAAACAGACTCCTCCTCGTCTGTGATCTGAACAGGGGAGTACCCCTTTCCTCTGGCCTGATTCAATAGACGGTTTATTACTTCGTAATACTCAGAACGACGATTAGACATAATTCACCTCAAAACACACGTTGCATGAATACGACATCAGGTTGTCCCGGTGTCCAGTTAGCTACCCGGCCAACTTCCATGAAGCCGTTGCGCTCATAGAATCCGACAAGGTAGCCGTCGAAACAATCCAGACGGTTTGCCCCCCGTTCGATTGCCTGCTTCACTAGCTCGTCACCTGAACGACGGATCATACTGAACAGGGCGATCAGTTCACCGTCCCACTTCACAATGAAACCATACCGGCCATTGAAGTCCAGATAAAAGCCGTCCTCGGCAGTGGTAGCTTCAGCCACCTCATATACCGGACTTGTGGAGTCGTTGATTTTATCGCTTGCTTGCTTAGCTTCAGCAAATACAGACAGAAACACGGTTTTAGATACAGGTACTACAGGATCAATGTACATAGAGCCCCCTAGAGCGTCTACAGTGGATTTACTCGGCCACCCTATACGTTGGCATAGGATGACCTGATAAAGCTACTGTATGGAGTGTCAGGTTGGTTAAGCGGCCTTCTTAGCTACCGCTGTCACATTGCCGGTATTCTTCTTCAGACTATCCGGCTTTTTTGGCATATCAGCAGCGCCTACCTGACTCTGAACAAACTGCTCCAGCGCCTTCAGCTCCTTGTCAGACATATGTACCTTGTCTGCCTTCTCGGCATCCTTAGCGGCCTCACTGGCCTGATAAGCCTGTTTCAATTGCCTGATCAACATGGCCTTAAAGTCAAAGCCCTTGTACGGATTCGCTTTCTTAACCTCGAACCAGTTAACAGCCTTGGCCTCGTTGAAGTTCTCCACGGTCAGCATGGACTTATCCAATGACACGTTACCTTCGGCATCGAAGTTGATCCCGACTTTTGCGAACCAAGCGACCAGAGAATCACAGCGCACACCGGCCCCTAGGCCATCGACGAGCTTTTTGGCGCGGGACACGTTACCGCTCCCCTTACCGGCAGCATGGCTAACAATGCCGACGGCAATGTGCTGAATCATTTCACGTTGGTTACGTGCACCAACGATAATCTGATCGATTGCGGTATCAAGCTGCTTTACGGTTTTGAAAGTCATTACAGTAGACATAATTCACCTGTTCTGTTTGAGTTCATCGAAAAGGACACTCGGTATTGAATGCCCTTTCTAATGGCCCCTCGCCTACTATGGACGAAGGGCAGAAAGCTACAACAATATCCATCCAGCCTAAACCAAATGGTATTGCGGCGCGCTACGGATTGGATACGGCTCGTGACACCTCATTACTGCGCGCATTTTCCCGAACGAGATTCTGTACTTCACTGTCCCGTATTGTGGCGGTTCGCATCTCCGCTATTTACACCCGGCAAATAATGAGAGGCTTAGAAGGGAATGCTATGACATAATAATGCCCGCTTGGTCCCTAATGCCTTGCTCACCTCGACCTAGTGAAAGCTACACTAGAACAGTGTTTCTTGAATCCCGAATTGTTAAAGAGTGACCGAATGTTCGCCAGTCGATGTGTCGCACTCTACAGACTTGCTTACCTTGTGTCAACCCTTGTTTTGTTGTCGGTTCAGATTGTCGTTTCTGAGTGTCTGCCTTAAATAGCAGTTCAGTTTCCTATCCGCCTAACTGGTAACTATTATGTATTGCCAGTCAGGGAACCGACTCAGTGAGTCAGTAAGGTAAGCGAGTTTTTAAAGAGCGAATCCGTATTGGATGATTCACAATTTACACCGAGATTCGACGGTGTGCAAGCTCTTTTTACAATTATTTTCTAGCTTTCTTTATTTCTTCAATAGATTCATATAGATACTGGTAGTTCTACAGTCTTCTATGCTGTCTTTCTACCTGTAGTTCTACTGTATCTATATGATTCTGTTCATTTTATTCAATCTGTTTATCTATTCTATCTTGCTATACTCTTCTATCTATCTGATTTATATAGATATTGTATACATTCTCTGTATCTATTCTTGCTTGTTATCTATATAACCTATTGATTCTATTACTATTATACTTGTACTGATTCTATAAACAGATACAGGATTATTGTAAGTGTATGAAATCATTAGAGAAATAATAGCTATTGGTAGTTCTATGTTCTGTTTCTCCTACAGTGAGGGTTAATTAAAACAGTACTAATATCAGTTACTTAGTTAGTACTTAGTAGCTACTGGTAGTTCTATTGGTAGTTCTACATTCTGCCGGGAGTGTAGACAGGGCAGGAACAAGCGGAGAAGGAGATAGATACAACCCGCCCCTTCCCCGCTGTACACGTTGCGGCGCTACCAGTTAACCAGTTCAACGTGTCACTGTCACAGGAACGGCCTGGCCGGCTCTGTGACTGTCCGTGTCAGCCTCTCTCGCTGTCTACAGTAGCTGTCTACCTATGGAGCTAGGCCAACGTAGCGGGTCTGCCTTGTTGGCCATTGTAGGCGACGAGAGAAGCCTAGAGAATCAGCGTCTCTTACGCGAACGCGTGTCGCCTGCGCGTCGCGTCAAGAGGATCACGCGCTACGCGTCGCGTCAAGTAGTACACGCGAGTCTACTGAGCTGCGCCGAGGAGGCCCTATGGGGGTATCCAGAGCGCGTCGGTTTGTGAATTACCCCCTCGCATCTCTAGGGTGTTACAGCATTTGACATCCACCTGCGCTACCCGGCCTCAGGAAGACCAGTCCAGCCCATCAAGATCAGTGAGGTCAGTGAGGTCACCATCCAGAACCTGAGCGACGTACTGCCCCTCCAGCTCTATCAGCCGACTGCGCCGCTGCCCTACAGCCCTGTACGCATCCTTAACATCAGCAAGCGGGTGCCCCGGGTGATACTGCCCGTCGGAGTCCTTCCATACTGAGAATACTACAGTGCCTGCGTACTCCATGGACTCTATGGCCTCACGAAGCGCCTGCCGGCTACCTTCATCTCCTGCGTACCTTATGCCGTTGACGGTCACTCCCTCGGCCTCCTCCTGCTTTCGGATACCGGTGACCTGCGCTGCCAGTTGCTCTCTGGTTGGCTTGGTAAGGTCAGTGATCTCAGCCTGCGTAACAGGTTGCATGTCTGACTTGATCAAGTGGTCTTGTGAGCCATCAGACTCAAAAGCAAAAAGCTGTTCATTGCTGTCTATGTAATGTTTCATTTATCGTAACTCCCACCATGTATCCGCGACGTTAAAAGAATATGTAGACCCGGAAGGGATTATGACGTGACCCGTAGCGCCTGCACTGCCACCTGAATTTGTATTTATCGCAAGCGACATTGTAATGCCGTCTACCGTTACATGTATGTTTGTTGTGCTGGCGCTCGTATTCCCTCCATAAGTAACATTTGCTACTATAGGCCTTCCTGTACTGTTCGTGTAAGTGACACCGGCGGAGCGACTCGCGGTCATGTTCTGCCACGTCTGATTCCAGCCAAGCCTAGTGGTCTCTACCTGCACCGCTTTGTCGTAGGTTTCCTTCAAGGCCGACGAGGTTGGTACTGTAATCAGTGATGTTGAGCTGACTGAGGTATTCAGGTATGCTGTTGCCGCTGACCCCAGATTCCCCACGGTCCCAAGTCGCGTGTTCAGTACAGCCCCATCGGGAACAAGCGCCGGCCCGTTGCCAATGACTGGCATAGCCGCCTGTACAGTTCTCCCGTCCTCCATGTCGATCTCTGCTGCATTAGGGGCAGTAATGCCCTTAACTCGTGTTACCATTGCTATCTCCTTATGTTAAGGTCGCCCATCCCGACGTAGGCTATTCCAAGAGGTCGGGTAGGACTTCCAGTGCGTCCACTGGCGTTATTTAATTAAGCTGGATTAGACTGGTACTACCCAGCCCTGCTCGGTGAGCAGATACTCGACTTGAGCCAGCACATCAGCTTGCACCTCTGCGCCGCCGTGGGCAGCAGCATGATCTACAGCCATGTCGTGCATCCTACGGAAGTCACGTAGCTCAGGGAACGTAGCGTACGCTGCGAGAGTACTGGGTACTACAGTGTCTGCAGGAGCCTTCAGGGTGGTGCCGGAAATAGCAGCCACCTCGTTCTCGATCTGCCTGCCACGCTCTGCGGTATTGCGATTGATCACGGTATGCAGCCGGCTGATCTCTCCCCGAAGGTCGAGTGCAGGAGTCAGTTCAGTTACAGGGAATTCGTCTCTCAGAATAGCCATAGGTATTCCTCTATTGTAAGTTAAGTGGTACTGGCGCGACTAATAGGGTATCGACCGCGGCAACCGTTACGTATTCGTTCATAGCGTATCCGCACTCGGTATCGCCTCAAGCCCCCACGCCGCAAACTGCTCATGTGGATCAACACCAACCGCCACCAGTATCTCCCCCGACTGTATCGCAGCCACCGCTGCCTCGGCTTGTGTGCGGTCGTACTCAGGCGGTACGTGGTCTGGGTCAGGTGGTAGCGTCAGGGTTGACAGGGCATCCGTGACGACTGGCTTGCAGACGGTGTGTGCGACGGCGTAGGCAGTGGTGCCGTTGGTGTAGGTGGCCTGCTTGAATGCCTTGATGTCTGCGCTGGATTCGCCCATCAGGCAGGCGAGGTGGTTGGCCTCATTGATCAGGGACTCAGGAACGGCTAGGGTTAGGGTTTGGGAGTATTGGGTGGTCATACAACAACTCCGCTACGCTGCATCAGGTATTGATTGGTATTATCTCGCTCGGTGTCTGTCGGAGTTCGGGATAACCACACAAAACCATAGATTCGTCCTTTCATAAAGTGGCCGCCGAACCCTCTAAACAAAGTTAGCGTTGTACTTCCTGAAGACAGTGTTTTTGCCCCAAGCTCAATAATGGCTGACTGTTTCGGTATTACTTGTTGCCGCGCTACAGAGCCTTGCGTCTGCCAAGAAACTTGATTTTCACCAGCCGGGGGGCGAGCAGCACTATTGTCAGAAAGGGTGTCATACAAGACTACTGAACTCGGGTATCTTTGACGTAAAGCCTTTCGAGTGAATGGGGAATCTGTGTATTCTTCCAACAGGTTATCTGTTAACGCTGCTGGAGACCCTCCGTCTCTAAGGAATCTCCAAGGGCCGGGGTATTGCCCACCACCCGTCACGGCCATCGCTGTAGATATAAACCATTGCGTGCCGTCGTATGGGACAAGCCCTGAGGTATCTAAGAAGTCATCTACCCCATCACCCTCAAGCCAATGCAGCGCCCCATCGGTCCGATAGATAGGCCGTGATGCCGCCACAGACTGACTCGCGTGGTTGCCCTTCCCCGACTTATCCAGCATCAACCCAACTGGATCGCCATCCGCCGCGACAGGGGTTGTGCCTGCGCTGTCTTGGTAGAGGGTGGTCAGGTCAGATGGGTCGTACCATGCGCCTTGTTCGTTGTTGGCGAAGAGGGAGAGGGGAGAAAACAACGGAGAGCCAAATGGACTGTTTCCCCAGACCGACCTGAACAAGCTGCCTCTCGTCCAAGGTGGATGCCATACGATCATTTAGACACCTCCCATGTACTGGCTCCTGTGCTGACGAGGCGCAATGCAGTAACAGCACCTTCTATGGCAGCAGCTGTTAGTACAGTTACGTCGCCTTCGGGCCAATCAACCCAGATACCAGCTGCACTGTCGATAGCATCAGGGTGGCTAATGCTGTACTGAACCTTGGCGCTAGTTCCGGGCTGCACTACAACAATGGCAGGCTTGTCATTGACCTCAATAGACAGAGGCTCAGATGTACCATCTGTCACGGTTTCAGTATGCCGATAGGAGATACGCCCGGGAGTGTATGTTGCAATTTGCATCTTGTTCATATGCACCTCGAAAGTTAAGTTAGAATAGCCACCGGATAAACCTCGGCTGTGGAAGGATCATCCCGAGTGCAAGTGAGCCTATTATGAACCACCAGATCGGGATGCCATTGTTTGTTGTGCTCAGAACCTCAGAGGTCACTGAATCTATCTTGTCTGATTTAACAGCGGAACCTGTGGCCGTCTGAGCCTCCTGTGAGGACTCGTTCATGGTAACCGCTGTGTTGGTATTACTCTGCTCCTGAACGTCCCGTGCAGAGACTCTCAGGGCCGTCTCCTGCTCCTGTGAGGTTTCCTGCCCCTGAGAACTCCCGGTCAAGGGCTCTGAGGCACAACCAGCGAACAAAGCGCAGGCGATCAATAAAGCTGCCCATTTCATACCTGCGCCTTATCTACCTTCGCGGTAGCCTTACGGGAGCCTGCGGCTTTCTGTGTAGGCTTTTTAGCTTGCACTGGTGCCGTAGGTGCCCCCTTGTCTTCCGGCCCGTCTGAGAGCTCTGAGAGGCTGTCTAGGAGAAACTGCAGAGTCTCGCGGTATTTCTCTGTCTTGCTCTTACTGAGCCGCGCTGAGTTCCGGAGCTGCACCAGCTTCTGCCGGATACCCGGAAGCTGGTTCATGGAGTCCCGGGGCATGTCGGTAATCTCGATACGGTCTTTGATAGTAAAGCTCATTTTATCTCCTTCTATTCGGTCTGACGTGAGCCAGCATGTTAGGGCCATTGCTGACCGGGATGTTGTAGGGGTTCACACCTGTGCCGAACGGGTCACGCATCCAGCTATTGAATTCCTGCTCCCGCCTCTTGGCGATAGCCTGATCTTCGTTGATAGCCATGAGGTCCATGAGCTGACGTACAGCGCCTGCAAAGGCATCCAGCCTATCGTCGTGTATCAGAGCGCCCTTGTCCCGTGTGATCTTCTGTATCTGGAAGAAGAGCTGATACACGCTGCGCTTCTCAGTCGGATACTTCTTGCAGAGGTCTACATCCTTCTGTAGCAGAGACTCATTTACGATTACCCGGTGCCGGGACATTACAGACTCCAGCCGCTCAATGATCCTGAGTTCTTTCTGGCCGGACTCGTATACGTCAGTGGCTCCGATGTTGGGATCGAACTGGTGCCACATCTTTGCGAAGGCACCTTTACCGTAGTTCTCCTCTACGCAGACCTCTTTGACATTGAAGGCTTCCTTGATTGCGCTCAGGCCGGCATATACGTCTTCTGAGTATCCGCCCGGGAAGGCCCCTATGTCCATAAGGAACAGGTAGCCGTTCAGTGCATACACAACGGCGTATGCAGTCTCATCCCCATTCTGACCACCGCCAGCAGGGTCAACGTACATAAGCCTGTGCGTGTACTCGAAGTAGTCATTGCCGATGGGCACAGCTCTATAGAAGTCCTCAGTGCAGGCTGATTGTGCAGCCCGGTTCACCAGATGATCTGGAGTCGGCTGCCACACGAACTTGCCCGGGGCCTGCTCAAGATCAAGCGGGTACACCATCAGGTTCCTGATCTTTAGTGGGAACCGCTCTTGGTCCGTCAGGTCAGTACACAGCATGTGCTGGAGTTGGAAGTAGCTCGGCCCTTGGTCAAGCTCTTTGCTGACCAGTAGCTCCTCTGGAAGCAGGACAGGATCAGTTGGCTTGCCACGGTTTAAACTAGGTCCGCCTCCTTCTTGCAGTGAGGGGTTATTCTCAAGTCGCTCTCTGATTAGGGGCGCAAGGTTGTCCCCGTAGCCCGGTAGCTCTTCTTCTGTTGGGTAGCGACCCGGCCAGATTCTGATCTTGAATCCCCGGCCCGGGAGGCTGTTGTAAATACTGTCGCCAGACTGCGGTGTACCGAGATAAAGAATCTCACCTGATTGACAGATGGATGTGAAGTCCCGGCTGTAGTGCATGAGCTTCTCGCGCTGCACTGGTGTACGGGAGTTCTTGCTGGACTCGATGTCGTCCGCCAGAAGGATGTCTGCCCGCTTGCCCTGCATGTTAGACTCAATGCCGAGGCAGGCTACGCTGGGCGACTTCTCAGGACCCTTCAGCGAGTGATGTACATCAAAGGCATCAATGCCGGCGCGGTCCCCTGCTTGCCGGTCAGGCTTCAACGGAGCGAGGATGTCCCAGCTCAGAATGATCTGTATGATCCAGCCACTGATCTCACTGGACATGGTAGCGCCGGCAGAGAATATCAGGACCCGTTTAGTGGGATCATGAATCAGGTTCCATACGCAGTAGAAGGCGGCGATAGTGGTCTTAGCCTGACTCCTCTGCGCCTGAATCATCTTGAACTTGTGGTTATCAAAGTCCATGAACTCAGCGATATCCAGCTGAATGTCGGTGCAGGTGAACCCCATGAGCTGAGTGATGCCGTCATACAGGAAGTCACTGAATCTGGGGTAGTAGTCCTGCAGTGCTTTGAGGTCTTCCCACCTCTGTAGGGCGAGTACCCCTGATTCTTTGTCAGCCATAGATTAGTCTCCAACGGCGCGTAGCTTGTTCTTGCCCTTCTCGCGCATCTCTCTGAGTTTCTTTTGTACCTCTGAAAGCTCGCCGTCGGTATCCACATCAGCGGTAACCTCGTTCTGCTTCAGAAAGTTGTTCATTGCTGTCAGCTCAGCCGGCGACAGCGGCATAACGAAGTTATCTTCTTCGTCCTCTTCATGTTCTTTCTCGGCATCCTTGAGCACAGTATCTAGCCGGTAGTTGTAATACCGGGTGAGCATGCCATGCAGTTTACCAAGATCGTCAACGTGTCCTTTGCTCATATCTCTCGCGCTCCTCTATCTTGGTTTCAACCCGGACCATTATGCGTGTCAGGTTGTCTACCTTACGAACCAGTTCCTTCTGGATTTCTGTCGAGTTATCGTTCTCAGTTTCGAGAGCTGTAATCCTTTCTGAGTGCCCCAGTGTAAATGTGCCTACTACCCCCAATGTGGCAGCGGCCACTGCGGGGGCAGCATAATCCAGAAACATCTGGCGTATCATACTGCCTCCTGATCTGTTACCTAGTTCACGTACATATCAACAAAGTCCTGTGCTTCAAGGCCCTCAAGAAACGTGATTGTGCTTGGATTAGTCTCCACGAAGTCAATCCCCTCAACTTGATGTACCCCGTTGACAAACACCTGTAAGTTGTTTACGCCTAATGCATACGTGACATCCCCAAGATTGAATACAGTCTGTCCGGAGGATGCTATCTTTCGAGTCTCTCTCTTTCTGGTCGGTACACTGCCGGCACCTGAGTCGAGCAGGGCTACAACTTGATCTCTGTTTACGGCAGAGCTTCCTGTGTTGCCGGCAGCCACGTTCCTTATGGGATGACCGTTCATGTTGATTTCGGTGCTAATACTGCCGAAGCCGAAGCCGTCGAGAAGTTCATGAATAGCGTTCAGCAGATGATCAAGGCCACGGTCAGCAGTAGCCTCAGTGAGAATCTCACCGTCGGCAAAGTCCACAGCCGGCTGGTCTTTATCCATGATGCGGCGAATGTTCACGGTTACGCCAGCAGCAGGTGCTGCACCGTCCAGCTCAATCAGCCCGTCATTGATCCATGTGAACGTGCGTTCTAGCTGCTCACCGAGACCGTCTACCTCTCCTTCTACAAATACATGAACGCTGTCCCTAGAGAACAAGCCGTTCTTGAAGTTCACTGCGAATTGCTTAGTAGCGCCATCACCGACGGGGGTGTTCACAGAAAAGGCCATAGGATTCCTCCAATAAAAAGAAGGAGCCCGCAGGCTCCAGTGTTAGTCTTCAAGCATTAGCTGCATCAGCGTCTTGCCGAAGATAGTAGTACTCAGCGGCAGCGCCATGAAAGCACCGCGAATGTCTGCGTCCGATACGTCACCCATGAGGGCTTTGCCCGGGAGTGCGCCAGCCTTGGCGAACTTGTTGATCTGCCCTGCAGCCGGGATGAAGTCGATTACATCGAACTCATCCACTCTATTGCCTGTATGCCCCATCTTCCGAGTGTTCAGTACATCAGGTGCCAATCCAAGCTGATTCGCTACTGTGCCGATCTCAGGCAGCACAGAGGCCATTCCCATGTAGTTCACAGTCTGCTTGATCAGGTCTTCCTGCTCCAGCTCACGGTCGCTCATGGCAGCCTTGATAGACTGTATGCCATAGGATACAGCGAAGCCGTACAGGATAGTCTGCATCGTAGCTTGGTCATGGAATCGCAGATTTCGCAGTAGCTGCTTCTCGAACGCCACCATAGGGAAGTGCCTGAACTGCGTCAGCAGTGAGCCAACAGTCTTGTGCATCCAGTTAGATGTCTCGCCGGCAAGCTGCCGCTGTACTACCTGTGCCGTGTGGCGATTGATAGCGATAGCGAACTGCTCAGCCGTCTCTTCCGGCCATTTGGTCAGGTTGATCTTGGTCATTGTACCGTTCGCATCGAACTCTGCGTACTTGTTGATCTGCTTGATTGCATCCTGCAGTTGCTCAGGGTTCATGCCGATGTCTTCCATACGGGCAGCAGACTTAGCTATCTTCTCGGGGTTCCGTGCCAGATCGGCGAACTTGTTGACCATCATCTTGGCGGCCATCCTATGCTCCATGTGCCGCACAGTGTTCATACCGCTGGCATAGCCGAGCAACACACTGCCTCGACCGAGGCCCTTATCCAGAACCTTTCCCCAAGTCTGTAGGTCCATAGCGCCGCTGATCTTATCGTCGATCACAATGTCGGGGCGATACAGTAGGTGGTCATAGTCAAACTCACCCAGCAATGGCCTAAGCTCATCAATAACTCCTCCGGCCTTCTTTGGTGTCCGGGCCAGCGTAGCAATGTCGTCTACTGCCGGCATAGCCTTAGCAGCAGCCTTGAGGCCGAGCCGCCCTACTACAGTACCAATCTCCGCAAGCTGTGCAGCACCTACCATACCCAATGAGGAGATGGTGGCTGCTTGCTGCAGACGACGGGCATTCTTGTTGATACCACCAGCGATAGGAGTAGCAGTGAAGTAGGACTTGATGTCGTCCAAGAACTCAGACAGGTTATCGTCCTTTCCGTCCGCCAGCCCAGCTACCCGAGCATTATCTTTCATGGCAGCAGACTTCCAGTTGTTCCAAATTGTGTCGTTCGTGAATCCCTTCTTTGCCATTGCTGCTCTGCCGGATACATCCCGGGCATACTTGCTGGCGATACTGTTGAGATCATTGTCTACAAGGTCAATCAGGGACAGGTCGTTCACTTGCTGGTTCAGATCAATCTTGGTCCGACCCTTGGTAAAGCTGGGCCCAGCCTTCGCTTCTCGTGCATCCAGTACCCTCATCATGCCATTGATCTGTTTGTCTTCAAGACCCATTCTCTCTAGGGCTGTGCGGAGCTGTCCGCGTTGGTTCTTCTGCAGGAGTCCAGCAATGTTGGCATCTACTCCAGCAGTACCGTCCAGTGCCCGCTTAACTACAGCGGCTGCAATCTCGTCTGCCATCTCTTTCGGGATGTCAACGGACTGATAGCCCCGGCTGATCAGTGCAGTTGATTTACGCTTACCTGCGCGGAGGATAGCTTGCCCACTCCACTGTAGTGGCACATAGCCCTTACGCGGAGGAATGTCCTGCATAGCCTCCCAGCCAGACTTCTTCCCTATGTTCAGTGCCTCTTCCATCATCTCGTCCCACTTGTCCGCAGCAGCAATAACACGGGGGTTCGTGATCTGCGTTTCCCGTCCAGTGGTCCTAGCCTCAAGAACCTCTCGTACCTGACGGTCGAACTTGGCCCGGGCCTCGGTGTGGAAGTTGCGCTTCCAGAAATTGTAGCCTGATTCCTTGGCCCATGCAGCAGCTTCCTCGTTCAGCGGGATCATGCCCCGGGAGAGGATTCTACGCTCGTACATATCTTTGTACATGGCGGCTGAGTTCTGCCGGCCCAGTGTACCTGTACCTCCCTCAAGTAAGTCATTCGCAATACGCTTAACTACGTTGGATGGGTGATTCATCAGTCGGGTGAAGTCACCGGAGAGAATCTTGCTTTTTACTGCAGCAGTGTTTGTGAGGTCTGCATCAAGCCGCTCTTTAATGCGGTTGGAGGAAGCCCACTCGTTAGCTGCATCCAGAATGTCGTCTTCTGTACCGGAGGTGTCTACGATCTGGGGCTCATAGTTCCTGTTGCGCATTGCGCCAGCTGAATCGTCTGCGGCGAGTACAGCGTCATCAACCAGCTTACGGTCCATGTCATCTCTGAGCTTCTGGCTGGCGATCTTCATGTCAGCCTGTAGGTCTTCCCATGATCCAGCTACGCGCTCACTGACTGTAACGGTCTTGGTGCCACGGGGCTCAATACCTGCGAAGCTGTACGCCTCGTCAAGTTGCTCAGCAATGTCGGAGCCTACGTTGGCTTCTGGGTCCAGCCTGCCAAGCTGCCGAGCTACATCTTCTTGTACTCTGGCTCTCTTGGCTTTACTCACTGTCTGGAGATTCGGCAGAGAATCAAGTACCTCTTCTGCCTCAATACGTGCAGATATCTCGATAGGCCCTGTTCTACGCTCGGCTCTGCGTCCTGTAGACACTACAGCGTCTCTGGTGATGGTTTGTGGTCTAGGAGGACCGTACACGTCAGTCAGGTCTGTAACGCTCTCACGGACGCCTGTAGTAGCGCCAGCGGCCTCTGTAGCTGCTTCAGTAGCAGGACGTACAGCATCGTCGGCAGCACGGGCAGGCGCACTGGGTGCCTTCGGCTTCACAGCAGCGCCAATTGAACCACCGAGCACAAAGCCGAAGGTGCCCGCGTACAGGATGTCTTCGCCGTCCTTCGTGTAATCGTTCGCAGCCAGTACAGCTTCTGCACCAGCAGCGGTTCCACCTGTTACCAAGCCTAGCCGTACAGCGTTAGCCATACGGTTCACTTTGTTTGTCCAGCTTGCCGCAGCATTCCACGGCACATAGTTCTCAGGAGACAGCACAGCGCCGATGAGGCTGGCGGTGATACCTGTAAAGCCTGAGTCTGCAATAATCTGTTGGTCAGCTAGATCGTCTAATGCCCGCTGTCTTTCGTAACGGGCTGCGTCCAGCGAAGCCTCCCGGGCAATGCTCGGGTGCATATACTCAGGGAGTCCTTGGAGTAATTCGTCCTTATGCTCCTCGAAGCGGTAAGATAGGTCAATGTCCTCTGGCTTCTCGGATGCCAAGGCATCAAGTACATTGTATGCGAGGTTCTCCCTTCGGAAACCAGCGCCTACAGCCTCAAAGAAGCCCGGGGATTGCTCCTCGGGTTTCACTTGAGTGTAGCGTTTCATCCAAGAAGGGGCCGACACAGCAGGGTCTTGTTGTTGCTGTTCGACATTCTCTGTTACATCGGCCATATAGCCTCCTTATTTAAAACGTGGTTGGTTCATGATACTGATGAGTTTATCTGCATATTTCGGATCAGTGGCGTAGCCTGCTTCTTGTAGTGCTCTGGCCTGTTCCTCTGGACTATCCGCAGCAAGTGCTGCTCTGTATCGAGGATTGTCATACAGGAAGTCTCTGAATCCCTGCACGGCCTCGGGGAAGCTGTTAAATGACCGGAAGCTGTCTACCATGTTCACACGTTCACCATCTACGATCTCGTGCGTCATGAACTGCTGGCCTTCTCCCTTGATACCGAAATAGTTATTACCTTTCACTGATGAGCCCCATCCGGACTCAAGTGCAGCCTGCGCCGCTGCGACCTCCGGGAAAATCTCGGTGTCTGCAAGCAGTGCCCGGGTAGTCCGTAGTGCGTCCTCTGCGAATGCCTCTGGAGAGTCTGCCCGTGGTGTCTTAGGCAGGTCCGGGTGACGACTGCGTTGGTACTCGTCGAACTTACCGGCCTCCAGCAGACGCTGCTGCTCTGGTGTATTCTGATTGCGTGTTGCCTCACGGGCTCTCTTCCACGCTTCGAATTCACCGTCGCTACGCAGACCGTGGTCCTTAACGACCTTGGTCTTCAGGGCCTTTCTTGCAAGATGCTCTGCATTGCGGTCCATGTCTTCTTTGGTGCTGATCATCGTGTTAGCGAGTCTGTCAGCCTCTTCCTGAGTCATCAGTCCATCAGCGACCTGTTGTGCTAGGCCACTGTCCATCACCTGCTGGCGTAGCCCCTCGCGGTTAGGTGCCTGCTCTTCTTCAATTGCAGCATCTACTCTCGACTCCATAACGAAGGAACCTAGCCAGTTGGATAGTGCGGCTTCAGCCTGCTGCTCTGTGTAGATTCCGGTGTTAACGGCCTCTTCCATCAGCTTCATCTTGCGAGCCTGCGTCTTCTCTGCGGCACTCATCTGGCGTACCTGCTCCGCCTCCTGCGGAACCAATACATCAGCATGATAGGCTGCGCCGGCTGCCTGCAGGTCAACTGAGACTACATCAGAGATCACCCCGTTCTCGTTCAGGTTACCAAACATCAGCGCGTTACTCAGGGGATCGCCCATGAGCACAAGGTTATCAGCATCGAAGTCCGGGTTTGCTTCAAGGATCGCATTCTTCTGGTATTCGATTGCGCCCTCAAGCTGCTTGTCGCCAATGTTCATCCGTGCGGCGAGGCTCTTCCCGCCATTGTAGATTAGTGAGTCCCCTACCTGCTCATGTGTTTCCATGATCTTAATCCGGGCAGCTTCTACGGCAGCCTCTGGATCAGGGTAGCCTGTCTGCATGTACGTCTCTGCCAGCCGGTTAATCCGCTCCCGTACCATACCCTCGTTGCGGATAGGGGTAGTTACGCCAATGGCATCTGTCCAGCTACGGGCATTGAAGAAGCCCTTGCCCATGACAGTATCCACTTCTGCTGTGACACGCTTACGCATATCGGCCCGCTCTTCAGTGGTCAGCTCTCTGGCGTTCTCTTTGTTCGTGCGAACCATAGCCGCTGCATCCCGCAGAGCCATTCCGCCGTACTCGCTGAGGTTGTAGATGTTCTTGAACTTCACCCGGTTCTCTGCACTCATGTGTTGCATGGCAAGATCAGGATTCTTTCGGTAGTGCTCAACAACCGCTCCGTATGTGTCTTCGAAGTCTGGACTGATTGTGCCATCTGGTCTGAACGGATTGGTAAAGCCTGCGTCCCATTTCGTCTTGTAGTCATCGAATACAATATTGTTCTGTGACCAAAGATCGAGTGTCTGTTGACTCTTCTCGTTCTCGTTCAGCTCTGGGTTGTTCATAACCTCAGAGAATAGAATCCTCATTGTAGTCTGGTGCTGCTTATTTGTGAGTCCGGGAACCTTTGCCAGATCGCCGTTCCGGGCATCCTCAAGGTAGACCTTATTCAGCATGTTCTTGTGCTGAGTTGTCCTGAATTTACCTTCAAGATTGGCATAGTAATCGTTCGTTTTGCGCTCCGGCCACTGCTGCTGGAACTTACTCATCATCTCACGTACTTCTTGTACGGAGCCTGCCGTAGAGATTCCTGCCTCAAGGTCAGCCAGATCGTGCTGGTAGGACGTATCCAACTCACCGCGCTTGTTGGCCGTGTAACGAGTCTCTGCAGCCAGTAGCCTGCGCTCCTGTTCTGGGCTGAATTCAATACCTTGATCACGCACGTAGTTCAAGGCAGTAGGATCACCCATATCCAGACCGAGTGCAGCCACGTCAGCATATGTCTGCTGGCGGAGAGCCGGATCAGCGATCACTGGCATCTTCAAGGCATTGAGCATACGAGCCCGGGCACTGGCTTCTCCCTTAACGTCACCGGTCTTCTGGGACTCTTTCAGAAGCCTTATGCTGCCTGTAACGTCTGCAGTGGTCTGTGCGATAGCATCAGCCCTGCGGCGCTTCGTATTGGCGCTGGTTTGATACCTACCAAGCTCAGATACGAGAGGCAGGGCAGCTTCTGTGATCATGCTGTCCAGCTCACGGTCACCTGTGAGCATTCCCTTGATCCTGCCAGCCACGGTCGAGCCGTACTCCAGCGGATCAATCTGGTTCTCCCCCTCGTCGATCATTCGCTTCTGCTCAGCGTACCATTCCTGAGTCCTGATCTTGGCATCCATTGCCTTGTAGCCCCGGAGAGTCGGAGGAGCAACTCCATCCTTCATCTCCTCGCCTGCAGCCCTCATCGTCTGGCCCTGCAGGAAGTTGGCCTTTGCCTGCTTCTCCATCTCAACGGCGGCGACTTGAGTGCCGAACTTTGCTAGGGAATTGAGCACCCTGCTACCTTGTACCTGCGTCTGTCCGAATACTGTACTCTGTACAGGTGCGAATGTGTCTACCGCTTGAGTCATCTGGTTGCGGCCCTGTTGAGCAGCACGTTCAGCATTAAGGTCGCGGACTGCTTCGCGTTTTGGTGTTTGTGCCATTCGCACCTCCGAGTGCAGTGAGTTAGTTTCTGAGAGACTGAAAATCCCATGTCTTTCCGTATGCGGCATTGGCCATGTCAAGTCCGGTGCCCAGAGCAGAGGCCCAAGGACTAGGCTCAGGAGTAGGCAGGAAGATATTCTGAGTCTGTCTCGCTGCGACTTCAGCCTCGATACCCCTGCGTGTTCTCTCCAGCTCACTAACTGTTTGATTGAGTGTATCCATTGCATTTGCTTCTGCCTTTGCTGCGTTGCGTTCGATGTCCATAATGGAATCTTCAACAGACATGCCGGCTGTCCCGGCTGCTGCGGCATTGACGACTGAAGCCGCTCTGGATTTGATACGGGCTACGTCAATACTCGCGTCTGCGTTTACATACTGACGCATTGCCCTGTTGATATTAAGTGTTACATTGGTCTGCTTGTCGTCACCTACAGAACGAGCCCGGGCATTATTCTCTGCCTGAATTCTCTGCCTGTGCTCCCCGAGGATGTTGTCCATCTTGGCCTGTCGCCGGGCGTTCTCATATCCGAGAGCGCCCTGCAGAGCCATTGACCCGAGGAAGAGTGCCCCTAATGCCATGCTATTACCTCACGGTCTGGTTATGCGCGTACCGCGCTTGTAGAACAGTCCATCCCACTCCACGTCCGAGACGGTGAATGGATACGGGGAATCTGATCGAATGATGATCCTGCTTCTGTCATTCCTCGCACGTACCGGTACAGGGAACTGCCCAGTGGTGAGAATGAAGTCGCCAATGGTGGCGCTCTCTTGTCCCAACACACGGCCAGCGTTGCGCTCTGTGTAGCTGTACTCAGCCTGAACATCTACATCGAAGTCCCCAGAGTTCAGGAAGTTTATATACATCGAGCCGATGGTCAACTGTGAAGTTCCGATTGCCCTATTACCATCATCCCGTACAAACGGCTGAGAGGGCGATACAAGGCTTCTGTACTTCACCCCAACGTAGACATTGCCTCCCTGCATATCATGTCTCAGGGTGGCCGTGGAGC
>Ga0209300_1000244_pt1 | contig 32441 bp, 24 predicted proteins | sample Shrwel_input2_RT_FD_187535 | JGI IMG/M metagenome (GOLD analysis project Ga0209300, IMG submission 187535) | Subsurface microbial communities from deep shales in Ohio, USA - Utica-3 well 1 S input2 RT (SPAdes) (version 2) ... | reverse complement strand
CCAGAAAGACTTTTATGAAGTGGCTTACCCTCTCGGATTCGCGTCGCAATTTGCCTATAAATCCTGGCAGATTTTTCCAAGGATCGGTTCCGCCCTCCAAAACTCTTTTTTGCCTCTTGCTCCAGCGTTTCCGCAACTTTAAGGCTCGCCTCCTGATGGTTCTGGCCGCTTCTTTCCAGCACCGACAGAAATCGATATAAATCAATACGCTCTTTGGCTTTAAGTGCTCGATTCCGGTTAAACATGCGCCGGCTCCTGATTTTGGTAGTCGAACAGCTCATCGGCCTCTTGTTCATCAAACACGCCATCTTCCATGACCATTTGCATCGACAGCAAACCAAAGTAGTCCTCTACATCTCTGGGGTCGATCATGCCCTCAATCATCTTCTTAACCGCGTGGTCATGGGCTGTGAAACCAATAACTCGTTCTTCCAGAGGTTTTTCGCGCTCAACGTGATGCCCGCTTTTCAGCCAATGGGTCAGTGCTTCCGTCAATTTCATTTCCCGGAAGAATTCGCGCATCTTCATATCGGGCGTAATGACTTCCGCGCACACGGTCATTCCACAAATGCCTTCCGGGTAAGCTTCAGACGAACCTCGAATGCAAATATTGGCCTTCGTTATGTCGGCCACTCGCATAATTCGATGTACCAGATCACGATCCAAATAATCGTAAATATTGTCTTGGTTCAGTTGAATTTTTGAATCGTCATCCAATTTTGGAAGTAACATTTGAAAAACAAGCGCTGATATAAATGAGGGACTACCGATTGTTTCTCGGGGCACTTGCAACGCGCTACTCGCCATGCGCTCAACGATCTCAATCCCGCTTTGCGCATGAATACTTGTTAACAGCATGTGTCCAGTTTGCACCCCGCTCACAACAGCTTCGGCTGAGAGCTTATCCCTTGTCTCACCTATCATTAATACATCCGGATCTCGGCGCAAACAGCTTCGAACCGCCTCGGCAAATTCATTGGCTTTTGCCTCTTCATTATCGGAGACAGCCGCTTGGAAGGCTGGCAAATCGCGCTCAACCGGACTTTCTACCGTTAATATATTTTGATCGCCACCCTGATATAGCCATTTGATAATTGCAGCCATCGTGGTTGATTTACCTGACCCCGTAGGCCCAGAAAAGCACACCATACCTGACTGTTTTCGACAGGCCGCTTTCAACATTTTTTCTTGCGCTTTGGTGTATCCAAGATCCGTCAGCCTAGGAACCCTGTATTTGTCACGGATATCGTTCACCTGCAATCGGATACATGCATGAAATTTATCCCCATCCCCAGGGCTATGCTCATAACGTCCATCAATGTGAGTGTACTTGTCGTACTGCACACCAATGCGGACTCGCTGCCCGATTCTTGGATCCCAAGACGTATCTGATTTACCGACCTTGCAGGTCGAGAAAGCGGCACTTAATACAGCTTCCGCCTGATCAGGGCCCCAGTCCCGATAGGTTCTCATTGCGCCATATATTCTCATGCGGATGTGACAAACATCCTCTTCACGAAAGAAATGCACATCTGAGGCCTTTAGCTCAACCGCCTTTCTAATCAAATCCTGAAACAGCTTTACTTGTTGACTTGAATCACCAGCATCCGTTTCATCCAACGTGCTGGCTAGAATGTCCATCACTTCCTGGGTGATTGGAACCAATTGAGGGCGGGTACCACGCCCTCCTTTTGTTTCATGCCAAAACCGTGTCACTTGCTCATTCGCCTTCATCAGCGAATTCATATAGGCTTTCTGGTCGCTATGAAAAATTAACAGTTGCCCTTTATCATCCTGGGCAACCACAATAATCTTTTTCTTATCGCTGACCTCAATGTACGGCTGGTTATTGGATAGGGCATTATCCACAAACTGTATGTTTGTGAAACGCTGGCTGAGTTCGGACATGGTATTGATAATGCCCGATCCAGATTGTTTTTCCGGCACATTATTGCTGAGGCGCTGTTGCAAATCATGGGCTTGTTCTTTCGTTACCACCTTTAGATGCACCATTACACGCAGCAAGTGAATCTTCTTACCGTTCGCCTGGGCCAATCGTGTCTGTTCAGACAACGAACGTCTAAGCCCTTCCTCTGTGCAATATCCCAGTTTAACGGCCAGTTGCCCCACTTTGCTCATGCGTCACCTGCCTGCGATTAGAATTACCGAATAATGCCGTAGCGAAGGACCGCTTTTTCACCATTCGCTTTACCAAGTACGACTTTTTTCAATTGAATATCGTGGACTTCCCATCCATCAATTTTTTGCCCTTCTTCTAGGATCGCTGTCGTCCCATCACGGAGTACAACGTCTGCAAGGGGAGCACCACCAGGCTTGTTGCGATAAATCGACGTTACCATGCCACCGGTAATGACGGCCGGCTCTGGTTTATCATCTCCCTCGTTTTCTTCGTTACTGGGCACCTGCATCCTTGCCTGAAGTTGCTGTATTCGCCGCTGCGCTTCTTCAGAGCCTTCAGCATTGGCTTGCGCATCGGCAATCATTGCTCTTACGTCTTCTGCTGTTAGGATCTTGTCGGCATCCGCTTCCAGCAACGCGATTTCTTCCTCAAGCTTCTTCAGCTCCAATTCCTTCTCTTTCATTGAAATTTGAAAGTCTTTTGCTTTTAACTGCTCCCTTTGATCGATCAGATCCGCAACGTCGCTCTGCGCCCAAGTCGCACCTGAGCCCAAGCTGAACACAACTGCGATCAATCCCGTCTTCATTGCCCGTTTCATTGCTTGCCTCCATCAACCACTAATTCGCCAGTCACACGCGCTGATTTGCTATTAAGGTCGTAATTCATTCCCGCGAATAACACCGGAGCCCCTTCAAAAACATAAGGGACCACCGCTCTCACCGTGCTTATTGGCAGGTCCAGCGCCACTTCAACCACTACCGGCACGCTTTGCTTGCCAATAACTTCTCGCCCCTGAAACGAAATCGGCGACGGCTCTCCCACGCGATAGCCGGCACCCTCAATTGATCGTGCTACCGTCATCATGCGCTCACGCATATCTGCCAGTACCGACGGTGTAACAGTGATCTCGGTTGTTTGCTGATTTGTTGCCACCTCTGCTCTGGTCACGCTACACAATGCTGTCTTGCCTTGCGGATCAAACAGGGGGTCACAATCATGCGCTAACGCTGTAGAAAGGGCTTTGGCACCGGTAATCGTTTCATCGCTATACTCCCCCCCACATTGACTTGGGCCGCAATCCACTTTCACGAGGGACCATCCACCAACTGAGACCGGTAGGCCGGTCACTTTCTTGTGGTGCTCAAGAGATGCCGGAATTATTCTGGGCAGTTGCGCCAACTCTTGCAGGTGGGTGTCCATGGCGGCCTCTGCTCGAGCGATTTCCTCTTGCTTGATCTGTTGGGCACTCTTCTGCGGCTGGCGATCCGAATCTTCACCACCAAACAAAAGGACACCCCAAAACGCTACCATTCCGGTGAATACCACGCCGGTAGCAATTTCTTTTGCTCCAACACCTGAGCCTGGTGGTTGGCCAATAAGCGCTTTCTTGATCAGCGAGTCATCAAGAAACGCTGAAACAGGCTCACCTTCGGCCCCATCATCAAAAAGAGATGCACTACCACCAATTATCTTCTGTGTTGAGGCATCCATAATGCCCCGAAGGCCCATGACCTTGGTGGCGATCGTTTCGAAATCACCAATCACATCCGTACCGGTCAGTACCTGCCCATGACTGACCGCACATAACCAATATTGGTCCGATTTGCCAGTGATTGACTCCACCGCAATGAGGTTTGCATCCGGGTTGGAATGACCAAGCAGGGCGGCCACTGAGACCAGCGCTTTGCGTTCCTTTTTGCTATAACTGGCCCATTCATCACTACCCAGGCGACCAATGTTATAAACCTTGCGACCCGCCTCATCGGTTACTGGAACAACGGCTACTTTGTCTCGATCACGAATAATCTCTTTTCTTGCCGCCTTCCACTCATCTTCGGCAACCGAGTCCCACGCCAGCTCGAAAACACCAGTGGCGTCTCCTTCCAGGTTCAACTCAATCATTCGAAATACGCTCCATCCTGAATGTGCGGCGTTACCATTACTAACAGGATGCGCTGCGATTTTTCACGGCTGGTGCCGCCACCCAGCGCCCAGAAACCGGATGTTCCAGAACCTTGTTCCATTTCACTGGAATTCTTACCTTTAAATGCAGCAATAACCCAGGTTTGGCCTGACTGCAGCCACGCCCTCTGAACTACTGTGTTCCGGTCCTGTGTTGGTGTTTGAACGAGCGTATTATCAAACTCTTCCAGGGTCAGGTTTCCAGACAACTCCATAGCTACTTGCAACTGCATTGTTGACTTATTAATAACTCGGGGGATCAGCGTCGCATTAAAACCGGTTTCCACCGTATCGGTCTCAACATCACTCACGGTGCTGTCTGACGTTTGGGAGCCAGCTTGTTGGGAAATGTTGCTGATGTAACCGGTTTCCGTCAGCACCTTCAGGGACGCCGGTTGGTTGCTGAGTGTTGTCACCGATTGTTCATTGACTTCCGTACTCAATGACTTAGTAGCCAAGAGATCAAGAGCCAGTTCAGCGCCATTGGCGTTTCGAATAACATTGAGTGAGTTCGGGATGCTGGAAGTACCTACTGCCGCGGAATTGAGCCCAACACTAAAATCACCATCGTTAATAACATTCAAGATGTTGCGCCATTCCATATTGAAGTTATTAGCATCAGACATTTTGACCGAGGCGGTTTTGATTTCGAGATAAACCTGACGGCCATAAATGTCGTTCATTTCTCGAATGTATTCCTCGACCGCCCCTATAGCTTGCGGGGTGTCCTTAATGATGATGTTCCCGGTTGATTTCACGATCGACGCCTTGCCCCAGGGGCTCAGCATGGTTTTGATCGCCTCGCTAACTTCTTCCCAGCTACCACCATCGAATTGATAATTGGACGATTGGCTAATTACGCGATCCACGTTGTCGCCACTATTACCGACGCCGATTTCGGTGCTGCTGTTCCCTGGGAAAAACACTTGAAAGTTCTTACGTTCCAGTCGGTAAAACTCCACCACATTCTTTTTCGCATCGTATTTCCAAGACAAACTCAATTGCCCAACAATGCGATCCAGGGCGTCCGTTAAATTGCCATCCACTTCAATTGAAATAGGCACCTTCGTCGGATCATCAAAGATATTGCCTTGATCCTTGGCTCCACTACCACCGAACGCAGAACCCAGAATGTCCATGCTTGAACTGCTGGAGGACTGGGAATTCTCCAAATCTCCCTGCCCTTCTCCAACCAGTCCTTGAGTGTCTTCCGGCTTCACAAACAGATCACTGTTCATCTGGAAGCGAACATCCGTTTGCTCTTGCAGCCGTTTGATAATCTTCGTCAGCGGCTTCTGATGTTCAGCCAAAAGAATTGGTTTATCATTCAATTCTGGATAGGTGACGTATTCGTATCGTTCACCAGCAACAAGCCATGGCGTTTCGGAACGAAAATCCGGTCGCTCTGCTTGCGCCAGCCTGTCTGCTTTCATTTTCTCCAACAGTTGGGCGTACTGGTCTTTATGCTGATCGTCCGCTTCCGTTTCCGGGTATAGAGCAGCGCATCCTGAAAGTGTGAGTGCGCCCGCCAGAACAGCGATGAATGGTAACTTGTGCAACATAACGCCCCCTTCACTTGTTGTCATTGGCCACAAACACGCGCAACACTCCATTTGAGTGGAGCTGGGCGTCAAACTTGCTTTGTTCGCGAAGGATTGAGAACAAATCCGCCGTCGCTTCCTCGAACGTCCCCTGGAAAGCCATGGTTCGTGCAAAGGCTACATCGCCCTCTTCCGGCTCTGGCTGCCACACCAACTCATACCCTACGAGGTCTACCCACGATGCAAGTGTTTCCTTAAGCGTTGAGTTCGCCTTGATCTCGTAATGGGCCGCCTCACTGGGTTTATAGGCCGATACTTCGTTCATCAGGTTGACCGGAAACTCACCATCCACCTTAATCACGGTGCCAGATTCACCACTAACATCTTGGTGAACCTTTTTTGTGTGGCCGTCAGCCAGCGCCATAGTTGAAACGCTCATGCACAACCCCAACAACACCACCTTTCGATAGTTGGTTTTTAAACTCATCACTTTGGGCACTCCATGGATTGACTGATGAATGCGGCAACTTTATTACCCTCATAAAGACACAGCTTACCGTTGATATCGGCGGTCACCGCGTGAAGAACTTCCACCGGCTCCCCTTCGTAATGGCGATCTTCCTCAGCCGTTTTTGTCGCCATCATCCAATAGGTTTTCTCGTAGCCAAACAGCATGGCCATGTCCGCCAAAACCTCCCTCATGGTGTCACCTTTGCGCACTATGAAGCTGGCATTTTTCGGCGCCCGCTCATTCACTTTTCCCGGTGTTGCCAGCACATCATTGTCAGCTTCCCATACATCGCCGTTCTTCCCTTTAACGACGGTTTTATCTACCGAGTCGCTTTTAAGCTCTTCTTTATTTGCCGGCTTTTTCTTTGGCACCTGATTTTTCACTTCCGCCGCCACTGCTCGCTCTTCGAGCAGCTTCCGGCCACGCTGCACGAAAATTTCCCGGTTGGTGTGATCCACATGAAACCGAAGGCCATGCCGCTCACCGAGGTTTTTGAGTACCGAAACCCAAGTAGCCGACTCCATCTCCCAGGTAACCCGAGTATTGGCCAAATCACTCACATCTTTAGAACGCAAAACCACCCACTTATTGGGCACTAACAAAGACAAAGCATCTTGCAGAGGCATCGGATCGCCATACGAAGGAGCGGTGACCAAATCACCGGGACGCCCGTATTCCACAACCGCTGAGTACGCCCGATCCACCCACACTTCGTATTGGTCGCTATCAAACGCTGGTCGAGGATTTGCCACTTCCGACCCCTTCACTTTCACCGGCTCGGGGTGGCTTGGCTCTTTTAGCTGGAATGCCGCAAAGGCCTGCCCAGGCACCCAGGCGGCACTGATAGCTATGGCCACCCCTATAGCCACCCAGGGCGCCTTGTTACATCGTCTGTCCTGTATCGCGTTGTACCCCATTTGGGACTCCGTTGGTTTAACCGGGTTTTTCGATCTTAATTTCCCATATCATACCCTATGAGATCATCGAAATTTCTGGCTTACCCCCTTCATCGGAGCGGAACCCTATGAGTAGAACCCTGGTGATTGTTGAATCGCCCGCCAAAGCCAAAAAAATCGGCTCTTTTCTTGGCCCTCAATTCACCGTCAAGGCCTCGGTTGGCCACATTCGGGATTTGCCTCGCAAAGCGCTGGGGGTGGACCTTGAGACCTTTGCGCCCACGTATGAAATCAACGAGGACAAGAAAACAACCGTTTCGGATCTGCGAAAACTCAGTAAAACGCATGACAAAATCGTGATCGCCACTGACCTTGACCGTGAAGGTGAAGCAATTGGCTGGCATATAAAGGCAGCGCTGAATCTGTCCGATGCGCAATACGAGCGCGTTGCCTATGGCGAAATCACCGAATCGGCGATTCGCAAAGCCATGGCCGCTCCCCGCAAGCTCGATATGGATCAGGTGGCCGCGCAGGAAGCCCGCCGTGTACTGGATCGGTTGATTGGTTACCTCGTATCACCTGCCTTATCCGATCAGGCGGGGAAAACACTCAGCGCCGGCCGTGTGCAGTCAGTCGCTGTTCGCTTGGTCGTGGACCGTGAGCGGGAGATTCAGAACTTTCAGCCTCAGACTTTCTATGGTGTTGGCCTTCAGCTCAACGCTTACCCCGAAGTCAAAGCTGGACTCGTGCTCAAGCCGTGGGCTAAAGACGGCGAACACCTCTGGGATCGGCGCGATGCCGAACAATTCTGCGGGGATCAAACGGTCACTCTCATCAAGAAGGACACCAAAACCGTTAAGGTGAAACCTCGCCCACCATTTACAACAGTCACCATGCAGGGCGTGGCCGGCAAACGCTTCGGCCTCACGGCCGCCGAAGTCATGCAAGCTGCACAAAAGCTTTTTGATAACGGCCACATTACCTACCACCGCACCGATAATCCCAACCTGTCAGACGAGGGGTATGAACTGCTGCGCTCACACCTTGAGTACAACGGCCACGATACCAACCCCTCGCGTCCTACTTACCCCGCAAAAGCCGACGCACAAGAAGCACACGAAGCCATCCGGCCCACGGATCCGGCTCGCACTCAGGCGGGCGACTCGCAAACGGAACGGGATGTTTATTCGCTGATACGCGAGCGAGCATTGTGCGTGGCGCTACCGTTTGGGGAAGACGCGAAGACTCAGTTTGTCTTCCAGTCTCAGGGGCATTATGCCGATCTCGCCGGGACGGCTCGGCCGGCGCACTACGTGGCGCAAGGTAAAGTAATTCAGGTGTCCGGCTGGCGCAGGCATGCGGTGATTGAGTCGGTGACGGAAAAAGACAAGCCGCTGCCCGATCTGCAGAAGGGGCACAACTATGAAGGTGTGGTGAAGGCCGAGGAAAAGCAGACCAAGCCGCCGGGGCGGTACACGGAGCATACCCTGGTGAAAACGCTTGAGGCCGCAGGTATTGGCCGGCCGGCGACGTATGCGGCGATTCTCGAGAACATAAAGGGACGCTTTTACATCGTTCCGGAGAAAAAGGGCGGGAAAAAAGCGGAAACCTACTTTGTGCCTGGTGATGATGGTTATTACATCGTTGATGCCCTGAAAAACATGACCTTTCTTGGGTACAAGTACACCCAGAGCGTTGAGAAAACGCTGGATGAGGTGGCCAAGGGCAACAAAGGCTACATCAACATCGTTCGTCCGATGTATCAGCAGCTTCGCCAGGATATCGATGAACGGCTGGATGCTTACTCATTGGTGGAAACCGAGGATTGCCCGAAGTGTGGTGAGGCGGTGATACAGAAGCAGAAACGACGTAAAGGCGGCAAGCTCAACGTCTTCTGGGTCCACAAGAATCCCGATCACGCAACCCCCTGCGGCATTACCTTTCTCAATGACCTGGATGGCGTACCGGCCATACCAGAACCGACCAAGACCAGGGATTGTCCGGTTTGTTCTGAGCCCTTGATTCGCCGAAAAAATGACCGGGGATACTACTGGACCCATGAGGATCGCAAGCAAGGTGATGCGTGTGGTACCAAGTTCTTTCCGGATGAGGATGGTACGCCTATTGTGCCGGAGAAACCCAAGACCGCGCCGTGCGCGAAGTGTGGCGACACCCTCACCCGCCGTTACAGCAAAAAGACTGAAAAATACCTTTGGGTTCACGCGAAGAAAAAGCCTGAATGCGGTTCCTTCTTTGTGGATGATGAGGATGGTGTTCCCGCGATTGCGCTGGAGGGCGACTAGCGTTGGCGACGATGTTATAACTCGATGATCGACGCCAGCTCTTGCCCCCCGGGCTGGCTGATCAACCGCTTGTAGGCGGCCAGTCGATTGTAGGCCGGGGAATGCTCGCCCGTTTCTCGATCTGTCCAAACACCGGCCTGGCTGTGCAAATACCCGCCCTGCTCGGACGCCACGGCCAACACCTTCTGAAACCCGTCACTTTGAGTCCATTCGGTGGGGGCAGCCAGATGAATACGACCACAGCCCCACCCCAGGACCGCCAATTCAGGATGAGCCTCAAGCTCCAGTAGAATGGGCGCGAGGTTAGCCATTTCTACCGCCGAAATCATCCGACCCTGTTCCGATACTCGCCAGCCCTGCTCAGTCTTGGTGACTGCCTGTAATGCGGTAGCTCGCGCTTCGAGGTAAAGCCCCCATGCAGGGTTCAGCCAGGTATAGGTGGAAGGAGCGGGGATTGCCGGCGGTCCCTTGATGGCTGGTGTGTACCACGCGGATTTGACCGCCTGCACGGTATTCCATCCAGGTGCCGCATTATCCAGCCAAGACCGCAAGGCTCGTAACTCAACATCGGTGAATTGGGCCGTTCGCCACGTTGTTCCTGGTAACCGCACAGCGTGGTTCAGCTCGACCATGATCGGAAGGTGCCATCCCAACAAATCGGTAATTCCGGCATTTTCAAGGGCAATCGCAGGGATGGGGCGCCAGTCACCAGCCGGATAAGGGGCGCTTAGCCAATCTGAGTAACACGCTTGTCGAACCAGTTGAATTGAGTATAGATCCTGGTCCGAGCCCAATTCTGCCTTCACCGCCCGATTGCGAGCATACGGTGGTCTGTTGGGGGCTAGGCATACACTATTGGGGGATTCGAGATATTGCGCTATAAGCGTTTTCAGGGAGGCGTCGGCACCCATGGCATTTGATGGCAGTTCAGCAAACGCCAGGGCTTTTTCCGCCAGCTTAGGGAGAAGTCGCGAGCCGTCGGTAGGGGGAAGATTGAGCTCTTGTAGTAGTTTGGCGTCGGACACCCCGAAAAACCGGGCGGGTCGAGCGGCCATTATTGATGTAGCGCCTTTTTGTGCTTGAGGTATTCCGTGAGTGCCTTGTACTGCCAGGTCGGCGTGTCATCGCCGTGAGCCGCACGGTACCATTCGGCCGCCAGTGGCTGCATCTTGCGCGTAGACGGCAAAAATCGCAAATGCCGCGCAAACGTCTGTGCGTACTTTTGACGGACTTTGGTTGGACTGTTCTGCAATCCCTCCATCCAGTCCTCGGCCGACCACCGCTCCACCTGATACTCAAGACCGGTGGCGGCCATAAGCAACTCGCCACTACTGAGGTCAGTGAGCGTTTTAAGCACCTCACCCGCGTATTGCTGACTGGCACCCCCCGCCTCACTCTCATGGCGGGCAATCATTGCGGAGCGAAAAATGCTATTGATGTCCGCCTGGGTCAACCAGGGGGCAAAGATCAACGCCCCCATCCGCTCCTTGATCGCATGGTCCACATGACGGCTCCAGTAGGTTAACGCTTCGACCGTCCGCACGGTTTTTCGGCTGACCTTTACCGATTCTTCGGGCGGCTTTCGCCACTCCAGTAGAAACGGCGCACTGGCATTATCCGAGGTGGTCAGCCGGGGCTCTGTTGCCGTGTACCCCGTTAATTCGCACCGAAATTCCGAACTGTTCAGCGTTTGCACAATGCGTCTAAAGCGCTCGGGTTCGAGCGCTTCAGGCAACAATCGCCGATCAGAGGCTGGCCCAAAGAAACGGGGGGTCTGGAGCAAGCCGGTCATGGAGATTAAAATTCTCCTTTACTGTTCAAGAAGTCTTGGGTATTCATGCCCTGATCGTCGCCAGCGATGGATTCGCTGAGCGCCATGGTCAGCGGGACAAGAAGGATGCAAAGTACACCGCCGATGATAAACCACGGCTGATGTTCCATGGGTTGCTTGTTTTTCTTGGCAAAAATTGCCCCGATTACACCAATCCCCGTCAGGACAACACCAGCAGCGCCAAATATCAGCACCAACACATTGGCGATCGCCACCACTTCTTCGCCCGCATTACCGAACCAGTCGGAGATCTTGGCATGCGCTGTCGCAGGGCCCAGCACCAGGGTTAGCCCTATTGCTACCATAGCGCCAAATTTGCTTTTGAAACCTACATTGGTTTTCTTGTCTACCATCTCGTTTATCCTCCAAGGATGTTTTACCAACAGCTTTATTCTACAGCCCTAACGCACTCGAAAATTGCTTGGCCCCACCTCCCACACTGGCAATCAGGTCGTCAGCGACGAACTGGAACATGCACAGAAAGGTAGCCGCGATCAGTCGTGCCGCACCGGTACTGAACAGCTCATAACCGTTCTCTTGGGGCGATCCCATCCGGGCAAATGCGATCATGCCACGCAGAGCCGCGACCCAGCCAACAATCACCATGAATGCCACCATGGCTGACAAGCCCGCCTGAACCGGGTCAGCCGCATTCTGGGCGTTGGTGGCGTAACTGGCGGCCAGGGTTTCCGCCTCTTGAAACTCTCGTTCACCGAAAATCGATTCACTGAGCGCCCTGACAAATGCGGACAACTGAATCGTAATCGGGCCAACCACAAATCGCGTGATGATGCTGGCCGGCGATGCGCCTTGGCCACCAGATTTTTTGAGCTTGAGAAAATCAACAATGCCCCACGCCGAAATCATGATGCCAACAGCCGGGGCAAACACGTATATAATGACTTTCTCAATTTCTGAGAACTCGCCACTGAAATTCACGAAATACTGCATGATTTCAGTAGCGCCACCTTTCAGGGCACTGATGATTTGTCCGGAGTCAGCCATCTACTGCAACCTGATTGTTCCTTTGGTCGTTACCACTTGGTAACTGTCCGGGTTTAACTCGGTGACCTGCCCAAAACCGGGCACTTCCGTGCCGACACTTACCGGATAGGACTTCCCGCTCTCCTGATAGATAATCGCCCGGCTTGGGGTAACCCCTCGCACAAACCAGCTATCGTGATCTGCATTCTTCTCGGACGATGAGCGGTTTGCTGTTTGTGTTCTCTGGGGCGCCCGGTATTGCCCAGCAAAGGTTTCTGGATTATTGCTGAGTCTTTCGAGCGTTGAGTTGTCGAGTTCACCTGTTACGGACAGGCCATGTTGTTTCTGGAAGCGCTTGATCGCCGCTATTGTCCGGTCACCCATCAACCCGTCAATCGGGCCAGGGCGGTAGTTATAGGCCTTGAGGCGAATCTGGGCCTCCTGCACCTCGGGATCAGGCTGCGGCGTCGCTGAATCTTCGGCGCGAGATGTATCGCCGCCTGCTGATTCGGATTTAGCCAGATCCGCCAGCTTTTCCTGCTCCGTCTCAAGCGCTTGAATCCGATCTTTCAGATCCTCAACCGTTCGATCCGTCGAACTCAGGTTGCGGCGTAAGCTGCTCAGGTCACGCCCTTGATCGCTCAGGGCGTCCTTGATGGCCACGAAATCTTCTTCCAGAACGAAATCGTCTTCGACCATGGCCAAGATGTCGTCTTTATTGATCTCGGCAGTGGTATTGGTTTGGGCTCGGGATTGATCACCTGCTGCCGAAATCACCAGCTCTGGGTTACTGCCACCCATTGACGGTTCCCCGCCAGTATTGTTTGGCATCCCACCATTGCCATTACTTCCACCAGCCATTTGAGGGGCGCCTTGCGTGGTACCGCCAGACTGGGTGTTATTTTGTGGCATTTGCGGAGCACTCCCGCCCTGCCCTGCATTATTTTGGGCTTGCTGGGGAGCCACTTGGGATTGTTGTTGAGCTTGCGGCTGTGCTGACTCACGGATGACCTGCCCTTGGTTCATATTGCCGTCAAACGAGGCCTGCTGGGCCTGCCTTTGCGCCGAATCGCCACCACCGTACATAAAGGCTGCAAGGCCGCCAACCGTGACGACAGCCGCGACGCCAAGGCCAAGATAGGTTTTCCAGCCAAGCTTGACCGCTTCTGGACCATCGTCTTCTTCTTCGACCTCGGGTTCCGGTTCTTCTTGATAACCCCCTTGTTCGTGACTGCCGCTGTAATTGGAATGCTCGGCAGCATCCGCACTTTCAATCACATTTTCCGCTTCCTCAATCGGGGCATCCAGATCGCCTAAATCAAATTCCTCGGCCGCATTATCCCCGCCCAGAAGGTCATCACCGACTTCGAGCTGATCATCATCCTGCCAGGGAGTATCCGGAATGGTATGGCTATCTTCCTCGGAGCTATCAAACTCAAAGTCGTCGCTCTGATTTTGGTTCTTCATCAGGTCGTCATCGTGGCTCATGCTAATCGCCCTTGTCCGGTGGTCTTGCATTCGTTCACAACATTATAGGGTGTGTGATAGGCATTTTATTGGCCTTGCCCCTATTCATTTTTGGACTGTTTGCTTAATCAAGGCTCAGAACTGGGTCAGAACGCCCTGTGTCTCGCCAATCGCTTACAGTTTTGTTGCTGCCCATCCCTGTAGGTGCGCAAACCGTATTCTCAAACAGGACGCCTACCTGCGTATTGGGGTCTAACGTGACAGTGATCGGACGATCCATGTTGTCCATAAAGGCTTCTTCCCACAGTCGGCTAAATTCGCCCAATACCCGGTAGGTGATCTGTTCAGCATCCGGCTCACGATATTGCGTTACTGTCGTGCCGTCCCCTCGAATCACCTCAGATTGTTTTTGCCTCGCATCGGCAATTTCTGAGAATGCAGACAGAATCGTGCCCAAGCCAAACCCGCCATAACGGTAGATGATGTGCCGATCCACATCGGATCGAACCGCCCATAAGGTGGTGTTCGGGTCCAGCACATACCCGTTGGCAGATACGGTTTTACCGGATGGGGCAATCAATTTAGTGACTTTGGCCTTCATTCGGGCGCCAAACTCGTTCAGCTCAAAGGTACCCATGCCTTGCCACCCGCTTAGCCTTCCATCCAGAAAGGTCATTCGCAGCGGCCCCCGGAAATCGGTGCTCAGGGCGATATCATTATTGGCATAACGAATTTCCCCCGCCTTAACCAATGGGGTACTGCATTGCTGGGCACTTCCGGAGGCGCCTGGGTCCAGCTTTACCTGGGAGACACCAGCCTCATCCGTTCCGGCAATGACTGACGGTGGCTGGCTATCACCATTCGATGCTTCGGATTTGCCTTTATCATCATTGGATGAAAAGGCCATGCTGCCGTTAGCCGGCGGTTCTCGGTATAACTCCACGGTGGATCGAGCGGCCTCTCTGCGTATTTGGCGGTATTCTTCAAGTTTCTTTAGCTCCGCTTCGGTCAGCCGTGGCTTATTTGTTCGGCTTGGTTCTTCCTTTTCATCCGATGGCAAGGCCGGGGGCTGGTACTCAAAGGTTGGCCCATCGTCCTTGTTGGCGTTCTCAACAGGACGCTGCTCCGGATTGTTGTCGGTGGGAAGGACTGGCACTTCTTCCACATCCTCAAACGTCGGGACCGGGTGTAGGTTTTCATTCTGGCTGGCCAGAATGTTGTAGTCGCGCGCTGTTTCCTGGGCTTCCGGGGTTAGGTTCCTCGATGTGGGGTCGCCAGCAATGCCCCGGGACGTTGCCTTGGCCGATCCGGCACCTTTCGAAGCCACACTGGCGGCTGTCGGCTTTTGTACTTCCGGCTCCCCGAAAACCTTGCTATACACCCAGAAAATGCCAGCTCCCACGACCACAACAATGACGACAAAACCAATTAGGACCCGCCGCCCTTCTTTTGAGAGAAGAAAGTCCTTCGTACTTTGTTCGCTCATGACCCACTCCTTTCAAACGACACATAAATACGCTCACCCTGCTTGTTCAGCGCCATGATGGGATTGATTCTGGGTAACACATAGATTTTCACATTGTCTTGCAGGGGGGTCACCGAGCGAGCCCCCGATCGTGGAGCCGGGGATACAATCGTGTGATCCGTCATTACATACAAAGTTGAGGGATCTTCTTCGTCAATCCAGGCATCCACCCGGGGATCGTTAGCCTCGACCTTCTCGAAGCCTTCCGGCGTTACCTTATAGGCCATCTTGTTCAGAATCAGGTCCATGTTTTGGCCGGTACTTGTCTCGGCACTGCTCTGAGTGGAGCGATTGGAACGGCCCCCGCCAGCCCCAAAAGAGTGGTTCGCATTGGGGCCGGTGTCCGTAATCCGGATGTGCTTGAGGGCGTGGTACTGGCTGTCGTCCCCGGTGATCGTAAGCGTCACCGGTAAACTAAGTCCTTCGAGGAAAACCGCAATGCTTTTGCGGCCAGCACTGTTTTTGGCCTGCAGGACAAGGCTATTCTTTGTGCCTTTCGGCTGCTCAATGGTTGCCAGTGACGCGCTTTGACCAATGTAATTAATGGGCCAGGGAGCCCCGGTCATATCCGTGAATACAATGCTTGTTGGGTAATCCGGCGTAACAAAAACTTCCGGAATTTGATCTGCATTCCCCGAAATTCGCTGGATATCCCGGATCGGACGAACATCCCGCAAAGGCTTGAAAACTGCCTCCTGGTTCTCCAATTGACGCTCCCGAATTTCGATTTGTTCTTCCGGGCTCAGCGGGAAAAGCATATCCAGATTGGTCGGAAGTTCCGCGACAGGGTTTTGTTGCGTTGCCGGCGCATTACTTGTCTCCTGCCCTTGCTGCGCCCAACTCAAGGATGTCCCGAGCGTTGCACAGACCAGCGCCAACATACCGATTGCGTATTTGGGTTTGCTCACCGCTACTTCTCCCTTGACTGAACACTGAATTTTGCCAGCATCAGGCCGCTGTCATACTCCATCGGGTTGGCCCTCGCGACCCAGGCCCGAAATAGAATCTTCTGGATGATCCGCTCCCGGCGGTTGTTCTCAACTTCACCCGAGTCATAAATTAGGTTTAATGGGATTTCCATCAGCCAAACCCGGATGCCATTGATCACTTTCTCGCCCAGGATCAACGGCTCATTCGCTATGTTCCCCCGGAGGATCAAGAAATCTTCCTTAACCTTTGGAAGAATACCGCTCTCGTTGAGCATGCGCTGAAAGCTCTTTAGTGTCTTGGACTTCATGATCGCCAGATTTTCGTTGAGTTGTCCCCGATAGTTGGCGTAATTGAAATCGTAAAGCTGAGGGATATTCCGGCGTGCCCAGTCCACCAGGGTCTGTCGATTATCCAGCGGTTCATCCAACAGAGGTAAGGGCTGAATCCGTCCGTCTGTTGTCATCGCCAGTAGTTTGGGTTCTGGACGAGTCCAGTTTTGCACCGAGTTCCAGGACAGGGAAAACAGGCATACCAACAGCAAGATGAGAATGACCTTGCCCTTGAAGCGGGCGAACGTCTTTTCTCGAACCGCGAGGGCTGCGTACATTTCCGCGCCGTGCATCGGTGGCACCAGTGCCGGCGCATCCACCTGGGGCGCTCCCTTTTGTGGCTTGCCTGACCCTTTCTTGGGTGCCATTTTCGGCTGGCCCGCCCGTTTCTTCGTACCTTGGGGGGCTTGCTTCCCTGCAGGTCGAGCTTGCGCCCCTGCATTCTGCGACGATTTCGGAGCTTGTGGGCGGCCACCTTTGCCGGATTGCGTCATGATTTCCTCGTGGTTTCACTAAACGATACGATCACATGCTCATCATTGTACTGTATTGCCATCGCAAAAATTCCGCTCTGCCCCCATCAAAGTCTCCGTAGGGTACCCACACCGAAAAAGGTGTGGGGTGAATGCGGTGCAGGGCGTCAGCCTTGCTGGTTTTCAATGTACTCTTTAATGACGGACAGTGGGGCGCCGCCACAGGATGAGACAAAATACGCTCGACTCCAGAGCACAGGTTTTGGGTATGCTGCAACAAGATCGGCAAACTGTCGCCTCATTCGGCGTGATGTAACCGCTTTGAGAGAGTTGATTAACCTAGTCAACTGAACTGAAGGCGGATAGCTCACCAGTAGGTGAATGTGATCCTGCTCTCCGTTGCACTCTTCTAGCTCTGCCCCGAACTCTGAGCATACTTGTCTTGCCGCTTCTCTAAAGGCGTCGTGATGCGCAGGTGCAAGAATCTTTCTCCGATACTTGGTGACAAATACGATGTGAGCATGCAGAAGGTATGCTGCGTGCCTGTTTTTTTGGTACTGCACACGCATTGATATTACCCTCCTTTGTGTCAGCTTATGCAGCATTTAGGATACTACACACTGACCTATGATTATACGCCAGGGCTTTAAATTCCGACTGGATACCAGTGGCACTCAGAGCGCCCGCTTGCGGGTGCTGTGTGGTCACGCCCGGTTTGTCTGGAACCAGGCTTTGGCGAAATGTAATGAAGCAGCCGATACGGAGAGTGAGTATGTGCCTCGGTATGAAACCATGGCTAAATGGGTCACGGCCTGGAAGCGGGAGCCTGAGACCGAGTGGTTGAAAGAGGCCTACACCGACAACCTGCAACAAAAGCTGAAGGATCTCGATGCGGCGTGGCAACGGCATTTTAAAAAGGTTAACGACGCTCAGCGACCTCGTTTCAAAAAGAAGGGGAAATCCCGGGACAGTGTTCGATTCGTCAACTTCAACAAATACTGCCGAATCGAGAATCGGCGGGTGAAGCTGCCGGCCGGACTGGGTTGGATGCGGTTTCGCAAATCTCGTGAGATCGTCGGAACCATCAAAAACTGTACTGTTGGGTTCGAGGGTGGTCACTGGTTCATCAGCTTTCAAACCGAGCGAGAGGTTCCTGAGCCGGTGCATCCCTCCACCTCGATGGTCGGCGTGGATATGGGTGTTGCTCGCTTCCTCACTCTGTCTGACGGCACGTTTGTTGAACCGGTCTCCGCGTTCAAAAAGAACCAGGCTAAACTTGCGAAGGCGCAACGCGCCCTGGCCCGTAAAGTAAAATTCTCGGCCAACTGGCACAAGCAGAAGGCCAAAATCAACCGCCTGCACATCCGCATCGCCAACATTCGACGCGACACCCTTCATAAAACCTCCACCGAGATCAGCAAAAACCACGCGATGATCGTGATCGAGGATTTGAAGGTGGGGAATATGTCGCGCTCGGCCAGGGGTGACAGGGAGAATCCGGGCGTAAGCGTGAAGGCCAAGTCTAGTTTGAATCGGAGCATTCTGGATCAGGGCTGGTACGAGTTCCGGCGACAACTGGAGTACAAGCAGGGGTTCCGGGGTGGTGAAGTGCTGGCCGTGCCCGCCCACCACACCAGCCAGACGTGTCCGGCGTGTCAGCATGTCAGCTCGGAAAATCGTACCTCACAAGCTCGCTTCCAGTGTGTTCAGTGCGGCTTCAATGAGCATGCCGATTTGGTCGGCGCGATCAATGTCAAAGCGCGAGGGCATCGCGTCTTAGCCTGTGGAGAAGCCGGGTTGCCGGACTCTGTGAAGCAGGAACCTGTGCGAAACCGTGAGGAAGTAGTACCCAGCGCAGCGCACGCTGCGTCAGGAATCCCCCACCGATATTAGGTAGGGGGAGGATGTCAATGGTCTTTGTCTCGCTCAACGCGGGCCTTCAAGGCACCGGTTATGCCGTATTTTTTAGGCTTTTTTATGTTAGAGTAGGGCTTATACGATAATACTCGATCCATTCAACGGCAGAACAAGGTGCGCAATATGGCCTCATTAGTGCAACGACCAGCCATCATTAATACAGCTTCTATATTTGTTGGCATCACACTTCCCCTTGTGGGGGCCTGGTGGTTTTTTAATGAATCGGGCAGTCGCTTTGAAGAACGTATTAAACCCGACTCAGCCGCAGAAGCTGTGCTGGATCATCTGCCCCAGGTGGCTGTGATTGGTACGAAAGAAGGGCCAGCAAACACCACTGAGGTCTTCATTCAAGTACCCGGTGTTCTGAACATGCAGTCCGTCTATGTGCTGAGCGATGGCGAAACAATCATTTCCGGGTTTGTTCTGCCGTCCATGGAGCGCGGTGGCGTTCCGGGCGGACAAATTGAAATGCCTACGGGCGAGGCTACCGTCAACCCGGCTGGTGCCCGTGAAGGTTTAAAGCAACTGCTGGATCTGTTGAACGTGGACAGTGATGTGCGGGCCGAGGTCTTGGCGGCGGCCGGTTCGGCTACTGAGCAAGACGCCGGCTCCGGTGCTGCCAGCAAAGCGGCTGACACGCTGCCTGCGCCTGCGGCCCAGTCCGCGGTTGAACCGAATGGTGAGAGCAAGGGTGCTGGCGGTACTGCCATGGATAAACAGGCGGTGGCGGCTAACGCAGAGAATGAAGAAAACCGCCTTCCCGCACCGAGTGCCGGCGCAAGTGAAAACGAGCCAACAATGAATCCAACCGCCTCCCCCCAGTCTTCGCCGGTACCGACCGAGACTGGCGTGACTGCGCAGGCTTCCGACTCTAGCGCGACGATTCCGGCACCGGTGGTGCCGCCGATGCCGTCAGCGCCTGCTCAAACGCAGACCGTGGCTCAAGTGGACGATCAGGTATCAACGCCGGCGTCGAGCAAGTCGGGTCAACAGGATAGCGTTCTGGGCTCGTTGTCGATCGGCGAGGTTAAGGGGGCGGCTCAATTTACCGGGCTGATGAAGACCCTGCTGAGAGAAGATCCGGCGATTGATGCGATCCGGTCTCTGGAAAAACCGGTTGAACAACAGGCGGCTTACCTGTCGTTCGTCAAGGATCGGGTTGCCGTCACTCAAGGGGATGGCCCGCGCCATCTGTACGTGTTCTTTGATCCCAACTGCCCGGTCTGCCACGACTATTACAACGGTATTCAGCGCAAAATCGACCGTGGCCAGGTCACTGTTCACTGGATCCCCACGGTGGTCTTCCCGGATCGTCGTTCCAGTATCACCGCCAGCGCTCAAATGCTGAATGCGGTTGCGGCTGGTTACCCGGACCAGGCGCGTGAAATGCTCGCCAACATCATGGCGGCGCCTTCGTATCTGGCCACGCTGGATCAGCATTATTCCGATGATTTGCACAGCCACCAGTTGAATAACGTGGTGCGCGGTGCGGCGACCATGACCATGGCTCGCCCAGAAACCCCATTGATCGTCTATGAAACCCAGGGCGGCGAGCTGGCCATGCGTACCGGCTTGCCGACTGCCGGCTATATCCAGGAGGTGAAAGTCGAAGACTGATTACTCTTTTGCTCAACGCTCAACCGGCGGGCCTTGCCTTGCAGGGTTCGCCTCACCACTTCCCAACCGTTAACGTCATTGCCCCGTGAGGGGCTGCCTATCAATCAATGAGGACACACTATGCGTTATAACCGTCTTTCTCTGGCCATTGCCCTGTCTGCCGCTTCTACCGCTGCACTGGCCTCACCGCAAGCATTCCATACCGCTCGCTGGGCATGGGTGGAACCGGCGTTGCCGTGGCCCATCCGGCCACCGCTAACAGCGCCAATCCGGCCATGCTGGCGGCGAAACACCATGACTGGAAAAACGATTACGGGATGATTATTCCGTCTATCAACGCCCGGCTGGCGGACGACGAAGACGTAGTGGATCAGGTGGACGCGATTCAGGATGATATTGACCGCTACGACAACCTGATCAGCTCCGGTGCCAGCGCCCAGGAAATCGAAGCGGCAGCGGGCGAGCTGCACGACAAGCTGGAAGCACTCGACGGGGATGTGATGCGAGCCGATGTGGGCGCTGGGTTCAGCTTTGCGGTGCCCAATGACACCCTTTCGGTGGGCATATTCTCCGATGCCACCATGCGGGCCGGCGTTAAAGGTAATGTCGCCGATACAGACCTGGCACAACTGGAAGCAGTGAGCAATGGCAATCAAGCCGGCACCCAACTGGACGGCAACCTGGATTCCTCCGGTCGCGCTCTGGCTTCGGCGGTCATTGAAGCCGGCATCAGCTTCGGCCGTTCCTTCGATGTGGGCATGGAAAACCCGGTGCAATTTGGTGTGACCCCCAAGTATGTGCAGCTTCGCACGTACCAATACACGGCCGTCGTTAATGACTTCGAAGAAGACGATTCCGACGAAGGCGATTACGAGACCACCAAAAGCGGTTTCAACATGGACCTGGGCGCCGCTTACTCCTTTGGCGAGGATCGCCAATGGCGGGCTGGCCTGGCGATCAAGAACGTGATCCCCATGGAACTGGATTCCAAGTACGACACCACCAAGGGCGAGCGGGAGCAAACACTGAAACTGAACCCGATGGTCACTGCCGGCATTGCCCAGACGACCGAGTATTACGTGGTAACCGCGGAAGCAGAACTGACCAAGCGTGAAGCGTTCGGCTACGGGGATGATACCCAGTGGATCTCGGTCGGTGCCGAATTGGATGCATGGCGTTATGCCCAGCTTCGCGTCGGTGCCCGCCACAACATTGCAAGTAACGACGACGGCAACGGTGTGGATGAGGACACCCAGCTCACTGCAGGCATCGGCCTGATGGCCTTTGGTGCCCGCCTCGATGTAGGCGGCATGGTGAGCGGCGATGAAGTGGGCGGCTCGGTTGAATTGGGCGTGGCGTTCTAATCGCGCCTCACCTGAGAAGTGCCAAAGAAAAGGGCCGGCTCCGGAGAGTCGGCCCTTTTTAGTGGGTTAGGGTTAAATAAATCGTGGGGTGTTGGCCGATGAAGGGGAAACTTTTTCGCCCATTTTGGCCTGGTGGGCTTGCTCAGCTTCGGCATTGGCTTTGGCCAGGGAATCCTTGTTCCAGCCAAAGGTATCTCGGCCCTCTTTCCGGCGAATGGCCATCATCTTGTCGTGATTGATCGGCGCTCGGGCCGCCCCCATGATGGCCAGATTGGACGAATGGCTGGTGTCGCCCACCAAGTCCCCGAGAATGTCCCGCGCCTGCTCCGAGGTTATCGTTTCGTTGTGCGGGAACAGTGCTTTGCGCACCGACTTCAGCTCAGGGGCTTCCTCTTTAATGATGTGCTCTGGGACGCCTTCGGTGCTCATGTCGTTCTTTTTCAGGGCGATGTACCGAGGGTTGTCCTCCTTGATCGTAGGCAGTGGATACCCCATGCTTCTTGCACTCGACATAAGGTGCTTGGCCTCATTCTGAAGCATGCCTTCCAGTGTCAGTAGCCGCCCCTTGAACTGCTCGAGCATTGAGTCTCTGCGATTCACTGACAATTTCCGTGTTTCCTCGAGCTTTTCTGAAAGCTGATTTACGGATTGTGTCAATTCACGAATGGTTTTTTCATGTTTCTGGATAACTTGGCTGGAGGGGTGGCCGGCTGGAAAGTGGCGCAGATCCTCATCGTCAAACATGATGGAGCGCTCACCAAGATAACCGTACATATCCGCGTAGTCGTGCGCCGTTTTCATTACCACGGCGTCCGATCCACGCTGGGTTTGCCAGACTCGATCCTGCGTTGTTTGCTGCTTCAGGTGTCTGAGTAGGTCTGGGTGCAGCCGGGAGTCATCCAGACTCACTCCAATGACTTCGAGACCGGCCTTGCTGCGCTCGGGCGCCCCATCCTGAATCTGGCCATTTGCATACTGCGCCGCCACATCCGGGATGGGATATCTTAGCCGTTCCGCCAGCCCTTCAATGATTTGCACTGTATTAGCGAGGGCTGGCTTCACCCGGTCTTCAAACGCTTGGTGAGCCAGTTTTTCGGCGTCTCCGGTGGCTTTCCCCTGTTCTTCCAGAAGTTCTTGGTAGGCCTTTTTATCCTTCTCCAGTCCATGAGATTGGTACTGGGCGATCCAGCCCTCAAGTGCCAGGAGTTTTTCGCGGCTAAGCCAGTTGGATTGAAATAGAAGTGCCTGACGGGTAGAGCCAGAATCCTGATGATCCTTATACATGGCTTCTTCCATGCTTTGACCTTTTTCCCGGGCCATCATCATCAGCATCTGGGCCTTGCCGGCAATCGTTTTGCGATCCATGCATTCACCTACTGTATCCCAGTGGTCCAGGGACTGGGTTAGGCTACGCTCCCGGCGTCGAGCGATTTTATTGGCATCGGATTCGGTTACCCACGATTCTGAGTTTGAGCGGAAGCTGTCTGAGTTGAATCCATCCAATCCCACCCTGCTGTAAAAGGCTTCGCCTTTGTGGTGATCCTGGAGATACAACATGCCTTGTTTTTCAAAATCCCGAAGCAGGGCCAATTCACTAAGAATGTAGTCCCGCTCCATTTGTTGTTGGGGCGTGAGTTCAGTTTCGTCACCCAACTCGGACAATGGCATGATCTCACCGGATTCATCGAGCCATTCAGGGCGAGTCTGATTGATCCATGTAAACAGGGTTTGCTCTTTATGCCGCAACGCCAGAAACAGCGTCTGGCTCCAATCTGTTTTGTGCGGAAGGACGCCCTCACTGTTTTCATGCGGCCCTGCATCTGGATTTAATGGCAGATCATTCAGTAAGGCATTTGGCTTTGGCGTAGTCGCAATTAACCACGGCGCTTGCGGTTGCTTCACTTGAACCGCCGCACCTTTGGATAGCGTATTTTCAATGTAGGCCTGAATTCGGTGAAAGCTCTGGCTCCACTCCGGGTATTCATGCTCAGGAGAGTTATTATCCTGTTTATCCGGGTTGTCAAGCCAGTGACGCCAAAGGCGGGTGCCAACCAGATCGACCGGGCCAATCCCCCCATCGTCTCTTTCCGTAAAAAAACCGGGCTGCTTACTCAATGGCACTAAGTATTCGGCCGCAAACGGATTACCCGCTTTTTGGTTTTGCCAGGCGTTAACAAGGGCATCGAGTCGTTCATGCAGGGCATCCAGTGCTTGGCGAGCCTGCGGCGTCATTTCCATGGTGATCATTTCTCGGTCCCCTTTAGCCCGCTTTTGGTCCTGCTGGTGCTGCTGCGCTATCTGCCCCGGGGTTTCTCGAGAACGACAATCGAGCAGCAATGCCTTTCAGCGCATCACCCAACCCCTTAAACACGTTGCCGAAGGCTTGCGAGAGCGGCACCCCTTCCTCGCCAATTTTCAGCGTGTCCCACAGGTTATTCTTATCTTCCTTTCCCTTGCCTTGGATCTCATCGTACATATCGTTCAGGTGCTTTTGAGCGGCAGCGGCTTCCTCGGGACTCGTATCATTCAAGCCAATAAGGCTCTTTGGCCCTTTGCCGCCAACCCAACTCTCAACACCTCTCTTGGCCGAATCCAGGGTTTCAGCGATCTTGGCACGGGCATCTTCGACCTGTTGCTTCCGATCTTCTGGCAGCTTCTGGATGTATGCTTCCATTTCGTCGGGTGTGCTGGGTTTGCTTTCCGCTTCGTCCAGCGCCAACGCCGCCGACACGGTAGCCATCGACCCCAATACGCCATCGCGCAACGCCTGCGTGTGTTTTTCTGCCCACCCGCTGTTACTGTCTTGCTGTTGCTTCAGCTTATCCGTGACAGCCCCTTTTGGGGGAGCCTTTGCCGATACTTCATTTGCTTCATCAAGATCGGGGTTTCCAGCGATATCTTTTTCGATATCGTCAGCCATTGCTTGCGCTTGGGGGGCTGGTCTTTCTTTTTTGTCTGCTTTTTCAGAATTTCGGTATTCTGACACTGCATTTACGATCCCCTTGGCCCCATCCATGGTCAGTCGGCCACCTAACCGGGCCGCCTTTTCCACCTGGGCCCAGACCACATCCAAACCACGGGTGGCCGCATAAACCGCCGAGTCCACCAACGAGTCGGTGGCAGAGGTCGATTCGATATCGCTGCGTTTGACGGTTCTTTTTTCCGCCCTGCCTTCGTCCGGCGCTTCGGCTTCAGGTGATTCGCCTTTTGTGCCTTTTGTGCTGGGGCCGTCGGCCGGCATGCCTTGAACGGGCGTGAAGGCTTTCCGCCAAAGATTGTAGGTCATAGGCATGTAGGCGCCCGCTTTTTGATCCAGGCGCCTAATGTCGAGGTTTTCACCCAGCGTTTGAATCTGCAGTGCCGCGTCATCATCCTTGGGCTCATATTCACCCGTCTCTTCGTTGTACTCAAAGAGGTCCGCGTGATCGCCAATGAGTTCGGGCTTTTCCGGCTCAGCTTCTGGCTCTTTTGCTTCCGGTTCTTGAGTGTCCTGGGTCGTGCTGTCGGTGGCCATGGCATCCTCACTCTCGTTCGTCTCGGGCTCTGGCTTTTCTTTTTCCTTGTCAGCCCCTTCTTCCAGATTATCCAGGTGAGCCTGTTCAGCCATCATTTGCTGAATAACATCCTCATCATCGCGATCAGGAACATACTTGTTCAGGTTAAAGCCAGCCATACCGCACTCCTAATTATCCGATAATACCTACTATGCTAAATTCGATAACGCCTAAACACCAGCCGAAAAGTACGGTTTGCCGTACACGGTTCACTTTTCCGCAGCTCGCACCAAAGGCTGCTCCGCTAACAGGCGCGTAATGTCTGCAAATGGCCTTCCAGGCGAAAAGAAAAAGCCTTGCCCTATATGGCACCCGGCTCGCTTAACCAACTGCCATTGCCCGGCGGTTTCAACGCCTTCGGCCACCACCCGCAACCCCGTTTGGTTAGCCAGGGTGACGATGTTGTTGACCAATTCTGAATCCAGCTCCTGGTGACCCATGCGCTGAACCAGACTCTGATCGAGTTTAATTTCATCGCATTCAATTTCATTGAGGCGATCAAAGTTGGATAGCCCTTTCCCAAAATCGTCAATTGACACCTGAATGCCACGCTGGCGGATTCGCTGTGTCACGGCTCCCAATTCATTTTCCGTGGCCGCAAGGTATTCCTGTATCTCTGTAATTTCGAGCGTCAACCAGTCAAGCGGAATGTCAGAAGGCAGGGCATCCAGGATGGCATCGCACCCCAGCATGAGGGTGTTCGGTGTGACGTTCACCGATATGTTCAGGGTATTCGGTAAAAGTTGTTTCCAGAACCCATACGCCCACAGGGTCCGCAAGAGAATCTGAATGGTGAGGTCCGTTAGCCCGTTGACGCTACTGGCGCCTTCAATCAGTGCCGGTGGGGTTGCCTGGTATAACGGGTGGTCGGGATCAGCGGGTGCTCGAATCAACACTTCAAGTCCTTTTATCGTGCCGCATTGCACCCCAATTTGCGGCTGATACACCAACTCAAAACTACCCTCATTGAGCATCTGCAGAATGCCAAGGGTTTTGCGGACTTCGTTCTGACTGAACCGAAACCGGGGTTCAAACCACGCCAGCGGCTCACCAATGTCGGCCAACGCATCCTGGGCAGCCAATTCGGCGTGTCGGACCCCTTTAATCGGTTGGTCTGACCGGAACTGGGTTAACCCTATCGCGGGCTTCAAATGGCAGTGGTGCGCCTCCAACAGACAGGTACTTACCACATCACCAGGATGATTCCCAAGGGTGTACTTTTCTCGTAAAAGCCCTGCCAATTTCTCGCAAGAAGTGCTTGCCGCCTGTTTTTCACCGGGGCCAAAATCGCAAGCCAGAAACAGGGTATTGTCAGACCAGCATGCCAAGGCATCAGGGACGACCACCTCAACGCGGTGGATCACCTCATCTTTCAGGGCGTCCAGAAGTCGTTCCGGCAATTCGTCCGCCAGCAAGCTCAGCGGCTGAAGCTTGATACACACCATCGTTGACCATTGGCCTGTGTCACCGTGCTTCGCCAGAAAAAACTCTCGCTGCATTACCCTCATGGGTCACCCTGTTTTGATTATTGACCAACCAATAAGCTTACCAATAATCATCCATGATTCTTCGGCCATATCCTTTCTCTTACGCTGGGCCGTAAGCACCCCAGTTTTGACCTGACTCCTGATCGTCCGGTTCTTCGGCCGGTTCATCAGCGGTGTTCCAGCCATTCATATCGGACGTATCGGCGTGATCGGATTTGCTCTCCCTAGTCTGGGGACCGGAAAGCCCTTGCGACGCAGATTGCGCCTGTTGCTCCCGGGCCTCCTGAGACCGCTCAATGGACTGCTCCAAATTATGTCGTGCCGCCAATCGTCCGTCGTAAAAAGCCCGGAATAAGCTTTCTGGCTCCTGGAAGCCGCTGGACTGCGTGACGCCCAGAAGCTTCTTGCAGAAATCCTTGATCTGTCCAAAGAAGGTTTTAGGCTGTTCTTCCACTTTCAGGTCCAGGTTGCCGTTCACCCATTCCTGATAGGCATACGCCTGCGCCTCCCGAGGGTGATCGCAGCCTTCCACCAGTTCTGCCTTACCCTGATTCTCCAGAGTCGCTACCAGGCGATCATGCAGGGGCTGTCCCTCGCTGAATTCGTGATCCAGTACCGCTCGTTCCTCGGGCTGGAGCAGGACTTCCTGAGCAAAATGGAACGCTTCGTGATACGCCGTTGAAACCGGGGCGCCGTAGGCCAGTTCGATCAGCCCGCGCAGGCCCCGGCCCGGGTGATCCGGTTCCCCCTCGATGGTGGCAAACCGACCCGCGATCAGCGATCCGGCATCATCCCGCAACTCGCGTTCCCACTGCACCGCTACCGCGTCTCCACACATGCGAGCCACTTCACTGATCACGCTTTGCGCCACGGCCCCCATTTCCGCTTCGGACAATTGTTCAATGCTTCCGGCATCATGGGAGTACAGGTACGGCAGATTGATTTTGCCCAAGTGCTCATGAGTCACTGGCTTGCTCGCAGTCTGGATTTCTTTCACCAGTTGGCCGAAGGCTTTGTCCAGAATTTTCAGGTGTTCGCCAGCCGGGTATAGTTGCGGCTTTACATCGGACGAGCCCTCTAGCTCCTGCTCGCTCTTGGGCACACCCCAGACTTCGAGCTTGTCTGGCCGCACCAGGAAATCGTTTCGGAACTTTCCGTCCATGCCATTCAGGTGATGGTTCACCCAGGTCTCGAAGCTGCGGGCGAACATTTCATGCGGCGTGGCCCAGTATTTCTCCTGACTCCTACCGGACTTGCTTCGATCCGCCAGCAGCGCACCTTTATACAGCTCTGTTGCTCCCATCATCGTGCTTGGGAAATCGCGGGGCGACAGACTCGGTTTCTCGCTGTTCACGCCCTCCGCTGGCTCGTATCGGATCGCGGCCATAATGGTCGCAAACGCATCGTAGACCGGCTTGCGCAGTTGCCCGATGCTCTCTTTCTCCAGTTCACGGATTCGTTGCTGACTGCCAATGCTGCGCGTCAGATCGCCCGGCCCGCGAACCTGGCCGGTTGTCATTCGATGAAAATAGTTCGCTAACGCATGACCGTACTCATGGGCCATGGAGCCCGCGCCCTTGAGGCGCGTGAGATTAATGACGTTGTTCTGCGGCTCGAAGTGGGCCAGTGCAGCCGACCGGCCCCCTTTGCCGCGTGACCCGAATGCGAGGCCTAAAGATCCGCCAAGCGAGAGCGCTTGGGGATCGACGTTCAACACCCGACTCAGGTCCATGAAGCCGTCATAGGCGTGGTTTAGATACTCCGTGCGTTCGCGTTGGGGCATGGACTCCCCATACTCCACGCCAGAGAAGCCAAACGTGCGAATCAGGGTTTCTTCGTCGGTGTCTAGGCCCTTGCGGTAATCCTCGCCTTCACGGGTCAGGCTCTTGAGTGCCGGCATGGCTCCATACTTCTCACCCTGTTTGGCGGCAGCGGCCCGGGAGCGACCCAGTTTGGCCGGCCACTCCGTATTGTTTCGGGACAACCGCTCTCCCTGGAAGTACAGGCGGTCAAGGCCGTAGCGGACGCCCATATGCAGGCGCTGTCCCAAAAAGCTGGCATCCGACAGCTCCAGTTCCTTGGCTTTTTCATGAACCCCCTTGAGGTGCTTGAACAGTTCTCCTTCTGGCTCGAGTGCGTCCTTGAGCTGTTCGACGGTGCGAACAGAACCCACCAGATCGCGAACCCCCAGGATGCATTCGGCGTATAGCCCGTTGATCTTGTCCACGTTGGCCGGGGATTGCGCGGGAAGCTCCTTGCGCAGCTCCGACCAGAAACCCGCCACAAGCGGGTCCATGGCGGTTTCATTGGGGTCTTTCGGGTTGCGAAGGTCTACCCAGTCCGGGGTCTCCCACAGGCGGGTCTTCCGCGCCATTTTCTTCTGATCTTCGGCGCTGGCATTGGTCAGATTGGTGATGACCGTTTCCGCCTTGCCTCGCAGATCTTTGACCGACAGGCCGGCAACCAGGCCTCGGTTTTGCCGGGCACCACGCTTGGCTGGTTTATTTTCCTTAGACTCACCGCCGCTCTTGGCCTCCAGCTCACGTTGCTTTTCCTGCTCGGCTTTCAGTTCGTTGAGGTAACGCAGTGCCTCGGGCTTCAACACGGACATCGCATCAAACGCATCCGTCCGGGTACCACGACTGCGCCGGTTCTTGGCTCGCATGGCAACCAGTTCGGCGGCCTGTCCCCGGTCAAACCCTGCCTCCTGAATGTCGTCTTCCGTTACGGCATGCACCAAATAGCGAATCCCGTTGCGCGTGGCCTTACTGGCAAAGACCACCATTTCCGCGCCACGGGTGTTGGCCAAGGTGCCAATGATCTCCCTGGTGATGCGCTCTCGCGCAGCGTCTCCAATCTTGTGGTTGTGCTTGTGCTCGGAAAGCCACAGATTGACCGCCTGCTTGAGTTCATCATGTTTGCTTTTGTCGTGGCGCCACTTGCTTGAGAGCACCTGCAAGCCTTTCGCGGTATTGCCCGCCGCTTCCAGCAGGTGTCGCCGGGTTGCACCCTCGCTTTCCGGAAACGCCGGCACTTCCAGATCCGACCCAGTTGTGTCGGTGTTGACGGCCCCTTTGACGGGCTGGACCAAGCCATGACTGCTAATATGGTCCGTGTGGTACCACGTTGGATCGAGCGTGTTGAGCACTTCCTGAGTCACCACGGCCTCTTTCAGAGGTGTGCTGAAACGAATTGGTTTCTCGGCCCCCATTGAGGCCAGTTTGCCCAGGGTGGCAATTTCTGTTTGTCCTGCTATTTCCTCTCGCTCTTCAAACTGCAGAAAGCGTGGCAGGCCACGGATCTGGCCGCCCTCTTGGGAGGTATCGACCAGCCCGACGGTGAAGGCCCGGGCCCCATCCTCATTGCTGACCAGCCCGCTGGCGATCGCCGCCCGAAGCGGGTTGTGCATGTGATCGGAGTCGTCGGTATGCACGGTTTGTTCGTTGACCTGTTGCAACGACGCACCAGCCAATGACGCCAGTTCACCGGCCGTGGTGTAGTCGCTTTGCAGATCAATACCCAGAGCTGCCATTTGCTCCGGGCGGGTCCAGCCGTTCATAACCCCCTGCGCTTCCATACGCTCAAACAGCCAGAACATCGGATGCTGCAGGGTTTCAAGGCTGTGACGAGACTTACCAGCCAGGTGCGCGATGCTGTTCATTGCTGACTTGTTGCGGGCCAGCAAGTCTTCAGGCAGTGCAGAACGATCCGACACGGCGGCTTTTAGCGCCGATTGCGCAGTCTCGGGCTTGAGGGCCAGCCGACCATGGCTCAACGCCATCATGGCCTGATCGGGGTCTTCAGACTCCAGCGCTTGCTCTCGAAGCTCGCTCAACCGGTTTCTAAGGCCGTCATTGGTCGTGGTTGGCATGCCAACCACCAGCCCGCCCATCATCAAAGATTGATCGCGCCATTTCTGATTCCAGGCAAGCGCAGCTTCATCATAAACGCCATTGCGGGTGTGAGGATCCAGAACATTGGCCAACAGGCTGTCCATGTTGTCTTGAGAAGACAGTTGCTTGGCAAAGGACGGGTGAAGACCAACCGCGTACACCGTGGATTCTTCCAAGGTGGCCTGCGTTTCGGGGTCGTCGTAGCTGTTGGAGAAATCCCGGCGACGAGTGGCGGGCAACGGAATAACCGCCAGCACCGGACTGCTGGCCGCCGTGTGAATTTCTGGCTGTAGCGCATTGAATCGTGCCAGTGCGTCGTCACGCAGGAACGCCTTGGCCTCCATGACCTCGGGGGTTTCCTCGCTGCCCAGCTCCAGCCCCAGGGCTTCACGGGCCCGGAACCAGTTCGGAATGAGGGCATCCGCGTCATTTTCTTCGGTCACCAACAATGGGCTCTTGCCAACGATGGTGCCGCTTTGGATGCCGCCCCGAATGGTATTGCGGGTGGTCTCGTTGACGCGCCCTTCGTCCCGATAACTACGCAGCTCCGTGTTATCGATATCTTCCAGCGTCAGGGTCCAGCGCTGGGCCTTGGCGTAGGTCTGCCCGTTTCTGTCGGGCTCATTGGTTTTCGGGGCAGTTGGCGGTACCGGTTGGTTGGCCAACTGATCCAGGGTGATCTTGTGGCGCTTGGGAATAGGCATCCCTGCCACAAATTGGGGTTGGTCGGAGGTGACCCAGAAGGCATCGGACTGTTCGGCGGAATGGCTGGTCACTCGCCCGTAATGCCGGCCGGCATCGTCCGACCATTCAACCGGTGAACCAATGGCAGGGCGTTGGCTGGCCTTTTCGTCAGCTTCGGCCTGCAAGGGCGCTCGCAGATCGGCCGTTTCCGGTTCCGGATCGCCTCGGAATTCCGCCAGCTTCACCCGCCATTGCTCGAGCTCTTCGGGCAGTTCGCCATCGTAGAGCTGCGCAGCCTTGGCCAACCCCATGCCCAGGATTGGCTCGGTCACGGCATTGAGCTCGCCCCCGAAGGCATATTCCATCCAGAAGCGAAGCTGGTCCGGGTTGCGCCACCGGCTGGGCGTGAGGCTGTTCAGCACTTCCTTGGCGTATTCGTCGTCGGACTGGTGCAAAGACTGGCGGATTTCCCGCATCATTTGCTGGCGGTTTGCGCCCCACCACCAGGCGACCCCCGCCCGCAGACTGTCAGGGATCGGTGGCTCCAATTGCTCCGATCCTTTGAGATAAAACACCTTCTCGGGCTCAAGAGGCTTTACCTCACCACCAAACAGTGTCGCGAGGCTGTGCATCGCTGCCTGATTGGGCAGCCCAGGTAGCACGTAACGTCCGTCCTGCCCTTTCTGGAATCCCAGACGCAAAATCGACTCTTCTTCGTGCGGGGTTAACTCGCGCACTCCGGGTTCCGTTTTCAACAAGGCCAGCCAATATTCGCCTCGCTTTACCGGGGCAAGCTTTAAGCCGTCCTGATCGACGGCGGGCCAGAAACCGGGGATCGCTTGGGGCATGACGCAACTCCGCTTCTCACATAGGATATACTGTATTGAATCCGATTATAGACCCTTAGTGGTCCATACTTCGACGCAAAACCCACCTGATAAGTCCGGTTTGCCGTGCATATTCGAGATCAGAAGGCGCTCAAGGCGCTCCAGAAACAACAAGGGATTTCCCCGGCCATTGCCGCTCAACTCGA
>Ga0209300_1000242_pt1 | contig 32498 bp, 49 predicted proteins | sample Shrwel_input2_RT_FD_187535 | JGI IMG/M metagenome (GOLD analysis project Ga0209300, IMG submission 187535) | Subsurface microbial communities from deep shales in Ohio, USA - Utica-3 well 1 S input2 RT (SPAdes) (version 2) ... | reverse complement strand
CTTCTGAGAAAAACCACCGCCACCACCGCCACCGCCGCCAGTGGAGCTGTGGTTGCCACCGCCACCACCCCCACCAATTACAGTCACCCATGCACGAGTGACGCCGGGCGGCACAGTCCAGGTGTAAGACCCAGCAGAGTCGTAAACCTGAACCCCGCGCAAGGGCATATCGCGCGGGGTAACGCCAGCCGGCTCTTTCCAATCCGTGCTGCCCGCGCTCGCCAATACGCGACGCTGACCGGTACCGATCGCCAGGGACGAGCCGCCCTCGATAGTGTCCGGTGCTGTTCCGTCGGGGCTGACAGTGACAACATTGGCGCTGCTGTCCATACGCAAAACCGTGTAGCGCAGCCCGCCATTGCTCCCTGCCTCTGGCAGATTCAGGGTTACCGCGCCAGCGCTCGCATCCACCAGCACCAGCCCGGCCTCGGCCACGGTCAGTGCCTTCGGTGAGTCCGCACTGGTAACGGTCGTCACACCACGCCCAGCCAGCCGCTGGATCGACGCCAGCACCTGGTTCTCGGTATTGATGTCCGGCACCACGCCACCGGCTGAAAGGACCGCCAGCAGCTCCCGCTGCAGCATGTTGAAGTACTGGGCCAGCATCGGCGTCGCCTGCTGGCCGGTGGCGGGATCGCCTGGGCGCCATTCGCCCTCGGCGGTCGCCCGCTCGGTATATGCTCCTACTTTCTCCACGGTGTCACTCCTCTTTGTAACCCACTTGCAGAATCAGCCAGCTGGCCGCCGCCTCGCGCAGGGCGCACTCGATCAGCTCATCGCCCCACGTCCGCAGGGGGTCGCCGATCTGCGCCTCGTCCACCACTGACTCGCGCACCACCCCGTTGGGCAGCAGCACGCGCCAGGTGGAATCCCAGTCGCTGCCGTTGATGTCGTCACCAATCACCGCGCCGGTGTGGCCGGTGGGGGTGTTCACCTCCACAGTGGCCTCGCGCAGCTCGATGATCTCGATGTTGTCGTACCCCAGGCCGGCGGCCAGCTCCACGTAGTCGGCGGCCCGCATGCCGCCCTGGGCAACTACCCGGCCTACAAGGGCCGCGCGGCGGTCGGACATGGACTGATCAGCCGGGGCACAATCTCCGGGCAGCCCATAGCTGGCTTCCCACTCCTCGAACAGGTACAGCGCCCGGCGCGGGTCCGCCTCCACCAGCAGATCCGCCACACGGGCATCCACCCGGGCGAACTCCTGGGCCGAACCGTCCAGCAGCCGCTGCACGTTGCTCTCCGGCTCCACTGGCCACACCATCCCTGGCGGCAGCAGGCTGAACAGTAGCCCCCGGTAGTCCTGGGCGGTCAGGCTCACACCCATGTCACGCCTCCCCAGATCGGCAGCTCACCCGTGGCGTAGTTGATGTTCGCCGTGGGCCACTGCAGGTCGTAGTCCTCGATGCCGGCCGCCAAACTGATCGCATGCCGCACGCGGGTGATCAGCAGCGTGCCGCCGGGCTCGCCCTCGCGCTCCACCAGGTCCTGCAGGCCGGCCGCTGCCGCTGCCCGCACCTCGGCCGTGTCCGGCACCACCGACAGCTGCGGCGCGAAGTCCACCGGGGTCGGCGCGATCACGTACAGGTGCGCGGTCACGTTCTTGCGCTCGGTGATGTAGTCGAAGACCGCATCCAGAAGCTGCTGGGACGGCAGCGGCCCGTCGGCGGCAGCGTCCGCCACGATGCGGATCACGACAGAGCCCGCGCCCATGCCCAGGGGGTCCTCCCAGGCCCGGGTCACGCCCGGCACCTCCAGCGCCCAGCTTTCCCAGTCGCCCGCAGCCCCACCACGCGGCACCCGCGCCCGGCGCTGCAGGATGCGATCGCGCCAGCTGCTGTATGCCTCAATATCCGCACCGCCTTGCAGACCCTCGGCACCCACCACGGCCGTGCTGTCCACGCCCGGGATCGGCGACACCAGGCTAAGCTCGGCGCCGGCGGACTGATCACCGGCCGCGCCGGCCTCCAGCGCCTCCACGGTGGCCACGGCTGTGCCCCCGGCGATGGCCACCTCGTCGGTGGTCTCGTACTCCTGGCCATCCAGCTGCAGGCGGTTGCCCGCGACGATCACCGCACCATCGGTGCCAGTGAAGGTCACGTCGCCGGTGGCCTTGGACGCCTGGCGCCGGGGCACCCCGGCACCGTGCAGGTGCAGCAGGTCGTCGTCGCAGGTTTCCGGGAACATCTGCCGTTCCAGCCACTGCAGGTACCCATAAAGGCCGTGCGTTACCCCGGCCTGGCTGGTCGCCAGGGCCTGGGTCAGGCGGGTGGCCAGCGCCGCCTGCGCACCGGGCAGCCGGGACAGCAGGTCCTGGTCGACCCGCGCCATCAGCTCCGGTAGTGAAGGCCGTTTAAACCCCATCTAACCCTCCGTTATGCGGCGTTCCGCCACACGTAGTCGTATTGCCGTTCCAGCACCGCGCGATCGCCGCGCCGGATCACCACCCGCAGGCCCAGGGTGTCGCGGCGCATGTGCCACGCCTCCACCTCCACGGCCTCGGCCACTTCGTCCTCGATCAGCCAGGCCAGCGCCTCCTCGGCGTACTCCTGGGCACGGCGCAGCACCTCGGCCTGCTCCTTTTCCCGGTGCAGCAGCCACAGGCGGGACCCGTGCAGGCGATCGCGGAAGGCGTCCGCCCAGTAGCCCCGACGGTCGCCCGTGCCGTCCGGTAGCCGGTCCTCCTCCAGGGCGCGGCGGTCGGTGAACAGGGACAGGATCACCGCTGTCTCCAGGCCCTCGTCGGTCGCCAGGTCTCCGCCTTCGATTGCCAGGTCGAAGCGCTTGGCGCCGGCGTCATATTTCAATGCGATGTCCATCAGCCCATCTCCTGGTTAGGCGTGCTCGTCGTGCCGCCGCTGTCGCCGCCGTGGTTGTGGCCGTTGTAGGTGTCGCGCATGCCCTGCATGGTGCCCGTGGCGTCGCGCACCTGGCCGGCGGCCTCGATGTCGCCGGTGGCGATCACCTTGGGGGTGTTCAGGGTCACGCTGGTGCTGCAGTTGAACACCGCCTGCGGCGCGGTCACCTCCAGCTTGCTGCCAGCCTTCACGGCGATTATCTTGCCGCGCTTGAAGCGGATCTCGTCGCCCTCGTCGGTGTACAGGCACACCTCGCCAGCGGCCAGGCCCTTCGGCCGGTACCGCCGGTCGTCCACCGACAGCGCCACCAGGTGGGCACGGGCACCACCCACGGCCGCCACGATCGCCTCGGCCCCTGGGTGCGGGTGGCTGGTGTAACCGTATTCCTGGAAGCGCTCGGCCCACGCCGGCTCGCCACCCAGCAGCGACACCTGCACGCCCTGCAGCTTCAGGCTGTCGTCCACCAGCTTCAGCACGCCACGGGAGACCAGCAGGCGGATGCGCCGCCACACCGGCCCCATCAGGCGCTGCCAGGTGCGTCTCTGATCAGCCATCACCACCCCCATCCGGCCGGGGTGCCGCTGCTGTCGCTGGGCTCCGGCTCCGGTACCGGCACTGGCTCAAACGCCGCCGGCGGGGCCACGCGCAGCTCGGCGGTGCGCCCCTGGTTGTTCTCGATCAGCTGCACGTCGCTGATCAGCAGCTGCTCGTCCAGGCCCAGATAGGCATCCCGCACCTGCACCAGGTCACCGGGGCGCCATACGCCCTGTTCGTGCCGCCAGGTGCCCACGGTGTAGGTCACACCCCGGCCCTTGGCCCAGCGCATGCGCGACTCCAGCTCGGCCCGCGCCTTGCAGTCGGCCGAATCGGCCGGGGTGTCGCACACGATCAGGGTGGTGCGTGGCGTGCGGATACGGGGGTCGGTCACCTGGGCGGTGGGGCCGGCCGCGTCCTCGCCGTTCCACTGGTCGGTACCCGGGGTCTGTCCTTCCACGATGTAGACGTTGAAGCGGTCCCGATCGCTGAACACCCCGGAGCCCTTGCGGATGTTTCCGCCCAGCTCCAGCGGCGTGCGGATCTCCCGCTGCACCGCGTGCACGATCACGAGGCGGCCCTGGGCGTCGCTCACGATCCGGGCGCCCCGGATCTGCGCGGCCCGCTCGATGGCCTCGGCGATCGGCTGGCCATCCTCCAGGGCGAACTCCCGGAAGGGCTTGGAAGCGCCCACGGTGTCGATCACCTCGATGCCGTAGGGCTCGGCCAGGGTCGTGGCAATCTGCAGCAGCGTCTGGCCATCGAAACGGCGGTCCTTGCCGCTGCAGTCGATCAGGTCCGCCGCCTTGCTCCGGCCGCTGGCTGAAATGGTGTGGCTGGTGGCGTCGTAGTCCGGCAGCACCTCGTCCAGGTAGCCGGTCACCACCAGCTCGTCGCCCACCTTCACGGTGCAGGCTTCGCCAGGCGTCACCGGGCGCACCAGGCCGGACTCGGCCCAGCGCTCGGTCAGGGTCAGCTCGAAGCTGTCGGCGATCTGTTCCAGGGACAGGCGGATGCGGACCTCCTGCCAGCCCTGGTGGCGCTGGCTGCCAATCTGCAGCACTACCGGCTCGCGGTTACTCACTCAGCACCTCCAGCTCGATGCCGCCGCGCAGGGCGCCGGGGTGGCGGGCGTTGTTGCGCACCGTAATCTCGTCCGCGCGGGTGGCGTCGCCGTACAGCCGGTGGGCCACCACCAGCGCCGGCAGCGTCCGCTGCGGGGTGTAGGTGGTCATGCCAGGCAGCGCCACCGCACGGGTGCGCAAGTCGTCGGAGACTTTGGCCCGCAGATCCACCAGGGCGGCATACACCGCGTCGGTGATGGCCTCGTCGGTGGTCATCTGCCGGTCGATCAGCTCCAGGGTGCTGGCACCCGCCGCCTGGGCATCCTGCCGGCTCATCCAGTCGGTGTCCGCCACCAGGCGCGCGGCCGCCAGGGTGGCCGCGCGGCTGTTCAGTTGCCGGGCCGCGATGGTGTTCTGTGCCCGCTGCCGGCGCTCGGGCGTGTCCGCCACGGGCGGGGTCACGCTGTCGCTGCTGGTGCCGGTTTCCAGCAGCAGCCGGGCCGCGCGGGTCGGGGTGCCCGGAGTCAGCAGCACACGGCCACCGCCCTCGTCGTCGCTCTTGCCCAGGACGGTGTTGCCGCTGTAGAGGTCCAGGGCGTTGATCGGGCGCAGCACCGCGTTGCGCAGGCGGTTGAAGCCACCCAGCACGATGCCCACCATGTTCATCGGGGCGCGGATCTGTTCTGCCACCTGGTCGGCGATGCCGCCCACCACGTCCTCGATGCCCTGCATCACGGCCGCCAGATCACGCTCCACCGCCACCAGGGACCAGCCCAGCAGGCCCTCCACGCTCCACTTGTCGGCGAAGTCCTCGGCCAGCGCCTCCTCGAAGGCGTCCGCCGATTGCTGGACCTCCCGTTGGGTGTCCACGGTGGTGGCCGGGAAGGCTTCCTGGCCCGCCTCGGCGAACGTTACCTGGAAGGTGCAGACGCCACCGTCGCGGGTGCTCTCGCTCCAGCGCACGTCGCTGGCCACGGCCGTGACGCTGCCCAGGTACGGGTGCACCAGGGTGGCCGCCCCCGGGGCATCCAGGGCCTGGATCAGGGCATCGCGTTGGCGGTCGTAGTCGTCGCCGGCCACGAACAGCGACAGGCGCCACTCGCGGGCCTTGCGTCCCATGTCCTCGGCATAGGGCCGGTCGCGGCGCGGGTACTCATGGATCAGCCAGCGACGGCCGCCCGTGGTGTCGGAGCGCTCCACGTGGAAGCGCACACCGCGATAGGAGCCCGCCAGTTCCGGGTCGATACGGTCACGCCAGCTCATGTGCTAAGCTCCTGTTCACGCATGAATTAAAAAGGAGGTCATCATGAAAACGAGTGAGAAAGCCGGCGTTGTCGGCATAGTCGCCGGCGTCGCTGCTGGACTCGGCGTTGCATACCTGCTGCCGGACTGGCACTGGGGGTTTTATCTGGCTGCCGGCTTCATCGTTATGGGCATCGTTTCTCAGGGCATCACGCAGTCGGCCGCTACCGATCGCGTCGCGGACGGCGATCTGCCCGCTAAAGACAAGGGCTAAGCTCACGGCGCCACCCCCAGCACACCAGACTCCACATCGAAGTCCATGCCCCCGTTGCGGCGCGCCTCCGCCACGCGGGGCCGCCCCTCAGAATCCACCACGATCCGCAGCTCGCCGCCTACTTCTGCACGTGCCGGCCCCGGCATCGCCGACGGCCGCCCCTCGGTCACCGGGGCACCGCTGGCCACCGGCGCGGCCAGGCCGCTGATCCCCAGGCGGTCCTTCACCCAGTCGGGCATCCACTCCATCAGCCCGGTGATCCGCTCGGACAGCCACCCGGTCAGCTGCGACCACTGGGCGCTGATCCCGTCCCACAGGCCGCCGATCCATTCCTGGCCCAGCTCGGTCAGCGGCCGGGCGCCGAACAGCTCGAACACCGCGTCGATGCCCTGCAGCAGCAGGCTGGCCGGATTGAAGGCCAGCAGGTCCTGGGCGATCTCGCCGATGCCTCGGCTGAAAAACGCCTTGATGCCCTGCCACAGGTTGCTGAACCACTCGGAAATGCCGCCCCAGTTGCGGTAGATCAGGTACACCGCCCCAGCCACCGCCGCCACGCCGGTGATGATCCAGCCGATCGGGGTGGTCAGCAGGGCGAGCGACAGGGCGCGGATGCCGGCAATGGCGGCGGGCACTGCCCGCGCGGCTAGGCCGATCAGGCCTGTACCCATCCTGGCACTCATTGCCCCCGCCAGCAGGGCGGCGCGGCCGAACGCCATCAGGCGCTTACCGCCACTGACAACGCCCCGCCCCATCCAAAGCAATCCCTTGACCACAGTCTTTCCGGCCGTCCAGCCAAAAGCAGCCAACTGAACGGTGGCCAGCACCAGCGATAGCAGGAACTTGCCGGCCATCAGGCCAGCGACCACGCCCAGCAGGTTGCCGTAGCCGCCTACCTGGTCCGCCGCCCAGCTGACAACACCTCCCACCATTTTGACGCCACGCCAGATGTCCCGGATGCCGTCCACAATGTCCTTGGCGATCGCTTCCCGGTTGGCCTGGCCCAAAGCGCCCATTTGTCCGATCCATTCATTGATCGCCGGCAGCAGCTCGCCCACCACCGACGCCTGGATGCCGAACAGCACCGTGCGCAGGTCGCCCATCTGGCGGGTGTACTCGCGGCTGTTCTCGATCTCCTCCTCGGTCAGGATGGCACCCCGGTCCCGGCCGGCCTGCATCATCCGCTCGATCTCCTCGCGGCTGGCCGCCAGCATCTCCACCATCTGCTCGGCGCCCTGGCCGCCGAAGATCTCGTCCATCACCCGCTGGCGCGCGGCGTCGTTCTCCAGGTTGCCCAGGCGCGAACGCACCAGGTCGAACATGGCGGCCGTGTCGCCGCCGGTCTTGCGCAGCTCCTCGACGCCAATGCCCAGCCGCCCGAAGGCTTCCGCCGCCGGGCCGCCGGCGGTGACCACGAACTCGTCCGCCCGCAGGGACAGCTCCTTCAGGCCGTCCACCAGGGCGTCGTTCTGCACGCCGAACTGCTTGCCCACGTACTGCCATTCCTGCAGCCATGTGGTGCCCACGCCCACCCGCTCGGCGGCGTTCTTCACCTCGTTGCCCAGGTCGGTGACCCCCGACACCAGGCGTTCAGTGCCCCAGACGGCGCCGGCGGTGATGCCCCCCATCCACAGCAGCCGTTCGCCCAGGCCCCGGGCGCGCTCCATGACAGTGCCCAGGGACTGGCTCACGCGACGGCCGGAGGCGGCCAGGCGATCCAGCCCGGCCCGCTGCGACAGGCCGGAGAGCGAACGCTGGATGCGGCGAACCGGGCGGGTCACCCGGTCCACCAGCTGCATCACAATGCTGGTTTGCATGTTAGCCATCGCCCTTCATCTCCTCGGCCAGTTGCTCCGCCTGGTGGTACCACCACTCCAGGTCTTCCAGGTCCATCTCCAGCAGCTCCACCGGGTTAAAGCCGGTGAACGCCACCGCCACGACGCGGATCAGCGTTGCCCAGTCCGCGGGGGCCTGGGCAAAAAAGGCTTCATCGCTTCCAGGCACAGCACGATGTCGCGTCCGTCCATCTCGTCACAGGCGTGCGGCGGGATGCCGCCCAGCTTGGCCAGCAGGGCGATGGACTTGCCCATCTCGCCCTGGGCCTGGTCCATGGCCTTCAGGTGCTTGCCCTTCACCTTCTTGGGCAGGGTCAGCACCTCCAGGGTGCGCTCGCCGTCCAGCTTGCTGGCCTTGAAGGTCAGCGGCTCGGAGAGCGCCACCTGGATGGCGTCGCCGGTGTCCTCGATGCGCGCCAGCTCCTCCTCGGTCAGGTCGATGTCGTCGCCGGCGGCGTAGATCGCGTCAATGCTCATGCGTTAAACCCTCTCGCAGGTGCGGGCGGCCATGTTCAGGCGGATCTGGCCCTCGCCGCTGTTCAGTTCTGCCGTCTCGGTCACGAAAGCCCCGGTCAGCATGTAGTCCTGGCCGTTGTCGCACTCGAACAGCACCGTGGCGTCCCGGATCTTGCCCATCTCGATGATGTCCAGCTCCTCGGTGTGCAGAACCGTGGCCTGCAGCGTCGGCGCCACCGGCTCCTCGTTGTAGAAGACGCGCCGGCCGGCCATCTTGGGGGTGCGATTAACACCGCCCGGGTTCAGCGTCGCGCCGCGTTCCGTGGGGAACTCCTGGCCATCCACGCGGATGGTGGCTACCCCTGTGATTCGTCCGCTCATGGGTGTTTACCCTCCTTTTAACGGGTGGTTACCCGCCGCTTATCAGCGGCGGAACTGCGTCTGCTGGGCGTGGACGCGGTACTGGCCGATCAGCATGGGCTGGTCGATCACGTTCAGCCGGCTGGGGTCGTTCGGGTCGATGTTCGCCTGCAGGCTCTCGGAGTAGCCGGCATAGTCGCGCACCCAGCCATAGGCCCCCATCAGCGTCAGCCGGTAGAGGTTCAGCAGCTCGGTGCGGGCCACCTTGGGCGTCATGATCGGCTGGCTTGGGTCGTAGAACTCCCGGTCAACGTCGGCGGCCAGCTTGTGGCGCGGGTACTTCTGCGCGAACAGGCTGATCTGCTCGAAGCGGATGCGCTCCAGGGTCTCCGGCGTGTTGATGTCCAGGTAGCTGTCATCGGCCACGCCGCTGGCGTTCTCCTGGTAGGTCGTGATCTGGCGCTCGATCTGCACGCTGCCGTCGCTGGCCACGGTGTAGGTGGCGATGCCGTCGAACAGCAGCAGGTTGCGCTCGGCGTCGCTCCAGCGCACGTCCTCCGCCGGCGGGATCAGGCCGGGCATGGTCAGCCGCTGCAGCGGCCGCGCCGGGTCGATCGCCAGGGACTTGGCGGCCACGATGGCGTTGGTCGCGGACCACAGCCAGGTGGGGCTCGGCGCCAGGTTGGTGCCCATGATGGTCACGTGCGGCGAATTGCGGCCGTTGCCCAGGGTCGCGGTGGCGCTGTGATTGCCCCGGAAGGCAGCAAACGCACGGCCACCGATCTGGCGCATGGGGCCGTAGCGGTCGGACAGCTCCGCCTCGATCGCGTCCAGGCTGGTGGCGTCGGTGTACGGCAGGCTGACCCAGTTCCACCACTCGCTGCCCATGGCCGCGATCACCGGGTCCAGGTCGGGGTTCACCGCGCCGCCGGTCGGCTGCGCGTAGGTCAGGCCCAGGCCACCGGGGCGCTGCTCGCCCTTCACGCTGTCGCGCAGGTCGATGTCGTTGCCGGTCTCACCGCCCCAGCGGCAAGTCAGATTGACCTTGCTGGTGGTCACACCATCCACCGCCGCCGTTACCGGCACCCGATCATCGGCGTTTACCGCGTCGATGATGGCCTGGGCCACCGCGTCGGGCGTGTCGCCGCCGGCCATCTCGACCCACACGCGCCGGCCGGCGATGTACAAGGCCAGGGGACGGGTCTCGGTCGGGCTGTCGGTCACCTCGATGGCGCCCTCGGCGGCCACGGCCGTCGCGGCATCCTCCAGGGCGATCGCCCAGGTCTCGGTGTACAGGTCCACCTCTTTGATGGCGCGCATCATCTCGGCCAGCATGGAGCCCCGGCCGAACAGCTCGTCGGCCTGTTCCTTGCTGGTCACGCGCACCAGGCTGTTGGGGTCCTGGGTGCCGGTGGCCAGCTTCTGGCCGATCACCAGCAGCTTGCCCATGAACACCGCGTTGCCCGCCAGGCGGTTGTCGAACTCGATATACCAGCCCGGCACCCGCAGGGCGGACGGGATCTCGTTAAATACGGTCGCACTGATCGCCATCAGTCAGCCTCCTTTTGCTTGGCGGCTTCGCCCTGGGGCTTGGCCTTGGTTTTCGCCGGCGGCTTGGCCTCGACGATCGAGCCTTCCGCCTTACGGCGCGCCCAGTGCCCGCTCCAGTCCACCCAGGCTCCCTCGGCGGGCAGCGGGCGGCCGTTTTGCGGCTGGCGCACCACCAGGCCCTCGCGGGCCGGTTTGATGTATCGCTTGGTCACGGTCATGTCTCCTCGTTACCCGTGGGAATCTCGGTGTAGCTCTCGGTCACCGGGCCTTCGCCCACCTCATGGGTGGCGCTGTAGATGGCAAAGTCGGCCAGGTCGGCCAGGTCGCGCGGCGCCGGGAAGGCCATCTCCAGCCCGAACGCCATTTCGTAGACGGCCACGCCCTTGCGCTGGGCGCTGGCCGGGGTCAGCACCCGCAGCCCGTCGAACCGCAGGCTGCCCAACTGGGCGGCCGGCTGCTGGTCCAGGGTGGGCACCACCCGCTCCACGATCTCGTAGGCGCCGATCTGGCGGCTGTTGCCGCGCTGGCGCTCCCGGCCCCCGCTGGCATGGCTGGTCACCGCGTACACCAGGAAGCGGGCGGACAGACGGCCACGGCCCCGGCCGGGGTTGCCGCCGTCGAAGTACACCCACACGCCCGGCATCTTGCGAAAGGCCAGCGCCAGGGCGTCCTGGTCCCAGGGGCCGGGCAGGGTCTCGACGGTCTGCACCGTCTGGCCCAGGGCATCCTGGATGGCGGCGACGATGGCGTCCTCGGCGGCGGCAATCATCAGTACCCCCGCAGCGTGTCGTTATCGAAGGTCCGGCCGGAGCCGGTCACCACCTTGGGTTCGGCGCTAGCCGGCGGCGGCGTGTCCAGGGGCAGGTTGATCTCGCCCCGGGCGATCGCCTTCAGCCTGGCCACCGCGTCCTCGTAGCGCTGGCGCGCCTGCTCGGTGCTCACGCCCTTCTGCAGGCGGTACCGGGCGATGTCCGTGCACAGCAGCGACAGCAGGCGGGGTGTGTCAGTCACCGGCAGGCGGTAGCGGGCCGCCAGGTAGCCGTCGATCTCGGCCGTGGCGTCCGTCAGGGCCTGCTCGGCCATGGCGTTGTCCACCGCCCCGGTGTGCTCCAGGTCGGTCAGCTCCACGATCTCGGTCTCGCCGAATCGCTCGATCAGATCGGCTACGCTGGCGTACATCGCTTACCCCTTGGCCTTGGTGGTGGGCTTGGCGCCACCCTTGCGGGCCGCCGGCTTGGCCTCGGCCTTGGCCGGGGCGTCATCCTTGGCAGGCTCGTCGGTCTTGCCCTGGTCGGCCTCGGTGGTCTCGTCCTTGGCGGCTTCCTCGGCGTCCTGCGGCGCCTGGGTCGCTTGCGCTTCCTGGGCCTTCTCGCCCTGGGCGTCGGTCGCGTCCGCCGCTCCCTCGGTCTGGCTCGCCTCGCTGCCGGTCGGGTCATCGTCCTGGCCTCCTTCGCTCTCGGATGCCTCGCGCACATCGCGAATCACACCCTTGCGGGCCAGGCGGTCGATCTCCTCGGCGTCCTGCTCGACGTCCAGCTCCACCTCGGCGGGCGGCTTGTGCGTCTTGCCGTTGCGGCGCAGCGGCTCGGTCACTGGGAATTTCATGCTCACCTCGTCATGGTTGCGGCCCGCCGGAGCGGGCCGTCAGTGGATTACAGCGCGGCCACGTCCTGGATCAGGAAGCCGGACTCGATGCCGGAGAGCACCGGCGAACGCTCGTAGGTCACCGGATAGATCCAGCTCTTGGCGTTGCGCTCGTTGTAGGGCTCCTCGACGATCGGGTGGCCTTCCAGGGTGTAGGTGTACCCGAAGGACGGCTCCGCCCGGGAACTGACCTGCTCGGGCACGTAGGCCAGCACGGCCGCATTACCCCAGGCGTCCACCATCTGGTCGCTGCCTTCGTTCATGTACACCGCCTCGCCGATCACGATGCGGCGCAGGTTGAACAGCCGGGCCAGCATCTCGACGGTGATGGAATCGCTGGAGGTGTACTTGAAGCGCTCCAGGATCTTCGGGTGCTCGCACAGGGCGTTGAAGCCGGCCGCCGGGATCTCCAGCGTGTTGGGCCGGATGCCGATGATCGAGCGCACCGCCTCGCGGTACTCGCGGATCTGCTTGGCCGGGTCGGAGTTGGGATCGGTCCACTGGTCGGTACCGGCCAGGGTGATCTTGTTGTTGACGCTGTAGTTCGCCGGGTTGGTGGCGATCTCGGCCTGCTCGATCTCCAGCGAGAGCGACATGATGTTCATGGTCTCGTTGGTCGCCTGGGTGCCCAGGTCGATGCCGGGCACCTGGTTGGCGTCCTGCATGTGCTCCCAGGGCACTTGGCCCTCCAGGGCGTCCTGCACCAGGGCAAAGGGCTTGCCCTCGTAGCCGAACTGCACGCGCTTGGTGTTGGAGCCAGGCGCACGGCGGGTCTTGTAGCGCTTGAAGCTCTCCCGGCCGAACTCGATGATCTGCCCGCCGCGCTGCTTCACCGGCACACGGGGGAACAGGGCGAAGCCCACGCGCTCGGGGTGTCGATACCCCTGGGCGACGTTGGACAGAATCGGATCAATGACCCGGACCTGCTGGTTATTCATAGGCATGGTTTAACGTCTCCTTAAATCGCGTTTACGCGCCGCTTACTTGACTTGACCAGCAGCACTTCGATGAACTCTCCGGCGCCGGCCGCCGAATCCAGGGCGTGCGCCGCCACCACCTCGCCACCCACGGCGGGGTTGGTGATAGCCAGACCGGTGGCGTCGGACACCACCTCGTCGCCCACGGCGATCGCGCCGGCGGTTTCCACCACCGTGGTGCCCAGGGCATCCACGGCCAGGTCCTGGCCGTCGGCGGCGTCAAAGGTGGCGACCCCCAGGGCCTTGCCGCCGGAGGCGGACACCTGGGCGCCGTCGTAGCCCACGAAACGGTGGGCGCTGACCGCGCCGGCTGCGGAGACGGTCAGGGTCAATACAGGGATCTTCTGGCTCATGCGGCACCTCCTCGCTGGACGGCGCGCACGGCCGTCACGTAGTCACACTCGTTACGCTCCTGGTACGCCAGTGCCTGGCGGTGCAGGCGCACCTTGTCCGGGTCGGCCTGGTAGCCTTCCGGGGTCTCAAAGCTGTCGGCGGCGGCATCGTCGCCACCGGCGCCGGCACGCTCGCTGTAGTCCACGGCCTGGGGCAGCTCCTTCAGGAACTCCTCCAGGAAGGCGCGGCCGGTGGTCTTCACCTTGCTGTCGCCCTCGCCGAACTCCAGCGCGCCTTCGGCGTCCTGGTTGGCCATGAACGCCACCAGGCCGTCGCGGTGCTTGGGCAGCACGCGGCCCTCGGTCACCAGCTGGTCGACCATCTTGGCGCTGGCCTCGGCCTGCTGTTGGCGGGTGCGCTCAGCGAACGCCGCCTCCTGCTCCTTGATGCGGTTCTCCCGCGCCTCGATTTCCTGGCGCTGGCGCTCCAGTTCTTGTTTGTCCACGTCGGTCACCTCCTGGGTGGTCTTTGGTTGCGGTTTGGCGGGCGCGGCGGCCTCGCTGTAGGCGGGCGAATCCGGCACCTCCAGGTGCTCGATCTCCCAGTCGGGCAGTACCTGGTCGGCGGCCTCGCGGCCTTTCTCGCCGATCAGGTGCTCGCGCAGGCTGCGGAACAGACGCTGCACCACCCCCGCGCGCACCTCGCCGAACTCCAGCTCCACCACGTCGGTGTCACCGTCGGCGAACTCGATCTGCTTCAGGCCCTTGATGGCCGGCGGCTGGGCACCCAGAAAGCCCACATGGCGCAGGTAATACACGCCGGGCTTGGGGTTGGCGGGGGAATCGGGGCGGTAGAAGCTCGCGGACACCTTCTTGAAGCGTCCAGCCTCCACCAGCTCGGCGAACTGCGGCTCCACCTGGTCGGGCTCGGCCTCCAGGCTCTCGCCGTAGTTCAGCGATTTGACCCAGCCATAGGCGGGGTGGTCATGGCTGGGGTGGCCCACGACGATGGGCGCTTCATGGAGCGCCGGGTCGTAGGCTTGGGCGGATGCACGCAGCTCCGCCTCGGTAAAACCGATGGTCTCGCCGGACATTGCGGTGTGCTTGCCCGGCCGGAAAATTTCGATGCGCTGCATAGCGGCCTCCCGTGTTCGTGGAGGCCAGTATCAGCAGGATCGCCGGAGGCAATAAGGTGTAGGACTTCAGCAGTCAGGGAGGGGTGGCAGAGGTGCCGGAAAAGAGGCGCGGACGCGCGCGGACCATGTAATCACCAGACGGGGCCGCTGGCAAGTTGTTTAAGACCCGTTTAACGGCTCGCACAGCGGTTTAAAAACTTTTGGGCGGGCCTACGTTGCGCCCAGCCCTTAGAACGGCTCTGAGGGGCCTTACAGGACGTTCCCGCTATCGGGCCGTTTCGGGCAGCGTGTGCCGGGTCAGGATGGCGTCGATCGCGCGGCGGTCATCCCGGGACAGACCCAGGTACGGGCGCGCCGGAATCTCCACCTGCTTGACCAGGGCGAAGGCGCCACCGGAGCGGCCGATCGCCAGCGCCGGCGCCCGCTTGGCCCGAATGATACCGCCCAGCTGGTGAATGGCGCCATAGATCTTGTTGGTGCCCTGTTCCAGGGAGTCGTTGCCCACCTGGTAGTGGATGGAGCCGCGCAGGCCGCTGCCGCCGCTCTCGGTCAGGATCTGGTCGTTGCGCTTGTTGGCCTTGGTGAACTCCGACAGCGGCTCCCAGGGGTTGCCCTCGGGGTCGGTCTCGGTGCGGAAACGCTCCTCCACGGAGCCCTGCAGGTGCTCGCCGATCTCCATCAGCGCCGGGCGCAGGCTGCCCATGTTGCGCACGATCTGGTCCAGCACGTCGCTGGTCACCTGGTCGCGGATCTCCGCCTTCAGTTCGATGCCGGCCATGGTTACAGGTCCTCCGGGTCTTCGCGCAGGCGCGTGCGGATCTCGGCCATCATCGCGGTGGCCAGGGCGTCGGGCAGCTTGTCGCGCTTGCGCTCCACACTCTCGCGGGTGCGCTCGGCCACGCTGCGCCCGGGCGGGTAGTTGAAGCCCGGGTCCACACCGGCCGGCACGTCCTCCTGGCGGGCGCCGGTCGGGTCCTGCCAGGGCTCCCGCTGCACGGTCGGCGCGTTGTCCGGGCCGTCCTTGCCCAGGCGCTCCAGGTCATCACGGCTCACCGCCACCACCTTGCAGCTGCAGCCCCAGCCATTGGGCGGGTAGTGCTCGTTCCACCAGGGGTCGTCGGCGCGCAGCACCAGGCCGTCCCACGCCAGGTGTTCGGGCCGGGGGTCGGCGCTGCCGCCGTGCAGGTAGCGCCAGTACGGGCGCACCCGCAGCAGGTCCGGGTCGGTCAGCTGGGCGTGCCGGCCGGCGGCGTAGGCGGTGCGCAGGTTGGTCTCGTAGATCACCCGCGTGCGCCAGCCGCGCCCGCCCCGGTATTCCCAGCCGGTGCGCTCCACGGTCTCGTCGAAGCGCTCGCGGAACTGCGCCAGGGTGGTGCCCTGGCTGATCGCCTCGTCCACGGCCGCGCGCAGGTCGTTCAGCAGATCCGCCTTGGCCGCACCCGCCACCATGAAGGCGCTGTCGTGGGCCTGCTTCCACACGTCCGTCCAGCGCGTCGTGGGCAGATTCACCTTGTTGCGGAAAAAGGCGATCGCCTCCTCGAACGGCAGATCCTTGTACTCGACGGCCATTACTCGCCCTCGCTCACATCGGCGCGGCCGGACAGCTCAGCGGTGGCGATGGCCTTCTGCATGACCTTGGCCAGCTGCTCGCTGGGCATGTCCTCGTAGAGGTTCAGCAGCCCGTCGCGCAGCTCCTCCATGGTCGCCGCACTGTCCACCAGGCGGCGCACCGGCTCCATCATCTCACCCCAGGCCGGCTCGGCTTCGCGCTCCAGGCGGTCGGCCATGCGGTCGCCCCGGCGCTTGGCGCTGGCGTCGTCGCGCTCAGCAAAGCCCAGCGACGGCGGCGGTGGCGGGCGGCTGTCCACCTCCCAGCCCTCGCCGTAGTGGTCCTCCACGTACTTCAAGGTCGGGCGATAGCCCAGGCGGGCCACGCGCTCGTCGCGCTCGGCCAGCTTGTTCAGATCCTCCGGCGCCTCCATCTTGCGCCACACGCGCGGCGTCTTGGCGCTGGGGTAGTTCCACTCGGTCAGCCAGCGCGCCACGCTCTGGTTGAAGCTCTCGCACACCACGTCGGCGTCGGCCTTCACGATGTCGTCGCGCACGTCGCCGGCCATGTCCTCGCCACCCAGGCGGCCGGGGGCGCTCTCGCTGGAGCCGGTATGGCCCAGGATCACCTTGGCGATGGCCCGGTCCATGCGGTCATACAGCGAGGTGTAATCGCCGGTACCGGAGCGCGCGGCCTCGATCAGCTCGATCTGCATGCCCTCCGGCACGATCACGCCGGAGTCGCTGTGCACCGCCTGCAGGGCCTGCAGCAGGCGCTGCTTCTGGCTCTCGGTGCTCGACTGCGGGAAGGTGCCCTTGGCGGTGGGCTGGCCGAACTTGTCCAGGAACACCAGCCACAGGCGCAGACCGTTGCGCTTGAAGAACACCGGCCAGTACAGCCAGTGCCCCAGGCCCTGGCCGTAGGGCTCGTCGTCGTGGTCCGCGCCGGTGCTGAAGGTCCAGAACTTGCGATCGGGCAGCAGCTCGCCGCTGGGGTCGCTGGAGGTCAGCAGGCGCAGGCGGCCGGCACCGTCGAAACGGAAGCGGCGGCGGTTGCGCACCTTGAGCGCGTCCAGGGTGACGTGGCGGCCGTCACGCCCCCACAGGCACTCGGCCACGGCGTAGCCGTAGAAGATCCCGTACAGCATGCTGCTGGTGGCGCGGTCGAAGCGGATGGCCTGCAGCTGCTCGCGCAGGAAGTCGGCGGCGGCCTTGTCCTGGCGGCGCTGGCCGCCGGGGATCACCTCCCACTCGGCGGACGTGACCGCCAGCTGGCGTTGCTGCCAGGTGGCCTTAACCTGGTCATCGCGCAGCAGCTCCTGGTAGAGCCGCAGGTCGCCACCGCCCCGGGTGGCCAGCACCGTGTCGGTGGGCTGCAGCAGCTGCAGCGGGGAGACGTACCCCCGAGTGATGTCGCGGCCATCCAGCGTGGTGGCCACCTCCTGCAATTCGGGCTTTTCGGTCGCCATTTAGAAGCCTCCCATGTCTGTGCCGCCACCGACGGCGCCCCAGCCCACGTCCTGCTGGACGCGCCCGGCCTGGTAGCCGCTGCGCTGAATGCCGGTGCTGCGAAATTCGATTTCCACCCCGTCCTGGCGGGTGGCGTAGTAGGCCAGCGCCAGGCTGATCGCGCCGTCGCCGTGGCGCTTCTGCTGGCCGGTGCTCTTGGGCAGGCGCGCCACGCCGTCCACCAGCTTGATCGCCCGCAGGTCGTCCAGCAGGTGCGAGTCCTTGGGGATCTCCAGCTCGCCGTCCTCGAAGGCGGCCTTCAGCGGCGGCATGTGCTCGCGGTACCAGCCCTCGGTGAACTGGATCTCATGGATGCGCGCGCCGTACTGCTGGGCGGCCACCTCGGCCAGGTAGGCGCCGTTGCCCCGGGCGTCCAGGGCGCCCACGTGGAAGCGCGGGAAGCGGTCGCAGATATAGAACAGCACCTGGCGCTGCTGCTCGAACGGCATGTTGCCCAGCTCCACCACGAACGGCACCCGGCGCTTGAGGTCCTGGCCTGTGACCATGGGCGTGATCACGGTCAGGTCGGAGACCCGGCCGAAGTCCTCGCCCACCGACACCAGCAGCTCCGGCGGCAGATCCGCCAGCAGCGGGCGCAGCTCGCGCTCGCACCAGTCGCGGATCTCCGCCTCGCGCAGGTGCGGCGCCCAGTGCTTGAACTCGTCGGGCATCGTCAGGCGCAACACCGGCGGGCCGGCCACCATGCGCGCCTCGATCAGCGCACGGGACAGCCAGGCCCCGGAGCCCTGGGACGGCACCACGTCCAGCTCCTCGCCGGCAGCGTCGCCGTAGAAGGCGTACACGCTGTCCATCCACTCGGCCTCGCCCTCGGCCGTCCAGTCCTTGCCCAGGCGCAGGCACACGCGCTGATAGAGGCCCTGGGCCACAGCCTCCTTGAAGGTGATGCGTTGCACGCTGCCCCGGCGCTTGCCGGCGCGGATGTCGTTGATCAGCTCGTTGAAGGGGTTGCGCTCGCCGTTGTGGGTGCTGATCACACGCACCTTGCCGCCCCAGATCAGCAGCGCCAGGGCCGCCTTCAGCAGCTCGTCCAGCTTGTCGTGGAACGCCGCCTCGTCGATCACCACCACGCCCTGCTTGCCGCGCAGGTTGGCCGGGCGGCTGGACAGCGCCACGATGCGGTGGCCGCTGTCGGGGAACTTGATGGTAAAGGTCTTGATGTTCTTGTCGTCGCCGTCGTCTTCCCAGATCCCTTCCTCGACGGTGCTGGCCGCGTGGTTGAACACGCGCGCCCACATGCCGCACGCCTCCACGTACTCGATGGCCATGTCCTGGTTGTAGCCGATGTAATAGACGTTCTGGCCGCCGGCGGCCTTGCTGCTCGCCGCGATCAGCACGTCGTCCGATGCCTCCGCCCAGGTCAGACCCGTGCGGCGCGACTTCTCGGACACCTTCAGCTGGCTATCGTCGGCAATCCACGCCTGCTGGTAGCCCAACAGCACCGGCGGCGGGGCGTCGGCGTCATGGGTGGCCGGCAGGCGGGCGGGAACGTCGGTCATACCAGGCACCCCATCAGGCCGGATCGGCCAGTTTGCGCAGCCGCTCGGTGGCCACGGCGTAGTAGTGCGGGTCGATCTCCACCCCCACGAAGGTCCGGCCGGACGCCAGCGCGGCCACGCCGGTGGTGGCTGACCCCATGAACGGGTCCAGCACCGTGCCACCCTCGGGCGCCAGGCGGATCACCTCCTCCATCAGCGACACCGGCTTGCCCACCTGGTGCAGCTTCTCGCCCTTGCGCGGGGCGCAGCGCACCACGCCGGGCAGTGCCGGCGCCTCCGGGCCGGCCTTGAGGCGCGGCCCCTTGCTCGCGGTCAGGACGAACTCGGCCTGCTGCCGGTGCCAGCCCTTGACCGGGCGGGTGCCCTCGGTCTTGTCCCACACCAGGATGCCGCGCAGCACGAAGCCGGCCACCTGGATGGCATCGGAGACGGTCGGCAGCTGCCGCCAGTCGCAGAACACAGCGACCACCCCCCCCCGTTTAAGGGCGCGATAACTGGCGCTTAACCAGCGCTCACACCACAGCGCGTAGGCGCGCTGGTCGCGGGTGTCGCCCGGCCAGCTCGGGGCGCTGTGCCGCGCGCCGGTGTTCAGGTACTTGTTGCCGGTGTCCTGCACGCGGTCGCCGCGAAACATGCCGCCGCTCGAATAGGGAGGGTCGGTGATCAGCGCGTCCACCGACTCCGGCGCCAGCTCGACCAGGGTGGTCAGGGCGTCGCCTTGGATCAGCTGGGCGGTGTCGGCATCCAGTGTCTGCATGTTGGTCTTGTCTCCGTTCGGTTACTTGGCGATGCCCAGCAGCTCGCGGCGCAGGTTGTTGACCATATCGGCCGACAGCCCGCCGCGCTTGGCCACCTCGGCGGCCTTGTCGGCGGCTTCCTGGGCGACCTCGCGGCGCACCTCGCGCGCCCACTTCTTCTGGCCCAGGCTCATGCGGCCGATGTCGGCCAGGGCGTGGGTGATGCTGGCCATGTACTTGGCGGCCTTCTCGGGTTCGTGCTCGGCCTTGCGCAGCGCGATGGTGATGCGCAGCAGCTGCTCCTGGACGATCCGGGCGGTGGCATCCACTAGGCTGCCCTTGCTGTCGTCGTCGGATTCGGTGAACGCCTTGGCCATCTCGGTGGTCTTGCGCACGTCGCCCATGGCCATCTCGAACTCTTCCTGCAGGTCCTGGCCGTAGCGCTGAACGGAAGAACGCGACACCTTGAAGCCGCGCTCTTCCAGCCACTTGGCCATCTGCTCGTAGCCTTGAAAGCCACTACTGACCAGGCGCTCGTTCAGCTCGTCGCGTAGCTCCGGCGGCAGCTCGTAGACCTTGGATCGCTTGGGCATCTCACACCCCCGGACGCGGGCGTGCCACGCCGGGGGCGTTGGCCCGGCCAGCGGCGACATCGCCACCACGGGCGGTCAGGGTCACGATCCAGCCGGCGCGGGGCTGCTGGACAATCACCAGGCCCTGCTCCTCCAGCCAGGCCAGATCCGCGTGCAGCCGGTCACGGCTGACGTTATGGGCATAGGCCCCGGCCAGCTCGTCGTTCAGGCTGTACTCGTTGGTGGTGTACTCGTTGCGCCGCGACAGGATGCGCAGCACGCCCAGGCGGCGGCCTTCCGTCTCGAAATCTTGAAAGCTCATATGGTTACTTCTCCCTCCGCTCCTGCAGCAGGTAGTCGTGCAGCCGATGCAGCAGCGCCGTGGTGCCCTGCAGCTGGGCCGTCACCCCCTCCAGTGTTCGATTCGTTTGCGCCATCTCGGCCCGCAGGTTGTCCAGGTCGCCATAGCCCGGCCGGTTGTCCAGGGTCTGCTCCAGGCGCTTCACGTGCTGGTCCACCTCGTCCACCCGGTCATCCACCGCCTGGATCGCCTTGGTGGTCGCCCGGGTTCGCCCCGTCCACCACACGTAAATCCCGATCACCGCCATGATCAGGGTCTGCGCCACGTCCCAGAAGAAGCGCGCCCCGTCGATGTTTACTGCCTCCATCAGGCCCCCGTCGTTTTCTGTTGTCGTTCATGGTCCGTCTGGCACTCCACACACCGGGTGGCGTTGGGCCAGACCGCCAGGCGGGCCGCCGGGATCGGCAGGCCGCACTCCAGACAGCAGCCGTCCGGCGAGCCCTCGGCGCCGTCGCGCATCCGCTGGCGGTGCTGCGCCAGGGCGTGTTCGATCTCGCCCTCGGCCAGCTCGCTGGCCCGTTCGTAGTCGCGCTCGTCAAACACGGCCGCACCTCACCGGCCAAGGCGCTTGGCGAGCGCGCCCAGCAGGCCGCCATCGGGCGTCTGCCCGGCGGCCACCTGCTTGTCCTGGCTGCGCTTGGCCACGTTCACGCCCAGCACGGAGAGCGCCACCGCCCACTGCATGCCCAGGGCGGAGACCATGTTGCCCACGGCGTTGATGATCGGCCCGGCCTCGGTGGGCGAGGCGATGGCCGCGTACAGGCTGGCGCCGATGATGCCCAGCGCCTGGATCACCCAGGCCAGCGCCACGGCGTAGCCGAAGGTGGGGCGCCAGCGACGCACGTAGGCGTCGTTGCTCGCGGCCTCGGCGCGCATGGTCTTGTTCACCTCGGCCAGGCGAGTGGTCTCCGCCTCCAGGTGCATGCGGGTCAGCTCCCGCTCGTTCTCCATCTCCAGCTTGCGCACACGCTCCAGCGCTGCCGGGTCCGCCTTCAGCGCCTCGGCGGCTGCCTCGGGGGTGGCATCGGTGCCCAGGGCCTTGGCCACCAGGCCGCCCACGGCGCCCCCGGCCGGGCCGCCCAGAATGGACCCCACCAGGGGGGCCGCCTTGGCGACAATGCCGCCCACATCAGACCAATCCATCAGGGTGTCTCCTCGATAAACTCAGCCACCCGGTTGGCCCAGCCAGCGGCAAACGCCGCCTGCGAGGGCACGCGGGTGATCAATCGCCCATAGAAACGGCAGCGCTCGGCGAGCACCGCACAATAAAGATCCATACCGTCCTGGCTGTTCACGGCCTCCAGGGTGATCGGCCCCACCTTGCCGTCGGTGGTGACTCCCGCCGCCTTCTGCAGCCAGCGTGCGGCACGTGTCGGGCCGTGGTTCACGGCGCAATCCACCACCAGGGCCGCCAGGTCCTCGTCCTCGATGTCAGAGAAGCGGGGCTCCACCACATAGCGGGCGGCGTAGATCTCCCGGGCCTCGTCCTCGGTCAGGTCGCGGACCTCGTCCACGCTCACCGAACGGCTGCGCCAGTTGGCCAGGGTCTCCTGGGTGATGCCGTAATTGGTGGCGCCGCCCCGGTCGGCGGCGTGATCCACGAAGCCGCCCTCGCGGCGCAGGATGTCGTCGATCAGTTGCTTGATGTTCATGAGCGCCTCCGCTTGCCCAGCCACCAGGCGACCCACAGCCAGATCGCCACGTTTGCGTCGGACACGATCAGCCAGTGCCAGTCGGTCTCGCCGCCCAGCGCGGACAGCACCGTGAATGAAATGCAAAGAATGAAAGCTGCCAGGTAGTTCATGGCGCCCCCAGGCCGATGGCCACGATGGCCGCCGCCATGATCAGGGCACGGCGCAGCATGCTGGCGGCGATCAGCAGGGCGGTGTTGGGGCCGGCGTCACCAATGGGCACCGATCCCGGGCGGGAGTAGTGAAAAACGGAGCGATCGACCCAATACCCCAGGAAGGCGCCCAGGGCCAGCTTGGCCAAGGCCCACACCAGGAACACGGGCAGGTCAGGGTTCCACCAGGTCACCAGGGCCAGCGCCACAAGGGCAACCAGCAGCCAGGGACTGGCACGAAGCATGTCGAGTAAGCGTTTAGTATCCATGCCCCGCAGACTACGAGGCGGAGGTGGGGGCAATCAGATGCAGGGCTTCAGCAGCGGACGCTGCCGGGAGGGATGCGCGCAGAGTAGCGCGCCGGACGCCCGGGGTCTAGAGGAGGGACTGTTGGCGGTCGTCCACCGGCTCGTCGGCAGCGGCGATGATCGCATACACCTGGCGCTCGGTCAGCCCGTAGCGCAGGGCCAGCAGCGCCGGGCTGGCGCCGTCGTGGCGCTCGGCGCGGATGCGGCAGTTGCGCACCGCCCGCAGGGCACGCAGGCAGCGCGGGATCTGGATGGTCTCGCCGCCGTAGCGCTCGGCCAGTTGGTCGGCCTCGCCCCGGCCCAGGGTAGACACCAGCAGGTGGTCCTCGGGCATCTGCTGAGGCACGTACAAGCGGACACCGCCCCACGCCTCCACCAGGCGCAGGGCGGCCTCCACGCCCACCACGTCCACGATCTCCGCCGCACTCTGCGGCAGTTGGTCGATGTCAATTTCCACGACTTCCCCCCAGGTTCAAGTCCTTCATCATGGCCCGCAGCTTGGCCAGCTGCGCCACGGCCTTCGCCTTCTGCTCGGGCGTTTGCGGTGGCGGCGGCAACTCGCGGCGCTTGGGCCGGGCGGGCAGGTGCTCCATCAGCTCACGCGGGGCCGGCCAGCGGTGCAGCCGCTGGGTCAGGGCGCGGAACGCCTGGCGCAGGCGTTCGGTGTCCAGCTCCTCGTCCCAGGCGACGTTGCTGTACCAAAGGGCCTCCACCCACACCAGCTCCACGCCGTCCAGGGTATCGGCCGCCGGGGCGCTCTCCAGGCGCAGCACGTACAGCTTGGCGATACCCTCGGCCACCACGCTCTCGAACCAGTCCGCCGGCGGCGCTTGTCGTTTCTGTTCAGCCACGGCGATCCCTCAACAGTCGGTTAACCGCCTGGCGGGTCTTGCTCTCGGGCACCGCGTTGGCGGCCGGAGACATGGCGCGGTCGGCGTGCTCGATGCGGGCCACCGGCGCCGGTTGCGGCCGGGCGCCGACGCTCTCCAGCACCCGCTTGAAGTAGTTGTGGTTCTTCAGCGGCCGGGCGTCCTCGCCGCTGTCGCGCTTGGCGCGGATGGCCTCCACGGTCTCCGACAGCGCGGCGCCCACCAGCTGGGTGTCGCCGCTCATGGCCAGCACCTCACGGGCCAGGCGCAGCTGGCGCTCGTAGGCGGTGGCGCGGGTCTTGCCCCGGAACAGGCCGATGTAGGCGGCCAGCGGGCGGGAGGTCTCGCGGGGCAGATCCGCGATGATCCCCATCAGCTCGCGCAGGGCCTCGTCCTCGGCCACCTGTTCCAGGGTGAACGTGCTATGACAACTCGGGCAGCGAACGTCCATAAAGTGCCTTTAACCTTCGTTTGAATCGGGTGTATCGGGCGTTTCCGCCAGCGGTGCCAGGCGCTCGATCAGCGCCCGCAGTGTCGGCCGGTGCCGGGTCCAGTTGCGGCGCAGGGTGTACTGCTCGGCCAGCTGCTCGCGGGTCATGCCCGCGCGCTCCAGGATGTCGTCCAGGGTGGCCAGCAGGCCGCGCTTTTCCTGCTCCACGTGCAGGGCGCCGATCACCCCGGTCAGGTCGTCGGCCTTGCGCAGCCAGGCCACGCGCTCGACGCCGGTCTGTTGCTTGGCGATCGCATCGGCGTAGGACCAGGGCAGGCCCATGTCGGTCAGCTGCGCCTCGATCTTCTGCAGCATGGCCTCGCGGTCGATGTTGTGAGGCGTGCCCGGGTGCTGGGCCACCCGCTTGCGCGGGCGCTTGTCCCAGCCGACACGGCGCAGGTGGTCCAGCACCTTGCGGCGGCCGTCGGCGTCCAGATCCTTGGCGGACTGGACCCCGGCCACCTCGCGCAGCATCAGGCGGTACCCGTCCTCGTCCAGGCCCAGGTCACGGCGGGCCGCATGGATGGCGGCCAGCTGCTTGCGGCGACGGATCTCGGCGGTAGTGGTCATGGCTGCACCTCGCTCGCCTGCAGCTCCAGATCCGGGAACTGCTTGCGCAGGTGCCGCACCAGGGTGCGGGGGCTGTTCCAGCTGGGCAGATAGGCCACGGTTTTCAGGGCCGTCATCTGGTCCGCCTTGCGCTTGCCGAAGGCTCGCTTTAGCTGGGGGTACTGCTTCAGCTTCCAGGCCCGCGAACGGTAGGGGCGCCAGAAGCGCCCCTCCGGATGTACCGGCTCGCCCTGGCCGTCGGCCTTGCTCCACTCGCCCTTGATCCAGCCGTCCACATAGACCTGGATCACCAGGCGCTCACCGTCCAGGCGCTTCACAAACCGCAGCTCGTGGCCGTCGGCCGTGGCGGTGGCGTCACCGAACACGCCGCCCAGGCGGTCCTCCAGTTGCTTCCACTTGTCCAGGGCAGACTCTGTCATACCCGGCGCCCCCTGGTTCCGCGCTCCTCATTGATCGCCATCTTGGCCCGGATCTCCTCGGCCAGGTTGACGCCCTCAGACTTGGCCAGATCGGCCACGCGCAGAACGATGTCGGCCAGCTCGCTGCCGAATGCCTCGGTGGGGGCCTCGCCCCGGCACTCGTTCACGGCCTCGCCAACCTCGGAACCGATCAGGGCCAACGCTTCCAGCACGGTCTTGTTGTGCCATCCCATGCGCTCCACCCAGTCGTGCTGGCGGCTGGCGATATCGTTAATACCCATGTCCTGACTGCTCACTTGGCGGCCTCCTTCTCCAGCTTGCGGATGCGGGACCGCAGCTTCTTCTCCACGGTCTTCTGCAGGTTCGGCACGGTCAGGCCGGCACGGCACTGGTCCAGGTCAAAGCGCTCGACCATGCCCAGGCGGCCGGCCACGTCCACGGTGCCCACGCCGTCGGCGTTGGCGAAGGGGTTGGCGGCTGCGTCTTCCTCGGCCTCGATCTCCCGCTCCACCGCCTCGATGGCGCGCATGTAGCGGTCGGCGTCCGGGCCGCGCAGCACGATCAGACCGCCCACGGTGCGCTCCTGGTCGTTACGCACGGTCAGGGCGATCTGGCCGACGCCGCTTTCGTCCATGTCCTTTAGGATCTCGCCCACCGGCGTGGTGGCCACGCCGTCCAGGGTCAGGTACTTGGTAAATACGTTCATGGGCCACACCTCCTCAGACGGCCGCCAGGTCGAGCGGCACCGCCCGGTACTGGTCGGAGTCGCCGATGCGCTTGTAAACGCGGACATAGACCGCCGTGCCGGCGCTCTGGATGGAGTCCTTCAGGGCCTGCATGGCGCGCTGCCAGCCGTCGTCGTCGATCTCCAGGCGCAGCAGCTCCAGGATGGCCGTGGTCTTGATCTGGCCCTTGCTGTCGGTGCGGAAGGCCCGGTCGACCAGGGCGCGGATATGCGGGTTGGCGCCCTCGCTCCAGCGCATGATGCAGTCGTTGATCAGCTCCTTGGCGGCCTCCAGCTCCTCGGTGAAGGTCACGCGCTCGGCATAGCTGCGCATCACCTTGTATTCGCCGTCGTAGGTGGCGGCGGTGACGTTGCCTTTCTTGCCTCCCAGCTGCACGTCGTAGCGCTCGGCGGCGATGGCCACCAGGTCGGCGATGTCGCCCAGGGCCTTGGCCTTGAACGCCTTGAGGCGGGCGTGCAGCTCCTCGGCTTCCTGGGCCAGCTCGCGGGCCACTTCGTCGCGCAGCTTGTCCTGGTCGCGCACCTGGTCCTCGGGCACCAGGTGGCCGGAGGCGTTGCGGATGTACCCCTCGGGGATGGTCGGCTTGGTTGCGGTTGCTTCGGTCACGGTTGTTCTCCTGTCAGTAGTAAGGGTTCAGCAGACCAGGCGCGCCAGACTCGGACGCGCCAGGCCAAGGGTCAGGGTCTTGCAGCTCGGGCACTCACCGGCCACCAGGTGGTGGCTGACCAGCCCGCACCACTCGCACGGGCCGACCTCCACCGGGCGGTACACCGGCTTGCGATCGGCGCCGCGCGCCACCTGGGTGATGCGCCCCTGCAGGACCAGCTCGCACACCGCCCGCTGTACCGCGTGGTGCGGCTTGCCCAGGGCGTCCGCGATGGTGCGGCTGCCCTGCGGGTGGCGGTTGGCGATCAGGTGGTCCAGGATCTCGCCGCGCAGCTTGGCCCGCAGCAGGCCCTCCAGCTCGTTGATGGCCTCGTCCAGTTGCACGCCCATCACTTGGCCCTCCGCGCGAAGAACGCCAGCGGGCTGCGCCTGGGGTGGCGGTGGTGGTGCAGCACCTCGACCACCGCACCGTTGCGTCGGGGCAGGTGCGCCACCTCCGCCTCGACCCGGGCGGCCTCCGCGTCCAGGCGCTCCTGGACCTCGCGCTGCTCGGGCAGCAGCGGGAACGGCTCCAGGGCCAGGTGCTCGTACCGGGCCGGGTCGGCCAGGTACTGCTCCAGCGTGATGCCGTGGCCACGCAGGTGCATGGCCACGTAACGGTCGGCGTAGTGCTCCAGGTACTCGTCGCTGTAGGTCTTCATGCCTCACCCCCAAGGTCCTGCCAGGCGTCGCGGATGTGTTCCACGCCTGGGCGGTTGGTGCCGCTCGCGGCGGCGAACATGCTGGCCAGGCGCAGGGTCTGCGACAGGCCGCGCAGGGCACCCGGCCGGCGGCCGATGCCCAGGCAAAGCTGGCGGGCGTCCTTGTCGGTGATGCCCCAGGCTTCCAGCAGGGCGGTCACGTCGGCGTCCTTGGCGCGGGATAGGCGCACCCGCTTGGCCACCCGGCTGAACAGCTGGGCGAAGCCCACGGAACGGCTGCCGCCGGTCAGCTGGCTGTACACGATCTCGTTGCCCACCAGGGCCAGGCCGATGCCGGCGGCGTCATGGATGGAGCGCACGGCGTCCAGGGCGCGATGGGTCAGGTGCTGGGCCTCGTCGATCACCAGCAGGCCGCGCGTCTCGCGGACCCGCTCGATGATGTTGGCCTCGACCACGTGCACGGCGCCGGTGGAGCGGATGCCCAGGGTCTGCGCGATGCGGGTCAGGATCGGCCCCGGAGCGGACACGGCCGGGGTGGCGGTGACCACCCACACGTTGGGGGCCTGGCGCCTGTAGCGGGCGATGGTGGTGGTCTTGCCGACGCCGGCGCCGCCGTACACCACCGACACCGCCTCGGCCATCTGGCTGAACGACAGCGCGGACAGCACGGCGCGGGCGGTCGGGGTCTCCACCCACTCGGGGCCGGTGGGCATCTGGCCTTCCAGGGCGGTGGCAGTCTGGCGGCTCTCCAGCCAGCGCCGGATGCTCTCCTCGACGGCGGCCACGTTGCCCTTGTAAACGCCGTTTAACCACTGGCTTAACCGGGCTTTACCCACGCCGGTCAGCTGCGACAGGGCGGTCTGTGACAGCGCCTCCGCCTCCATGATCTGGCGGACCTCGGCGATCAGCGCCTCGTCGTGCTTACTGGGTGCTTTGTTGAGCTGGGCTACGTTGTCGGTCATTTGATATACTCCTCGCGTTGCACTCGGGCCGTCCGGCCCACCTTTGGCTCCTCATGGTTGCCGCCATGCGGAGCCCTTCTCACCAGGCGCAAGCGGTCGCTTTCCGCATCGCGCAGGATCTTCTTCAGCTCCGGGATAACCTTGGCCAGGGTGTTGTCAGCGCCCTGCGCCATGGCCTCTGCGTCTCGCTTGGTCATCCCCATCTTCATCAGCTGCTCGGACTTCTTGCCCGCGCGCAGCTCGGCCAGCCACTCGTCCTTCTCGTTGGCGGCCGCCTCCAGCGCCTTGATCTCGTCGCGCAGTGCGCGCACCAGGCTGAAATACGGGTCGGTCATCAGTCGTCCTCCGCTTTGGGTGCGTCGGGGTGGCTGCGCATCCAGGCCGCGCTAAGCTCCAGCATCCGATCGCTGAAGCCGTGGCGATCCGCCGGGCTTTCGTCGTCGCCGTTCGGGTTCACGTCGCTGCCCACCACCCGCTTGGCCTCGCCGAAGCTGCCGCGCACAACCTCGGTCTGCACCGGGGCGGTGTCCTCGGGCTCGGGCTCGGGCAGGTAATCCAGGGTTTCCACTTCGGACATGCGGCGTTCGGCCTCGGCCTGGGCCTTGGCGGCCTTGCCGCGCTGGGTGCGGTTGCGTGCCCACTCGCGGGCGGCGCGGGAGTCGCCGAAGCCAACCGCGAACTGGCACTCGATCTCGCCGATGTAGCGGCCGTCGGTCTGGTAGGCGTACACCGCCGAATGCAGGTTGTCCGGGTCGAAGCGCACCACCACCTTGCGGCCGATGTAGTCGATCAGGGCGTCGCCGCCGTAGCGGTTCTTGCCGTTCGGGCCGCTGCCCACGTGCAGGGAAATGCTGCTGTCCCGCTGGACGGTGACCGCCTCGGCGGCCAGCAGCCACATGCGGCGCTGGGCCGTGGTCGGGCGGCGGATGCGGTCGGCGTTGCGCTGGTAGCTCTCGTCGAACGCCTGGGCAAAGCTCAGGCGGCCGTCGCAGATCTCGGTGCGGCGGCCTTCCATTTCATTCCACATGCGGATGGCGTCGGCCAGGATCTGGCAGAACTCGGCGAACTCGATGGCCCGCTCCTGGTAGTTCTCCGGCTTGGCGGTGGGGTTGGGGCCGGTGTAGGCGCCCCGGAACTCGTAGCGCTTGTCGGCATACTCACCCAGGCCGCCCACGCCGAAGCTGCGCTCCACCGGCTTGGCCTGGCCGTGACCCTTACCCTTGAACACGCTGGTCCAGTGCACCTGGATACCCAGCTGCGGCATCAGGCCGATCGGGTCCTCCTCCTTCACCTTGAAGCGGTAACGAGTCTTGACCCCGCCGGTCATCCACTTGTTGGCGGCCGCGCGGGTGTTGTCGATCGTCACGTGCTCGGGGATGCCGTAGCGCTCCAGCACGTCGCCCAGGGCCAGGCGGATCATGTCGGTGTGCTCGGTGCGGTCGGTGCGGAAGCCCACGATTCGGCGGCTGTACACGTCCTGCCAGAACCAGGTCTTGGGGCGGTCGATGGTGCCATCCGGGAAGCGCACGAATACGTTGTGCTTGTAGCCGTCGCCGTTGATCCAGTGCATGGCGTGCAGGTCGCGCACCGTGCGCTGCTGGCTGGGGTACAGGCGCATCAGCGCCTCCTCGCCCTCACGCATCAGCACGCGGGTGGTGGTCGGGATCTCGCTGGCCCATCGGGTCACGGTGCGCTTGGCCGGCACGGTCCAGCCGTGCTTCTTGGCCGCCTCCTTGGTCCACTCGTAACAGGCCGCGATGCTGGGGGCCTCCGGGCGCAGGTACTGGGCCTTGAAGTATTCCCACGCCTGCGGGTCGCACTCGGCCTTGGCGGTGCGGCCTACGTAGCCCGGCACCAGGGCCGCCAGCCAGTCGCTGCGGTCCACGCCCTTCACCGCCTTCTGCCAGCGGTAGAGGGTGGCCCGACTCTCGCCGAATGCCTTGGCGATCTGCTCGACGGCGTGCGACTTGCCCTGGCCCTCGGCGACCAGGCGCTCCACACCCTGCAGGGCCTGTAGCCGGCGGGCGGCTTCGTCCTTCATGCCCTGGGGGCGGCGCTCATAGGAAGCCCACAAGCTCTCCCGATCCACCACGCCCCGGCTGGCGGCCGGGCGGCTCACCTTCGGCGCCTTGGGTTCCGGCTTGGCGTCTTTCAGCAGGGCCGCCTGGGTCTCAACGGGCAGAGACGCGAAGGCGTACTCGCGCCCTCCGCCCCGGCCGGTGCGCTTGCGACTCTCCCAGTTGTCGCGCTTCGCGCGGCGAACAACTGCGCTATGGGTAGCCGGCATACCAGGAAGCCCGGCCAGCTCCTTCGGGGTGTACCAGTTCTGACTCATGACCGGCCCTCCACGCCGGCGCGGCGCCGGCTGGGGTGGTGTTTGCTTGCTGTCATTCTTCGTCTCCTCCGAACAGCGCCAGCTCCGGGGCGTCGTGCTTGCGCACGCTCTCCCGGTGGCCGGCCAGTTGTTGCATCGCACAGGTGACCCCGTGCAGTACATCCGCCGCCTCGGCCTCGCCGCGATAGAAGCGGGTCAGCAGCGACACGGCGTCGTTAAGCTGGTTCTGCAGGTCCAGCAGCTCGTCCTGGCTGCCGGCGCGTCCGGCGGGGATGTCGATCACCAGCTTCTGCGCGCTGGTGGCGATGTAATTCGTGATAAACGTGGCGTCGCAGGCGAACTCGAACGGGCGGATGCGCTTGGACGGAATGGAGCCGTCGGTCATCCACTTGTAAATGGTCCACTCGGACGTGCCGATCAGCTCGGCCACGCGGGCCACGCTGCGGTTGTGCTTGTGCAGCGCGTAGTCCAGGCACAGCCGGATCGCGTGCTGCATGCTGGCGGGCTGAACTGGTTTCCAGCGCTTGCGTGTCATTTGTACCCCCTCGTCCAGACAGCACTCCAAACGCCGTTCTGCGCTGCACCTAGGCGGACGCCAGGGTGCCGGCTAGGCTGATCACAAAACAGCAACGGAGTCAGAGTCATGCGGCCTTCCTCTGCGCCAATTCCCGATGCCCTTTACAGGCATGAGTGTTATTCTTTCCCTGGTAGCGGCTCGGCCAGATCTCGGCCGGATCAACACCAATGGCGTCGGCGATGTAGCGCTCGCCTTTTGGCCATGGCCGCCGGAGGGCAGTCTGCAGAGTGTTTCGGTGCTCGTAGCCGTGATGCAGCGACAAGCTGCTCAGGTTCCAGCCAGCCTTTTCCAGCGCCGCCTTGATGTCGCCGCGATGCCAGTCCTTGAGGCTGGCTTTTTTTGAGCTTTTGCGTTCCGCCATGTAGTAACGGCTCCTAGTGCGTTTGTTTTCCTACATGTCGGCATGATGCGCCACGTTCTTAGCGCTTGTCAACAAGAACATGGCGGTCAATGTTCGAGGGAGCGCCAAGAACTTGCTTTAAAAGCAAATAACAAAGGTATATCAAAAGGTTGGGTGCAACTATGACGCGTCAAACTTCGCACAGCCAGGAGGTCAATGTTCAGCCCGGGAAGGTTGACGCGTTTGGAGAGCGCATATCCTTGGCGATCCAGCGGGCCGGAGGCGCTAAGAAGATGTCGGAAAAGACAGGAATGTCCACCTCCGTGCTAAGAAGCTGGCGCGCTGAGAAGTCGGACCCGTCGAGGACCAGCCTGGTTAAGGTTGCGCGGGCCGCAGGCGTCTCTGTCGAGTGGCTGGCCACGGGAGAGGGAGGCCCGGACCAAGGCGCAGTGGCGCCCACGGAGCTGGGCAAGCCGGACATTGACCTGGACGCCCTGGAGGAGGTAGCCGTGAAGGTGCTGGCGCTACTGGAGAAGCGCCGGCCAGATCTCTCGACCAAGGCGCGCGCCCGCATCGTGCGCCTGGTCTACGAGTTCTACATCAAGCAGGAAAAACCAATGGACGAAGCCAGCCTGAACAACGTCATAGAGCTGGCAGCATTCAGATAGACGACGGGGAACAAAGGCAGTGATCGACGATTTACTCAAAAAAATCAACGAGGTGATCGACAGCGAGGAAGACGAGAAAGGCCAGGACGGCACCACCAGCGGGAACACCACCCACATCAACGTGGGCGACATCGTGAACAACCAGGGCACCGTGGTGATCGGCGGCAACGTCAACCAGGGCCGGCGGGAGGAGGACAGGCCAGGGGGCGGAGATGGCAGCCACGGCCGGCGCGCCAGCGATCGCGCCCTGCACCAGGAGCTGCGCTCGCTACGCCACCAGGTGCGCACCCTTAAACAGCTGGTAACCCACCTTTACGCACGCTGTACCGTAAACACTGTTAAACGCCCCGCGTGCACTTCCGCGCCTTGTCGCACCTCATGCGGCACAACTGGCGCTTGCCAGCCGAATGTCTCAAACTATCACCCGCCAGCGTTCGCCGATCGGCAAGCCGCTGAATCCCGCACCACACGCGGCCTGCGCTCACATCAACCCACGCCAACCCACATTAACCCGCTTATCTCATTCCTTCTGGCCCCTAACAGCGGTTAAGCGTTGGGAT